>Ga0102593_1000179_pt1 | contig 160526 bp, 141 predicted proteins | sample AraplaCol_mMS_r2_2_FD_76862 | JGI IMG/M metagenome (GOLD analysis project Ga0102593, IMG submission 76862) | Arabidopsis root microbial communities from North Carolina, USA - plate scrape MF_Col_mMS_r2 (SPADES assembly) (version 2) | ecosystem: Host-associated > Plants > Roots > Endosphere...
TCGGATTGGGCATATGCGGGATGCCGTTCTGGTCGAGCAGCATCCGGAGCTTGCGCACGCGGTCCTGGTGGCGGGCGCGCTCGAACTGGCTGACCTTCAGGTGCTGGATCGAGGCAACGGCGCCGGCTGCCAGCGCCGGCGGCAGCGCGGTGGTGAAGATGAAGCCGGAGGCGAAAGAGCGAATGAAATCGCACAGGGCCGCGGAAGCCGCGATATAGCCGCCCATCACCCCGAAGGCCTTGCCGAGCGTGCCTTCGATGACGGTCAGACGGTCCATCAGCCCCTCGCGTTCGGCAATGCCGCCGCCACGCGGGCCATACATGCCGACGCCATGCACTTCATCGAGATAGGTCATCGCGCCATATTTGTCGGCGAGATCGCAGATCTCCTTGATCGGGGCAATATCGCCGTCCATCGAATAAACGCTCTCGAAGGCGATCAGCTTCGGCGCCTTCGGATCGGCGGCTGCAAGCTTGGCTTCGAGATCGGCGACGTCATTGTGCTTCCAGATCACCTTGTCGCATTTGGCGTAACGGATGCCTTCGATCATCGAGGCATGGTTCAGCGCGTCGGAGAAGATGATGAGGCCGGGAATTTTCGCGCCGAGCGTGCCGAGGGCTGCCCAGTTGGACACATAGCCCGATGTGAAGATCAGTGCTGATTCCTTGCCGTGCAGATCGGCAAGCTCACGCTCGAGCATGACATGATGGTGGTTGGTGCCAGAAATATTCCGGGTGCCTCCCGCACCCGCGCCACAGTGGTCGATGGCGTTCTTCATCGCCTCGATCACTTTCGGATGCTGGCCCATGCCGAGATAGTCGTTGGAGCACCAGACCGTGACTTCCTTTTCGCCATCGGCCGTATGGCGCGTCGCGCGCGGAAAATTGCCGCGGTGACGTTCGAGATCGGCAAAAACGCGGTAACGGCCCTCAGCACGAAGCCCGTCCAACTCGTTTTTGAAAAACGCTTCGAAATCCATATGCAAACTCCCCTGTGTGATCCGAGCAATATATTGTGAGGAGTTCGGCGTATTTGATCTCGATCAAGTTGGATGGAGGGAGCTTCGACGAATTGCCCCTAGCCGTCTGCTGATCGCGGACGGTCATTCCAATCGTTGCAGCCGACAGGCCGGTTGTTTGATCAGTATCAATTGTCGGAACGGCATCTGGCATTAAAGCTCGAAGGGTGCTGTCTCAACCCCTTTCGGTCCCGGTCAGCCGAGCGATCTGGAGCCGGTCACGATAGGCGCCGACGCCCAGGCTTTCGATCAGGGTGCGAACAGCCTTTTGCTTCAGCTCCGACTCCACGTTGCCATCGAGTGTGACCTGGCCGTTCTTGACGGTCACCTGGACCTTCTGAGGCGTTATCCCCAACTCCGACCTCAGACGCGTTCGAACCGCCAGCCTGATCGATTCATCTTCCTTTGGCAGCGGCGCCGTCTGGGCATCGATGATCAGGCCGAGGATGTCTCTGCGGCTGACAATCCCCACAAGACGCCCGTCCTCAACGATCGGCAGCCGCTTGATTCGATGCGCCTGGAGGCTTTCGGCGATATCCGATACCTCGCTGTCGGGGCATGCCACGATGACATCCTGAGACATGACATCGGCGACACACCAGCCATTGCTGGAAATATACCGCTCAAGGTCAATCTCGGATATGATTTCGGACGCGCGGGCGGCGCGGGGGGAGAATCGTATCTCTTTTCGCAGCAGCAGGTCGCCCTCCGTCAGCATTCCGCAGACGCGGCCCTCGTCATCAATGACAGGAAGGCCGCTGACATTGTTTTGCATCATGACAGCGACGGCGTGGCGTATGCCGACCGCTGGACCGGTCGACACCACGTTGGTGGTCATTATGTCCTTCGCCTGCATTGTCCTGCCTCGTTCATAGAAATTGTTGCTGGGATGACGATAATGCGAGCTCGTCGAGCCGCCATTGATCTTCGTCAAACAGCGCGATCCTCGCGAAGAAGCTCGCCGAGCCGCGCCTGTTCGTCCGCCATAGCGCGAGACGATATAGTTCAGCACCGCCTCGTCGCTGTCGACATCGGTGATGCGCTCACGCACCAGCAGGCGCAGATCCTTGGCCAGATCGCCGTTGGAATCGTCGATCGACTGGTTCTGGCAGACCATGCAGCGCAGTTCGGCCGACAGGGTGCAGGCCCGCGCCTCGAGCGGCCACGACGGCGAGCTCCCAAAACCGGCACGATGGAGAGGATGAGCGCCGTTGCAAGCGCCCGCACCAGCGCGTAATGGCCGATCTCGATGATCATGGCGTCGCCTTCGCTTCCTTCCCCGAACCTTGCTGGCCCTGGCCTTCTTTCCACAGCCCTTGGGCTTTCAGCCTGTCGGCCACGTCCTTCGGCATGTAGGTCTCGTCATGCTTGGCAAGCACGGTGTCGGCGACGAAGACGTTCGTTCCCGGCGTAAACATGCCTTCGGTGACGACACCCTGTCCCTCGCGGAAGAGATCGGGGAGGATGCCGGTATATCTAACCTTGACGGCATTGGTGCTGCCGTCGGTGACGGAAAATTCCACCGTCGAGCCGGTATCGCGCACGACGCTGCCCTCACCGACCAGGCCGCCAAGCCGGATGCGGGTTTCCGGCGCCACCGGCGTCTTTGCGAGATCCGCGGGCATGTAGAAATAGGCGACCGACTGGCTGAAGGCGAACATAACAAGCAGTACGGCGGCTGCGATGAAGCCCATGCCGCCTGCGATCACCGCGAGGCGCTTCTGCTTGCGCGTCATTGCGTCGATCCTTCCGTAGATATGCCGAGTTCCCTGGCAAGCGCCAGCAATTGCCTGCCCTGCTCACCGGACGGCGGAAAGGCTGCAAGCCCGCGTTCAAGCGCTGCCGCGGCCTGGGATCGCTTGTCCAGAACGGCACAGGATCGAACCAGCCTGAGCCAGCCATTCAAGTCGTTCGAGCCTTCGGAAAGCTTTGCGTCCAGGTCCGTTATCTGGGCGGCTCCATTAGCGCGGTCCTTGAACCAGTCGCGGCCTGAGGCAAGAGGATGAAGAAGAGAGGCGATTATGGCAGTCGTGATGACCGCGAAAACAATCCAAATGACCATAACGTCCAGACACCTATTTGCGGCCGAACATACGGGGGCCGGGGATCGGCACATTGATCCCGGTCAATTACGCCGAGAGCTCAGCACGCTTCCCGAAGCAGGTCAACGCTATCGACCAGAACGACCTTGCCCCTGACCTCGACGCCCGACGGGGCGAGCGCGGCGAACGCCCGCGAAAGGGCTTCCGGTGCCAGTCCCAGTTTGCCGGCCAAGATTCTCTTCCGGTAGGGAAGGCGGAACGTCACCCGCGAGGTGGAGGCCGAGGTGGGGCAGCGGCTCACAAGGTAGTTTGCAACACGTTGCGCGGCTGTGTGCAACCGGTCGCCGGCAATACAATCCATCGCGCCGAGCAGATGCCTGGCCATGATGCGCATGACGTTCCGGTGTATGATCGGATGTCGGTCGGCAAACGCCCGTAACTCCGCAAGCTCGAACAGCGCGACCTCGGCTCGGTCGGCGGACCACGCGCTATAAGCGTAGGAGCCGCCGCCTGAGAGAAGATATTCGCCAAAGGTGTCGCCCGGCTCGCATACACAGATATCAGCCTCGCGCCCAGCGGATTCCGATTTTGAAAGTCGGACGAACCCGTTCGTGACGCAGTAGACGAACGATGCCTGCTGACCCTCGCATATGATCTTCTCGTCAGGAACGAAGGTGCCAACCTGAGCCGTTGCGGTGAATTGTTCTGCAGTCGCCTGATCCAAACCAGCGAACAGGTCGGACTGCAGAAGTACTGAATTTTTCGCAAGCATCCATCTTCCTTTCGTCTTTGGACCCAGTTTTCGGTTAGGGTTTTCTTCGATCGCTTTCGTCCTCGGCGAGGATTCGCCAGGCGGCTCCCTGAAGGTCGTCATACTGGCCGCTCTTCAGTGACCAAAGGAACGCCAGGAGTCCCATGCCTCCCATCGCCAGCGCGATCGGTATGAGATAGATCAACATGTTCATGCGGCTTTGACCTCCCCACTTCCGCCGACCCGCCCCCGAATTGGCATATCCGGACGTTTGCCGAACGCGTTCAGGCGCAGTGCGTTCATCACGACGATGATCGAAGATGTCGACATTGCCACTGCCGCTATGAGCGGCGTCGCCAATCCGGCGATGGCAATAGGTACAGCCAGCACGTTGTAACCGATGGCGAGGGCGAAGTTCTGCCGGATGAGGCTGGCGGATCTTCGCGCGACGGCGATCGCTTCCGGAACGGCGTCGAGGCGATCGTTGAAGAAGACAAGGTCGGCGGCCTGTCTGCCGATATCGGAGGCCGTGGCCGGCGCCATCGAGACATGCGCCGCAGCAAGGGCAGGGGCGTCGTTGATCCCGTCGCCGGCCATGAGCACGCGGCGACCTTCGCCACTGAGTCTGCGGCACTCATCGACCTTCCGTTTTGGCGTCAGAGAGCCTAAAGCCCTGTCGATACCCAAAGCATGCGCCGTATTGTCGACCACGGCCTGCCTGTCGCCGGACACGATCAGCGTTTCAAGGCCGGCTGCGTCGAGCTGGCCGATGGCCTCGCGAGCGCCCGGACGAAGCGTGTCATCGAAGAAGAAGCGGGCGAGGTCGACTCCGTTCCTCGACAAGACCACTTCCGAGAACGGACTATCAGCGATGGGGGGCACGAAGCTGGTTCCGCAGGCAAACGCAGCGTTGCCCAATCGATAGACATCTGCTCCATTCCCTGCCTCCAGTCCTCCACCGGGGATTTCCCTGACGCTGTCGAAGGGTGCAGGTGTGAGTTCCGTGCTCCGCATCAGAGCCTGGGAAAGTGGATGCCGCGAATGCGCGGCCATTCCGCGGGCGATTGCGGTGACGCTCTCGTCTGTGGCGTCGATTTTCACAAGGCGCGGTCTGCCCATCGTCAGGGTGCCCGTCTTGTCGAAGGCCACGGTGTCTGCCTCGGCCAGTCTTTCGAGCGCAGAACCGTCCTTCACCATGATGCCCTTCCGGAAAAGTTCGCCCGCTGCGACGACCTGGACCACGGGCACGGCAAGGCCCAATGCGCATGGGCAGGTAATGATCAGGACCGCTACCGCGACCAGCATTGCCTGTTTCCAGTCTCCACCAAGGAAGCCCCAGGCGAGAAAGGAGACCAGCGCCAATAGATGCACGGCCGGCGAATAGAGCGCCGCAGCGCGATCGGCGATCCTGCGATAGCGAGCTCTTCCGCCCTCGGCGGCTTCCATGAGGCCGATGATCTCCGAAAGAAGCGAATTTCTGGCAACTCGCGTCGCCCGCAAGACGAGCGAGCCCGTCAGGTTCATCGCGCCCGAACTCACTTCGCTGTTGCTGGCGACGGCGACGGGGCTGCTCTCGCCGGTGACGATGGAGAGGTCCATGTCGCTTTCTCCGCTGACGACTACGCCGTCGACGGGAACCCGTTCGCCTGCCGCTATCGAGATTTCATCTCCCACCGCAATTTCTTCTACCGCAATATAACGTCGCGACCCGTCTTGATTGATCAGCAACGCTCCGCGCGGGGCCAGCCTTGCGAGTCCGTTGATCGCCGCCCGAGCCTTTTCCCGCATGACATGATCGAGGGTTCTGCCGATCAGCAGGAAGAAGAGCAGCGAAACCGACGCGTCGAACCAGGCATGCTCACCGTGATGGACGGTCTCCCACAATGAAACGGCATAGGAGAGCGTCACGGCGAGCGAGATCGGAACGTCCATGTTGGTGCGCCCGTGGCGGAGTGCATTCCAGGCCGATTTGAAGAAGAAGCGCCCCGCATAAACCAGCGCAGGCGCTGCTATCATCGCCGAGATCCAATGAAACATGTCGCGTGTCGCGGCATCTGCGCCAGACCAGACCGATACCGAGAGCAACATGATATTGGCAGCAGCAAAGCCGGAAACGCCGATCGCCAGGAGAAGCTGGTTTCTGGTCGTGTCGTTTTCGGCGGCCGAGGCTGTAAAGAGATGTGCTCGATATCCGACCGAATTGATCGCTGCGAGGATCTCGGACGGATCGACGGCATGCGTCTCGATCTCCTCCTGATAGACGCAGGTCACCCTTCGAGCCGTGAGATTGACTCGCGCTGTCTTGACGAAGGGAAGTGTCAGCAACTTCCTTTCGATGGTCGAAATGCAGCCGCCGCAGTGAACATCGGGAACGCTCAAATCCAGCTGGCGCAATCCGCCGCCGAGCTGGTGGCTGGCCAGCCGCACCTCTTCGGCACTCGATGACGTCGTACTGAGGGCAAGCACGCTTTCTGCGTCCATGGTGCAGCAGGTCATTGGCCTGACTCCGCAGTGTCGATGCGTTTGGCCTCGTGCATGACGACCACGCCGCCGTTTCGCGAAATGGCTTCGACGATCCAGTCCCCCTCGGCCAGGCCGTGATTTGCCTCGAACCGTCCCTCGGCTGTTTTTCGGAGCGTGAGGTGGAAGTCTTCGTGATCTCCGACAGGTCGTTTGAAATTCAGCACGACTTCGTCGACGGTCGCAGGTGACCCGTTCTTATCGTGAATGTCGTAGCGGATCTCCTGCCCTTTTATGGAGAGGTCGCCCTTTATGCCGGAAGCGGCCATCGCCTTCATCGCGGCTGCCTTTCGGTTGAATTCCTGGCTTGCCACATAGGTGTTTTCCACGACTAGACCGCTCCAACTGGAGGAGGCATAGAAAGCCATGGTGACGTTCACCGCGATCACCACGGCAAAGAATGCCGAGGTCGCGAGCAGCATGTGCAGGCCTGTAAAACCTTGAGCGGAGGCTCTCATTTGATGTCTCCCGGTGCGTTGAACGCCGCACGGTAGGTTGCCCGGTCGGCATGGTCCGTATCTTCGAGAACGAACAGAAACTCATTGATTGCGGCCCCGGTGGGCTTGCGTGTCACGAAGACCTTGAGCGTCGTGGCCGCGTCGGGTTCGGCATGGACTGTAAAGCTGCGAGCGTCTTCCTTGCCGAACTCGGGAATACGCATCGTCGCCCCCTCCAGCCCGACAAGGCTTATGTTCACGTCACGCGGCGTCGGCACCATATTCAGGATACGAAGCGTGTAGCCATTCCGGAGAGAGCCGTCGCTTTCCAGAACATATTGGGGGTTTCGGTCGTGAACGACGTTGAGTTCGAGGCGCTCGCGAAAGGCGAGGTGGACGAGCATGGCCACGCCGACCGACGCCCAGGCGACCGCGTAAAAGACGATTCTCGGACGAAAGACGATACGCCAGTTGAAGTGCCGGATCGCCGGGACGAAGCTTCCGTCCTCGTTTCGAACTCTGGATGGCTGGACGGCCGTTCGCCCTTCGTCCGTGGCAAGCGACATGTTGCTCGAGTACTCGCTCAGCGTGGCATAGGCGATCAGGCCACGAGGCTTTCCGAGCTTGTCCATAACACCGTCGCAGGTGTCGATGCAGAGCGCGCATGTGATGCACTCCATCTGCTGTCCGTCGCGAATGTCGATACCCATCGGGCACACCGCCACGCAGGCATTGCAGTCGATGCAATCTCCCACTGGCAGGCCTTTGGCTTGCGCCTTTTTCGTATGACGCGACCGCTGCTCGCCCCGCCAGTCATTATAGGTGACGACGAGAGAATTCTCGTCGAGCATCGCGCCCTGGATGCGCGGCCACGGGCACATATAGGTGCAAACCTGCTCGCGCATGAGGCCGCCAAGCACATAGGTCGTCGCGGTCAGGATGGCGACCGTGGCGTAGGCGGCTGCAGGAGCGTGGCCAGTGAGCAGCGAAACAAACAGGCTCGGCGCGTCGGCAAAATAAAAGATCCACGCTCCGCCCGTTGCGACGCCGATCAGGAGCCAGATCGAATGTTTGACGACACGCTTCCTCAGCTTGGCAAAGCTCAAGGGAGCAGCGTCAAGCTTCATTCGCGCGTTTCGATCGCCTTCGATCGCACGTTCGACGACGAGAAAGAGATCGACCCAGACGGTCTGCGGACAGGCATAGCCGCACCACGCGCGGCCAACCGCGGAAGTGACGAGAAACAGGCCGAACCCCGCCATGACGAGAAGACCGGCTACGTAATAAAATTCCTGAGGCCAGATTTCGATGAAGAAAAAGAAGAAGCGTCGAGAGGAAAGATCGATAAGGATTGCCTGGTCGGGCGCGTAAGGACCGCGATCCCAGCGAATCCACGGCGCGAGATAGTAGATGCCGAGCGTGACCAGCATCACGATCCATTTGAACTGACGGAATCGCCCCTCTGCACGCTTGGGAAAAATCTTCTTCCGAGGTGCATAGAGAGGCTGCCGATTGCGACGGGCGTTAACCGGCTCGACGCTGAGCCGTTCGATGCTGTCGGGATCTGGTGCAGTGTAGAGGTTCATGGGACCTATCCGATTTCATCCGACCTTGTCCCATCTGCCGCGCATCCTTTCCTTGATGCAGATCAAGACGGAAGGTCTTCCCGCGAAAGGAAAAGGCCACGCCCTGGAGAGAGGGCGTGGCCTGGAGGAACTGCGGGGGAACAGACACCCGCCGGGACGTCCTCGACAGGTCTACAGTTAGCGGCTCGTCTCCTCGTGGTCTTTTAGGCAGGTCAAGCTTACGATCGAACTGCCGATCTTTGCCGGATCGTCTTGATCGGAAGGCGGCGGCACCGCTTTGGCACGCGCCGACACACGCGATCGTATCGTGGCACGCGGCGTGCCATAGAGATCGAGGAGCGGGTTGTGGTCGTGAGCTGCCATGGCTTTTCTTCTTACGTCCCGCCGCCAAGCGAATGGACGAAAATGGTAAGTTCCTTGACTGTCGTATCGCCCAGGCGTCCAGCCCAGGCAGGCATGACGCCATGCTTGGGAGAGGCGACCTGGCGGATGATGGCGTCCTCGCCGCGTGCCTTCAGCCAGATCGCATCGGCGAGATCCGGTGCACCCATTTCCGCCTTTCCTTTGGCGTCCTCGCCGTGGCATGCGGCACAGTTGTCGACGAAGACCTGCTTTCCGGCCTCCGCGAGACTGCGATCCGACGGCGTATTGGTCAGCCCCCAGACGTAGGCCGCGACCTGCCTCGTCTGGGTGGGATCCAGAACATCGGCAAAGGGCGGCATCTCGGAAGCGTGGGTGTCCGTATCTCCGTCGAAGCGAATGCCATGCGCGATCGTCGTCTGAATGGCGTCCAGGTCTCCGCCCCACAGCCAATCGTCGTCGTTGAGGTTCGGGAATCCAGGACCGCCGCTTGCTCCCGAGCCATGGCATGGCGCGCAGTTCACCTTGAACGCAGACGCGCCGCCGGCGATCGCGAATTCGCGAAGAGCAGGATCGGAATCGATCTCCTGCACCGTCTTGGCGGCGATCAGGTCATGCAGCTTCGCCTGCGATAGCCTGGCCTGATCCAGGTTCTGCTGCAATTCGGCGCGGCTGGAAAAACCCAACATGCCCTTCGTAGCATCGGTAATCATCGGGATCGCGGGATATGCGATCGCATAGCCCACCGCCCAGAGGATGGTGGCGTAGAAGGTCCATACCCACCAGCGAGGCATCGGATTGTTGAGTTCGCGGATGCCGTCCCATTCATGTCCGGTCGTTTCGACGCCGCTAAATTCATCGATATGTTTTTCCGACATCTCAATCATCCTTCAAGGGAATATCGGCGGCCTCTTTCGCCGTCTGCTTGCTGCCTGGGCGAAGGGTGAACACAACCGCGCCGACGAAGAATGCCGCCATTGCCAGAAGGCCCCAGCTGTCAGCGAAGTGTCTCATTGCAGTGTAGGTTTCCATGATCGCCTCACCGATAGCCGGTCGCATCGTCATAGGTCGAGAAATCGACCATCGTTCCGAGCATCTGCAGGTAGGACACCAGGGCGTCCATTTCGGTCAGCTTGGCGGGATCGCCGTCGAAATCGCCGACTTTCGCCTTTGGATAGCGCGCAAGCAGCGCCGTCGTATCGGCATTCGGATCGGCTTGGGCTTTCATGTCGGCTTCCGCATTCGCCAGCATGTCGTCGTTGTAGGGCACGCCCACGTCCTCGTTGGCCTTGAGGTCCATGCCGATATCCTTGACCGTCACCTCCCGCTCCTTGAGGAAGGCGTAGCTCGGCATAATCGATTCCGGCACGACCGCCCGCGGGTTTGCGAGATGCTGGACGTGCCATTCGTTCGAATAGCGTCCGCCGACGCGGGCGAGATCCGGCCCGGTCCGCTTGGAGCCCCACTGGAAGGGATGGTCGTACATGGACTCGGCCGCGAGCGAGTAATGACCGTAACGTTCGACCTCGTCGCGGAACGGTCTGATCATCTGGCTGTGGCAGAGGTAGCAGCCTTCGCGGATGTAGATGTTTCGCCCCGCCAGCTCGAGCGGCGTATATGGCCGCATGCCTTCCACCTTTTCAATCGTATTCTGCAGGTAGAAAAGCGGTGCGATTTCGACGATGCCGCCGATGCTCACGACGAGCAGCGAGCCGACGAGGAGAAGCGTCGCGTTCTTCTCGAGGATCTGATGTTTATCAAGTATCGATGTCATGTCTCACCTCACTCGGCAGGCTGTGGTTGGGGCACGAAAGTGGTGGGGATCGCAGCCTCGTCACGCAGGTGGCCGCGGATCGTCATGAACACGTTCCAGGCCATGACGAGACCGCCCGCCAGGTAAAGCGTTCCGCCGACCGCGCGCAGCACGTAGTAGGGGAACATCGCCGCGACCGTTTCCGCGAAGGAATAGACGAGGAAGCCCTGGGAATTGTACTCGCGCCACATCAGCCCCTGCTGGATGCCGGCAACCCAAAGCACGGCGGCGTAGATGACGATTCCGAGGGTTGCGAGCCAGAAGTGCCAGTTGACCATCCGCAGGCTGTAGAGACGCTCGCGTCCCCATAGCTTCGGCGTGAGGTAATAGATCGCCCCGAAGGTGATCATTCCCACCCAGCCGAGAGCGCCGGAATGCACGTGACCGATCGTCCATTCGGTATAATGGCTGAGCGAATTGACTGTTTTCACCGACATCATCGGGCCTTCGAAGGTCGACATGCCGTAAAAGGCGATGGCGACGATCATCATCCGGATGATCGGATCGGTGCGGATCTTGTCCCAGGCGCCCGAAAGCGTCATCAGACCGTTGATCATGCCGCCCCAGGAAGGCATCCAGAGCATCACCGAGAAAACCATGCCGAGCGTCTGGGCCCAGTCGGGCAGCGCCGTGTAATGCAAATGATGCGGGCCGGCCCAGATGTACATGAAGATCAGGGCCCAGAAGTGGATGATCGAAAGCCGGTATGAATAGACGGGGCGGTTGGCCTGCTTCGGCACGAAATAGTACATCATGCCCAAGAAGCCGGCGGTGAGGAAGAAGCCGACGGCATTGTGGCCGTACCACCATTGGGTCAGCGCATCCTGAACACCCGAGAAGAGAGAGTAGCTTTTCGAGCCCAGGAACGAGGTGGGAACCGCCAGGTTGTTGACGACGTGCAGCATCGCGATGGTGACGATGAAGCTGAGATAGAACCAGTTTGCCACGTAGATGTGCGGCTCTTTGCGCTTCAGGATCGTTCCAAGGTAGACTGCGAGGTAGGCGACCCAAACGATGGTCAGCCAGAGGTCGACGTACCACTCAGGCTCGGCATATTCACGGGCCTGGGTAATTCCGAGAACATATCCGGTCGCAGCCATCACGATAAAAAGCTGGTAGCCCCAGAATACGAACCAGGCCAGGCTGCCGCCGAAAAGACGTACACGGCAGGTGCGTTGCACCACGTAGAACGACGTCATGATCAGGGCGTTGCCGCCAAAGGCGAAGATGACCGCCGACGTGTGAACGGGCCGCAGCCTTCCGAAATTGAGATAGGGCGCGATGTTGAGGTCGGGAAAGGCCAGCTGCAGCGCAATGACGACGCCGACGAGGAAACCGACCACGCCCCAGAACACTGTAGCGATCAAGCCGTATCGTACCACTTCGTCGAAATAGCCCGATACATCGACTTTCTGCCGTTGGCCCGCCGGTGAAAAGTCAACATTCCTGACCAGCAGAACAGTCCCGACGACGAGACAGAAACAAAGTATGCCCATGTGGACTGCAAAGAGATGATCATGCGCGAATGCGGCTCCTAGCAGCGCTAGAAACGCCGCGACCGCGATCACCATCGTTTCCGTTGTGTAATTCATGATGTCGTCCCCAGTGCACAGACGACCGCGTCGCGGCCGGCTTTCTCGTAATTGAGGCAGCACTGTCACGAAGCCGGGGATTGCTCCTTGATCTACATCAACGCGCGGACAGTAAGCCGAGGCGGAACCGCCGTCGTTACAAACTGTTACAAACTTTCACCCATTGGCACCGTCCGATCATTCCTGTGTGACGCAGGGGCATTCTATTGCGCTTGCTGACAACGGGGACACGACAATGCTGATGCAGAAAAGCCATGCGTTCGAACATGCGGAAACGACGAACGAGACGGTCCTCGCTGGTCAATCGCTCTCATCGCTCTTCTTCGCGTCGGTGGCGGAGTCCTACCCCGCCGGCAAGGCTATCTGTCGGGAAGGCGACGAAGCGAAACATCTTTTCCAGATCGTGGAGGGGGTTGTCCGCCTCCATCGCATCATCGGCGACGGTCGTCGTGTGATCACCGCGTTTCACTTCGCCGGCGACCTCATCGGCGCGTCACTGCCAAGCGATTTCCTTTTCACGGCGGAGGCCGTGACCGATTGCAAGATTCGCCGCGTATCCCGCAAGAGCTTCCACGACAAAGTCGCCCGGTCGGATACTCTTCATCCCGCATACATCTCCCTGCTCTGCCACGAGATGACCGCTGCACACGAACAGTTGGTGCTGCTCTCGAAGAAGAATGCCGAGGAGCGCCTGTGCAGCTTCATCCTGAAGCTTGCGTCTCGCAGCAGTCCCTTGTCGGCGCAGGGCCTGTTGCGCGTCCCCATGAATCGGCAGGATATTGCTGACCATCTCGGTCTGACCATTGAAACCGTGTCTCGCACCATCACCAAACTTGCATCGCGAAAAATCGTCATTCCGGAGGGCAGGCACGACCTGCAAATCGTCAATCTCGCTCGCCTGGCGCAGTTGTCCGGTGACGCTGATGATTTTTCGGAGAAATCCTGTCATAGGGTCAGCCTGCACTGATGCAACGAAGCCGCAGGATCAACCTTCATGCCTCACCGCCTCGTATCACCGAGAACCGTATCGTCCCAGGAACTGGATGCCATGGTGCACGTGCTGGACGGAGCTGACATCCTGATCCATCGTTTTGATGGAACTATCACGCATTGGTCCATCGGCTGTGAGAATATGTATGGTTGGGCAAGAGAGGAAGCCGTTGGGGAGACGGTGCACGAACTGTTGGCGACGCAGTTCCCCGAGCCGGTGGAAAACATCCGCAACCAACTGAAGTCGCGCGGCTTCTGGCAGGGTGAAATCGTTCATCGTCACAAGAGCGGGCACGACATTCATGTCGCGTCTCGCTGCGTGCTGGTCAATTTGCCGGATGGAGATCTTGCCGTCATACAGACAAACAGCGACGTCAGCGCGTTGAAGCGAGCCCAAGAGGTGGTCAAATCCCGCGAGGCGCATCTGAGTTCAATCCTGGACACCGTGCCGGACGCCATGGTGGTGATCGATGACAAGGGAGTGGTGCTTTCGTTCAGCAAGGCCGCCGAGAGGCTGTTTGGAATGTCGTCCGATCAAATTTGCGGCCGGAACGTAAGCAACCTGATGCCGAACCCCTACCGCGATGCTCACGACGGCTACATCGATCACTATATCGATACGGGCGAGAAACGCATCATTGGTTACGGGCGTGTCGTTACCGGTCAGCGGGCCGATGGGTCGCAATTTCCGATGGAACTCCATGTCGGTGAAGCGACGGCAAACGGAGAGCGGATATTCACCGGTTTTATCCGCGATCTCACCAGTCGTTACAAAATCGAGGAAGATCTTCGTCAGGCGCAGAAGATGGAGGCCGTCGGGCAGTTGACCGGAGGCATTGCCCACGATTTCAACAACCTCCTCACCGTTATCAGCGGCAATCTCGAAATGATCGAGGACAAGCTGCCGCCCGGCAACCTTCGTGAAATTCTGGGAGAGGCTCAGGCCGCGGCGGAGGACGGAGCGATGCTCACGGCCCAATTGCTCGCTTTCGGTCGACGGCAGCCGTTGAATCCGAAGCACGCCGATCTTGGTCAACTCGTGGGTGGCTTCTCGGATCTCCTCCGTCGAACGCTCGGCGAAAATATCAGGTTGTCGACCGTCATCGATGGATCTGGTCTGAATGTCCTTGTGGACGGCTCGCAGCTCCAGAACGCCATTCTGAACATCGCTTTGAATGCAAGGGATGCCATGCCTAAGGGCGGCAGTCTCACGACGACGATCTCGAGGGTGTATCTCGATGCCGACTATGCGAAAATGTACCCCGAGCTCCGCAGCGGTAATTTCGTGCTCGTCACAATGACGGATACCGGTTCCGGTATGACCGAGGAGGTCAGGAAGCACGCGATAGAACCATTTTTCACGACGAAGGAAGTGGGCTCGGGCACAGGTCTCGGGCTTAGCATGGTCTATGGCTTCGTGAAGCAATCGGGCGGGCATCTCCAGCTCTACAGTGAGGTGGGGCGTGGCACGACAGTCCGGATATATCTCCCCGCTATCCACGGCGCCAAGCCTCAAGAGGCTGCCTCAGACCACGGTTCCGGTGAGAACCAACTGCCACAAGGAGACGAAGTGGTACTGGTGGTCGAAGATGACGCTCGCGTCCGCCGCGTGGCCGTCGCCAGGCTCGCCTCGATGGGCTATACGGTGCGTGAAGCCGAAAACGGTCACCGTGCGCTCGATCTCCTGAAGGAAAATACTGACGTCGCGTTGCTTTTTACCGACATCGTGATGCCGGGCGGGATGACGGGTGACGAACTCGCAAGAGAAGTGCGTATTCTACGGCCGGACATTGCCGTGCTCTTCACGTCGGGATATTCCGAACCGGGACTTGCAGGCAAGGATACCGTTCCGGGTGCGCAATGGCTGCGCAAACCCTACACCGCAAAGGAACTGGCGTTGAGGGTCCGCGAACTCCTCGACGCGAAGTGACATCCAGGGTGACAGCCCCGATTTTCGTGGGCAGCCGAGGTTCGCGGAAGCGATAATCCTCTTCTCCAGCGTTTGACGAGCATCAAAGAACCCGGATTCAGCATGTCTTAAAAGATGTTCGCGAGGCCAAATCGGACCTCGCGGAACAGGAGATATGCAGATGCGTTTGAAATTCGGCTTGATCGTTGCAACGGCAGCCTTGATCGTTTCGGCCGTACCGTTGATGGCTGCCGACCATCAGGTTCAGATGCTGAACAAGGGCGCCGATGGCACGATGGCATTCGAGCCCGGCTTCCTGAAGATCGCTCCCGGCGATACCGTCACGTTCATTCCCACGGACAAGAGCCACAACGTCGAGACGTTCAAGGGTCTCATTCCCGATGGCGCAGCCGAGTTCAAATCCAAGCCGAGCGAGCAGTATCAGGCAAAGTTCGACATTCCGGGCGCATATGTCTTGAAATGCACGCCGCATGTGGGCATGGGCATGGTTGCATTGATCCAGGTCGGCGACAACCCGACCAATCTTGAGGCTATTAAGATCGCCAAGGTGCCGAACATGGTGCGCAAGAGGCTGGATGCCGACCTCGCACGGATCACCCAGGCTGAGATCACCCAGTGATTGACCCGCAGATGCGGGACGGCGGCGCTTGCGCGCCGTCCCGCACGATGGAAGCTGTCATGTTCAGCCCACGGCAATCCTTCGTGATGGCCGGCACCGCAGGTCTTTGGCAGCGTTGCGGCTGCGGCGCGTCGTTCAGGCCGCTTCCGTTTGAGCAGTCGCGTTGGGTGAACACGATGCCGATTCATCCCCCATTGTCCGTTGAAGCAATCTGATGATCTCCCGTTCCGCCGTGATATGCCTGCGCATTGAACAGACGAATGAACGCAGCTGATATCCCACGGCTTCCCAGGAGAGCCGGCAGCGTCCTTCGCTGAGAGTTTCCAACGTGAAGACGACGTGCTGCGCCGCATCATGATCGAAGCGACGACCGGCCTGCCGGCTTTCCTTCACATCGGCCAGCTTCCTGACCTCCATGATCAGCCCGAGCGCCGACGAGATCGAGCGCTCTTCGAGCTGGTGCGTCGTCTGCAACAGCGGAATCAGACCGCGCGAAAGACGGCCGCACAGGCCTTCATCGATATGGCAAGGCAGAAAGTCGGCGATTGCCTGCAGCACATCGCACCACGATATGAGCTGGTCATAGCAGCTTTCGAGTTCTCCGAAATTGTCCGGGATCGGGTTCTTCATCCTATTACCTCTGCAGCAACGAGCTGGCGGGCGATCGCCTCTTTCGCGAGAACTTAGGCTGTCCCATCGGCGGACTCTTTGCGCTCGATCAAAGGAATAGCGGAATACATCTTGCGACGACATTTCCGATTCTGCCTGTAGGACACCGAACAAGGACTGATTTCTGGATCAAGCAGCCCTGCTGTGCCTGCGCCCGTGTGATCCTAAATACGCGTCGAATGCCGCCGCGACGGCGCGGACCATGAACCGTGCGTCTTGAGAGACGACAATTCGATCTCCGGAAATCGTCGCGACGCCATCGGCGACAAGTTCGCCGAACCGATCGTTTCGTTCGATGAGGAATTCGGTATCAAAACCCGACCCCTTGCACAGTTGTCTGAGATCGACTTCGAAATCACACATCAGCCGCTCGATTATTTTGGCGCGAAGCTTGTCCTCCTCGGTGAGAAGATATCCTTTGGCGGTCGGCAGAATGCCGGATGCAACCCGTTCCTGATACAAACCCAATGGCACATGGTTCTGGATATAACCCATCGGCAATCGCCCGATTGCCGAAGCACCGAGGCCGATCAGCGTGTCGCAATCATCCGTAGTGTAGCCTTGGAAGTTCCTTCTCATCCTGCCATTGCGCGCGGCGACCGCAAGCTGATCGTCCGGCAGCGCGAAATGATCGAGCCCGATGCGCTCGTATCCGGCCTTTACAAGCTCTTCGGCGATGGCCTCGGCTTGTTCGTTTCGCTGTTTCGCATCTGGAAGCGATGCTTCATCTATGAGGCGTTGATGCTTCTTGAAGGCCGGTATGTGGGCATAACCGAAAACGGCAAAACGTTCCGGACGAAGTTGCACGGCCAGTCTTACGGTTTCGATGCAGGATTGCACGGTCTGTTTCGGAAGGCCGTATATCAAATCGAAGTTGATGCCGGCGATGCCCGCCGAGCGTAACCCGGCGACCGCGGTCTCCGTCTGCTCGAAGGATTGCATTCGGTTGATCGCATCCTGCACGATCGGGTCGAAGCTCTGAACGCCGAGGCTTGCCCGATCGACACCGTGTTCGCCCAGCGCCTCGATCATGGGAGCAGCCAACGTGCGTGGATCGATTTCAACCGCGATGCTCGCACCTGCCTCGAACCGGAACGCGCTTCGCAGCTTTGCCATCATTGCCGCAAACTCTTGCGGCCTCATGATCGTCGGAGTGCCACCGCCGAAATGAACGTTTTTTACGAGGACGTCGTTGCCGGCGGCAAAGGATACAAGCTCGATCTCCTGGCTCATGACATCCAGATATTCGCGAACCGGGCCATCCTGTCGGGTAATGCTCGTGTGGCAACCGCAGTACCAGCACATCGAACGGCAGAACGGTACGTGGAGATAGACGGAGACGGGTCCGGCTTTTCCGGCGTCTGCCAGTCCCCTCGCATATTCATCCGGTCCTACGGTGACTGAAAAGGCTGGCGCCGTGGGATAGCTGGTGTAGCGCGGGAGCCGTGCGTTGCCGTACTTGGCGACCAAACAGTCGGACATTGTCGCATCCTCTGATAGAAACAGCATGCTTTATGACGTCGAAGCGCGCGACCTTCTTTGTCCCAAATCAAAGTCGGTGAATCATCCGGCGCAGGTCATTGAGGCCGAAATTCCATATCCGCTGCTGTCGAATGGCAAACGATGTCGAGTTGACCGAGGTCAAAGCGCCATTACGCCGATGTCGTAACTTGCAAAGAATTTGAGAGCGCCAATGGCCGGCAGCAGGGCATACGACGCAGGACAATGACTGGAGGGATGAAAGTGCACTACGACGTCGTTACCGCAAGTCTGAATGCACGCGACAAGTCGGGACGGTTGGATGTGCGTTTCGGCGCGGATACGAAAACCGTCTTTATCTCCAGGCGCGCATTGCTATCCGTGGCCTCGCCACCGCGAGCGACGGAAGTCCGCCTTCTTCAGCACGCCGACACGTTTTGCGAAATCGCGGCGAACCGCCTCGGTTCCAAGGAAGCCGGCGGCGACGTAGTTCTGGTCACGGCAAACGATGTCCGCAACTGGCGTCGCGCGTGGCAATCATCCGACGCGGTAGCGGGGATGCCGGCTGCATATCGTTCAATGCCGCCGGATGTCAGGGCCATGAAGGCGCGTCGCATGACCTTGTTTCATGCGGCGGCTGCGTGCTGATTCCAGCACTCTTTAACCTCGGATCATTGCCGCTACCTTCCTGCGCAGGCGATCATGCCATCGCCATCATATTCATCGTCGCCGGAGAACTGCACGAGCGTCCCGTACTTTATGATGCGCACGCAATGACGACCGGCCGAGACCAGGATTCCCTTGTTCGTCAGCTTCGTCATCGTCCGCGACACGGTTTCGATCGTCAGGCCGAGGTAATCGGCAATGTCGAGCCGCGTCATCGGCAGCTCGACGACGGCGCCGGACCGACAATGGCCGGGATGGCGGCGAAGCAGTTTCAACAGGAAGCTGCAGACCCGCTCCTGGGCATCCTTGCAGGACAGGAGCACCATCTGATCCTGGGCGGCGGCCATCTCGTCGCGAAGGCGGGCGAAGATCTCAGGCCGCAGTTCGGGCGAGTTGCTGACCTCGGCTTCAAAAGCCTTGCGCGAGAAGCGGCGGACCTTGGTATCGCTGATGGCCTCGGCGCTGTAGAGATAGTGGTCCTTCAGCGACACGCCGACAATATCGCCGGCATGCAGGAAGCCGGTGATGACGCGGCGGCCGTCGGAAATGATCCTGAAGATGCGCAGGTCTCCCTCCACCACTTCAAAGAGGTGCTTGGCGGCGTCGCCCTCGAAGAACAACGACTGGCCGGTAGCCAGATGTTCGATCGGCAGCTTCCTGAAAAGGGCCTGCAGGCAGTTCGGCTCGGAGCAGAGAAGCGCCACGTTGGCGATTTCCAAGGCGTGGTGAAAATTGTTTGCCTGCAGCATGACTGTTCCCTCTGTGCTGTCGATGAGGACAATTGACCGGCTGCTGGTGACACACCGATGCCGCGCGTGTTAAAGATCGTGCAATTGAGTAACAGTCTGTAACAAGCAACGGCTTGACGGATGGGTGATGGCAATACCTCAGCATGACGCGCATCTTCTCGTCGTTGACGACGATCCGCGCATTCGTCAGATGCTGACGCGCTATTTCGAGGACGAAGGCTATGCGGTCTCGTCTGCCTCCGACGGGGTCGAGATGCGGGTGCGCCTGCGTCAGCAGAATTTCGATGCCATCCTGCTTGATCTCGTGCTTCCCGGCGGCGCGGACGGGCTTGAGCTTGCCCGTGAAATTCGTGCCCAATCCGATGTTCCGATCATGATGCTGACAGGCCGCGACGACGTCGTCGACCGGATTGTCGGCCTGGAAATCGGCGCCGACGATTACATCGCCAAACCCTTCCACCTCCGGGAGGTCCATGCACGGCTGAAGTCGATCCTGCGCCGCCGGCAATCTCCGGGACGCAATGCCGAGCCGGCCGGCGAGGAGATCGTCGGCTTCGAGGATTGGAAGCTCAATCTCAGCCGCCGCCAGCTTCTCGGTCCCGACGGCGCAGACATCGAGTTGACGACCGGCGAATTCGACATGCTGGCAACCTTCGTGCGGCATGCCGGCCGAGTCCTTACCCGAGACGTGCTGATGGACTTGACGCGAGGCCGCAACCTCGAAGCCTTCGACCGGACGATCGATGCCCAGATCGTCCGGCTGCGCCGCAAGATCGAGACCGATCCGAAAAAGCCGCAATTCATCAAGGCCGTGCGCGGCGTTGGCTACGTTTTCACCGCCAGGCTGGATTGACGGTTCAGCAAGTGGCCGTGCTTTCGGGCGACCATTTCCTCCTTCAGTTCGCCGGGAGCAGGGTGCCTTGATCGGCGTCCAGAATTGAGCGCCTCAAACCAAATTCCGTCGAGCACTGCATTTGCGATGAATCAATGCACAACCGGATTCTGTCTTCATCATCTCCGCTGAATAACACCGTGAAAGGGTGAAGATCATGGCGAACAAGATGATGAAGGCGGCAGTCGTGCGCGAATTCGGCAAACCGCTCGCAATCGAATGCATGCCGGTGCCTGTACCCGGCCCGGGCGAAATCCTGGTGAAGGTCGTCGCCTGCGGCGTCTGCCATACCGATCTGCATGCGGCCGAAGGCGACTGGCCCGTCAAGCCGACGCCGCCCTTTGTTCCCGGTCATGAGGCGGCCGGCATCGTCGCCGCCCTTGGTCCCGGCGTCACCGAATTCAAGGAAGGTGATGCCGTCGGCGTCGCCTGGCTGCATGACGCCTGCCTTCGCTGCGAATATTGCGAAACGGGTTGGGAAACACTCTGCGAACACCAGCACAATACGGGCTACAGCTGCAACGGCGGCTTTGCCGAATATGTCATCGCCTCGGCCGCCTTCGCCGCCCGCCTTCCCGACGACGTCGACTTCGCCGCGATCGCGCCGATTCTCTGTGCTGGCGTCACGACTTACAAGGGCTTGAAGGAAACCGAGGCGCGGCCCGGCGAATGGGTGGCGATCTCAGGCGTCGGCGGCCTCGGTCACGTCGCAATCCAATATGCCAAGGCGATGGGCCTCAAGGTGATCGCCCTCGACATCGCCGCCGCCAAGCTCGACCTCGCCCGGCAGGTGGGAGCCGATCTCGCGCTCAATGCGCTTTCTGAAGACACGGTCGAGAAAGTCCTGAAGGTGACGAGCGGCGGAGCGCATGGCGTGCTCGTCACCGCCGTCTCGCCGCCCGCCTTCTCGCAGGCGCTCGCCATGGTGCGCCGCAAGGGCACCGTCAGCCTCGTCGGTCTGCCGCCGGGCAACTTCCCGACACCGATCTTCGACGTCGTGTTGAAGCGCATCACCGTGCGTGGTTCGATCGTCGGAACGCGCCGTGACCTGGAGGAAGCGCTCGCATTCGCTGGCGAAGGCCGGGTCCGGGCCGAGATCGCCAAGGCGCCACTCGACGACATCAACGATATCTTCGCCGGCCTGAAGGCCGGAACCATTGAGGGCCGCGTGGTGCTCGACATCGCCGGAGAGGCGAGCGCATTCGCAACGCGGAACCAGTCCGCCGCATAGTTACTCGTGCCGCGCAGCATCCCCCGCCGGCGAAAGCGGCGGGGACAGCGACATTTCCGATGGCGCCAGGCAGCAGCGCGCGCGAGGCGTTTGCCGGTGGACGAGGACCAACCGGCGCCTATGCCGGCCGCTTCTTTCAATTTTGACGTTGATCAAAGCGTCCCGCGTTCATCGACGCTACCTTCTTCCCACTGGTTCAAAGCGCGGCTCTGAAGCGGTCGATATCCGGCCGCCGATTCCATTGGCAAAGGCCGGCCCAACCGAAAGCTTCGGCGCGCCATGTCCCCCTGTGTGATGCCAAAGCTTGCCTTCATAAGGAGTTGAAAAATGCTCGTTCAAGCCATCATGACCTCGCCGCCGATCACCGTAACCACATCCTGTTCCGTCGCAGAAGCGGCCAAGCTGATGCTCGACAACAGGATCAGCGGTCTGCCGGTCGTCGATGCAAACGGAGTGCTCGTCGGCATCGTCAGCGAAGGCGACTTCCTGCGCCGGAGCGAACTGAACACTGAGCGCAAGCGTTCATGGCTGCTCGAATGGCTGGCCAGCCCCGGCAAGATCGCCGACGAATACGTCCGCACCCACGGGCGGCGGGTCGAGGAGGTGATGACCTCGCCGGTCAGCGCGATTGCGCCGACCGCTTCCGTCTCCGACGCCGTGAGGCTGATGGAGCGCCAGGACATCAAGCGCCTGCCCGTTGTCGCGAATGGCAGGCTCGTCGGCATCGTCTCCCGCTCCGATCTGTTGCGCGCGCTCTCGCAGGCCTTGCCGGCCGTTGCCGTTTCCGCCGGCGACGCACAGATCCAGGCGGCGATCGACGCCGAGCTTTCCAGGCAGAGCTGGAGCCGGAACGGCTTCATTCATTGCCGGGTCATAAACGGCGCTGCCGAGCTGACCGGCACCATCTTCGACGAACGCGAACGTCTCGCCGCGAAAGTCGCGGTCGAGAATGTCCCGGGCGTGACGTCGATCAAGGATCAGCTCGTCTGGGTCGATCCTTATTACGGCGTCGCAATCCCGCCGCCGGATACCGAAGCCAGACAGGTCTGAACCCGAGAGGAAAGCCATGGAACATCCGGCTCTCAACGATCGCATGGCGCAACTGCTGGCCACCTCGATGCTCGCAACGTCGGCTGCCTTCGTACTTCTCTTTCCCGATATGGAAAAACTCGTCGTCTCATCGGCGAACTTCGCTCTCTGTGGACTGGCGTTGCTTCCTGGTCGCGCACCATCGTCGAACGCTGAGGCACGACGATGGGAGCAGGTGGCGATCGCGACGTGGCTCGCCACCTCACCCTGGGTGCTTGGCTTCGAGCATGTCGCGATGAGTCTCTGGATCACGGTTGCCTGTGCCGTATTCATCTTCCTTCCCGCCGCCTGGATGGCCAGCCGGCAGGAAGTGCCGCGACGCGTGGAGGTCCGTTCCCCTCGCTCGCAATGGCGTCGGCCGTTCTGATCCGTTCAGGGCCGCGGCGGCGGAGGCGCGGCCGATATCTTCCTCGAAGCACAAAACGAGGCCAGGACGATAAAATGCCGAAAAGTCTGTTCGGTTTCGTGTTCCTCATGGGCCGCCATCACCAGATCGCGATCGCGGCTCTTTCTGTTGTTCTCTTTCTCGCCGGCACCGCGCCGCTTGAGGTCCAGAGGCGCATCATCAATGCCGCCACTGCGGGCGCTCCCTACCAGGCCATCCTGGTCCTCGTCCTTGCCTATCTCGGCCTTGTCCTGCTGGAGGGCCTGACCAAGTTGGTGCTAAACATCTATCGTGGCTGGATTGGCGAGGTCGCCGTCCGGTGGTTGCGCAAGTCGGCGCTTGCCGCCTCGGAGCGATCGAGCGAAGGACCTGTCGATGCGCTTGCCGAGGGAGTCCAGCTCTCGATCATCATCGCTGAGGCCGAATCGGTCGGCGGCTTTGTCGGCACCAGCATCTCCGAACCGCTGTTGCAGGCCGGCATCCTCGTCGCCGTCGGCAGCTACATGATCTATCTGCAGCCCCTTATGGCGTTGGCCGTCGCCGTCGTCTTCTTTCCGCAGATCGGTTTCGTGCCGCTGATGCAGTCGGCGATCAACCGCAGAGTCGAGACCAAGATCACCGTTATGCGCCATGTCAGCCAGAGCATGGTTCAGCATGTCGCGACCAATGATGCCTTCGAGGCTCAGGGCGATCGGGTGGAGAGACTCTTTTCGCTGAACATGAGCATATACAAGATCAAGTTCACGATGAATTTCATGATGAACCTGATGACGCAGCTGGGTTATGCCGGCATCTTCGCGCTCGGCGGCTATTATGTCGTCACCGGCAAGACCGAGATCGGCACCGTCGTCGCCTTCATCTCCGGTCTCTCCAAGGTTAGAGACCCTTGGGGAGAACTGATCGACTGGTATCGCGACCTGAGGGTCACACAGGTCAAATATGCCATGATCCGGGATGCGAATACCGACGCAGTATCGCAGGATGAGGCGTTCATCGACGATACGGCAGCCGCCGCTGACGCCATGAAGGCTTAGAAATGTGACAACCGCTGAGAGAGCATCCGTCCCGTTCGGCGCAGATTATCGTGCCATCCGAGGGCTTCTTCGATCAGATGCGGCGTATGCCCGCCGCGCAGCAGAGCCCGCCGATAATAATCCTTAAGCACCTCCCGATAGCTCGGATGCACGCAGTTGGAAATAATGACCTCCGCCCGTTCCCGCGGTGCCAGTCCGCGCAGATCGGCAAGGCCGATTTCCGTGACCAGTATATCGACATCATGCTCGGTATGATCGACATGGCTGACCATCGGCACGACGCGTGAGATCGCGCCGTCCTTGGCAAGCGATTTCGTCACGAAAATCGACATATAGGCGTTGCGGGCGAAATCGCCGGAGCCGCCGATGCCGTTCATCATATGCGTGCCGCCGACATGGGTCGAGTTGACGTTGCCGTAAATGTCCAATTCCAATGCCGTGTTGATGGCAATGATGCCGAGCCGGCGGATGACTTCGGGATGATTGCTGATTTCCTGCGGGCGCAGCACCAGCCGCTGCTTGTAATGCTCGAGTTCCGAAAGCACGCTTCGATGTTTTTCCGTCGAGAGTGTCATGGAAGATCCGGAAGCGAAATTGAGTTTGCCGGCATCGATCAGTTCGAAAGTCGAATCCTGCAGCACCTCGGAATACATGGTCAGATCGTGAAAGGGCGTCTCTGTGAAGCCGTGGAGCACGGCATTGGCGATCGTACCAATGCCGGCCTGCAGTGGTTGCAGCCTTTCCGTCAGCCGGCCACGTCGTACCTCGTTCAACAGGAATTCGGTGAGGTGACCCGCGATCGCACCAGTCTCGGCATCCGGTGGTTCCACGGTGGAGGCGGTGTCGCTGCTCTGCGTGACGACGATTGCCGCAATTTTCTCCGCTGGAATGGGAATGAACGGCACGCCGATGCGGCTATCGGGCGCCACGACGGGGATCGCCTCGCGGCTCGGCCGCTTGGTCGGGATGTAAATATCGTGAAGGCCTTCCAGTGCTTCGGGCTGAGACAGGTTGATCTCGACGATCACTTTCGGGGCGAGGATCGCGAAACTGGCCGAATTGCCGACGGAGGTCGTTGGTACGATGCTGCCGTCCTCCGTAATCGCGGTCGCCTCGATGACGGCGACGTCAACCGGCGCGAGTTGTCCGCTGCGCAGAGTCTCGACGGTCTCGGAAAGATGCTGGTCGATGAACATCACCTCGCCGGCATTGATCGCCCCGCGCATGACGGGATCCGACTGGAAAGGCAGGCGCCGCGCGACGGCATGCGCCTCGACGAGAGTTCTATCGAGATTGTGGCCGAGCGAGGCGCCAGTCATCAGTGTAATCCTCAGCGGATCGCGCCTTGCCCTTTCCGCCAGCGCCAGCGGCACGGCCTTGGCCTCGCCGGCCCGCGTAAAGCCGCTCATGCCGACGGTCATCGCATCGGTGATCAGCAGCGCCGCTTCATCGGCAGTGACAATACGGTCCCAGAGCTTCTCGTTTCGGAGACGGTCCCTGAACATAGCGAGTAATCCTCAATGCGACATCGGAACGGCGAAGTTGATGCCCCCACGGTGCACCGGTCTTCATGTCATCCTGGCAGCATGGCGGCATGGCGGCATTGTACACATTGACACGGCTCAAAGTCTTGACGGGATATGCGAGCGACATGGCTACGCGGTCGTCATCGTGACCTACGATCTGGAAGCACGCTGCCCGTATTGCAACTGCACGGCTCATCGTCACCAGCCACGATACTAAGAACCTTCCGCCACCATATTTTCGGAATGCCGTTCATTGATACGGATCAACGACACTCCGGCTGTTGCGGCCTATCGCTATTCTCGTCGATGAAAACAGAGGAGGAGATCATGAGCGACATTGCTCTAAGACAGACCATTCTGGATGAGCTCGAATTTGAGCCAAGTGTCGAAGCAGCCAATATTGGCGTGGCCGTTGACGACGGAATCGTTTCCCTCACAGGGCATGTCGGCACATATTCCGAGAAGGAAGCGGTTGAGCATGTAGTCAAGCGTGTGAAAGGCGTTCGCGGCATCGCCCAGGAAATCGAAGTTCGTATCTTTGGCGCCAGCAACACCGACGACGACGATATTGCACACCGGGCCGTCAGGATGATCGACTGGAATGTGTGCATTCCGAAGGAGGCGGTCCAGGTCCGGGTCCTCAAGGGCTGGGTAACCTTAACCGGTACGGTCGAGTGGCAGTATCAAAAGAACGCTGCGTCGGAAGCTGTCAAAGACCTGGCCGGCATCGTTGGCCTGTCGAATCTGGTCGAAGTAAAACCTGTCCTCAGCGCCGCCGACGTGAAGAAGCGTATCGAGAATGCTTTCGAGCGCGATGCAGAACTGCAAGCCAAGGCAATTCGCGTCGATGTCTCCGGTCGCAAGGTGACGCTGCGAGGCAGGGTCGGGACCTGGTCAGAACGACGGGCTGCCGAGCGCGCCGCGTGGTCGGCCCCCGGCATCACTACCCTTGATGATCAGATCTCTGTCGGCTGATCAACGTCTGACATCGATGGCGGCCCTCCGGCCGCCATCGGAGTGCTGAAGCAGGTTATAATTGCCATGAACACGATACCCACCCGGACGGGAGAAGCGCTGCTTGCGGCGGCGGGCAGCCCTCCGTTCTATCATTCCGATTGTGATTTTCGGCTTGAGCGAAGCACGGATGATGAATGGCGGATTGTCATTTTATCAGCCCGCGCGCGAGGCTGGGCTCACGAACAGTTCTGCGGTCCGCTGTGCCAATGTCTGGGTGACAGCATTGCCGTCGATATGCTGAGCGCCGATCGTTTTCTCAAGCAAGCGCACGATCAGGGCTTTCGAACAGAGTTCGTTGGGCGAAGCGGCAAAGATCTGTACTGATCAATGAAGAAGGCGGTTGTCTGTACTATCGCCGAGGCGTTCTCTCGTCATCGATGACGCGGAAGAAAAGCTCCCGCTGCCGTCTGAACTGCTGAGCGCAAAGTCGAAACCGCGCTTGCGAAACCGCTTTCGCAAACTTCCTTGCCCAGAGGCACCGACCGTCCGCACCAGTGCCGTGCGATGCCTGGCGGGGGTGCCAGCCACGACCCATCGGCTCAGGGCTTCAGGACGGCCGCCCCGCTCAATCGGCCAGTGCGCAGGTCGTCGAGCGCCGTATTGGCCTCGGCAAGTGGATAGACGGTTGTGTGGGTCCTGACGCCTGCCTGGCGGGCGATGGGGAAGAATTCCTCGGCATCCTTGCGCGTCAGATTTGCGACCGAAACAACGCTTCGCTCCCCCCAGATCAGCGCATAGGGCATGACCGGAAGATCACTCATGTGGATACCTCCGCAGACAACCGTGCCTCCCTTCCGCACAGCCTTCAGTGCAGCCGGCACGAGTTCGCCGACAGGTGCGAAGATGATTGCGGCGTCGAGCATGACGGGCGGAGGTTCATCCGAGCTTCCTGCCCACGAAGCCCCAAGGCTGAGGGCGAAACGTTGCGCTGCCGCATCGCCGCTACGTGAGAAAGCATAGACCTGACGGCCCTGCCAGCGACATATTTGCGCGATGATATGAGCGGCTGCACCAAAGCCGTAGAGCCCAATCCGGGCGCCATCACCAGCCTTCTTCAGCGAACGCCAGCCGATGAGACCCGCGCATAGCAGCGGCGCAAGGGCCACCGGATCGGTCTCGCTGTCGAGCGCAAATGCGTAATCTGCATCGGCAATCACATGGGTGGCAAACCCTCCGTCGCGTGTATAGCCTGTAAATTGCGGTGCGTCGCAGAGATTTTCGTCTCCGGTCCGGCAGAACGAGCAGCAGCCGCATGTGTGGCCGAGCCAGGGCACGCCGACCCTTTGCCCCATGCGTGATGCCGCGATACCTTCTCCGACCGCCTCGACGATGCCGACGATCTCATGGCCGGGAACGAGTGGAAGCTTCGGGTTCGAAAGATCACCGTCACAGACGTGAAGATCCGTCCTGCAGACGGCACAGGCTTCGATCCTCAACATCAACTCACCTATTCCGGGCACGGGATTGGCGCGCTCTACCAGACGTAAAGGGGTTCTTATCGCTTCCAAAATCATCGCCTGCATCAGCTTCTCCTTATCTCGCAAACCGCCACCATTTTGAAGATGCGTAGATCGGCACGGACGAGCGTCAAGGACACGTCCTGCTCATTCCTCGTTTGCCGTTTCCTCCCGTGACGATGACTTAGATTGATCCTTCTCAATGCAACGGCAGCCCGATGTCACATGATGTATAATTGAAATGAAATATTGGGCGCGGAGACCACATGTGAATGACGCTATGAACGAGGCATGGATGCCTAGCATTTCGCCGGAGACAGTCCGCTATCTCATCCTCAAGGCTAAGGAGTTCGACGTCAAGGATGTGGTTACCGAACCAGATCCGGGCTCGAATCCGAGCGACGACAACATGATCGGGGTGCTGGAAGACCATGACGACGATCCCGTCGAGATGGAACTCAGGAGTGCGATCTGGGCTCTCAACGAAGACGAACAGATCGATCTGGTCGCCTTGGCGTGGCTCGGTCGAGGCGATGGGAGTGTCGGCGATTGGGATGTGCTTCGCAGCCGAGCTGCGGATGCGCACAATACACGCACCGCAGCTTATCTTCTCGGCATGCCTCTCCTGCCGGATTATCTCGAGGAGGCGCTCGACCAGTTCGGCGAGACATCCACAGATGACGCGCTGGGCCGGCTCTGACATTGCCGGCGCGCGATAGGGAATGAACGGCAACGACATGGACGGCGCAGATGCCTTCCGCGATGGAGCAGCCTGCCAGTTCCGGACCGTCGAAGATGATATCGTTGGTGGGGGCAGAAGCATTCCAGCGTCTGAGCCTTGCGCTTGCGACGATATCAGCGCCGATCCGTCCTCGCTAACTCCAGATAGAATATGTGACCCTGTTTTGTCAGAGCATGACGCAGCGATCCCTTATGCAGCTCGGCAATCCGCTCCACGATCTTGAGGCCTATTCCAAGGCCGTCAGATGGATGAACCGGATCGGCAGGCGCTTCTAGCGCCGTGGCAAGCCTGTCTTCAACCTCAACACCCCTTGTGACGACCTTCACGAGGATGTTCGTGGCATGTGGCGTGTGGCGCACGGCGTTCTCGATCAGATTGCGCAAAGCATCCTTCAATAATGCTGGAACAGCCTTAACACACACGTCGTGCGCTTGAATCAAAAGCTCAAGGGAGTGCTCGTTCTCATAGACCCACGGCGCTAACTGCGCGACAACCTCCGAGCACAATATCGCAAGATCAACCTCCTCGAACATTCCATGATCGAACGAGTCCAGGCGAGCGAGTGCGGTAAGCTGACTGACGAAGCATACGAGATCGTCAAGGTCAGTTTCGGCTTTACGAGCCCTGGGGTGATCGATCCGACCGAGTTCGAGCTTGATCGCGGCAAGCGGGGTGCGAACCTCATGCGCGATCCCCGACGTCAGAACTCTCTGGGATTTCATGAGTTCGCCGACGCGCTCAAAGGCGCGATTGACCGCTACGGCCAAATGAGCGATCTCACGTGGCATATCCTGAAACGGCAGGTGGGACATAGAGTCCATGGGGTCAATCAGGTCCGCAGCATTGGCCGCTGCTTGTACGGGTTTCAGGGCGCGTCGTACGGACAGCAATGTCGCACCGAGAACTAGCACGAGTAGAATGCTCATCGGCACGATCATGTGCTCGAGAATCTCGTTCCAGAAGACCTCTGATAAGACATCTTGCGGATCGCCCATCGTCGCCACGTCAACGACAATGCGCTGGTGGCCGACAAGAAACGCCCGCCCTCCGACCAATGTGAGCGGCTTCCCCGGTGTGAGCGTTCGCAGCCAGAAGTCTGGTGGGTTGACATCTTTCGGAAGAAAACGGCTTTCACATGCATCATCGCAGGATTCGAAGATCAGCTTCCCGCTCGCATCTCGAATTCGCGCGATGTAGCCTGTCTTCTTAGCATTCGAATAACGCTGCTTTATCTCTTCCGGCAGTCGATAGATGACGCCAGCATCGGTTTCGCCAACGCCGGAAGCAAGTCTCTCCGTCTCCTGCTCGACAAACAGCCGCGAGAGCTCGCCCACATTCCAATAGTAGTCGGAGAAAACGACGGCGAGCTGCACGAGCATCGCAAGCATCGAGAAAAATGCAATTCGCCGCGTCAGAATCGTCGCCAGTGTAGGATTTGCCCGGATCAACCGCGGACCTCGCGCAACATATAGCCGACGCCCCGTACGGTTTCGATGGCAGCTTCGATCGGATGCCCCTCCAGCTTTTTTCTCAGCCGGGAAACCGCGAGTTCGACGGCGTTACTGCTGCGTTCATCGCCGAATTCAGAAAAGGCATGCTCCATTTTCTGTTTGGAAACGACATTACCTCCATGCCGCATCAGCAATTCAAGCAGCGCCTTTTCTGATGGCGCCAGTGCGATTTCCGAACCGTTGCAGGTGACCTGTCGGGACGCGACGTCAAAGTCGACCGCCGCGAATTCCAGGATGGGCATTACGGTGACGGGCGCCCGGCGCATGAGGGCGCGAATCCTCGCGATGAGCTCGCCATTGTGGAATGGCTTGGCGAGATAGTCGTCGGCTCCGGCGTCCAGTCCGGCGATACGTTCATCGATGGCTCCACGCGCGGTGAGGACGAGGACGGGTATCTGGTTCTTCGCAAGCCGGAGCGACTTCAAAACGTTGAGGCCGTCTTCGTCCGGCAAGCCAAGATCGAGAAGGAGAAGGTCATAGCTGACTGTTTCGAGGGCCAGTCGCCCCTCTTCTGCACTGGCAAAGGCGTCAATTCGCCATCCAGCCTCCCTCACGGCCTCGCAAAGAAGTTCGCGAAGCCGTGCGCTGTCTTCGATAAGAAGAATTCTCATGCCTTCTTCCGACCCGTCACCATCGACCAGACCAGATTCTCCTTGTGTCTCCAGCTCTCCAAGATCGCCGCGCCGGCGTGAACAAAGGCGAGAGCCATGATGCCGTTTGCGATGGTACCATGCAATCGCTCGAGCCACTTCTCACCCCAGAACGCATCAAGTGTCGTCATCCAGCCGGTCAGCGCGGTTGCTATAAGAAGCGCCATCAGACACAGCATCATGACCGATGCCAAGGGATTATGCCCGATATATCGTTGCTCGGCGCCACGAAGGATGTCGACTATCTGGCACACGACCTTTGTCGGCGTTGGAAAGAAGTCACTGAACCGCGCATGTTTTGTCCCGACAAAACCCCATACGATTCTCAAGGCAATGGCTGCGGCGACGACATAGCCGGTGACGCGGTGCCAGTATTTTCCTTCCTCCAGGAAAAACAAGTTGAGCGTACACGCCGTCACGATGGTCCAGTGAAACAGTCTGACGATCGGGTCCCACACTTTAATGGTTTCGCGAGGAGCGTTGGAGGGCCGAGGGCCCTCCTTCTTTGACAAAATTGCCGTCATGGCTCAGTCGCCTTTCTGGACGATGTCGCCGGAAACCGGATTGAAATAGACTTCAGCGCGATTGCCGACCTTGTCCTTGCCGTAAATTTCGTAGCAGTTCCCGGTGATTTCGAATGTCCTCACCTTGTAGCCCATCTGCTCGATCTTCGCCTTCATGGCATCTTCGGGGAGCCACTTTGACTGCGGTTCTTTGGTGCAGCTGGGGCTGGCAAGTGCCAGCGCCGGAGTTGCGGCTGCGATTGCGATGGCGACAATCAGTTTCAGCTTCATGAGTTGGTCCTTTTGCATTTGCCCCGTGAGGCGACGACCGAATGCTTAGGGCGACAAAGCTGTCAGTTTGCTGTCCGAATTAAGAGGGAACAGCCAGTGGCGTCATTGTCGTGGATCAATGCCTCCTCGTCCGATTTGAGGATGATATCGTTGGTATGAGAGACTTTCCCATGGTTCAACGCACGAAAGCTGTCGACTGGCCCGTCCGTCCGCCGGCGCCACTTACCCCGGCGCATGTGGCAATATGTGCCTTAGTCAAACAGACCGGTGTCGAATATGTCGGTGCCTGAGACCGTCGCTCTGCCCGAGGCTTCAGACGCTGGGATTTGGGCGCTTATCCATCGCGTTTGGCCCTCTTTGCTTGCGGTTGTTGCAATGACAGGCCTAATTGCTGGCTGTCTGCTGCGATGGTGGTACGCAGGTTTACTTTTCTGGTCCACCACCGCTCTGGTCAGCGCGACGGTCATCGTCATAGTCGCGCTCTTTGTTGACGTCGCACTCAGTTTGAGACGGGGCGACATCGGCCTGGATCTCATCGCTGCCCTATCCATGAGCGCCGCGCTCTGGTTTGGCGAATATATTGCCGGCGCCATCGTTGCTGTCATGTATGCAGGTGGGCAGTTTCTCGAAAGCTTTGCTCAAAGGCGCGCGGAGAGCGGCATGAGCGAACTTCTGTCTCGCGCACCGCGTAGCGCTGTTCGTATCACCGGATCCGGCCTATCCGAGGTTCCCATCGCTGCCCTTCTCCCCGGAGACAAGCTGCTCGTCCGAAAAGGCGACGTGGTCCCTGTCGATGGCAAGGTTATAGCGGGTCGCGCGCTGTTGAACGAGGCGGCTCTCACCGGTGAACCGCTGCCGGCGCGGCGGGAAGGCGGTGAATTGATCATGAGCGGGTCTTCCAATCTCGGCGATGCTTTTGAAATGATCGCCTCCGGCTCGGCGAACGAAAGTACATATGCCGGAATTATCCGCATGGTGAGCCAGGCCCGAAGCTCAAAAGCGCCAATATCGAGATTGGCCGACCGCTTCTCTCTCGCCTTCCTGGCGATGACCCTGGTGATCGCCGGCCTAGCTGCGTGGTTGTCGGGCGATCCCACGCGGATTGTTGCGGTTCTCGTCGTCGCGACGCCTTGCCCGCTGATCCTCGCCGTTCCCGTCGCACTCGTGGCGGGAATGTCGAAAGCTGCCCGCGCAGGCGTCCTGGTCAAAGGAGCGCATGTTCTTGAAGTTCTTGCGACGATCTCAGTCGTCGTCTTCGACAAAACCGGCACGTTGACGACTGGAGAACCTGCTGTTGTCAGAATCGAGACGGATCGGGATGTCGAGGAGATTTTGCGTCTCGCCGCATCCGTGGATCAAGCTTCTGCTCACGTGATTGGTCAAACGATAGTCGAAGAAGCGAAGCGACGTGGCCTGAGGCTTGCCAAGCCTGTCCAACTCGCAGAAGTGCCGGGAGAAGGCATCGAGGGATATGTCGGTCAGCACAAGGTAGCCGTCGGCGGATGGGATTTCATTGCCGGCAAGACAAAATCCGCTACTCGCCCTGGCCCGAAGGACAACAGTACGGTCACAGCCTATGTCGCGATCGATGACGCCCTCGCCGGTACGATCGTCATGGCCGACCCGGTTCGCAAGGATGCCGTCCCGGCGATCGCGGATCTTCGACGTTTGGGCGTCAAGCGGCTTAGCCTTGCGACCGGCGACCGGGCCGAAGTCGCAGACGCTGTCGGTCTTGCTCTTGGTCTTGATGAGATTAGTGCCGAGCTTGAGCCGGCCGAGAAAGTTCAGAGGGTGACGGCGGAAAGATCCTACGGGCGCGTCATGATGATCGGTGATGGCGTCAACGATGCACCTGCACTGGCTGCTGCCGACGTCGGCGTTGCCGTTGGCCGGCGCAATCTTGCCGCGGCCGCTGAAGCGGCGGATGTCGTGTTGCTGCGGGATGACATGAGGCAGATTGGTACTTTGCTGCAGACCGCTCGGCGGTCCCGCGCTATCGCTCTTCAGAGCGTCGGGTGCGGCATCGGTCTTTCGGTGATCGCTATGGTTTGTGCGAGCCTTGGCTACTTGGCACCCGTGCAGGGCGCTCTTCTTCAGGAAGTGATCGATGTTGCGGTCATCGGCAACGCATTGCGCGCGTTGTAATCAATGGCAGAGAAGAACGGGCATCTCAAGGCGCGTCAACAGCGACCGTGTGACCCCTCCCAGGACGAATTCACGCAGCCTCGAATGACCGAACGCGCCGGCGACCAGCAGATCCGCCTTGCGTTCCAGGGCCGCATATTGAATGACGCTGGCTGGCAAGTCTCCGTTCGCTTGCGCAGCCACGACTTCGACGGCAAGACCAGCCTTGCGCAGTACAGCCGCAAGGTAGTCTCGGCTGCGCTCGTCAATCTGCTTGTCGTCGGTGACGGAAATCAGGACAATGCGCGAGGCATGTTCCAGAAGGAGTCTTGCTCCCGTCAGCGCCCTTGCGGCAGTGGTTCCCCCATCCCAGGCGATGGCGACGGCATCGATACGACCGCAGAAATTGTCCGTGGGAAAAAGCAGGACCGGTCTTCCGCTTTCAAACAGCACGCTCTCGATCAACGGTCTCATGGCTTCGGATGCTTCCAAAATGGAAAGATCGTAGGCGCGCGACAGTTCGGCAAGAGTTTGTGCGACGAACTGCTCTCTCGCGTCGAATGGATGGATCTCCACCTCGACGTCGGCTTTCTTGCCATAATCACGGAGCGTCTGCTCCAGAGCGGCTTCATTGTGTTTGCTGAAGCGCTCTGCCTCCGCACGCATTTTTTTGACGTCGAGGAATGTTGGAAATCGCGGCTGAATGGGTTCTATCCTGACCAGCGGTAAACTTGCCGTCAAATCAGCCTTTTGGTGAAGGGAAACATTGACGGCATTCTGAAGGAGCGCAAAGGAACTCGCGTCTGGATAAGTAACCAGGGGGAGATGAAATTGCGCTTTCATGGCTGAGATCCTTCCTCCAGATGATTGGAGCAACCATTACGTGATCGTGCGCCCGCGCATTGACGAAGATCAAGGTTGCATGATCGCAAAAGCGCGAGCGTGATATCGAACGTCCTCATCAAGGAGGGAAACGGCGGTGACCTTCAAATCCATCCTCACGCATTTCGATATCGATGCCCGGCCCGATCCTCGATTGGCGTTCGCTTTGAACCTCGCGGATCGCTTCGATGCTGAACTCGCCTGTCTATCGGCGGCCCAGCCGCTTTTTATGATTGAGCCGAGCACCGGGCCGACATCCGGTACGAAAATCATGCACGAAGAGCTTGAAGCAATCGAGGCGCGTCAACGCGACCTCCACGAGGAGATCATGCGGCATGCGCCGTTCAGGAACCATGTCTCCTGGCAAACCAAGGCTGCGGACCCGGCAACTTTCGTTCTCGAAAATGCAAGAACAGCCGACCTCATTGTCCTCTTTGATGTCGAAAAAGGCCAGGCTCTCGATTACCGGCGAACGGTCAACATAGCCGACGTCCTCCTTGCCGCGGGACGGCCGGTGCTACTGCCTTCGGCCGCAAAGACCCCTCTCGAGGCCCGGACGATTGTGATCGCCTGGAAAGACGCCAAGGAATCGCGGCGGGCAATCGTCGATGCGATGCCTCTCCTGATCTCGGCGGAGGATGTTGTCGTTCTTTCGATCGAGGAGAGCGACCCGGTCGGCGAGAAAGCGCCGGCTGACGTTGTTCGGTTCCTCACCCGCCATGCGGTTCGAGCCCGGAGCATCATCGAGCCCCGACAGGCGGGCGAGATAGGGATGACGATCATCGAAGCTGCGGTCAGGCTCGAGGCAGATCTGATTGTCGCCGGCGCCTATGGCCATAGCCGCTTTCGCGAATGGGCCTTTGGAGGGGTCACCCACACGCTGCTCCATCACAACGCCATCAACCGGCTTTTGTCGAATTAATCGCGTCTCGAAGATGGAGAGAGTCGAGCCTCTGTGGAGTTTCAGTCATTGCGCTCTATCAACGACGGGGTGTGAGCGGATGGTAATATGTGAACTTGTCGCTGCAAGGAGAGTTACCGATGAGCTACATCCTGAAAGACCTGACGCAAGCAGAATGCTTCGCCGTTCTTGAGCAGTCTCGGTTTGGCCACCTGGCCTGTTGCAAGGATGGCAAGCCCTACGTGGTGCCGATCTACTTCGCTTATGCGAAGGGTGCGATCTACAGTTTTTCTATGCCCGGCCAGAAGGTCGACTGGATGCGCGCAAACGAAAACGTCTGTTTGCAGATCGATCAGCGTAGCGCCGGCAAGGGTTGGACCAGTGTCGTCGTCGACGGGCGGTTCGAGGAGTTTCCGGATTCGGATACTTGGCGCAGTGAGAGGTTGCACGCCTGGTCGTTACTGCAAAAGCATTCCGACTGGTGGGAAATCGGCGCTCTCAAGCCGCAGTCGCAGCCAACGGACACGGCGTCTGAACACATTTTTTACGGCATATTTGTCCGAGCCGTTACCGGCCGAACGGCGCTTCCGGTCGATTGACGGAAACACCGACGAACGGTGCCCGGGGAGGGGATTGCCCCCGGGCATCTTGCTCAATGGGCGAGGAACAGCGGAACTTTTGTTTCCTCCAGCATCGACCGCGTCACACCACCAAAAAGACGCTGCTGCAGGCGGGAATGATTGTATGCGCCCATGACGATCATGTCGGCAGCGACATCGATGGCATGCTGGCGCAGCACCTCATCGACGCGCCGGCCGCCGCTTGCGACGCAGTCCACATCAACTTTCACCCCGTGGCGCGCCAGAAAGGTGGCAACGTCGGCGCCTGGTTCTTCGCCATTCTCGGATGATGAGGCCCGTGGGTCGACGAGGGTAACGTGCACGGATTCGGCAGCCTGCAGGAATTCGATCGACTGACGTGCTGCGCGCGAAGCTTCGTCGCTGGAGTCCCAAGCCAGCAAGATTGCCTTCGGGGCAAGCCCGACATTCGTCTTTTTTGGATTGATCAGCATCGGTGTCGGCGACCGGAACAAGGCGCCATCGATAACTCTGCGCCGAAGTTCCTGGTCACGGGCAGCCTGGGGGCCGACCAGGACGAGATCGGCGTATAGCGCCCGCTCTGCTATATCTTCATCCGCCCAGGCGAATTCGGTGTAGATCTCCTGGACGTCGAAGGAGGTCTCGCTCCTTGCTAGGATCGCTTTGATATCGGAAGTCTTATCGGCCAGGCTGTCGATTTCGCGCTGACGTTCTTCGATCCAGACGGTCGAGATAACCTCGGAAGAACCGATAGGGGGAGCTGCGCCCATCGAAATCACCATTGCGGTGAGATGGGCGCCGTGGGTTTCACAAAAGTCTATGGCGCCCTTCAAGTCTTCATCGAAGTGACTGACGCCGAGGACACTCAAGACGGTTTTGATGGTCATGGCCAGATCGCCTTTCTTGCTGGAGATGGGCAACCCTAATCTTTCTCGCCCTCACCCTTCATTGATCTGACGCAAAGCGGACGGTGCTCCCGCCGGTTAGCATGCATGAACAATCGAGGGCAGGCCATGTCGGATCCAGTCTTGTATTTCCACGGCGCAGCCGGATCAGTCACCGGCTCCTGCTTTCTGCTGGAATCTCGTGGCGTTCGAACCATGATCGATTGCGGCATGTTCCAAGGGTCGAAAACGGAGAAGGAGCTGAACTATCGGTCCTTCCCGTTCGAGCCGGCTGCTGTTGACGCGGTCATTTTGACCCACGCGCACATCGATCATTCGGGTCTTGTCCCCAAGCTGGTGAAGGCGGGGTTTGCAGGACATATTTACTGCACCGCGGCCACCTTGGACCTTTGCACGATCATGCTCCAGGACTCCGGCCATATCCAGGAATCGGAAGTCGAGCAGCTCAATCGCCGCAATCGTTGGAGATCACGGGACGTCATAGAGCCGATATACGACGCCGATGACGCGCGAGTGGCGATGACGCAATTTCGACCCGTTGCCTACAAAGAATGGCAGGAGCTTTCAGGCGGTCTCCGCTTTCGGTTCTGGGACGCCGGTCATCTACTCGGCTCTGCCTCGGTCGAGATCGAACTTCAGGGAACGGATAGACCGATCCGGATGCTGTTTTCAGGCGATATCGGCCCACAGCATAAATTGCTGGAGGCGGCACCCGAAGCGCCGCAGGGGTTCGACTATGTCATCTGCGAAAGTACCTATGGTGATCGTGAGCGGGCGGAGGTTTCGGATGAAGCACGGCGCGGGATGCTTCGCGAGATCGTGCTGAAGGATCATCATCCAAACGGTGCTTTGCTGATCCCATCCTTCGCAGTCGAACGAACCCAGGAGCTTCTGGCCGACCTCAACACTCTGATGGACGAGGGTAAGCTGCCGCGCTGCCCAATCGTGATCGACTCGCCGCTTGCCTCGCGCGCCACGGCGATTTTCAAGCGCCACGCCCGATCCATGGCGAATGGCAATTTGCTGGTGAAAGCGTTAAACTCCAAGAACGTGCGCTTCACGGAAACAGCAGAGCAATCGAAGGCGCTCGACCTTCTGCGTGGCTTCCACATTATCATCGCGGCGAGCGGAATGTGCGAGGCCGGGCGTATTCGCCACCGTCTCAAAAACTGGCTTTGGCGTGACGAGGGCAGCGTTCTCATCGTCGGCTTCCAGGCGGAGGGAACGCTCGGACGGATTCTGCAGGACGGAGCCCGAACAGTCAGGATCCAAGGCGAAGAAATCGTAGTGCGCGCCGCGATCCACTCTCTGGAGGCATACAGCGGCCATGCCGACGCAACGGAGTTGATGCAGTGGGTGGCTGCGCGCACCCCTGTTCGAACAGGACTGTTTCTGGTCCATGGCGAAGTGGCCGCACGCGACCAATTGAAGTCCCGCTTGGCTTTGGAGCAGCCGGGTATCGCGGTCCTCACGCCGTCGCTCGATGCCTGTTACCGGCTGACAGGGCAAGGCACGGAACTCATGGCTCCAGTTTCGCCGCGCCCGCGTCTTGCGGGGCACGAGGTTGGGCACCCCGATTGGCACAATGAGTACCAGTCGATCGTTCTCGATTTGGAAGAGCGGTTGCGTCGTCGAGCCGATCGAAAGGGACGAGTGGCGATCCTGCGGCGGGTGAAAAGAGCGCTTGAAGATGAACCGATGGAAACGGATGTGACGGGAGAGCAATGATGTTAGTTACAGATCGTGACTGCCAAAGTGGAGGAGCGCGATTTGCCGTGCCGACGCTCGGCGAAATCGAGGGAAAACTTCTGGTTTCCGAAGCTATCGCAATCGCCTGTTTGCGAGAGCTTTTCGCTCACTCGGACGATACTGCAGTGCCCTCACTCAAGCGCCGAATCAGACGATTGCTTGAAACGCGTTGCCACGCGGAAAAACTCTGCCACGATGATACGGAAGCGGCGGTGGAATATGCTTTTCAACTGGTGGAGGCGGCGGCCGAAGCGGCAGGTAGGAAGACGGCAGTTTCATCGAAGCCCGGCGGCTGCGAGACAATTCGTCGGTTGAGGGCGATGCATGGTCCTTCGCGTAGTTAGGCTGAAACGAGAGAATATGTATGAGGCGCGCATATGTTGCCTGCTTCCCAGGCTCTCCTTGCTATAGGAATTTGGTGCCGTTTGCCCGAATTCGGTCTTTGAAAATGGTCTGTCGACGCTCAATGCGACAGCAGGACCGGTAGGCTGATATTGGTCAGCACGGTTTGGGTGGCGCCGCCGAGGACGAATTCGCGCAGCCGCGAATGGCCAAATCCGCCCATGACGAGAAGGTCTGCCCGCAATTCGAAGGCCTTGGTCTGTAGCACTTCGCCGACCGGTTCGCCGCGCGCACGCACGCGTGTTACCTCCGCTATTATGCCGCTCTTCAGCAGATTCTCGATGAGATAATCGCCCGTCTCGTATTTCACCGGCTTCTCGTCGATGACCGAGAGCAGGCAGACCTTGGCGGCCCGCTCCAGGAAAAACGAGGCATCATGTGCTGCCCGTGCGGCAGCGCGGCTGCCATCCCAGGCGATGGCGACGTGATCTATCCGGCCACCGAAAGGTGCCGGCGGATATAGGATGAGCGGCCGACCGGATCCAAACAGCACTGCCTCGATGATCGGGCGGGAAATCCCCGCCGATTCCAGAAGCACGAGATCGTAGGCGCGCGATGCTTCCGAAAGGACCTCGACGACGAAAGGCTCCGCCGTCTTGATCTCGCGTGTGCGCACATCCACGGAAGCGGCTTTTGCCGCATCGACTGTCATCCGGATCAGCGCCGCGGCGTTCTTGCGGCTCAGCGCCCCGGCATCTCGCGCCATCTTTGCAGCGTCGATGATCAGCGACGACAGTGCATTGGAGACGTCGGGAACGGTAATCTCCACCGCACAGACGGTAAGCGTCGCCTGCATATGATGCGCAAGTGCGACGGCATTGGCGATCATGAATTCCGAAGTCGCATCCGGATAGGTGAGCAGCGGAAGAAAGAGGTGTTGCTTCATGCGAATCTCCAAACGGAAAGAGGTGAAACCTGATATTCGCCGCAGTCTCGCATTGCCCTGGAATTATGAATTGACGTGCATCAAAGATGACGCCTTCTCGGTGGGGGCGTCGTTGTTCACGGAGTTGCTGTGGACGGCGGCCATCTCGGTGCGCTGGCTACAGTTCCGGGTTCTTACTCCGAAACCCGCGCAACTCTTGCCGGCTTGCTTTCGACATAAACACCTTGCCGCCATGCATGGAGATCATCTGCGCCAATTCGGATGCGCCCATCCGGTTCGACATCGCCGCGATCATATTTCGCCGAAGCGATCCGGCTGAACAGATCGATATTCTCCTGAAGCCGGCTCTCGTCGCAACGTTGTGGTTCTGCAACATCGAGAAGGGCTTCCTTGTCAATGACGACCATCTGACTTGCGCCGCCGGCATCCATCGCAAGCAACGCTTCGTCGCCGGATGATTTCATCATTCCACTGATTAGCTTTAATGACATTGCCTTATCTCCGGGCAGGTTGATTTCTATGGAAAACCTGCCGCAGAAAAGTTCTTGGACTATCGGGGGCAAGCGCTGCAAACCTATCCCAGCATGAAAAGCATACCTTGATACATATCAAGGAAATGGCTTGCCGAATGAACGCCTCGCGTTGGTGCTGCAGGGTTAGGGAGCTACACGTACGGCACTCAGCCCAAAAAGGGCGACCCACTTGCAACCGGAGAACCCTATTACCCGCAAGTCGATCTGTGGTTCCGGGCTGTCCTGCGCGGCAGGCTCGCGGTGCCCGGCGCCTGCCTAGTCACCGCCGAGCTCTTGGCGGCGTCGCCCTTCGTGCAGGAAAGCCGAATGGAAAACGCGCTGGTCTATGCCAATCGCACCTGGCACAGGCTAGGGCCGATGACCGATGCTAACAAGGCTCCACTATCGCTGTGGCCCGAGGACTCGGCAACGTTTTAAAAAATGGGCCTGTCGTAAGCGACGACCGACGGGGCGGTAATAGTACTACCCACCCCCCATTGCCATCCGGGGTTTTTGTACGCCGAGATCGGATGGTTAGCCCGCAACTCTCGCTCCTTAGGCCACCGGAAAAGCTGGCTGACATGGATGCCAGCCGCGCGGGCAATCTCGGAAAGCACTGCTCCGGGTGCAATGCACGCAGCAACGAGCCGCTCCTTGTCTTCGCGAGACCAGCGCCGACGGCGCTCAACAGACGTGATCACTTCAATCGGATATTTCGTCATAGGACTACTCCCAGTGTTTGCACCAGGGCTTCCGATGTTCGCCATCACCTCGCAAGACGGTCCTCACCGTGGGCTTACGTTGTCGCCTAACAACATAGTTTCAGGCGACTGGGGTTTTGTATCCTCTTTTAAGATCGAAGGATGCACGATCTGCGCCCGCCATTCAGTAAAATAGGCGTGCAGTCCCTCTATCGCTACAGATTGACAGACTATGCAAGGGTCAGTGAATGGCGATGCCATGAAGGTTTCGAATGCAAGCGACGCCGCGCCCGCGGACGTGCCTTCGGCATCGACATTCAACAATACTGTCTGGTTGTGCCGCAATGCGGCGACCAGTTGTGGGTAGATCGGATTGTTCGCCAATCCGCCGTCGATAATAATGGTATTGCGCGCTTGCACAAGATCGAGCGTGATGGATGTCATGCAGGCGAGATAGAGCGTTGCGATCGCCGCCCGTGCACGCTCGTCCGCCGGCGGAGGGCCGCATAGGCGTCCGGTCTGGTCAGGAAAAGGTCCGCCGGCGGCAAAACTCGGCAATGCCATCTGCCCTTTGCTGATGGCACTCTCGATGTCGTCTATGGTGATGGGTACCCGGGCATTTTGCGAAATCAAGTCGTATTCGCGCCCGCCCATAAAACGCGCCGTGACCACCGGCACCTGATCGACCGTGACATTGGCGAGCATGTCGCGATCCTTGTCGAGAACGGAAAGCGGCGCATCGGTGTTGAACAGGACGACCCAGGTTCCGGTCGAGATCAGGCTGAAAGAGGTGTAACCGAGCATGACGTAGAACGAGAGCGCCGCATTGCTGTCATGGACGCCGTTGTGCACCGTCATGGTTGTTGACGTTCCGTCGTCCAGCTGCAGGGCAAATGTACCCACGGAAACGCCGGAGCGCTCCAGCCGCGGCATTTTTTCCCGCCATCCGCACCGGTCGACGAGACTGCTGAAATCGCGCTTGAACGGCGACCACAAATGCGAATGACACCCGAGATAGCTCACCTCAGAGAGCGGAACGCCCGTCAGGCGCCAGGTCCAGAACTGCGGATAAGGCAGGATCGCGGTGGCGGACGCAAAGTCCTGCCGATCCGCTATCGAACGCCAGAAAACCTGCAGGCCGTAGTTCATGCCATTCGGCAGGTCCGGCGATCCAGTTTCGGAAAAGTCCGGAGCGACGTCGCGGAATGCGACCCGCACATCGTCCGGAACGGGGAATTCATAGTCGAGAATCGGCAGTGCAAGATGATCATCCGCAATCAAGGCGAAGGTGCAGCCATGCGTGGTGATCATGACCCGGTCTGTCGCGAGCTTCTGCGCGGCCTCCTTCAGGGACGACCGCATCCAGTCCCAGAGGTGCGCATCGTCGAGCAGGCGATGCTTGCCATCCTCATGCCAGCGCGGCGCAGTGCGCGACGTGCCGACTACCTGGCCCTCTTTGGTAAAGACCAGCATTTTCGCATTTGTCTTACCGAAATCGAACACCGCCAAAGTCGGTTCGCCCTGCCAATCTGCCCGGTGATGCAATTCAAGAAATGCCATGGTCAATCCTGCTGGCTGGTGGCCGCAATGATGACATCGACGCCTTCATTGCGGAGCATGTCCATATTCGCACCAGAGATACGATCGTCCGTGATCAGCGTGCTGATGCGCGCGATCGGTAGGGTTGGGTGGCGGGCGCGCACGTTGAACTTGCTGCTGTCGGCCAGAACGATGATTTCATCCGCCTTGTTGGCAAGGCTGCCGACGATCCGCACGAGCAGCGGATTAGATTCCATGATGCCGGAGGGTCCGAGGCCTTGCGCACCGAGAAAGAATTTCGATGCGAAGAAGTCCGGTTCCGGAACCAGCGGTGAAAAGATGATGCCCGGCTCTCGATGCAGGTCGCCGCCCGCTAGCGTCAGGTGACAAAAGCCTGTTTCCCACAGCGATGCGGCAACCGGCATCGAGTTGGTGTAAATCTTGACGCTTCGCCTGGCCAAAAGCTGCGCGAAGATGAAACAGGTTGTTCCGCCATTGATGATCAGTGAATCACCGTCGCGGCACAGGGTCTGGGCAATTTCGGCGATTGCGCGTTTCGCATCGACGTTGAGAACGCGGTTTTCCTCGAACGGCTTGGCATGCAGGCGTTGCGCAGCCTGAGCCTCAGGCAGGGCGATACCACCGAATACTTTCCGAATAAGGCCGGCATCGTGCAATTTCGCAATGTCGCGACGGATCGTCGCCGGGGAAACATCCACAACATCAAGCAGATCCTTCACGGTGGCGAAAGGGCGCTGGGTCAGGGCGTCCTGTATCCGTCGATGACGTTCCTGCTCGCCTCCGTCATACTTCATGATCAGAAATCCTCTTGTTTTCTCATTCTTTGATGCAGCATTTGCAAAAATTAGGCAAGAACGATTATTTTTACGCACCTGTTGACCAAAGATAATCTTTTATGCTTATTGTTGATCAAGGCACATGCCAAGCGGTGGAGAAAACCGTAACCATGCGCCGGAGTTGCCTAGGAGGAGGTGCGCCATGCCGCAAAGTCCGCTGCCGTTCGTGCGTCTGGCTGGCGTTTCAAAGTCGTTTGGTGGAATTCGCGTTCTCAAGGACGTGGATTTCGACGTGCGGCCGGGAGAGGTGCATGCGCTTCTCGGCGAGAACGGCGCTGGCAAATCGACGCTGATCAAGATCATTTCCGGTCTCTACCTGCCCGATGGCGGCTCGATAGAGATCAAGGGGCGTGCTGCGTCCTTTGCCTCGACGCGTGACGCCACCCGCCAGGGGATTGCTACAGTCTATCAGGAACTGCTTCTTTTCCCGGAGCTGACGGTCGCAGAAAATATCTTCCTCGGTCATTATCCCAAACGGCCCAGGGGTGGGATCGATTGGTCGCAGGCACGCAACGAGGCCCGTGTGCTTCTCGACAGCCTCGACTGCCCTGATCTCGATGTCGATACCAAGATTGCCAAGCTTTCCGTCGCCCAGCGGCAGCGTGTGGAGATCGCAAAGGCGCTCAGCCACGATGCGCGCGTGCTGATCATGGACGAACCAACGGCGTCGCTGACACAGGCTGATGTGCTCCGATTGATGGACATCGTGCGCAGCCTGCGCGCCCGCGGCGTGGCTATCATCTATGTCAGCCATCGTATGCCGGAAATATTCGCGCTGGCCGACCGTGTCACCGTGCTGCGCGACGGCGCTCTGATCGGCACCAAGCCGATCGGCGACCTCAACGAGGAAAGCCTGGTCGCCATGATGGTCGGACGCTCGATCGACCAGCTTTTCCCGAAGGCCGAGCCGATGATCGGTGAAACCATTCTGGAGGTCGAGGGCCTGTCGTTCGGCAAGCTGGTCAAGGATATCTCCTTTTCCCTACGCAAAGGTGAGATCCTCGGCATTGCCGGGCTCGTCGGCTCAGGGCGGACCGAACTTGCCCTGACGCTGTTCGGCATCACGCCCGCCGCAGCCGGCATGATCCGGTTGAACGGCAAGCCGGTGACGATCCGTTCGCCGCGCGCCGCGCGCGATTTTGGTATCGCCTATGTGCCCGAAGACAGGGGCCTTCAGGGCCTCGTCAAGTCGATGAGCATCGCACAGAACATTTCCATGGCGTCCCTCGACCGGTTGACGCGTGGCATCCTGATCCGCTTTGCGAAGGAAGCTGCGCGCGCAACGGAGGCCGTCAAGCGTCTCGGCGTGCGCGCACGCGGCGGCATTCACCAGCCCGTCGGAGAACTGTCCGGCGGCAACCAGCAAAAGGTGGTGATTGCGAAATGGCTGGAGACATCGCCAGCCATTCTGATTCTGGATGAGCCGACGCGCGGCGTGGATGTCGGCGCGAAGGCTGAAATTCATGCCATGATGGGAGAACTGGCCCAGAAGGGGCTGGCAATCATCATGATCTCCAGCGAGCTGCCGGAAGTGCTTGGCATGAGCGACCGGATTCTTGTGATGAACAACGGCCGTGTGATCCAGGTCTTCGACCGCTCCGAGGCCACCCCCGAAAGCGTGGGCGCGGCCATGACCGTGGCGCACCAGACATTGGAGGCAGCATGATGGCTCTCGCCGGTACCCCCTCACTCAAAGCCGCAGGACTTCGCCATCAAAGCGGTTTCTGGACGAAGCTCTACCGTGGCTACGGCCAGGAGACGGTCATTCTCTGCGCCATGATCTTTCTTCTTGTGGCCGTGGGGCTCTACAATCCACGGTTCCTCAGTTCTGAAAATCTGATTACGATCTTTTCAGGCAATGCCTATATCGCGGTCGCCGCCATCGGCATGGCCATGATCATCATCACCGGCCATATCGATGTCTCCGTCGGTGCATTGATCGGCGTTCTTGCGACAATCTCCGGAACACTTGCGGTTTCGGGCTATCCGGTCTGGGTTGCATGGCTGCTGCCCGTCGTGATCGGCGTGGTTATCAACATGGTGATCGGTGTCCTCGTCGCCTATGCACGCATCCCCTCGATCGTCGTGACACTCGGCATGCTGTCGATCCTGCGTGGCGGCCTGATCTCGATTACCGGCGGCGCCTGGATTTCCAACCTGCCGCCAGCGTTCCTACTGGCCCAGCAAAAGCCGTTGGGCGTACCGGCGCCGATCTATATCATGATCGCCCTGTCCATACTCGCCGCTTTCTGGATGCGCTATTCACCCTTCGGTCGATCTCTCTACGCCATCGGAGGCAATCCGGAGGCGGCACGTGCCGTTGGCATTCCCATTGAGCGGCGGATCGTTTCGGTGTTCATGATCCATGGTGCATTTGCCGGCCTCGCCACGATCCTCTTCGCCACCCAGCTGCAGGTCATCCAGTCGACCGTACCGCCGAACCTTGAGCTGACCGTGATCACCGCTGTCGTGATCGGTGGTGTCTCCATCCTCGGCGGCACCGGAACGGTAATAGGCTCGACGCTGGCGGCGATCCTGTTTGCCACCATCGGTTCCGCACTGATCTTTACCAATGTTTCGGCCTACTGGCTGCGGGCCGTCATCGGGCTTTTGATCCTGGTCACCGTGCTCGCCGACATGATCCGCCGCCGGCGCGGGGCTTGAGGAGAAACCAATGTCCCTGCGTGCATTCCTTCGTCATGAAACCATTCTTGCTATTCTCACCGTTATCGTCCTGACGGTCCTGGCCTTCCAGTCGGATAAGTTTTTCACCGTCGCCAATCTTCTCAATCAGGGGCGGTTGATTAGCGAAGTCGGTCTGGTTGCGATCATCATGACGTTTGTCATCGCCACCGGCGGTATCGATCTGTCCGTCGGCTCCATCGTCGGGTTGACGGCGATCCTGACCGGTGTGTTCTGGCAGAACTTCGGCCTGCCTCTGCCGCTTGCCGCCGGAATGGCGATCCTTGCGGGCATGGTCGCAGGCTTCGTCAACGGCTTTATCATCGCCCGTTTCGGCGTTCCGCCGCTCATTGCGACACTGGCGACGCTGGCGCTTTATCGCGGCCTTGCCGAGGGCATCAGTCAGGCTCGGTCGGTTCGTGGCTATCCCGACTGGTTTTACGTGCTGGGACAGGGAGATCTGGGCGGCATTCCCACCCAGCTCTGGATCCTGTTTGCGGTGGCGATCATTTGCGCGGTCATCCTCGGGCTCACCAGTTGGGGGCGGACGGTCTACGCTATCGGATCGAATGAAATCGCCGCCTGCTTTTCCGGATTGTCCGTCGATGGCGCCAAACTCGCGATCTATACGGCATCCGGCTTTGCCGCCGCCGTTGCCGGCGTAATCTTCGTATCGCGCGTCTCGACCACCCGGTCCGATATGGGCACGGGGCTGGAACTGGATGCGATCACGGCTGTCGTTCTGGGAGGAACGAGCATTTTCGGAGGTCGCGGAACCATCATTGGAACCGTTCTCGGCCTGATCCTGATCCAGGGGCTGAAGAACGGACTTTCGCTGGCCGGCATCAAGGGCGACGGCACCATCGTTCTCATCGGGGTGGTGCTGATTATGACCATCCTGATCACGAACATCTTTCGCCGGGACGGCACCCGGTAAAACAACACGCGGCCCGTGCCCTGCCGTTTTCGATCGGACGGACCGCATCAGAGGAGGAGAAACTATGCGTAAAACTATTCTTGCAACGCTCGTAAGTCTGTCGCTATCGGCCAGCTTCGCCCATGCGCAGCAACCGTCCTGGACCGGCGGCGACGATCTGCCGACGAACCCGCTGGCATGCGATGCGACGCCGGCCACTGTTACGGCCAAGTCCTACGACGGCGGCACACCGGTCAATGCGCCCGACCGGAAGGGCAAAACGCTGAAGGTCGTGGACGTGCCGAAGCTTGTCGGCATTGGCTACTTTACCGCGACATCCAAGGGTATCGCCGATGCGGCGAAGGAAATGGGCTCGATGGATGCCAAGACCGATGGGTCGACGAAAGCCAATATCGACGACCAGATCACCTTGATCGACAACTACATCACCAGCGGCGTCGACGGCATCCTTTATGCCGCCAACGATCCGGTCGCCATCGCGCCGATCCTGAAGAAGGCGCTTGCAGCCGGCATCGACGTTGTCGGTTACGACGCCAATTCGACACCGGATTCCCGCCAATGGTTCGTCAACCAGGCCGAATTCAACGGGATCGCCAAATCGCTGATCGACAATCTGGCGGCGGAGATCGGTGAAGACGGCTCCTTCGCGATCGTGACATCGACCTTCACGACACCGAACCAGGCACGCTGGATCACGGAAATGGCCGCCTACCAGGCAAAGTGCCATCCCAAGATGAAATGGCTCGAAACCGTCGAGGCGCAGGAAGATAACATCCTGTCCTTCAACCAAGCCAATACGCTGATCAACAAATACGGCCCCGAATTGAAGGGTATCCTCGGCATGACCAGCGTTGCGACACCAGCAGCGGCCGATGCCGTTACGCAGGCAGGCAAATGCGGTTCCGTCGCGATCGTCGGCCTGGCGACCCCGAATGCGATGAAGCCTTATGTCGGCGCCGGTTGCGTCAAATCGGTAGTGCTGTGGAACCCGGTCGATCTTGGATATGCCGCGGCCTATGTCCTGCGTGCCGCCGCCGATGGGGACCTGAAGTCCGGCGACACCGCCGTCAAGGCCGGCAAGCTCGGGGAACTGAAGGTGATCAACGGCAGCGAAATTCTGCTCGGTGCACCTTTCGTCTTCAATAAGGGCAATATCGATACGTTCGATTTTTAAGACAAGACGGGGAGAGGCCTGCAGATGCGCCGGCCTTTCCCCACCCGGGAATGCGGCTCTGTCATCCATCGCCGAAAGACCAAGGAGTACCCTATGCAGCCATCCTTGCACCCGGCCTTGGCCGGCGACCGGGAGTTTCAACGTTTTCTGGAGCTTTCCGCCCAACTCGGACAAGACATTGAGCGGACGCAGGGAGCCGGTGGCAATACCTCCATCAAACATGGCAGTGTTCTCTGGGTCAAGGCGTCCGGAACGTGGCTGGCGCATGCGCTCGAGCGCGACATCATGGTGCCTGTCGAGACCGCACCACTGCTGGCAGCGTTGCGGTCGGGGGACCCCCGCGCCGAAAAGGCGACCGATTTCATTGTTGCACATCTCAACACCAACGGATTGCGCCCCTCGATCGAAACAAGCTTTCATGCGGTCCTGCCACAGCCGGTCGTGGCGCATTTCCATTGCGTCAACACGCTGGCTCTTGCCGTCGTAGAACGAAGGGAAGCGTTGATCAGCCGGCGCATGAGCGAGGGTGTGCCCGATCTCCGGTTTCGCTTCATTCCGTATCGCCGGCCGGGCACTGCGCTTGCCGTGGAAATCGATCGCGTCGCTGAGGAGCGACCGGACATCCTGTTCCTATTCAATCACGGCATCATCGTCGCCGGCGACACCGTCGATATCGTATCGGAGCGGATCGAGCGGGTGACGGCAGCGCTTGCATTACCGGTCGCGCCTGCCGTATGCCGACCCGATCTCGGCTGGCTTGAAGCCAAAGCGCAGGCTTCAGGATTTCGTCTGCCGGAGGATACGGCCGTCCACGCGACCGCGCTCAACCCACATGCCACCGCTGTTGCAGCTGGCGGCTCCCTCTATCCCGATCATGTGATCTTTCTCGGGGCGCACATCGGCACCGTCGATGAAGGACGGTCGATTTCCGACGTGCTCGCAGCCTTCAGCGCGAAGGGCCTCCCAGCACCGAAGATGCTTCTGGCGCCCGACAGGGGCGTCCTTCTGGCCGATAGCGTGACGGCCGGCGGCGAGGTTATGGCGCGGTGCCTTGCCGAGGTCACCACCCGCATTCCAGCGGGAGAAGCGCTTTGCTACCTGAGCGCAGCCGACGAATATGAGCTGTCGCACTGGGAGGCGGAACAATACCGCCAAGCGCTTGACCGTAGGTCCGGTTCCCCACGATGACGGCTTCACCTCAGAAGCGCGCGATCGCGATCGGGATAGATATCGGCACATCCGGCGTGCGTGCTGTTGCGGTCGATGATGCCGGGCTTCCGCTTGCCTCTGCATCGGTGGCTTTTGCTTCGGCAGAGGAAGCGCGAAGCCCGGCCGCCTGGTGGCGGGGCACGCAAAGCTGCGTTGCGGTATTGGGAAGGCGATATGCACTCGATACCGTCGAAGGTCTGGCCGTCGATGGAACGTCCGGCACGCTGGTCGCACTGGACGCAGAGAACAGACCTTTGGGCGACGCCAGTCTTTACAACGACATTTGCGACGACGATGCCGTGCTCGCGGCCATCGCATCGGTGGCGCCCGCCGCAAGTCCGGCGCGGGGCGCTACCACGCCGGTCGGCCGCGCCATTCTGCTGTCGCGCCGGCGCGGTGTTCGCCGGATCGTCCATCAGGCCGACTGGATCGCCATGACGCTGGGCTGCGGTAACGCTGTCTCGGATGAAAACAACGCTCTGAAAACCGGCTATGATCTGGAAACGGAAAGCTGGCCCGGCTGGATCGAGGCGGCCGGTCTCGATCGGTGCTTTCTGCCGGAGGTCGTGCGTGCCGGCACCATGGTCGGTCCGATCGGAACGACCGCGCGCGGGTTCGGCCTGCCGGAGGCGGCAAAAATCCATGCGGGCACGACGGATGGCTGTGCTTCCTTTCTGGCAACCGGAGCCGGCCGGATTGGCGACGCCGTCACCGCCCTTGGTTCGACGCTGGTGCTGAAGATTGCCTCCGACCGACCGATCAATGCGCCGGAATACGGCATCTACAGTCACCGTGTCGGGGATATCTGGCTGGCCGGCGGCGCATCGAACACGGGCGGCGCGGTTATTCGCGCCCTGATTGGCGATGAACGGCTGGAGGAGCTGACGCAAAAGCTCGATCCCGACCGGCCGACCGGGCTGGATTATTATCCGCTCCTGAAAACCGGCGAGCGTTTTCCGATCAACGACCCCTGTTATCCACCCCGTCTCGCCCCCCGCCCCGCCGACGACACATTGTTTTTCCAGGCCATCCTCGAAGGAATTGCCGAGATCGAACACCTCGGCTACCTGACGCTGGCACGCCTTGGAGGACCTGCACTTCGCAGCCTGCGCAGCGTCGGCGGCGGTGCCAGAAACAAAGCCTGGCGCGCAATCCGGCAGCGGACATTGAACATTCCATTTGAGGAGCCTGTGTCCGAGGATGCCGCAACCGGTGCAGCGTCGCTCGTGCTGCAGCAAGGATATCGGCCATGATCACCACGCCTGAGAAAGTGACGCTTTCCACGCTCACAGATCGATACGACGTGTTTTTCATTGATCAGTTCGGTGTTCTTCGTGATGGCGAACGGGCTTATGCGGCTGCTGCCACCGCCCTAGCGGCATTGAAATCAGCCGGCAAGACCATCGTCATCCTGTCCAATTCCGGCCGCAGCGGCGATTGCAATGCCGCACGGCTGGAAGCACTCGGCTTCGAAAGAGGTTCCTTCGACCATTTCGTCACATCAGGCGATGTCGCAGTCTCGTTGTTGGAGCAGGGGGCTCTGCCCGTCACCACTGCCAGGGATACGCGTTGCTTGACGATTTCAAGCGGCGGCGACCGCAATCTGGCCGAAAGGCTCGGCTTTGTATCGGTTGCACGCGCTGAGGATGCCGAACTGATCATCCTCTCCGGCAGTGAGACCGAGACCATCTCGCTCGATCGCTATCGCTCCATGCTGCGCCCGTCCGCTGAACGAGGCATTCCTTGTATCTGCACCAACCCCGACCTTGAAAAGCTGTCGGGCGGATCGTTGCTACCGTCGGCCGGTGCGATTGCAGCGCTCTATGAGGAAATGGGCGGGGCCGTCACGCGTGTCGGCAAGCCATATCTTCCGATCTACCGGCATGCTCACACCGTTTGCGGCTTTCCTGAAATGTCGCGGGTCATTTGCATCGGCGACAGTCCCGAGCACGATATTCTCGGTGCGAGGACGTTCGGCACTGACAGTGCTCTCACCCGCACCGGGATAAATGCCGGCATGCGCGACGGAGATCTGATCGAAGCTCTGCGAGAGGCCGACCTTCTTCCGACATTTCTGATCGATGCTTTTGCATAGGGGCACGGCGTAACTCAGCAGCAAGGTAAGCACAAACCCGAGATCTCTCCTGCTAAAAAGAGTTGGAGGCGGCAGCAGATTGGGTTCGATGCTCTCTACATTCCTTGAAAAGTTGTCCAGCGATGGCGGTGGAATCAGGACACGGAAAAGCTTCGCTTTCCCGGGCGATGGTAGCTCATCGTCCTCCCTCTCGCAGTGTGCCAGGAGTGGCAATCGTCAGGCCGGCTACTCGGATTGTTGCTGGCATATCTTTGTATGTCGGCGTACCGGACCTCCTGTCATAGTCAATTGGCCTGATAACCCTGTTCAACTCGGGATAGAACTCCACCGAGATTCAGAGGTTCCTAGCTGCAATCAATATTAATTAACTAACTGGTACAAACATCTTGACAGCTGTTAACCGTCTGGTACAAAGTTGCCATAGTGAGTGACCTGCTCCCCTGGAGCGGTTGGGCAACTACCGCTTGAGGAGGCGGCCGGGAGGGATTAATGGGTTATGTGCTCGACTTCAGCGTGGTCTATCAACGGCTGCCTGAATTGCTGCTGGCGGCCTTGTCGACCGTCGGTCTTGCCGTCGCCGGCATGTCGCTTGCGACCCTGATCGGCATTCTCGGCGTCCTGACACGCACATCCAAGTCTCGCATCCTTCGCATTCCAACCATCGCCTTCGTCGAAGTCATCCGCAACACGCCGTTCCTGGTGCAGATCTTCTTCATCTTCTTCGCCTTGCCGCAGTTCGGGATCCGCTTGAATCCGACGGCGACAGCCATCATCGCACTGGCGGTCAATGGCGGTGCCTATGCGATCGAGATCATTCGCGGCGGGGTCGAAAGCATCGGCAAGGGACAAATCGAAGCCGGCTTCGCACTCGGGCTGCACAAGGGGCAAGTGTTCCGCCATATCGTGCTGAAACCTGCTTTCCGGGCGATCTATCCTTCGCTGACCAGCCAGTTCATCATGCTGACGCTGACGACATCGGTATGCACGTCGATCGCGGCTTACGAACTGACATCGGTTGCCCAGCGGATCGAGTCGGACACATTCCGATCCTTCGAGGTCTATTTCAGTATCACGCTGATCTATCTCGCTATTTCCGGGCTGATGATGACGCTGTTCTCGGCAATATCCAGGCTGCTCTTCAGCTATCCGGTTCGGTGAGGAGGGGCATCTCATGGCAAATATCGGTGTAAACGAACTGCTTTTCCTGCTTCAGGGCTTGAAATGGACGATCGCGCTGGCGGCGATCGGCTTTGTCGGCGGCGGCATATTCGGCCTGGGGGTTGCGCTGATGCGCGTGTCGACCCATGCCGTGCTCTGGCGGAGTGGCGCGGCCTATATCGCGGTCTTCCAGGGAACGCCGCTCTTGATGCAGCTTTTCGTCGTTTATTACGGCATCGGCCTGCTCGGGGTGAATGTCGACGCGTGGATTGCCGTCGCCATCGCCTTTACCCTGCATACAAGCGCATTCCTGGGTGAAATCTGGCGCGGCGGCATTCAGTCGGTTCCCAAGGGGCAGACTGAGGCCGGAAAGGCACTCGGATTGCACTATGTCTCGCGCATGAAGGATGTGATCCTGCCGCAGGCACTGAAGATATCCCTGCCTGCGACCATCGGTTTTCTGGTGCAACTCGTCAAGGGAACGTCGCTCGCCGCGATCGTCGGCTTCGTTGAGCTTTCCCGCGCCGGCCAGATCGTTTCCAACCAGACTTTCCGGCCGCTGATGGTCTTTGCGATCATCGGGGCCATCTATTTCGCGCTTTGCTGGCCGCTCTCTTTGTGGGGCGCAAGCATGGAACGTCGGCTTGCCAAGGCCGCGCGGTGAAGCATTCGCAGAGCTTTGTTGAAGAGGAGGAAAATATGATCAACAAATTGAGACATGCCTTGCATCGGAGAAGCGTCTTTATAGCCGCGGCAGGAGCAATGCTGCTTCCGCTGGTGTCAGCATTGCCGGCGCATGCCGGAACGCTGGAGCAAGCCAAGGCGGCGGGCAAGGTCGTCATCGGTATCCAGGGCGACAATGCTCCCTGGGGCTTCGTCAATTCGAGCGGCGTTCAGGATGGCCTGGATGCCGATATCGGCCGCGCATTTGCCAAGGAACTCGGCGTCGAGGTCGAATTCGTGCCGCTTGCGGTCGCCAATCGCATTCCATCCCTGGTGACCGGCAAGGTCGACGTTCTGTTCGCCACCATGGGCATGACCGCCGAACGGGCGAAATCGATCCAGTACAGTAAGCCCTATGCCGGCAACGTGCTTTCTGTCTATGGGCCGAAGACGACGAAGATCGCCGACTATAAGGATCTCGCTGGCCTGACGATTGGTGTGCCAAAGTCAAGCGCTATGGACACGTCCATCACCGCCGGCGTCGGCGACAAGGCGACCATTCTGCGCTTTGACGATGATGCCGCGACCATCCAGGCACTGCTGGCAGGCCAGGTCCAAGTGGTCGGCGGTAACCAGTTCTACGGCGACCGGCTCGATGCGGCCAGCGCGGGAACCTACGACACCAAGTTCGACCTCAAGACTCTCTACAACGGCGCCGGCACGCGCCTCGGCGAGAAAGACTGGAACGAGGCCATCAACGCCTTTCTCGACAAGATCATGGCCAATGGCGAACATGCCAAGATCTACGCCAAGTGGATGAAGCGCGAGGTACCGAAGTTCCCGGAATCCATGCCTGATATTCCCTACACCGTGATGTGATCGAAAATCTGAGGAGGACGTCGCCATGCCGAATAATCAATCCGGCTCCGAACAGGCGCTGATCGCGCTCGAGGGTGTCGAGAAATGGTATGGCGCCTTCCATGCCCTGAAGAATATCAACCTCTCGGTCCGCAAGGGGGAGAAAATCGTCCTTTGCGGGCCGTCAGGCTCCGGCAAGTCCACCTTGATCCGGTGCATCAACCGGCTGGAAGAGATCCAGAAAGGCAGGATCGTCGTGGAAGGCCTGACCTTGGACGACACGACCAAGACCGTCGATGCCATCCGGCGCGAGGTCGGCATGGTGTTCCAGAACTTCAACCTCTTTCCGCATATGACGATCATGGAAAACTGCATGCTCGCCCCGATGCGGGTGAGAGCCATGTCGAAGGCGGATGCACGGGCCGTTGCCACCCGGTATCTCGGCAAGGTGCGCATCGGCGATCAGGCGGACAAGTATCCAGCGCAATTGTCGGGCGGGCAGCAGCAGCGGGCGGCCATCGCCCGGGCGCTATGCATGGAGCCGAAGGTCATGTTGTTCGACGAACCCACATCGGCGCTCGACCCCGAAATGGTCAAGGAAGTGCTGGATACGATGATCGGCCTGGCGCGCGACGGCATGACGATGATCTGCGTGACGCATGAAATGGGGTTTGCCAGGCAGGTCGCCGACCGCGTGATTTTCATGACCTCGGGCGAGGTGATCGAAGAGGCACGGCCCGAGGAATTCTTCCGCAATCCGCGGCACGATCGCACCAAGGCCTTTCTCGGCGAAATTCTTGCTCACCACTGATCGTCGCAATCGGGTTCCTGGGTCTTTCGGAGCGCGCGAAGACCGGCCTATCTGCTTCTGGAAATCAAATGACGGACAAACGCACTGTGCTTGTCGGGCTGATCGGCTCCGACCTCCAACTTTCCAAGACGCCGGCACTGCATGAGCGCGAAGGCGCCTGTCATGGGCTCGACTATCGCTATGAGCGGGTTGATATCCATGAGCGCGATCTCCCCGCGAGCGCACTGCCGGACCTGCTGCGAGAACTCGAGGAGCGCGGCTTTTCCGGCACCAACATCACCCACCCGTTCAAACAGGCCGTGCTGCCGCTTCTCGACGACCTGTCGGAGGACGCCCGCATGCTGGGAGCGGTCAATACGGTAGTGCTCCGCGACGGCAGGCGCTTGGGGCACAATACGGACTGGTACGGCTTTTACGAGAGCTTCAGGCGCGGCCTGCCGGATGCGCGCCGTGATCGTGCACTGCTACTCGGGGCGGGCGGCGCCGGCGTCGCCGTCGCCCACGCGGCGCTCAAGCTTGGCATCAGCAAGCTGGATATTTTCGATCGCGATCCAGCTCGCGCCGTGCAGCTTGCTGACGACCTTAATGAACGTTTCGATGGACGGCGCGCTACGCCGACGGACGATCTCGTCGGTTCCATGGCGGCCTCGGATGGCTTGATCCATGCGACGCCGACGGGGATGAAGAGCCATCCCGGCATTCCCATTGAGGAAACGCTTTTGGAAAGCCGCCATTGGGTGGCGGATATCGTCTACATGCCGCTGGTCACGGAACTGCTGGCGGCCGCCTCGCGCCGAGGCTGTCGCATTCTGCCGGGCGGTGGGATGACGGTCTTCCAGGCGGTCGGCGCGTTCCGGCTTTTCACCGGCCTCGAACCCGACGCGGAACGCATGCAGCACCATTTTGCCGAGCTTATCTGACACAGGCGGAGAAGAGGAGCCTCAGCGGTCACCTCTTGCGGCCAAAGCCTCGGGTTTTGCGACATAGCGCAGCACCATCGTGGCAACATGGCGCGATAATATGTCGTGCGTGCTATCGGACCAGAGAGACTGGCCGAAAATATGCGAGAAGGTCGCCCGGTTCGAGACATTGAAGAACGACAATGCGCTGATCTGCCAGTGCAGTTCAAGCGCGTCGATATCAGCCCGGAATACGCCATCCTGCTGCCCGCGGGCGAGCAAGGACTGCAATTTCTCGATGGCTGACCGGTTGAGTTCCCGGATGGTCTGCGAGCGCTCGAGATATTGCCCGTGATGGATGTTTTCGATCATCACCATGCGAATGAAGGCCGGGTTCTGCCGGTGGTGATGAAAGGTGAACCGCGCCAGACGGTCCAGCGCCTCGATCGGATCGAGCGTATCCAGCTCGAGATCGGCCTCATCGCCGCGGACATGGCGATAGGCTTCTTCCAGCACGCGCGTGTAGAGCCCTTCCTTGTCACCAAAATAATAGTAAATCATCCGTTTGGAAGTTTTGGTCTTGGCGGCGATTTCGTCGATTCTGGCGCCTGACAGGCCGTTTTCGGAAAACTCCTGCATTGCAACGCGAAGGATGTCTTCGCGCACCCCCTCAGGATCCCGTTTGCCCTGCGGCTTGATCACCCCGTTCTCCATTTCCTTTTCCAAAATCTTAACCAGTTGGTACAGAAGAACCATGGGGAAGGCAAGCCGGCGGACCATTGGTGCCGCCGTGGGCGGATTTGGCCCAGCAGCGACGATCTGCATTCATATTACTATTTACTAATTAAGATTCTGGTATACCGTCGAGGTGCGATCGGCACCTATGCCACACGTCGCTTTGCGACGGCCCTTGGAGGGGGCGCGCATGCGGCCGGCCGTAAGTCGCGAACGGGCCCTCGCAACCGCGGCCCTCGGGAGGAGTGCTATGAAACAGCTGAAACGGAAAAATGCAGCCTTGTTCTTTGCCGCATTGATGCTGAGTGCGGCGCCGATGGCTGCATCACATGCGGCCGACAAGCCGACACTCGCATTCGTCGTCAATGGAGCGTCCGACTTCTGGAAAGCCGCCGAGGCGGGGGTGAAGAAGGCGCAGGCCGAGATGCCAGACTACAACATGGAACTGAAATATCCTGAGCAGGCGGCTGTCGCCATTCAGCAGCGTCTCATGGAAGATCTCGTCAGCGCTGGCGTCAAGGGGATCATGGTCTCCGCTGTCGATCCCAAGACCCAGACGGACGGCCTCAACAAGATCGGCTCGCAGACGGCTCTCTTCACCACCGACAGCGACGCGCCGAAGACCAACCGCGTCGCCTATATCGGTTCCTCGAACGTCGACGCCGGCAAGCAGGCCGCCGAAATTGCCAAGAAGGCGATGCCGGACGGCGGTAAGTGCATGGGCTTCGTCGGTCTGCTGGGCGCCGATAACGCCCGCGAACGCATAGAAGGGATGAAGGAAGGGCTCAAGGGTACCAAGATCGAGCTTGTCGATGTTCGCGGCGACGACATCGACCAGACGCGCGCCAAGAAGAACGTGGAGGATGCGTTGGTGGCCAGCCCCGACCTGACCTGCATGGTCGGCTTCTACTCCTACAACACGCCGCGCATCTATGAGGCGCTGCGCGACGCAGGCAAGCTCGGCCAGATCACCGTTGTCGGCTTTGATGACGATCCGATCACGCTCGGCGGCGTCAAGGAAGGCACGATCGCGGCAACCGTCGTACAGCAGCCGTTCGAATGGGCTTATCAAGGCATGAAATTGATGGCCGCCTACCTCAAGGGCGACAAATCCGGCGTTCCTGCCGATGGCTTGATCATCATCCCGACGGTGATCATCGGCAAGGATGACGTTGACAAGTACGCCGCCAACCTGAAGGCCATGGCTGGAAAATAACCTCCTTCGCGGCGGCGGCAATCACCGCCGCCGCGAAAGGCGTTTCATGCCGACAACATCAGCAGCCATGGACAGGCGATGAACCATAGTTCCGACATCCCGTCACCGGGCGCGCCCGCAACGCCATTGCTTTCGCTTTCCGGCGTCGGCAAGACCTATCCAGGCGTCGTTGCGCTCGAAGGCCTGTCAATGGACATCATGCCAGGCGAGGTCATCGGCCTTGTCGGCGAAAACGGGGCTGGAAAATCGACGCTGATGAAGATTCTCGGCGGTGTGATCGCACCCGATCGGGGCACGATCCTGCTCGACGGGGCGGAGCTTCGTTTCCTCACTGTGGAATCGAGCATCTCGTCCGGCATCGCCTTCGTGCATCAGGAACTCAATCTCTTTGAGAATCTCGACGTCGCTGCCAATATCTTCCTGGGGCGCGAACCGCTGAAGGCGGGACCTCTTAAGCTTGTCGATCGCGATCGACTGAGGGACATGGTGAAGCCGCTCTTGAGGCGCGTGGGCGCACATTTTTCCGCCGACACACCCGTGGCGTCGCTTTCGCTAGCCGAGCAGCAGATGGTGGAAATCGCCAAGGCGCTGTCCATCAACGCGAGGCTCGTCATCTTCGACGAACCCACTTCCAGCCTGCCGCTGGCTGAAACTGAGCGGCTGCTCAGCATTATCAAATTGCTGAAGGCGGATGGCATCAGTGTTATTTTCATCTCACATCGGCTCCACGAGGTTGAGCGCGTAGCCGACCGGGTCGTCGTACTCCGTGACGGCGCGCTTGTGGGCACGCTCGCCAAGAGGGACATCGGCCACGACCAGATGGTCAAGCTGATGATTGGCCGGATGCTTGCGGCCCGTACCGCAAAGCCGCAGCGCTCACCCGGCTCAGTTGCGCTGAAGGTAAGTGCCGTGCGCACCGAGGCCTATCCCGGCCATCCCGTCGATCTGGAAATCAGGTATGGAGAAATCCTGGGACTTGCGGGCCTCGTCGGGTCCGGCCGTACCGAGCTTGCCAGGGTGCTCTTTGGCATTGATCGCAGTTACGGCGGAGTCATCCTGCAGGACGGACAGCAAATTGCCGTCCGCTCCGCGCGGGACGCCGTTGCTCGCGGCATTTTCCTGGTGCCGGAGGATCGAAAGCGCAACGGCATTCTTCTTGATTTCCCGATCGCCCAGAACATAACCCTTGCCGATCTCCCCATGCTCGCCAGCCGCTTCATGCTTTCCGCCGAGCGCGAGACGGCGGCGGCCGAAAAGCAGTGCGTTCGCCTTGGCATCAAGGCGCCCTCCGTTTCGAGCCGAACCGGCACACTGTCAGGCGGCAACCAGCAGAAGGTGGTGCTTGCCAAATGGTTGTCGATGAGCCCGAAGGTGATGATCTTCGACGAGCCGACACGCGGCATCGATATCGGCGCGAAGAACGAGATCTACGGCCTGATGCGGGCGCTTGCCGATGCCGGTGTCGCGATCCTGATGATCTCCAGCGACATGGAAGAGGTGATCGGCGTTTCCGACCGCATTGCCGTCATGCATGAAGGCCAGATCGCCGGCATTCTCGATGAGGACGAATTCAGCCAGGAAAGCGTCCTTTTGCTTGCTGTCGGCAAAGGCGTAAAATAGCCGCGGCGCCAATAGGATTAGGTATCGGGGATTGGATCTCGAATGATCAAAAAAGATCTTGGACTGCTGCTTTTGATCGTCGTTGTCGGCATCGTCGTCGCCATCATCAATCCGCGGTTCCTGCTGCCGATCAACCTTGCGAATACCGCCAACCTGATCGGCCTGTTCGGCATCCTGTCGATTGGCCAGGCCTACGTCATCATTACAGGCGGTATCGAACTTTCCGTGGGTTCGCTCGTAGCGCTTCTTGGCGTGCTGTTTGTCGATTTCGTCGCGGTCCAAGATATGCCGTGGATGCTGGCGCTACCACTCATTCTCGTGCTCGGCGCGGCCATAGGTGCCATTCACGGCTGGCTGATCACCCGGCTGAACCTGCAACCTTTCGTCGTCACTCTCTGCGGCCTCCTTATCTATCGCGGGGCGGCGCGCTTCTATACGGCCGACGGAACGGCGGGTTTTGCGTTCGGCCAAAATTTCCCGGACCTTGAGTTCCTGACCGCCGGCCGGCTCTACGGCGTTCCCAACACCTTCATAGCGCTCGTCATCATTTCCGTGGTCATGTGGGTGGTGCTGCATCGCTCTGTCTTCGGGCGTTATCTCTACGCGATCGGCAAGAACGAGGAGGCGGCCCGCTATTCCGGTATCCGCACCGGCCGGATGGTGATGTCGGCCTATGTCATCTGCGGACTGCTTACGGCGCTCGCGGCAATTTATTTCGCCATGTACACACGCTCGATCTCGCCGGCCAGCCATGGCCAGTTCTATGAACTCTACGCGATTGCCGCTGCCGTACTCGGCGGCTTTTCGCTCCGCGGCGGCGAGGGATCGATCGTTGGCGTCGTGCTCGGAACGGTCCTGCTCCAGGAGTTGCAGAACCTTGTGAATCTGCTCGGCATCCCCTCGTCGCTGAATTTCGCCGTCATGGGTGGCGTGATCCTCATCGGCGTCCTGATCGACCAACAATGGAACGCCATCCGCGCACAGCGCCGGCTCGTCTCTGCCGCCCGGCAGACCGAAGCCCGTGTTCCGGACGAAAGCAAATTGCCGGTGGTTGCCAATCAGGACCATGTCGGTGGATGAGACCAGTGTATCAGGCTGCCGTTAGTAATGGGCCGACCCATTCGGTTCGTCCCGTTTCAACAACTTCGTCCTGAGAGACAGCTACCCTCCTAGCTGCGATCTCCGAAGCGCCGGCCCAATACGACATCTAGTGTTGGGCCGCGCTCGGATTTCTGCCGTCTGCCTTTCTCAGAAGGGATAGTGCTGCGCCGGATCTTCGATGGTGATCCAGCGCAGGTCGGTGAATTCCGCGATGGCGGCCTTGCCGCCAAAGCGGCCGTAGCCGCTGCCTTTGACGCCGCCGAAGGGCATTTGCGCCTCATCGTGCAGGGTCGGGCCGTTGATATGGCAGATCCCCGTCTCGATGCGGGCCGCTACAGCGAGCGCCCGCTGGATATCGCGGCTGAAGACCGCTGAGGACAGGCCGTATTCGGTGTCGTTGGCGATGCGGATCGCTTCCTCCTCGCCGGAGACGCGGATGATCGGCTTGACCGGACCGAAGGATTCTTCCGCATAGACCCGCATCGCAGGCGTCACGCGATCGAGCAGCGTCGCCTCAACCACGGTACCTGAGCGCTTGCCGCCGGCGACGAGCTTTGCGCCCTTGGCCGCGGCATCGGCGATCAGCTCCTCCATTTTCTTCGCCGCGTCGAGGCTGATCAGCGAGCCGAGCACGACATGGCCGCGCGGATCGCCGGCAGGCAACTGGCTGGCGCGGGCGGCGAGTTTGGCGACGAACTCATCGGCGATCGCCTCGTCGACGATGATCCGCTCCGTCGACATGCAGATCTGGCCTTGATTCATGAATGCGCCGAAAATGGCGGCATTGACGGCGCCGTCGATATCGGCGTCGTCGAGAATGACCAGCGGCGCCTTGCCGCCGAGTTCGAGAAGGGCAGGCTTCAAGTGCTTGCCGCAGGTCTCGGCGATGATCCTGCCGACTTTGGTCGATCCCGTGAAATTCACGCGCCTGACGGTGGGATGGGCAATCAGCGCGGCAACGATTTCAGGCGCATCTTCCGGCGCGTTGGTGAGCACATTGATGACGCCGGCGGGCAGGCCCGCTTCGGTAAGAGCCGTGGCGATCAGACGATGCGTGCCCGGGCATTGCTCGGATGCCTTGAGGATGACGGTGTTGCCGCAGGCGATCGGCATGGCGACAGCGCGGGTGGCGAGGATGACGGGCGCGTTCCAGGGGGCGATTGCCAGACACACGCCGGCGGCCTGGCGAACGCCCATGGCGAGCGTGCCGGGCTTGTCCGAGGGAATAATCTCGCCGGCGATTTGCGTCGTCATGGCGCCGGCCTCGCGCAGGATGTTGGCGGCGAACATGACGTTGAAACCCGCCCAGGGGGCGGTTGCGCCGGTCTCCTCGATCATCAGCCGGGTGAATTCGCCGGCCTTGGAATCCATGATGTCGGCAGCCTTCATCAGGATCGCGCGGCGCTGGCTGGGGCCGGTCTTCGACCAGGCAGGAAACGCCGCCGATGCAGCGTCGATTGCTGCCGTGACATCATCGGGGCCGGCCGCCGCAGCCCGGCTTGCAACCTCTCCGGTGAAGGGATCCACGCGGTCATAGGTCCGGCTGCTGGCGGCGGGACGATCGACGCCGTTGATGAGAAGGGAAATAGTCATGTCTGTCTCCTGATGAAAATGAAAACGAAAACTAGAAACCGAGAACCGAGGCGTTGATGGAGGCCTCGAGGCCGCCGTCGGTGGCGAGGTTGGTGCCGTTGATCCAACGTGCGCCATCCGAGCAGAGGAAGAGAATGGCGGGAGCGATATCGGCCGAGGTTCCGGCGCGGCCGACGCGGGTAATGTCGCTGTCGACACGTTCGTCGCCGAGGACCGCACGAAATTGTCTGAGGATAGGTGTTTCGACCGGGCCGGGGCTCACCGCATTGACGCGGATGCCGCGCTCTTTGAACAGTGGCTGGTGGGCCGCGCGCATCGTCCAGAGTAGAAGCAGTTCCTTGGAGAGAGGATAGGCCTCCTCGTCCTTCAGGCCATGCTTGGCAACGAGGCTTTCGATGCCTGGGAAACCCTCGATGTCGGTCAATGTCTTTGCCCGCTCGAGGTTTGCGCGCCAACCATAACCGGCGATGGACGCGACGTTGACGACGGCCCCGCCTTCGCGAAGCCGCGGCGCTACTGCTTCCGTCAGTGCGCGCAATCCGTAAAAATTCACCGCCAGCGTCGCCACAACACCGGTATTGCCCGACAGGCCCGCGACATTGGCGAGTGCGTCGATGCGCTTGGGCAATTGCTGGACGATCTCCGCGACGCCGGAGGCCGTCGATATGTCGCCTTTTATGAAAGAGGCGCCTCCCTGGGTCGGCTCACTGATGTCAACGCCGATGACATCGGCGCCCATTTGCCCTGCCAGTTCCGCTGTACGTGCGCCGATACCAGAGGCAACGCCGGTGATCAGAATAGTCTTTCCGAAAAGCATGATTTGTACCTTTCTCAACGGGATCGGAAAATCCGCCAGCCGCTATCGTTTGCCTTTGAGAAGATCCGGTAGCGTCAGTCGGTAGCCGATCGGCAGCAGTTGCAGGCCGAAGCGCCGTTCAATCTCACCCCAAAGGCCGTGCGGCAGGTAAAGGGAGAAGAGGACGGCCGTCGCGCCGAGGCCGATCAGATACCAGACGCCGGTTCCGCCGAAGATGGTCTCGATGACGAAGAACAGGATTGCGCCGAGGATCGCGCCTTCGAACTTTCCGATGCCACCGACCAGGACCATGAAGATCATGTAAGCGGTCCACTGGACGCTGAAGTAGGTCTTCGGCTGGAAGGTGGTGGCCGTCGCCAGCCAGAGGCCGCCGGCAACTGCAATGCCGAATGCCGCGAGCACAAAGAGTAGCCTCTTGGTGGCGATGACGCGCACGCCGACGGAGGTTGCCGCATCCTCATTGTCGCGGATGGCTTGCATGGCAGCCCCGGCGCGGCTGCGCATCAGCGTGAAAAGGGTACCGAGCAGGGCCGTCATGGCAACCAGCGACAGCCAGTAGATCGCCGCACGCCGGGTGGTACTATCGTAGACGTTCAGCGAGATCAGCGATGTGCCGGTCTCGCCCTGGATGAGGCGATCGAGATTGACGAGAAGATGGACGAGCTCGGCCACGACCCACATGCCGATGGCGAACTCCCCGCCCTTGAGCCGCAGCATGAACAGCGACAGCGGGATGGAGAGGGCGCCGGTGACGATCGCTGCAACGGGCAGTGCAACGAAGGGATTGAGCCCGGCATCAGCGAGCCGGATGGTGAAATAGGCGCCAAGGCCGAAGAACACCTGCTGGCCGACCGAAACGAGCCCGCCGAACCCTGCCAGGGCATTCCACATGGCCGCAAGGATCACGTAGATGAACAGGGCCGTCATCCGGTCGATCATACCGGCTCCCAGGAATGCTGGAGCAAGCGCCAGGACCGCGATTGCCGCTGCCATGGCGGCCAGCATTAGCCGTGACGATCTTGTCCAGCGCTCGATGGATATGTCGTTCGAGAGGAGGGTCATGCCGGACTCCGAAGAAATGCGCGAATTTTGCCGAAGGCCGGCATGCCGGACCGGAAGAGCCGCAGGAAGACGACCAGCAAGAACACAACATGTCCACCGATCAGAAAGCCCTGTGGATGCAGCTGCGCGCCAAGCGATTGGGCAAGCCCGAGGACGATGCCGCCGACCAGCGTGCCCCACAGAGAGCCGGCGCCGCCGATGACTGCCGTCTCGAAGGCAAAGAGCAGCTGCGGCGCGCCCGCATAGGCGCTGAAAGTGGCCCGCATGGCGAGGAACGCCCCGGCGATCCCGATGGTGACCATGGTGATTGCCGTTGCCGTCGCATTCACCCTGCGGGCGTCGATGCCGACGAGACCTGCCGTATCGGGGTCTTCCGCCGTGGCGCGGATCGCGCGGCCAAGAGCGAAGCGGCTGAGGAAGAATTGCAAACCGCCGAGAATGATAATCGCTGTCACCATCATCATCACCGCGAGCTTGCCGACGAAGATATGGCCGGGCAATTGCCAGGATGCGTAGGACAGGTTGCCGATAAAGGGCGCCAGCGATCGCGTGTCCGCGCCGAATTGCTCAAACAGCAGGTTGTCGATGACGATAGCTAGGCCGAAGGTGGTGAGGATCGGCAAAAGCGCGCCGCCGCTGGCGCTACGCTCGAGAACGAAGCGCTGCAGCAGCCAGCCGAAGGCCGCCATTACAGGCAATATGATCAGCAGCCCGGCAAAGGGCGATATGCCGAACTTGGAGGCCAGCAGCCAGAGGCCGTAGGCCGCCGCGACCGCCAGGCTGCCATGCGCCAGGTTGATGATGCGCATGACCGAGAACATGAAGGACAGGCCGCAGGCGATGACGGCATAATAGCCGCCGAGCAGGATGCCCTGGAGCAAGGTATTGATCACGATGCGCTCCTGTCTTCGTCGGCCCGATGGTGCAGCCCGAAATAGGCATTGGTGATTTCGTCGCGGATAACGCTCGCTGCCGGCCTGTCGAGGACGACACGCCCCTCCAGCATGCAGATGACGCGGCTGGCGACGTTCATCGCGCGTCCGAGATCCTGCTCGACGAGAACGATGGTGGTCCCCGAGGAGAGTAGCGCCTGTAGCTGCGTATAGACGCGATCGACCACGAGCGGCGACAGGCCAAGCGAGACTTCGTCGAGCAGGAGAATATCGGGATTGCTCATCAATGCCCGGCCGATAGCGGTCGCCTGCTGTTCGCCGCCGGAGAGATGGCCGGTCTTGGCACGGCGGCGGGGCTTCAGGTTCGGAAATGCATCGAAAACCCGCTCGATGGTCCAGTCGCCCTTGCGGCCGGCGGTCTTGCCGAGCAAAAGGTTTTCCTCGACCGTCATCTGCGAGAAAAGGCGCCGACCCTCCGGCACCAGGGCGATGCCCATGGCGATCCGCTTGTGGGAGGGCACCGCCGTTATATCCTGGCCGCCGAGAAACACCTGGCCGGCAGCGGGGAGATGGGCGCCGGCGATCGATCGCAGCAGCGTCGTCTTGCCCGCACCGTTGGCGCCGACCAGGGCCAGCACCTCGCCTTCGGTGATATCGAAACTGACGCAGCGCACCGCCTGCAGCAGGCCATGACGGACGTCGAGGTCGCGGATGGAGAGAAGGCTCATGCCGGCGTCCCTCCGAGATAGGCCTTTACCACTTCGGCGTCGCGCATGACCGCCTTCGGCTCGCCGTTAGCGATGATCTTGCCGGCATCCATGCAGATCAGTCGTTCGACCACCTGCAGCAGGATGTGGACGATATGCTCGATCCAGACGACGCCGATGCCGCGCCGGCGCAATTCGAGAATGGTGTCCACCAGCTCGCTGGCCTCACCGTCGGTCAGACCGCCGCCGATCTCGTCGAGCAGCAGCAGTTTCGGCTTGGTTGCAAGCGCCCGTGCCAGCTCCAGCCGTTTTCGGTCGAGTAGGCCAAGCGTATCGGCGCGGCGATTGGCAACGCCGAGCATGCCGCACAGCGTCAGCGAATCGACGACACGCTCGTAGGCTTCGTCGCGGCTGGCGGCGCCGCTGTGCGAGGCGGCAACGAAGATATTCTCGAAGGTGGTCATGCCGCCGAAGGGCTTTGGGATCTGATGCGTGCGGACCAGCCCCGACCGGCAGCGATCGGCCGCCGATAGCGCCGTGACATCGGCGCCATCGAAAGTCACTGTCCCGGCGGTCGGCGGAAAGGCACCTGCAAGCACGCTGAGCAGCGTCGTCTTGCCCGCGCCGTTTGGCCCGACAATCCCCACCGCGTCTCCAGCGCCCATGGAAAAATCGAGGTTTTCGAGAACCACAAGCGCGCCGAAACGCTTGTGGATTCCCTTAGCCGAGAGAAAGGCCTCGTCCGGCCGTCCTTTTTGATCCCGTTGCTGCACGGTGCCGTTATCCATTGTAGGGAATGAGCTTGGCACTGACCGGAACATTCGGGTCGGTGGCATTTTCGGTCGCGACGTAGTCGAGCGCGAACTTGGAGCCTTCTGGCGCCTTTACCCATTGCGTTCCGATGACTGGTCCAGGAGAAACGTTGGCGACCGGACCGCTGGTGAAGTCGACCTTGCCGGCAATCGTCGTGGTCTTCAGCGTGCTGATCGCCTTGGCCACGGCCTCCTTGCTCTTGACGTCGGTGCTGGCCTTCAGGGCATCGAAGCCGGCGTCGAGAAGCGAGAGGCTGGCGCCGAGCTGCTGCGTCCACTGCTTACCGCTCGATGCTTCGTAGCCGTCCGCAAGCTCCGTCCCGGAAACCCCTGTCAGCGTCGATTTGTAAGGGAAGGCCTTATGCCAATAGGCGGCGCTGCTGATGTTGACGCCGAGGTCGCCAAGCGACTCGATGTCGGAGGGGAAGAGCCCGGTCTTGGCGACCTGGCAGATCTTGATCTGCTGGGTCAGACCCTGTTGGGCCGCCTGACGCCAGAAGGCGGCGAAATCCGGCGGGATGGGAAACGAGTTGAAGATCTCCACGCCTTCCTGCTTGAAGAGGGCGATCTGCGCCGAGAAGTCGGTCGTGCCGGTTTCATAGGCGCCCGGATCGACGATGGTGAAGCCGGCCTTGGAAAGGGCCGGGGCCAGATGGGCGCGGATGGCATTGCCATCGGCATCGTTGGGATACATGACGCCGACCTTTTTGTTGGTCTCGATCAGGTTCCACTGTGAAACATAGGTTTTCAGGAATTCGCCGACGCCGAACCCGAAATGGTAGGTCCATTTGAACGGCGAGGGTGCGCCCGGCTTAGCGCCACGACCGAAATACCAAGCTTCCCAGGGCATGACTGTCGACAGACAGGGAACGCCTGCCGCCTCGCAGGCATCGGCCACCGGGTTGATCGTTTCCGGAGTAGAAACGACCAGCATGAGGTCGATGCCCTTGTTGTTGATCAGATCCTTTGCCAATTGTCCGGCGCGGGACGGATCGGACTGCGTGTCCTGATCGAGGATTTCCACCTTCCAGGTCTTGCCGCCCGCCTGCAGGCCGGCCGCCAGCGCCTTGCGCGCCAGTTCCAGCACATAGCCATCCGTCTCGCCGAAGCCGCCAAGCGGTCCGGTGCGCGGGCTGATGAAGCCGACCTTGATCGTATCGTCGGCTGCGAATGCCGCCCGTCCACCAAGCGCCAGTGCCGTGCTACCGGCTGCCGTAACAGCCATGAACGAACGGCGCGTCAGCGATGCGGCGTTGATCCTCGTTCCAATGAGATTGTTGGTCATGCAATCGTTCCTCCCTTTACGGAGCCTTCTCGCCCCCGATGCTTCTTCAGTCTTGCCGGTCGAGCGCCGCAATGCGGCTCAGATCGGGTAGTGACGCGTGCCGGATGCCAATGTGATCCAGCGCAATTCGGTGAACTCGTCGATCGCGGCCTTACCGCCGAAACGGCCGTAGCCGCTTGACTTGACCCCGCCGAAGGGCATTTGCGGCTCATCGGAGACGGTCGCCTCGTTGATGTGACAAATGCCGGTCTCGATGCGCTTGGCGACGGCCAGCGCCTGATTGATGTCTCGGCTAAACACCGCCGAGGACAATCCGTATTCATTGTCGTTGGCGATGGTGACGGCCTCGTCGATGCTGCCGACGCGGATGATTGCCGCCAGCGGTCCAAAACTTTCCTCCCGATAGAGGCGCATGGCGGGTGTCACGTGATCGACGACGGTCGCATCCATAAGCATACCATTGGCGTGCCCACCGCAGAGGACAACCGCGCCCTTCTGCAAGGCATCCTCGACCAGCGCCTTGATGCGCCGCACCGCCTCGGCACTGATCATGGTTCCGAGCGGCGTATTTCCGTGACGCGGATCTCCGGCCACGAGCGTTGCGGCCTTCGCCTTCAATTTCTCGACGAATTCATCGGCAATCTCCTCGAGCAGGATGATGCGTTCCGTCGACATGCAGATCTGGCCCTGATTCATGAAGGCGCCGAAGGCCGCCGCTCGGACAGCCTCGTCAACATCGGCATCCGCAAGCACGATGAAGGGCGCCTTTCCACCGAGTTCGAGCAGGCAGCGTTTCAGATGCCGTGCCGATGTCTCTGCGATGATCCGTCCGACGCGCGTCGAGCCGGTGAAGTTGACCCGGCGGACTGCTGGATGGGCGATCAAGGCCTCCACGACGATTGCGGCATCCTTCGGGGCATTGGTGACGACATTGACGACGCCTGCGGGAAAGCCCGCTTCGCGCATGACCTCTCCGATCAGGCAATGCGTCTTCGGGCAAAGTTCGGAGGCCTTGAGCACGACCGTATTGCCACAGGCAAGCGGCATGGCGATTGCCCGCACGCCAAGAATGATCGGCGCATTCCACGGCGCAATGCCGACGCAGACACCGGCCGGCTGGCGCACCGCCATGGAGACGTTGCCGGGAATGCCCGAGGGGATGATCTCGCCGGCGATCTGCGTGGTCATCGAGGCCGCCTCGCGCACTATGTCGGCGGCAAGATCGCAATTGATCCTGGCCCAAAGGGCGGTTGCCCCAGTCTCTCCGATCATCGCGGCGACGAAATCCGCCGATCGCGCAAGGAGAATATCTGCCGCCCGATTGAGCATGGCACGGCGTTCACTCGGCCCTAGTTCCGACCATGCGGGAAAGGCAGCGGCGGCGGCGTTGGCGGCCCGTGCGGCGTCCGATGTCGAGGCCGCCGGCGCGACAGTCGCGACATCGCCGGTCGCCGGATCAAGGCATTCGAAGGTGGATGCATCAGAAGCATCCACCGTCTCGTCATTGATCAGAAGCTTTGCCACAAACATCGCGATCGTCCCATTCTCCACAGGTCGCCCCTGCATCCCGCGTCAACGGGAGAAAGCGCACACAGTCGAGCGTGGCCGGGATATGGCCTCGCAGCTCTGTATCTGTTGTGTGGAGTCCTCCTCCCAGAGGCTCATAAGATCAGACTACGCCATTGCAATTCGGAAGGAATGTGTTTTTCTGGGTTAATATTGTAGTTATCTGGCATTCCCGGCGGCGCTATCGCGATGCCGGCAGGCGGAGGGCTTCATGGTTTCCGATGGCGGCATCCATCATCATGCACATGGCGAGTGGCGGGAGCCATCGCTGTCTCATCGGACGATCCGTTTCCAGAAAGGCATCTATGCCGACTTCCACCATCTGTTTCTGCTGCAGGCTGGAACGGCTGCCTTGTTGTTCGAGCCGGAGGAGCAACGATCGCTGCAAGGGCCGGCGCTCGCTTATCTGCCGCCGCAGGCTCGCTGCGAGCTGCGCATGGCTGCGGGTGCAGCAGGCTTCCTGATCGGCGCGTCGCCGCAGATCATGGTGGACGCGATCGGCGACCAGGCGGAATCCTATGCGCTGCGGACCTTCAGCGAGCGGCCCTGGCTGACGGACGAACCGAAGCCGCATGCCGTCGAAGAGACACAGCCGCTGGTAGCGGGCTTCGTGCGGGAGCTTGGCGATCCCTCGCGCGCTTCGTGGATGGTCATCTCCGCCTATTTGCGGCTGATCCTCATGACGCTGTGGCGCACCGGCGGCAGTGAGGCGGCCGAGCAGCGCGGGCGTGGCGGCGGTGCCTCGATCCTGCAGCGATACCGACAGCTGGTGGAGATCTGGTTTCGGCAGCACCGGCCGATCAGCGACTATGCGCGGGAGCTCGGCGTCACCACCGACCGCCTGCATTCCATCTGCAGCAGCGCGCTCGGGCGATCTCCCGTCCAGCTCCTGCACGAGCGCGTCGTCCAGGAGGCGAAGCTGCGGCTGGAGCGCTCCGCCAGGACCGTCCAGGAGATTTCGGACAGTCTCGGCTTTCGCGATCCCACTTATTTCAGTCATTTCTTCAAGAGAAAGAGCGGATTTTCACCCGCCACCTACCGCGATTTCGCCAGGAAGGCGGAAGTCGCCCGCAGCGACATGCTCTCGTCGGGCTATTCGGACTGGCCGTGACCATCGCTCGATCGCATGAGTTTCGCGGTTCAGGTGCGGCCATTTATGGGTGCGGTCAGCATCAAGGCATCCAGCGCCACCGCACCTTCGCCGTTGGGATAAATCACGACGGGATTGAGGTCTATTTCCCGGATCGCCGGTTCGGCCAGCAGCAATCGGCCGAGTGTAGCGATGATCCGAGCGGCGGCATCCACGTCGAGCGGCGGTGAGCCACGGAACCCACGCAGCAATGGTGCATTTTTCAGCCGATATAGCTCGCGGATGATCGCGTCATCGGGCAGATCGGGGGTCAGAATGCGGACATCCTTCAGGATCTCCGCTGTAACGCCGCCAAAGCCCGCCAGGATCACAGGTCCCCAGTCCGGGTCGTTGCGTGCGCCGATGATCAGCTCGATGCCGCGTTTGCCCATGGCCTCGATCAGCACGCCGTCAAGGGTGAGGCCTGGGCGATGGCACGCGACATCGGCGTGCAGCTTGGCCCAGCCCTCCTTGAGGCTGGCTGCGTCCGTCAATCCAATGACGACACCGCCCGCATCGCTCTTGTGGCTGAGATCGGGTGATTGCGCCTTGAGCACCACCGGATACCCAATTGCGGCCGCCGCCTCGAGGGCTTCCTCGAGGTTCGTTGCCAGGCGGCCTTCAGGAAAGGGAATCCCGAGTGGCGCCAGGATTTGCTTGGCCCGATATTCGGGAACGACACCTCCCTGTGAGGGGAGACCTGCAATCGCGACCGGCGGTGTGGTGGACGTGGTAACGTCGCGTGCCGCGAATTCGTCGATGCGCTTCAACGCCCGGAAGGCGCGTTCTGTCGACGGGAAATAGACGATGCCGAGCGCACGCAGCTGCGCGATATAGTCCGCCGGGATTGGGGCACCCTCATCGAGTCCAGCGAAGATCAGCGGTTTTGCAGGCTTGCTCTCGCGCACCGCTTTCAGGATCGGCGGCAGCTTGATGGCCGAGGTGACGGGGTCGGTCTGGATGATGCAGGCGACAATGCTGGCAAAACGGGTATCGTCGAAGAGGGCGGTGAGCGTTCTGTCATAAAGGTCCGGCTCGACAAGGCCCTGTGCCGTCAGATCCAGCGGATTGCTGACGCCGACGAAGGGCGGCAGGACAGCGCGCAGCGCTGGCGCGGTATCGTCGCTGATTATCGGAAGAACCAGCCCAAGCTCCTCGCACAGATCGAGCGTCAGCGCCTTGAACGCGCCGGATTCGCCAAGCACGGCAGGGCCTCCGGCGGGAAGAGCCGGGCAACGCAGGGCGATCTCGGCGATGTCGCCGAGTTCTTCGAGCGTTTCGGCCAGAATGACGCCGGCACGCGCGACCTTGGCGCGCATGACCTGATAGTCGCCGGCCATGGCGCCGGTATGGGTCGCAGCAGATTCACGCGCCGCACTGCTCCGGCCGGGATGAAGAAGGACGATCCGCTTACCCCTCGCATATGCTTTGCGTGCAGCGGCAAGGAAACGGGCGGGCTTGCGGAACTGTTCGACGATCATCGCGATGACGCGTGTGGAGGAGTCCTCCACCAGAAATTCCACATAGTCTTCGACGCCGCTTGCGGCTTCGTTGCCGGTGGAGATGGAATAGGAGAGGCCCAGATCACGGCTGGCGAAGGTCACGCCGAGGACGGCAGCCATGGCGCCGCTCTGCGACACGATCGCGATGCCAGGCCGATCGCCTAGCGCCTCTGAATCGGTTTCGATGAAGGTCAGGGGGATGCGGTCAACATGATTGACCATGCCGAGGCAATTCGGCCCCTCGATCACCATACCCACCTCAGCCGCTATGCGGGCAATCTCGCGCTGGTCGGCCAATCCTTCCTCGCCGCCCTCGGCAAAGCCCGCCGAAAAGATGACGGCCGCGCCAACACGGCGGCGGGCAAGCGCCTCTATGGAGGGAAGCACGGCTGCGCGCGGAACGGCAAGAACCGCCGCATCCACGCCGTCCGGCAAGTCGTCGATCGAGGCGAGGCAGGGTCGGTCGCCGATCTCGGTCCGCTTGGGATTTATGAGATGAATGGCGCCGGCATAGCCGCTGCGGTCGAGATTGGACAGAACCGAAGCGCCAAGCGCGCCGGGTTTGTCGGAGGCGCCGACAATTGCCACAGATCTCGGGTGCAGCAAGCGTTCCATCGAACCGCTGGGGAGAGCCGATGGGAGCGCGCTCGTGGTGTCGACCGTCATGTTCGGGCGCTCCTCAGGCCTGATGCTTGGATTTATCGTAGGCACCAAGACCCGGCTTGTAGGTCTTGTCGTCGATGAACTGCTTGATACCTTCCTTGCGCCCTTCGTTGTCATAACTGTTGGCCGCTTCCTGGGCGCGGACCAGGTAATCCTCGGCATTGTCGTAGGTCATTTCCCGCACGCGGCGAATGGCATCCTTGGTGGCCTTGAGCGCGACGGGGTTCTTTTGCAGCAGGGTGTTGGCGACATCAGTCACGCGCGCCTTCAACTGCGCAAGCGGCAGGGACTCGTTGACGAAGCCCCATTCGGCCGCTTTCCTGCCGTCGATGTTCTCGCCGGTCAGTGCATGGTACATGGCGTTGCGGAAGGATGTGAGTTCGGTCGCCACCTTGGCGGCGCCGCCGCCGGGCAGAATGCCCCAGTTGATCTCGCTCAGCCCGAATTTAGCTTCATCGGCAGCAAAGGCGAGGTCGCAGGCGAAAAGCGGCCCGTAACCGCCGCCGAAGCACCAGCCGTTCACCATGGCGATGGTCGGCTTCTGATACCAGCGCAGCCGGCGCCACCAGCCATAGCTTTCACGCTGCGCCTTTCGTGTGCCCTGCAGACCGTGGGCCTCGGTCTCGCGGAAATATTCCTTGAGATCCATACCCGCTGACCAGGCCGTACCCTCACCGAGCAGAACCAGTACACCGACATCGGCCCGAAACTCGAGCTCGTCCAGAACCTCCATCATGCGCCGATTGAGCGTGGGGCTCATGGCATTGCGTTTCTCCGGGCGGTTGAAGCTGACCCAGGCGATACCGGCTTCAACGGTAAAGGCGACAGTATCTTTTTCGGAATGTTCTGTTGTCATGATGGTGTCCTTCTTGCCGTTCGGGCCTGCACATCAAAAGGGACGCGGCCGCAAAGTCGCGACCTGCGTTGAAGACAGTAAGCCTCACCAAGGCCTGGTGGGCCGCAGTGAAATCCAAATGAGACGCCTCACGCCAGCCGGCGTGAATGCGCAGGGATCTGTTGCGTCGTTGATCAACGGATCGCTGCGCATCTGCCGATATTCTGAAAGAAATTCCTCCAATACCGGCATGTGACCTCCTCACCGGTAATGTTATGTCTCATAGCATCATTTGATTGTTATGCGCAATAGCATTATAGCCGGATTATGGATATCGACGCCCGCACATCGAAATTGAGCGACCCGCTCGAGACCCTGCTTGGCTATCAACTGAGGAGGGCATCCAATGTGATGATGGCCGACCTGGGCTCAAGGCTTCAGGCAATCGAACTCAGGCCGGTCGAAGCTTCCATCCTGACGCTGATTGATGCCAATCCCGGCTGTACCCAGAGCGATCTCGGACGTAGCCTCGGCATCCAGCGCGCCAACATGGTTCCCCTGATGGTTGGGCTGACCAAGGCCGGGCTTGTCGACCGGGCTCCGGTCGGCGGCCGATCGCAGGCTCTTCGCCTGACGAGGACCGGTATGGAGAGGCTGGAGACGGTGCATGCCCTCATCGGGGCGCACGAGGCGCGGTTTCTGCGCCTTTTCGCGCCGGAGCTGCGGGAGGCGGCGTTGGAAGTCCTGCGCAGCATCCGCCAAGAGGGCGAAGGGGTCCCTCGCCAGGATAACCCCGAACTTCCGACTGATGATTGATCGGCCGAAGCCAAACAGCCGGCCTCCGCAGCGTCAATTGAACTGCGCATCTTTCCGGACATGCGTGGATTATTCTGCCGCGGTGAGGTCGGGGCGATAGCCGGTATCGATGACGATCCGTCCGCCACAGGCCCGCGAAACGCAGGCGCACATGCGTGAATTTTCCTGCCGCTCGGCTTCGGAAAAGAAAACATCGCGGTGGTCGATCACCCCATCCGCTTCCACGATGTTGACGGCACAGAGCCCACATTCGCCGCGGCGGCAATCGAAAACCATGTCGACGCCGGCCTCCACCAACACGTCGAGCATGGACTGGTCGGCCCGAACCCGAACACGGGCACCGAGCTGGGGGACTTCGACATCGAAGGCCTGCTCTGCAAAGCGACCATTATCGCCGAAGACCTCGTAGCGCAGTCGGCTCATGGAGCGGCCGCTTTTCTGCCAAGCCTGCCGCGCCGCCTCAAGGAGGCCGAGCGGGCCGCAAATGTATGCCTCGCCATCCGGAGGCAGGGCGGCAAATTCGGAGTCGAGATCGAGAGCCTCGCCGTCATCCTGAGCAAAAACCTGCAGCCGGTCGCCGAGCAGCGCGGCAAGTTCATCGACAAAGGCCATCTGGTGACGGCTCTTCGCAGCATAGGCCAGCCGGAGCTTCTGCCCGCGCGAGACGAGTGTTTTCGCCATGCCGTAGATCGGGGTGATCCCTATGCCGCCGGCGATCAGGAGATAGCGGGAGGCGCGCCACGAAAGCTCGAAACGGTTTTCGGGCTCGGTCAGTTCTGTCTCATCACCCGGCTGCAGCTGCCAGATGAACACCGAGCCGCCACGGCTGTTCGGGTGAAGTTTCACGGCGATGGAGAGCGTGCCGGGCGGTCCAGGTAGAACGGTATAGGTGCGGATCGCCGGATCACCGTTTATCCGAACTCTGATATTGGTATGTGAACCGGGATCGAAACCGGCACGCAGGCCTTCGACGGCAAAGGTCACCGCCCGCACATCCTCGGCGATCGTCCGTGCCTCAATGACCCGCGCTTTGCGCCACTCCAGCCTGGACCGCATATTTTCCTCCCTTTGAATCTCGATGATCTGCCGGTCATCCGGTATAAAAGGCCGCCGCCCGAAGACTTCTCGCTGCTTCAGCTGGACATCAGTGCCAGCGCCAGCACCTTGCCGCGCAGATCCGGTTGTTCTTCCATGACGAAATCCAGGTTCTGCCGCGCCAGCCGTGCATGTTCGCGCGCCAGCGCTTCGGCACGCGTACCTTCGCGCAGTTCGATTGCGGAAATGATTGCCCTGTGTTGCGTCTGGGCTATTACCAGCGTGCGTTGAAAGGCCGGCACATCCGCCTCCGTGTTGACGAAGGCATTGGGGCTGGCAAATGGCAGGCCGGTGATCCGCTCGATCTCTCGGCTCAGCACCTCGCTGCCGCTCAGGGCTGCGAGTTGCCGATGGAAACGTTCGTTCAGCATTTCATAGAGTCCGAAATCCATCGCGCCCGGTCCTGGCTCCACCACACGGTCGAGACTTGCTACCACGTCTAAAATTGCCTTCAGCTTCACCGGCGGTACGCCGCGTTCCGCCGCCAGCCGCGCAGCGGTGCCCTCGAGAACGCCGCGAAGTTCTATGGCGTCGATCACGTCCTGGCGGCTGAAGCTGCGGACCGCATAGCCGCCCGAGGGAATCATGACGACCAGTCCCTCCTGTTCCAGCTTTTGCAGGGCCGCACGCAACGGCGTGCGAGACACTTTGAGCCGGGCGGCGAGCGCTACCTCCGAGAGCCGCTCCCCATGCAGCACCTCGCCTTTGAGCACGAGATCACGAAGGCCCGTTAGGGCCTTTGCCGTCTGCTGTTTCGGCGCGCCATCCCGTTCTGCCGCCATGCTTTACTCCGCCGCCAGCGCCGTGGCGTCTCGTTGTGGACTGATTTCCCGGTCGATCATCCGGTCGATAAGCTTGCGGGCCCACATCGTGCCCGCATCGATATTGAGGTTGTAGAACTGATGATCAGGGTTGGCTTCGATCGCGATCTGCTGTGCATGAAGCACTGCCTCATCCTCGCGGAAAACAGCCGCGACGCCTTCACGCAGTTCATGCGTACGGGCCTGATTATGCAGGTCGTAGTTTCGAGCGAAGGCCCAGAAATACAGACAGGTATTGTCCGTCGATGGCGTGATCGTGTTCAAGACGTAGCCGTTCACGCCTTGCGAGCGGTCGCCCTGCTGCGCGCCGGTACCAGCCGCTGCGACGCCGACATCGATGGTAACAGTGCAGGGAGCCTCGAAACGGATGATCTGCCAACGGTCCACTTTGCCCGGCTTGCCATACTGCTTGCGCCAGAAGGGCGGTGGATCGATGTCGTGCATCCACCTTGTCACATAGGCGAAGCGATCGGAATGATTTGCTTCGAAGGGAGATTCAGCCACAGCACGATCGCCGATCGACGAGCCGTGCACGAAGGTCTCGTGGGTGAGATCCATGAGATTATCAACAACCAGGCGATAGTCGCATTTTACCTCGATCAGCTTGCCATCGGCGGCCCAATCGGGGTCATTGTTCCAGTGCATGTCGGGAATCAGCGCCGGGTCGGCGAGCGCCGGCTCGCCGGGCCAGATCCAGACGAAGCGGTGCTTCTCGGCGATTGGGTAGGATTTAACGCAGGCCGATGGATTGATCGTGTCCTGTGACGGCATGTATACACAGCGGCCGGTCTCGTCATATTCGAGGCCATGATAGCCGCACACCACGTTGTCGCCATCGAGCCGACCGAACGAGAGCGGTACCAGCCTGTGCCAACAGGCGTCCGCCAAGGCCACGGGTGTGCCACTTTCCTTGCGATACAGCACAATTGGCTTGTTGCAGATGGTGCGCGGCAGCAGTGCGCGCTTCAGCTCCACATCATAGGCGGCGGCATACCAAGCATTCAGGGGAAAGGTTGGTCGCTTCATGTCATCTGTCCTCCTCAGATGGCTTAAGAAGCGCACAATGTATACAGCACGTCAAGACGGAAGGTGAAAATCCGAAAAATATGACACTCTCGGCCGCATTCGCTCGATCTCTGTATACAGCCTTTTCAATTCACCAGGCCCAGCTTCTTCAGCCTGTATTCCAGCTTGGCGCGGGTAAGGCCAAGGTTACGGGCGGCTGCAGAGACATTGCCGGCGGCGGCCCGTAGCGCTTCTTGGTAGAGTGCGTCCTCGGCGGCGACGAGATCGGCAGGCGAGGTGATAAGGCTAGGATGTATCACGGGGAGCGGCGCATTTTTCGGCTTTATCCGCCCATCCCGGCTTAACGCCTGCGGAAACGTCGGCGAGGCTTCGCCGCCGGTGAAGAGATGCTGGATATCGATCAGACCTCCGGGCTCGGCAAAAATTACGCCGCGTTCGATCAGATTCTGCAGTTCACGGATATTGCCGGGAAAGTCATAGGCCAACAGTGCGTCGATCGCTCGTCGCGACAGGCCGATGACATCACGGCGGTGGCGATCGCGGAAAATACGCAGGAAATGGTCGATCAGCATCGGAATGTCGTCGCGCCTGTCTCGCAGCGGGGGAACGACGATCGGGAAGACACAGAGGCGGAAATAGAGGTCCTGCCGGAACCGCCCGGCGCGCACTTCGCCTTCGAGGTCGACATTGGATGCCGCCACCACCCGCACGTCGGCTGGAATGGTGCGGATGCCGCCAACCCGCTCGATCTGCCGCTCCTGGATGGCTCGGAGCAGCTTTCCCTGAGCCGCGTAGGCAAGCGAGGCAATCTCGTCAAGGAATATGGTGCCACCGGCGGCCCGCTCGAAATATCCCGGCCGGGATGCGATTGCGCCGGTATAGGCTCCCTTTTCAACGCCGAACAGCTCTGATTCCACGAGGTTTTCGGGGATTGCGGCACAGTTGATTGGCACGAACGGGCCACCGGCCCGGCCGCTCAACCGGTGAAGCTGCTGGGAGAACAGCTCCTTGCCAACACCGGATTCTCCGATCAGCAGCACGGTGGCCTCGGTATCGGCAACCTTTTCCACCATCAGCCGGGCGCGCAGGAAGTTTGCCGACACGCCGATGACCTGGCTGGAACCAGCGATTTCGGACGGAACGGGCTTCGCCGGCGGTTCGGTTGACTGCACTGCCGGATCGGCGGCGCGGCGAGCGGTGCGGCGGGACCTTGGCCATTCGAGCCCAAGGTAGGCGCGCTCCGGCGCGTCTTCGCCCCACTCCTCGGCATTCTGGCCGATGACCTTGCAATGGGGGGCGCCCATCCCGGCGCATTCGACTTCGCGAAAGATGACGGGGCGTCCAAAGAGCGTGCTGGTGTAGCCACTGGGATAGCCGGTCTGCATCCAGCAGACCGGGGCGCTGGCAAGGCCGTGGTGGGCGATGTGTTCGGCAGCTTCGGAGGAATCGTGCCAGTCGAACTCGCCGAAGTAGGTGCCCCGGGCGCTGTCGAATTCGAAATGCCGGGTGGTGACCTTGACGAAACCCTCGAGGGTGTGGACCCGCGGGCCGGCCGCCAGGGCGTGAGTCAGGTCCTCGTTCGGAAACCGTTTCTGGATCAATTCCGCATCGCGCACGCCCTGCATGTAGCCGACCCGCATGAACATGGCCGTGGCGATCTCGACGCCGAAAGCTTCGATGATCTCCTGCCGGAGCCGGCCCAGGACCTGCGACTGCATCAACACCATGCGCTGATCGTTCAGCCAGATGCGGCCATCTCCCAGTGCGAAGTGCAGGGCCTCGGTCAATTCGGTCAATGTTGGCGACGCGCCGGTGTCGAGCTCGCTGTATGTGCCACGCGAAAGCATCTTGCCCGTACGTTTGGATGCATCGGCCAGCGAGATCAGGTGCGGCGGGACTGTGCGCTTTGGCATGATCGTCTTTCATGAGATTCTCAAAATCATGAAAGTCTTTATCATTTTATGAAATTCGGCAAGCCCGTTTCGGAACTTGGCTTCATCTCCAGATCCCCCGAAAATCAAGTTGGTGGAAGCGTTTATCTGTCTTCGCCGGCATCCAGCTGGGCAAAAATGAAAACTGGCACGCGCTTTGCGACGGAAGGAGCGGCCGCTTGAGGAGCAGCGGCCGGGAGGATTGCAGCATCGATCATAGCCGACGTCCGCCGAACCGTGCGGACCGTGTAATGGCGAAGCGATGCCTTCTCTCATGACAAGAGGATCTGAGGAGGCCCACACCATGAACATCCAAACTCACACTTTCATCGATGCCGGACGCTGGAGCGGTCGCGCCTTCTTTGGCGGCTGGGACCGGACCGAAGCGGGAACGATCAATGTCACTGATCCGGCCAATGGAACGGTTCTTGCCTCCGTCGGCCTTGGCGGACCAGCAGACATCGCCCGCGCTGCAGGCGAGGCCCGTGCTGCGCAGAAAGCCTGGGCGAAAATGCTCGGTGCCGAGCGTGCGCGCATCCTCAACAGGGCCGCCGACTTGCTGGAGGCAAATGGTACGGAACTCGCCCTGTGGATCATGAAGGAGTCAGGCTCGATCCATCAGAAGGCGATGATCGAGATCGAGCACGGAGCGCTGTTCATTCGCCATGCGGCAACACTTGCCACGGCTCCGTCCGGTATGTTCCTTCCTGGCATGGATGATCGCGAAAATTATGCCCGGCGAGTGCCGCATGGCGTCGTTGGCGTTATCTCGCCGTTCAATTTTCCGCTGGTCCTTTCGGTTCGCTCCATTGCTGCGGCGCTGGCGGTCGGCAATGCCGTGGTGCACAAGCCAGACCCACGCACGCCGATCTCGGGCGGTATCATCATTGCCCGCATTTTCGAGGAAGCCGGCCTGCCGGCGGGCATTCTGCAGATCGTGCCCGGCGGCGCCGATGCCGGCGAAGCCCTCTGCAGCGATCCAAACGTGGCAATGATCTCCTTTACGGGTTCCGCACGCGGCGGCGCCAAGGTTGGCGAGATTGCCGGCAGGAACCTGAAGCGTGTGCAGCTCGAACTCGGAGGCAAGAACGCGCTGATCATTCTCGATGACGCCGACCCTGACGTCGCGGCCTCCAATGCAGCCTGGGGCGCATTCCTTCACCAGGGACAGATTTGCATGGCAACCGGCCTGGTTCTCATCGACGAGAAGATCGAACAGGCAGTGACTGACCGGCTGGTCGCAAAGGCCGCGCACCTGCCGGTTGGCGATCCCTCAAGCCATCAGGTGGCGCTCGGGCCGATCATTTCCGATGCCCAGGTGACGGCGATCCAGGCGATTGTCGACGATGCCGTCGCAAAGGGCGCGCGACTGCTCGCCGGCGGGCGCAGCAAAGGGCGTTTCTATCCGGCAACCGTCCTTTCTGGCGTGAAGCCCGGCATGCTCGCTTTCGAGGAGGAGGTCTTCGGTCCGGTCGCCTGCATCGTTTCCTTCCGCAGCGATGAAGAGGCCATCGCGCTTGCCAATCGATCCGACTACGGCCTCGCCGCCGGGGTTATTTCCGCCGACATCGGCCGGGCGATGGCTGTTGGAGAAGAGCTAGAGGTCGGCCAATTGCACATCAACGACCAAACGGTCAATGGCGGTCCGTATGCCCCTTTCGGCGGACGCGGCAAATCGGGCAACGGCACGCGGGTAGGCGGGCCGGCGGATATCGAGGAATTCACCCAGTGGCAGTGGGTTTCGGTCAAGAAAACCGCAACGCCGTATCCGTTCTGATCAGCCAGTACTTTTGCGCATTTTACCGGTCCGGCCGCGGACCGCTGGCTGGACTCCACGCTTTCTAGGACAAGGATAATACCCATGAACCTTCACGGAAAAACAATCGTCATCACCGGTGCGTCCTCAGGCATTGGGGGCGAAGTCGCCCGCCTGGCGCGCTTTCATGGCGCACATGTTATCGGCCTCGATCGGAATGATCCTATGCTGACGCTTGACGGCTTCATCAAGGCCGATCTGAGCGATCCCTCGGCAATCGACAGTGCCGTCCGCTCACTTCCCGGGCAGGTCAATGCGCTGATCAATGCGGCGGGCGTGCCGGGAACCGCCGACCGAGCTCTCGTCGCGAAAGTCAATTATCTCGGGCTTCGCCACCTCACCGAAGCGCTGGTGGCGCGGATGCCCAAGGGGGCATCGATTGTCAACTTCGCCTCCATCCTTGGCGCCGAGTGGCCTAAACGTGTCGAAGCTCACGGAGCGCTCGCTGCGACAAAGAATTTCGCCGAGGGACTGGCTTGGCTGAACGACAATCCGGTCGTACAGGAGACCTGCTATCAGTATTTCAAGGAGGCGCTGATCGTCTGGACGCGTGCGCGCAGCTTCGATCTGTTCATGCAGCACGACATCCGCATGAATTCGGTGGCGCCGGGGCCGGTTTTCACGCCGATCCTCGGCGATTTCGTCACCATGCTGGGCGAAGAACGGGTGCAGCGAGACGCGGGCTTGATGAAGCGCCCTGCCTTTGCCGACGAGGTCGCCGGGCCAACTCTCTTCCTTTGCTCCGATGCCGCTCGCTGGGTGGTAGGCGTCAACCTGGCAGTGGATGGCGGCCTCGCTGCGACCGCCCCCTGATGGCCAAAGGCCCTGCTTCTTCGTTGCTTAAAGGCACCTGTCGATAACCTGCTTGCCCTTCAGCATGGACCGACATCAGGAACCGTCAGTCCTGCCTTACGGAGCCCATCGACGCGGCGGTTGAAATCCTCAGGGTTTTGAAATGGGAGGACGCGGCGGCGGCGTTCGATGGAGAAGTCGGGGTTTATCTGAAGCGCCTTCTCCCAAGCCTGCCGGCTCTCCTCCATTCGGCCGAGGTGGCCGTAACATGACGCAAGCAGCGCATAGGCCGTTTCCGATTGGGGGTTTTGTTGGAGCCGTCGCTGGATGGCAACAATCGCCTGCTCATACTCGCCGAGAGAAAATCGCGCATCGGCGAGAAATTGGAGAAGAATTTCCGGATAGTGCGGGTCAAGCCGCATCGATGCGTCAAGTGTCTCGAGGGCGTCTGCGGGTTTACCGGAGAATATCTGGATATGGGCCATCAGTATGAGGAGTTCGGCAGAGTTGGGCGAAAGCTCGAGGCCTCGCAGCACCTCTGCTCGCGCCCGGTCCAATTCGCGGTTCCACATGCAGGCCATGCCCAGTGCGAAGTGGCCGGTTGGCTGTTCTTCGGCCATTTCCACTGCTTGCTGCGCGAGGTCCATGCCCATCCGCAGAGAGGCTTCCGGATCGCTGCTCCAGGCGTTGACGTAGTCGAGAACATGGGTGAAGGACATGAGCGCCAGAGCCGCCGCATATTCTGGATCGATGGCGATAGCATCCGCCGCCAGGCTGCGGGCCGCTTTATTTCCGGTTCGGGTGTGGGCCGATGCCTGCTCCCGGCCACGCAACAGGAACTCGTAAGCGCCGACATCGACCGGGCGTCCTTGCGCTAACCGGCCCTGGTCGCGGTGCGTGAGGTTCAGCCTGAGCGCTGCCACGATTTCCTGTGTGAGTTCATCCTGAACCGCAAAAATGTCGGTGAGGTCGCGATCGAAGCGGCTTGCCCAGATATGTCCGCCATTGTCAGCGTCGATCAACTGGGCTGTGACACGCACCCGGTTACCGGCCTTGCGCACGCTGCCCTCAAGAACATAACGGACGCCAAGCGCTTTGGCCATGTCAGGCACGGAAGCCGTGACATTCTTGTAGACGAAAGAGGAGTTGCGGGCGATCACATGCAACTCGGATAGTTTCGAGAGGTCGGTAATGATGTCCTCGCTGATGCCATCGGAGAAATATTCCTGTTCGGCGTCGCCGCTCATGTTGTTGAACGCCAGCACGGCGATGGAGGGTTTGTCAGGAACGGCCTTAACCGAAGGCATTTCCGCTGCGGTCGGCTGCATTTTTACCGCCGACTCGGGGGCGCTTCCGACCCGAAGGGAATAGACCCGCATTGGTTCGGCGATATTCTTAAGACGGATCGGGCCGAGATCGGTCACCGCAAGATCAAGACGCGCCTTTACCTGGCGATAGGCGTCTTCCGAGAGACAGATGGCGCCAGGCTTGGCAACGCCCTCCAACCGGGCGGCAATATTAACGCCGTCACCCATCAAATCGCCATCGCTCTCCTCCACGACATCGCCGAGATGGATCCCGACCCGGAATTCGATGCGGTGCTCAGGCTGGACACCGGCATTGCGCTCGACCATGGCCGTCTGTACCTCGATCGCGCAACGCACGGCGTCCACAACGCTGCGGAACTCGATGAGGCTTCCGTCCCCGGTGCGCTTGACGACGCGGCCATTGTGCACGGCGATGGTCGGATCGATCAGATCACTGCGCAGTGTTCGCAGCCGCGCCAAGATGCGGTCCTCGTCCGCACCGGCGAGACGACTGTAGCCGACCACATCCGCGACCAGGATCGCCGCAAGTTTTCGCGCCAAGCTCATAGCTTTTGTTCCTTGTCAGACCAAAATAGCACAGAGTGGCCGTTAACGTCGCTGAATCCCTACTTCGTCGGTGTGGTGCGATTTCGTCGATTTGAGAGGTTAATCTCCGTCTTTGAGAGAAAAGGCGAGCACGTAGTCGCCGCTGTCCTTCGAATATGGCGCTCCGCCGACCGAAATCAGGACATATTGCTTGCCTGTCTTCGGCGAGATGTAGGTCATCGGCGTCGCACTCGAGCCGACAGGCAGGGGATATTTCCAGAGTTCGGTGCCGTTTTCGGCATCATAGGCGCGAATGTAATAGTCCTGGAAGCCGGCGAAGAAGACGACGCCGCCGGCGGTTGCCGACGTGCCGGCGTAACTCGGCAGGCCCATGGGCATCGGAAGATTGGTCTTGAACTTGAACGGTCCGAGCTCCTCGGCGGTTCCGGCCGGCACCTGCCATGCAATCTTGCGGGTGTTCAGATCGATTGCCGTGACGGTACCGAACGGTGGTTGCGTGCAGGGGACGCGGAGCCTCGATGTCCACATCTCGGTGGTCATGCCGTAGGGCGTGCCTCGCTGCGGGGCTGAAGGCCCGTGTGCGGTCGTCGTCAGAGCGAAATCGACATAGTCTTTGCGAGGAACGAGCGCAAAGAGGCTGGGTACGCGGATGTCATTCATAAAGACCCGGTTGTTGGGCAGATCGACGGAGACGCTTCCCCAGTTGAGGCCGCCGAGATTTCCGGGCTGCTGGATCGCCTGCTGCGTCCCGATCGGTGTGAAATCGCCATCGTAGCGCATTTTTCGAAAGGCAATGCGGCAGGCCAGCTGATCAAACATCGTCAGGCCCCAGGCCGTCTGCTCGCTCACACGTTCCGCGCCGACCGTCGGCATGCCGACGGAATAGGGTTGGGTCGGAGACAATTTCTCTTCCGGCGCGCCTCCCTGCTGCGGAACCGGCTTTTCCTGAACTTCGGCAAGCGGCAGGCCGGTCTGACGGTTGAGCAGGAAAAGCTGCCCGCGCTTGGTGGTCTGCAGCAGAGCAGGCACGATGGCGCCATTGCCGTCGGGCAGGTCGATCAGCGCCGGCTGGGCCGGCAGGTCATAGTCCCAGATATCGTGGTGCACGGTCTGGAACTTCCATCTCTCCCGACCAGTCGTCACATCGAGCGCCACCAACGTCGCATTGTACTGGTCGGCGAAGGCAGGGCGGTTGGCGCCGTAGTAGTCCGGTGTGGTGTTGCCGAGCGGCGCATAGATAAGGCCGAGCTTGTCGTCGAATGCGGCTGTCGTCCACATATTGGGCGTCGCCCGGGTATAGGTCTGGCCTTCCGGAGGAAGCTTAGTGATCTCAGGATTGCCGAGATCCCATGCCCACTCGAGTTCGCCGGTAACGACGTTGAAGGCGCGGATGACGCCCGAGGGCTCGCCTGTTTCCTGATTGTCGACGACCCAGCCGCCGATGACGATCAGATTGCGGGCAATCAGCGGCGCCGACGTCTGGAAATAATAGCCTGCCTTGACCTCGCCCATGCCCTGGGACAGCTGGACGGTGCCATTGTCTCCGAAGTCCTTGCAGAGTGCGCCGGTCTTGCTGTCGATCTCCAGGAGACGGGCATCGATCGTCGTCTGCACCAGGCGCTCGTTGCAAAGGCCGTCGGCCGACTGGGCCTCTTTCGGCATCTTGTAATAGCCGAGGCCGCGGCAACGTTGCCAATAAGGTGCGCTCGCCTTCGGATCGAAGGTCCAACGGGGTTTCCCGGTATCGGCGTCGAGCGCTGCAATCACATCCGTCGGCGTACAGGTGTAGACCGTATCACCGATCTGCAGGGGCGTGTTCTGATCGGCGCCTTCGCTTTTGCCGGTGCGATATGTCCAGGCGAGGTCCAGCCTGGAAACATTGCCGCGATTGATCTGATCGAAGGGCGAATAGCGATCCCCTGCCGTGCTGCGGCCATAGGATGTCCAGTCGGAGGGCGTGTTGTCGCCCTTGGCCGCCTTGTAGGCGCTGATGTCGGCCGACGGGCGGATGACCCCGTGCGGGGTGAAAGCAAGGCTGAATCCCGCAGCGAACAGGACGGCGGCGAGCAAGGCGCCGCCATGGGAGATCCTGCGATTGGCGTTCGGCGAAAGCGACGGGGCAAAGAGAAGCGCGAAGCCCGCCAGCGCAAGCGGGGACATCACGCGGGCAAAGAGCGCCCAAAAATTAAGCCCCGACTCCCATAGCGCCCATGGAAGCGTGAAAACGGCGACGAGCAGAACGATAAGGCCGCCAGATGCCTTTCGGCGCCACAGCAGCAGCGCGGCGACCAGATAGGCAAGCCCGACGATCGCGTAATAGGGCGAGCCGCCGAGGCTGAGCAGCCAGGCGCCGGCGCCGGCCAGCCCCAAGCCGATGAAAGCGAGAACAATTGAGAACAGGATAGCCAGAAATTTCATAGTCCCCTCATCCAATTCGCCGCCCGATCATCCTATTTCATCCCTGACCGTCGAATGGCGCCTCGGGAGGCACCGGGCCATTCGCTTGATGGTCGGGTATCCGTCTTCGGGAGAGCGGCGCTTTCCCGTTCAATTTTTTCCTGATGTACCTCTGGTCACTGACACGCGTCCCCGTTGCAGCAAGGATGCGACGGCCGCTTTGCGGCGGCAGCTTGCCATTCCAAATTGCGTCAATACTTCTGAAAGGGGCACAGATGGTTCTCGGCGAAAAGCTTGATCTGGCGAACGGGAGGCCGTCAGGATTCGACTATATGCGATTATTGTTAGCTTTTTCAGTGCTTTGGATACATACGGCCCGCGTCACATATGGCGATGACCTTTTCCTCTGGGAGTCGCCCCTTCGTCCGCTTCTCAAGTCCGTGCTTCCCATGTTCTTTGTCTTGAGCGGGTTCCTGGTGGCGGGCAGTCTCGAGCGATCGAAGACATTGATCTCTTTCTTAGGTAACCGGTTTATCCGAATCTATCCTGCACTCACGGTAGAGGTATTGCTGGCTGCCTTTATACTCGGGGCGATCTATACAGAGTATGACCTGCGTGACTATTTCACCGATCCGCAGTTCTTTACATATTTGATGAATGTCACCGGACATATTCACTTCAATCTCCCCGGCGTGTTCCTGGATAATCCTGACGCGGCGATGGTGAACGGGCAGCTCTGGACAGTGCCCTTCGAGCTCGAATGCTACATGGTGATCGCCGCGCTCTTCGTGCTCGGCGTGGTCAGGCGGCGCGTCATCGCCCTCATCGCAACACCGGCATTGATCATAAGCTTCGCCATTGCGCGATACTGGAAACACGAAAGCGATTGGGGCGTCATGCCGACGACCGCATCGGGCAATCTTCTCATTTGTGCCTTTCTGGCGGGGGTGACTTTCTATCTCTACAAGGACAAGATTCTCTGGGACGTTCGAATTTTGCTCGTCTCCGTGGCGGTTATAGTGGGCGCCTATTGGGGCACATCCTTCGGGGATTTCATTGCCATACCGGCAATGGGGTATGTCACGGTCTTCCTCGGTCTCACCTCACCCCCCAAGCTCAGCATCCTGCGCGGCGCCGATTATTCCTACGGCGTCTTCCTCTATGGCTATCCGATCCAGCAGGCGTTCGTGGCACTCGGGCCTTGGGCGCATAATTGGTGGTTGAACGGCATCGTCTGCAGCATCGTCGCCACCTGCTTTGCCGCTTTTTCCTGGAGATTCATCGAAAAGCCGGCGTTGAAATTGCGCAAGCAAGTCACCTGGCTCGAAAATCTCAGCCTGCAGCGTGGTGCAAAACGGGAGTTGGCCGGCGCGGTCTCGAAGTAGACTTCCCAATTCGGCCGGAAACTCCGGCCGCACGAATTCCATCGCCGGTGCTTAACCGATACAAGATCCGCAGGGTTCGCCATCGTTGCGAGCCCTGTTTCGTTGATGCATGCCGGTCGCTCGGCGTGTCTCTGTGCTGACCGCGTAAGCCTATGCTCGCACTCACCTTTTCAGAACCATCAAACGAAGGTCCGGTTCGGCGGAAGACGGCTGTGGTTGCATCTCCAGCTCTTGTATAATCCTGCAATAGGCAAATCTTTCCGGTCGCGACATCCCTAGATTTCCTGTTTTTGGACGGTCACGCTCCTTCGCCGGATGAATAGTCGAATATTCCCCGGCGTGGTTCGGTCGGTTTGTTCGCGACGTCTTAGCGATATTTTAACGATAACGGATAAAATACTTCGATCGAACTTCGTTTCGACTTTGAGTTTTGTCGTGTCATCGAAGCTGGCGGCGGCAGCTTGAAGGAGGTCTGAAGAGAGGAGTCGTAATGCTGAAGAGCGTGCTCGTCGTGATTGCCGTCTCCATCGCCGCCGGAGCGACCATTCGCGCCTGGGCCTTTGCGGCTTTTGCATTTCTGCTGGTCACGGCCTTGGGCATCGTGATCCTGCTGAAGGGTTCTTCTTGGACGGAAACGGTCGTTTCCTGTCTCGAGGTGCTTGTCCTGATGGAAATATGCTATCTGGCGGGCCTGTTCGCTTTTTCATTGTGGGGGCATATTCAAAAGCGCCGGAAAAAGAACGCCATCGTCGACCGTTCGCCTGCGACCGGCAAGGGCCCTCACGGATGAGGCCATTGCTGTTTATCGCTGCTGAGCTGCGCGAGAGATGCCTACGGCGCGGCGCGATCTTTTAGAGTTGCCTACCGCGCCTCGGGTCTTTCGTTTTCTTGCAGGGCGTGATTGCGCGCATACTCAGGAGTCCAGCCTGGGCAATAGCGCGTGCCGGGAAAGCAGGGCGGAGAGCGTCTTCGCCATGATCACGAAGTCCCATGCGAGCGTCCAGTTGGACAAATATTCGACGTCGAGGGCGAGCCTGTTCTGATAGCTGGCGTCGTTGCGACCACCGGTCTGCCAATGGCCGGTCAGGCCGGGGCGGACGGCCATGTAGGCATAGGCATGCTCACCGTAACGCGGCAATTCTTCTCTGGTGATCGGGCGTGGCCCGACCAGGCTCATTTGACCGAGCAGCACGTTGATCAATTGCGGAAGTTTGTCGAGGCTCGATCGTCCCAGGATATCGCCGACGACGGTTGCCTGCTGGTTGGGCGTTGCATCGGCGCTTGCCGTGCGGAACCTGCGGCAACGGAACTCTTTTCCTTTGTAACCAACCCGAATATGGCAATTGAAGAGGGGACCCCGATCACTTAGCGTGATGATGGCTGCCACGGACAGAAGGAGCGGCGACAGCAGGAATAGGAGACCTGCCGCAACAGTGATGTCCAATGCGCGCTTTAGAATTCTGCTGATCAGATGAGATTGAGATGAATTGAACGGACGCCTTTCCTGTCGAGCCCTGGCGAAATCCTGCCAAGGTTCGGTGAGGTTTATGCCCTGATTTTTTCCCGTCACCCGCGTCTCCATCGGCCATTCGCAGAAATCACAGCCAAAGCTTGTTTTAATGCAGGTTTGGTGTCTGTGACCGCGGTCATATCATAGAATAAATTCTTTACGCCTATAAGTAAATTTTATGATTATTTGAAATAATTCATCTTGCTTTCTTGTAAAGATAAGATACTTCCTGTTGCGTATTTTGTTACTCAACGTTGTTATTATGTTTTCTGGTTTATGCCTTTGGTTGTCGATCGTATTTTATTGTATAAAAGCCGTCATTCACCCAAAAATGGTTTTCAATGACAGAATTATGTATGGTTTTTATTATATATAAATATGAGCAATCGTCACAATTATGTATAGTTTAAACACGAAATTTTTATATTATTATTATTTGACTTTCTAATTTAATATACTACGAATGCTGTCCAACGATAACAAGCCAGTTAGTCTTCGTGGGGTTTCGCGTATGGACGGGTTAATTAGCACCGGAGACAACAGAACCGGAAGAGGCGCCGCCCGAATGGGCGAGGCGGTTACTTGCGGTTCTGGTGCTGAATACGGTGGCAGAGCGGATTTGGATCACGAGTTCCCGTTTTCCCGGTCGAGTGTTCGCAAATTTCGCCGTGGTGAAGTCATTGCCGGCGCCGGTGTCCTGATCGACATGTTTGCCCGCGTCCAGCGCGGGATGGTGAGTGCGAGCACGCCCTTGCCCGATGGACGGGAGTTCATCGTCGAAATCATTCCGAAAGGCGGCTTGATCGGAGAGTTGGAGGTGCTGCGCAGGCAGTCTCTCAGTCTCGAATATCGGGCCTCGTCGGACTGCGAGCTGCATTTCTTCGACGGACGCTTGCTGCGGGAGTTATGTGCAAACAATCCGCAATTTCAGGTGAATATCCTGTCGAAGGCGCTGGCGCGTGTTTCCGAACTCGAACTGCGCCTCATTTCCAACGCCGGGTCGAATCTGAAACAGAGATTGGCCCGGACGCTGCTGCGCCTTTCCGCCCTGTACAGAATGGATGCGCAGAATAGCGGCGACGAGCTCGTCATCTCCCAACACGATCTCGCCGCGACGCTGCCTGCCTCGCGCGAAAAGGTCAACCAGTGCCTGCGGCGCTTGCGCGAGGGCAAGGTGGTCGATGGGGCACAAGGCAAGATCCGCATTCTCAATCGAAAAGCGCTGGAAGCTTATGCCGAGGGCGTGTGATCCCAAGCTTGAGGCGCCGCCTCGATAAAGGCCAATGAAATAGCAAAATCTATTCGAAACCCGCCGCCTGGCGGGTTTCGTTGTTTAACGGCATGCGAGGGATAGCCGGTGGATGTGGGTTGAAGCCAAGCCGGCGCAGCGGAGCATATCGCCGAAACCGCTGTCGGATTCGGGCAGTATTTCTTAGACTTCGCTCTCCGAAGCATTCTTCCAGTATTGCCACCCTTCGCCCTGGATCAGTCCATGATCAGAGAGGTCCTTCCAGCCTTTGTAGGTGCCGGTGTCGTCATAGACGAAGTGATCGATCTCCTTACTCGAGGAATAAACGGCATATTCCTCCGTATGTTGGGCTCGGTGCGCCGCATCGGCGACCTTATGAACGAAGGTCGACAGGAACTTGAAGTGCAGGAGGGCGCCGGATACGCCGGGCGCTCCGCGCATCTCGCCCAAATTCAGGGAAAGCGGCCAGACCTGGTGCGACGATTTGAGGAACAGACGTTCGCCGGCCACATAGACCAGCGGTATCTTGTTGAGCGCGGGACCATCCCAGAGCCGGTCGTGGAAATAGACGCGCCCGCGAACGCCGCCCTTGATCCATATCGTCGAATTGCGTTTGTCGAAGTGCGCGACATAACCGGATCGGTCGAAGAGATTGCAGATCTCGAGCGGATTTCGACCGGGTTCGCAAATGTTTTCGACAACGGGAAGCGGGCTGTACATGTCGATCATGACCGAACGGAGGGAGCGGCCGCCCATGGATTCGATATAGCCAGTCAACTGATCGATCGGCCGGGTGTCGCAATGCGGATAGACCAGGAACTCGTCCGCATCGACGTAGAGGACCCATTTGTCCCGGCAATGACGGTTGATGACCTCGTTGATCCAATCGTTTCCGAATCTCGCCGCCTTGTAGGATCCGTGAGCGGAGACCAGGGAGACGTCATCGAAGCCGGACAGCAATTCGACGGTGCCGTCCGTCGAGCCGTTGTCGATGCAGATGAAGTGCTCGAAGCCGAGATCGCGATAATATTGCAGAAAGAATGCCAGCCGATGCCCTTCGTCGCGGATCACGCAGATGAGGACGTGACGGGCCTGCCTGAGGCCGCTGCGCAGCAGGTCGTAGCGAAGTTGCCGGGCCTTGAGCGAGCGGCGAAGGCGGGCTTTGACAAAATGGGAGATACTGGCGGCGGAAGCGCGATAGCTCATTTCAGGTCGAACCAACAATGCATCGTCATACGGCATAGTCGCCGACCAGCAGGCTCTGGACCCGCGGATTGGGTCCATGATTCTCAATCGCGTGGTGGATGCGGGCTCGTATCGACCGGTATTTATACAGCACCTTACGATCGAAGCTTATTCCGCGATACAGCGAGTTGTAAATCGGATGTGCTTTGCGCAGGTCGACATAGACTTGGCTTTCCGTATCGGTCCACGGAAAGAAGGTTCCATGCCAGGGCTTCGGATGCGCCATATAATGGACGATCGACAAGGACGACATGTTCACGAGATGAAGGAACTGCTTGGGAAAATTCCAGCGGTTCGATATGAGGATGAGCGAGGAGCCGCAGACGTAGTTCAATGCGCCCTGATCATGTTTGCCGTCACAGGCTTCGGGATTTCTGGCAAAAAGCTCAAGAGCCTCCTGCCCGATCCAGCCGTTGCGATGGAACTTCAGTACTCCGGCGTTGAAATAGTGGCTGTCCTTTCCCGTGTCGAGAAAGTCGTGGATCGCCGTGTAATCGCGTGCCGCGAAAAATCTGCCCTCGGGAACGACAGCGCTTTCGAACGCGCCGAGATCGCTGACGATCTGGGTATCCCCATCGAGGTAGATGATCTGGGTATAGTTGGCAGGCAGGACTTCGCAGAGGACCAGTTTGGCCATCGTGCTGACGCTGATGCGGCCCTGAAAATGCGAACTGTCGAGCTTGCCGAGTGAGTCCTTCAGCGCTTCGGTCGCATCGATCAATTCGACCCTGCTCGCGGCAAGCAGCGCTTTCAGCTCTCCGAAATTGTCCAGATGCTCCGACATGAGGACGCAGACGTCGGTTGCGGGGCTTGCGAATTTGCGAGCCTGAAGCGCCGAGAGAATGGTCGGAAACGAATACTCGACGTCCGTAACGTAGACGAGGCACTGATTGTTCATGTCTTTACCCTTCCGGTTGCCTGCAACAGGAATGAACCGTTGTTGTCTTTCAGGTCGAGGGAACAGTTGTTGATTGAGCCGGCAGACCTGTCGTAAGACGGTCCGGTCCGGTATATATTGCGGGTGGCAACCCTGCCTGTTGGATGGAGCAGCGTCTGGTTGCTGGCGGCTTTTGGGTGTTTCGTTGTTGAGATATTCGCCATGAAAAGTGCCTTGCCTGTCTCGAGGCAGTGTTTCGATACCCTGTTCCGCCGTAGGAGGATTTCTGCGCGGACCACTCTCGGGATGCAGAGGGAAGGAGGATTGTCATGCTGATCATCACACTCGTGGCCGCGCTGGTTTCGATCGCTGCCGGCACTTCCATCCGGGCCTGGGCCTTCGCAATATTCGCATTCCTCGTCGCAATCGGCTTCGGCGGCGTGGCTTTCGCGGACGGGTCTTCGGTGATCGCGGCGACGCTTTCCGGCGTCGCTATCCTCGCTCTCATGGAAATCGGCTACGTCGCGGGCGTGTTCCTGTCGGGATTTGTACGGCGCAGCGCCAGATTGCGGGAAAACAATTCCGCCACAGATAATGTCGCTGCCACGAGTGAGCATCAGCAGAGCTGACGGCGGTATAAAACCTGCAGCGGATCCATCTCGGGACGGAATTGCAAGAGTACAGCTGTCAGGCCGCTTGATTTCGCCGGCAATCCTTGAAGGATGCACCGCCGCCGACCGGCCGGGGCGGTGTGTGGCCGCAGTGGATTGCCGCCATCTCTCGCCATGATGGAAGTTCGGAGCGGCTGTCATCGCGTTGCAAACGTCGGCGTTCTCGTAAGAGATGCCGATGCCTCCGGTGGACGCCGGTTTGCGAGTGTTCGAGTGGCCGGACGCCGCGCGATGTAGGGGGCAGCCAGGCAGCCCACCGCCAGGCCGGCGGTGGTGCTGAACAGCAGGCCGAGATCGGTGCCGCTTCCTGAGATCGCCGCCGAGCCGATCTGCGCGATGGACGCCATGATGGCGGCGTTTCCGATCGCATGCGTCTCCCGATCGCCGGATATGCGCCGGCCGGACGACCTCACAAGACTATACAGGAAAGTGGCGAAGAGAAGGGTGCCTGATAATCCGACATTGGACAGCAATGCGGCGATGAAGCTTGAGGCTCGAACCGTGCCGAGCCCGGCGCCGAAGGTGGCGGTATCGACGAAAGCGATCAATGCCAGCGTGTTCCAGGCGGTGCGTTCTTCGCCGGATTGCGACTGAAGCTTATCCGATACGGTGGTATTTACGAGACCGGCAATGGAATCCCACGCATCGGGGACAAGGCTGAGCGCGACGATGGCGCAGGGGATCAGGAACAGCGTGATCACCAGGAACGTCACATGCGAGGCGGCGGTCGGGCCGCGGATCAGTCGTTTCAGGCAGAACAGCACAAACATGCAGACGGCGAAGATACCTGCGATATAGGCGGTGGTCGACGTGCACAGGACGATCGTCGGGCAGATAAGGAGAGTTGCAAGCCCCGCCATGCGGCTTTGAACGCGCTCCAGCCAAAGCATGAGCGTGAAGGAGAAATAAGCCAATGCGATCGCGCCGTAGATGCTCGCCTCGGGAAAGGGGCCGACGATGCGCTTGAAGCCGTGGATCGCCTCGGCCGTATGCATCGTATAGTTCGCGTTCCTGATGATATCGAGCAGGTGCGACTGGCCGGTGAGGAAGGTTCCCCAATCGATGAGTGCGAAGGCAAAGCATACGATCGAGGCTATGATCAGCTGCTGCGCGATGAAACGGGCGTATCCGAGCCTCGCAAGCCCGGCTACGACGGCAAAGCAGGCGAGGTCGCCGAGCAGATAGACGGACTGGCTGAGATTGGACGAGCCGGGAGCAAGCGGAGCGGCCACCGTCGACATCATGCCGGATGGGTCTCGTGCGGAGGAATAGACGAGGGTCGCGCCGGCAAAGATGCGGGGCAGGAAGAAGGATGACACCACCGAAAACAGGATGTAGGCGGCAAACCAGAAACCAGGACCCGGATAGGCGAGGCTGGCGAGTGCTGCCTGCGTCTGAACCGGGCGCAGCAGGACGGCCGCGACGAGAAAAAGCACCAGAAGATGGCTCGGCTGAATGCTGCTGCCGCCAAGTGCTGGCAACTGGAGAGCCGCTGCGGCGCCCAGCAACGTCAACAGGCAAAGGATCACCATGCCGAAGCGCGCGCCGTTGACCATGCAGAGCACGCCAAGGAGCAAGGTAATGAAACCGATCGGTTCTATCGACATGCTTCCGATCCCGATCCTAGAGGTGAACCGCCGAAGCAGCGCTTTTGGCGAAGGCCGGCATCTATCTTTCGGCGTATCGCCCGGAGCGAAAGCCGCCAGCTGTTTTCGATGATCACAACAGCCTCCTAGTTCGATCCCGTCTGGGATATCCAGCCGGGAGCCGGCCGGTTATCTCGAGCCACATCAGACAAAGGGGCTGCCGAGCTCTGTTTTTGCGGCGGGCTCTGCAACTGCGGCTGGGAAGACGGCGTCTGAAGAGCAGAGTCCAGGCCGACCTCGACGAGATCATGCGGCAGCAATGCGGTCTGCTCGTCTGCTACGATGTTGCGGTAGGTTCCGTCGTCATTGCGACGGACGATCCTATAGTTCTTCTGCGCCTTGCCGAGACCCGGCGCGTCCGTGTTGATCTGAGCGAGTTGAGCGTCGTAACCCGCCTGCTCGCCCAGAAGCTGGGCCACCTGGATATCGATCGCCGCCCTGCCGATTGCGAGGTTGACCTGGTTCAGTAGTTCCTGGTTTTCGCTGTTCTGCCTGTTGACGATGTTGATCTTGGAGCGATCGGCCTCGCTGAGACCCTGGCGAGCCGTGGTCAGGGCAACCTCGAGATCGATCAGAGTGCCTTGAGCGTCCGCGACCCCGCGGTCGACCGAGACCTGACGCGAGTTGCTGACCAGGCCCTTGCTCACCAAGCTGTTGACGTTGTCCAGCTCCTTCTGGGCAAGATCGATTTGCCGCTTTTGCGAGCTGATCTTGGCCGTAAGCGACTCGACCTGCTGCCCATAGAGACGCGTGAGGTCGTTGGCCGCTTCGACCTGGCTATCGATATCGACGCGCCGCAGCCGCATCAGGTTCAACTCCTGAGCCTTCAGCTTGTCCACATCGGGTGTGCCGACGAGTTCGGCTGGGATCTCGAAACTCTGCTCGCCGGCGATCTCGGCGCGCAGACGCGCTTGGCGCATCAGGAGATCGCGCCGGTTGAGAACGGCCGTTCGGTAGGCGCCGGCAGCCTGGATCCGGTCGCGCTCGAAGTAGGTGTTGTCCTCGCGTTCCCGCAGGAAGCCACCGGCGATGCTGACTGCCTTCATGACGGTCATGCCGGGTTCAAAAGGATAGCGCCCGGGGGTCTGGACGGTTCCGGTCAGGAAGATCGGCGCATGCTCGGCAATCTCCAGGGCGATATACGGCTTGACCGGAAGTTGAGCCTTCTCGGCCAGTTCGCTGGCAATGGCATCGGCGAGTTCTTCGGTCGTTTTTCCATTCGCCTGCACGTGACCGGCAATCGGGATCGAGAGATTGCCGGCATCGTCGATGGTATAGACACCGTCGAGAGCTTCCCAGCTGGCATAGCGGGAATCCGAGGACCGCCATTCCACGACGCGCAGCCTTACCTTGTCTTCCGGCACGAGGGAGAATGTCTGCGCGCGGGCGACGCTCCAGCCGGCCATGCAGGAGAATGCCAGCAAGGCAAGTGCCGCTGAGATGAGACGATCGGACAAGGAGGTGCGCTGCATTGGTCTATCTCCGTTTCGTTGCGATCGACGGCGAAGGCATTTCGCGCGGGAGGGGGGTGGCGAATTCGAGAATGCGGGACGGAGAGGCACGGCCGATGAGAAGATCGGACAGCGCCAGCAGATTGCCGTTCAAACGTCCCCACCGGTCGATCAGGCGGTCGTTAGACAGAGCGCCCGAAACGTTGGCCAGAATGTTGCGGCCGATCTGCGTGATCGCGCGGCCCTTCGACATCGTGCCCTTGCGGATCAGGTAGGCGGGATTGGCAACCTGGGAGTAGCCGAGCCTTCGGCCCGGCTGGCGCCCGGATCGGACGCCGAGATGCACTCCGCGGGCGCCTTCAACATGCACGGACCTGCCGTAGCGGGCGAGGGACCTGCTGAAATCGACATCCTCGAGCCAGCCGTAGAGCGGCAACTGTTCGTCAAAGCTCACCGCATGCTCGATAACGGGCGAAAGGCGGACCGCCATGTTGCATCCATAGGCGTTATACACATCCGTCACCAGTTCGGCCGTTTCGCCGGCGGTTTCGAGAACCTGCAGCGCTTCCGACATGTCGAGGCCGCCGTCGAGGATGCCGTCGGCGAGGACTTCGCCGGTGGCGATCACGACCTCGGGATTCGTCGCGAAGACGCTTGCCATCCGCGACAGGAAAGTAGCGGCCGGAATGAAGTCGTCGTCCAGGAAGATCAGGATATCCGTGTCGGCGGCGGCGGCCTGGATGATCCTGTTGCGCTGCGAGGTCAGGCCACGGCTGCCGACGATGATGTCCAGGCCGGGGCGATCGGTGAGCCCGGCGGCATCGTCGCTCACGGGCACGCAGACGATAAGCCGTTCCGCCTGGTCCGACAGGCCGGAGAGGTATTCGACCGTCTCCCGCAGTATCGAAGCGCGGCCCGCCGAGGCGATCCCGACGGCAATTCTCAACCGACGGCCCGCACGCCCCGCCATGGCTTCGGGGCCGCAAGGAACCGGCGCCGGCCCGCTTGGGCCGCCCTGGCTGGTTGCTCCTGCCGAGGCTAAGGTCATGACTGCATTCTCTTCGGTGCATGGTTGATGATCGCGCCGAGGATTTCGGCGCCGACATTGCGCATGGTTTCGATGACGCGCGTGGTATCGTCGATCGAGGTGCGTCCATGCGAGGTGACCACGAGGACGCCATCCAGCTCCGGCGCAATGGCATTGGCATCAGGCGACGTGGAGAATGCGGAAATGTCGACGAATATCGCGTCGAATTCCTTCTTGAGGTCGGCGAAGCTCAACTGCGTGCGACGAGAACTCAGGCGAATGGCCGGCGTCACGGCTTCGACCTTGCCGAGGGGAAGGAACTTCAGCGTCGAGGTGAGCGGCAATGTGGCCGTCTGGATCAGCTCGCCATTGTCGAGAACATCGACAAGGCCGATGGAACTATGAGGGGCGATCGATTTGCTGAGCGAGGATTTCTGCGCGGCCGCATCGATCAGCAGCGTGTGCGCCCCTGATATCGACGACAGGACTGCGAGTTCGCGAGCGATGGTCGATGCTCCGTTGCCGGGATCGACGGCGACCACACCGATGACGACCCGGCGTTTGCGCCGAAGGCCGACGACCGTCGCGCTGAGTTCCGCCATGCCGGGAATGACGGGATAGGCGGCCGTGCTGCCGCTGCCCGTGCCGGCGGCGAGGAAACGCGTGGGGTGCCCATTGCGGGTCTTTGTCGACCTCGACAGCAAAGTGACGAAGGGCAGTCCATTCGCATCCGCGATCTGATGGGGGCGGATAATCCGGCGGTCGCCGGCGTGCCGTATCATGGCAAGGGCCAGGCCGACGCCGAGGCCAACGGCGCCCGCAAAGGCGATGATGAGCGTGCTGCGCGGCCTTGCCTTCGAGAGGGGCAGCGTTGCCCGCGAGATGATCGTGGCGTCGGACACGGGATAGGTTATGCGCTGCTTGGCTTCGGTCAGCTGGGTCAAGGTGCTTTCATACAGGGTGCGGCGGGCGTCCGTCGCGCTCTGCAGCTCCGCAAGCTTGAACTGGTCGCGCGGAGCATTGGTGAAGGTGCTCAGGGCGCTGGCGGCATCGGCCAGTCCGCGCTGCTGTTCCCGGATGAATTTTTCCAACCAGTCGCTGTATTGCCGGGAGGCATCGGCCTTCATTGCGATATTCTTTTGGATATATTGCCTGGCGAGCGTATCGGCGATGTCGACGGCCTTCTGAGGAGTCGATGCCGCAGCCGATATCTCGATGATCGTCGAACTCCCGATCCGGCGTATTTCGACCATGTTCAGCAGTGTGGCGATCGCCCAGTCCTGGAGCCGCTCCTTCTCCGTCTGCGGCTGTGCGCCGTGCGTTCCCTTGCCTGTTGCCTCCTGCGGGGCCGTATCCACCTGCGAAGAAATCCCCATCAGCCAATTCTTCGCCCTGTCCTGCAGCGAGGGCTCCTGATCGACGAACTCGGGATCGTTATCGAGATCGAGCAGCCTGACCGTTCCGCCGATGACGTCGCTGGATTTGGCGATCTCAAGCTGTCCTTCTATGAAGGCGTCCTCCGCGAAGGCCCTCTGCGCTTCGGAACCGTTCACCTGGGGAAAGATCACAAGTTGCGTGCTGGCGACGAAACTCGGCACGGCGGTCAGCAGGTAGCCTGCCGCCATCGCGAGGAAGACGATGGTCGTCACAACGATCCACAACCAGCGCATTCTGAGAAAGAAGAGCATATCCCGCAGGGTCAGCGGCGAGTTACCCCCGCCGTTGTTTGCCGGAGACAGGGATATCGGGGAAACACCGCTGAAGATCGTGCTTGTGGTCATGTCGTCCTAATCCAAAATGGCGAGATTACGGGATAACCCGGTGTCGAGTGACCAGGGATTGGCAGCTTGGAGGGGACGGGGGAGTAGCGTATCTTCCGATTTCCGGCATGATCGACCGCTCTCCCCTTGATGCTCAGTAAGAGCCGCGCTGTGAAAACAGAGCGGGAATGGTCTTTGCAAGGATGACGAAGTCCCGACCGAGTGACCAGTTGCTGACATAGTGAGCGTCGAGAGAGACCCGGTACTCGTAGCTGACGTCGTTGCGTCCGCTGGTCTGCCAGTGACCGGTCAGGCCCGGGCGGACGGCCATGTAGGCCCACATATGCTCGCCGTAACGGGGCAATTCCTCGACGGTGACCGGCCGAGGGCCTACAAGGCTCATTTCGCCGCGCAGGATATTGATCAGCTGAGGAAGCTCGTCGATGCTCGATCGCCTCAGGATATCACCGACGGCCGTGATCCTCGGATCGTCCTTCAACTTGCGCGTTTCCTCCCATTCGCTGCGCGCAGCCGGGTTGTTTCGCAGCAATTCGGCAAGCTGAGCGCTCGCATCGGTCTTCATCGTACGGAATTTTAGGCATCCGAACGGCGCTCCGCCGACGCCGATGCGGGTATGGGAATAGAAGACCGGGCCGCGATCGGAGAATTTCACGATCAAGGCGACGAGCAGCAGAAGGGGCGCAAGCAGGATCAGCGCGGTGATCGCGACAAAAAAGTCCATCGCACGCTTGAATGATCTGCCTGCCGCACGCGGCCGCGACGAATGGAGATCGCCGCCTTTCGCGGACCTTCCGATGCGCGACCAGCCCTCGAAACTATGTGCTTCCCATGTCATCGGTGGTCTCCAAAACATTCAGTCAAGAACCGTGTAAAGTTTGCTGCGCCGCAACCTGGTTGTCTGTTACCAAGGTCATAATCCTTAAGAATTTCTTTATGCTACTAACCCGCATAAGAGAAATCTGATTACTCCTACTGGCCGTCTTTTCATTTCAATCAACGTTATAACCTACTCGGAGGTGATTAATCCGCGCGAATTCATTTATTATTTTGATGTCATCATTTTGATTATTGCTGCTTTTTAACTCACAAGGACATTTTAATGAGCAGCACTCTTCAATGAGCGATCATTATTTGGCTTCATCGAGTTTTTTAGCTATGAAAACAATGTATTTTTTTGTTTTTCACTAAATGTAGACTTCATCTTTACGCTTTCTTTCGGTGATGTTATTTGACTCCTATATTAATGCAATATAAATGATGCAGTGCAGCATAACCTATGGTCATTCCAGTACTGGGAGTCATGCGCATGGATGGGTTGACACACGTATCGGATCGTAGGTCCGGCATCGACAGGGTGGGGATTCCGGCCGGTGGGGGCATTCATCTCAACAGCCGCATCGTTCTCGATGACGAATTCCTTTCCTGCCGCTCGAGCATCCGGCGGTTTCGCCGCGGCGAGGTCATCGCCGGTGCCGGCGTCCTCGTCGATACTTTCGCACGCGTGCATTCGGGACTGGTCAGCGCAAGCACGATGCTGCCTGACGGCCGGGAATTCATCGTCGAGATCATTCCGAAATCGGGCCTCATCGGCGAGCTCGAGGTCTTGCGCAGGCAGACGTTGAACCTCGAATACCGGGCCAGTTCCAATTGCGAGTTGCATTTCTTCGAAGGCCGGCTGCTGCGCGACATGTATGCCAGCGATCCCTCTTTCCGGGAAAAGGTCTTCTCCAGGGCGCTGGCGCGTATTTCCGAGCTCGAGCTCCGGATCATTGCCAATGCTGCGTCGACCCTGCAGGCGAGGCTGGCCAGCACGCTGCTGCGGCTCTCCGCCGTCTACGCAAAAGATACGGCAAACAACGTGGACGAACTGATCATCTCGCAAAACGACCTGGCCGCGACGCTGCCGGCGTCCCGCGAGAAGGTCAATCAGTGCCTGCGGCGGCTGCGGGAATGCAAGATCATCGACGGAGGGCAGGGCAAGATCCGCATTCTCAACCGCAAGGCGCTGGAGGCTTGTGCCAACGGCGTCTCGGTGAAGTGATGCGCCCGTCGTCGCCTGAGGCTCTGCGATCCGCCGCAAATGTCAGCCTTTTCCCCGGCCTCGGCAGGACAAAGATCGATCGCGTGGTCATCATCGACGACTACTCGACCGCCAGAGGCGGCGCGACGGCGCTGGCCGTGTTGTCGGCCAAGCTGTTTCGCGGCCTCGACATCCCCGTGACCTATATTTGCGGGGACGGAGCGGCCAATGCGGAGCTTGCCGCGCTCGGGGTTTCGATGGTCGGGCTGAACAGCCGCGACCTGCTCAGCGCCGAGCGCGCGAAGGCTTTCGTAACAGGCATCCATAATGGCGCCGCCATCCGCATGGTGGCGAACTGGATCGCCGCCAAAGATACGGCCAATACCGTCTACCACGTACATGGCTGGCACCAGATCCTGTCTCCAGCGATTTTCAGGGCGCTGGCGCCGGTCGCCAGGCGATGCGTGGTCCACGCGCATGATTTCTTCACGGCATGCCCCAATGGCGCTTTCTTCGATTATCAGGCGCAGCAGGTCTGCCTTCGGCGCCCGCTCGGCGGAAGCTGCATTGCAACGGCCTGCGACAAGAGAAGCTATTCTCACAAATTGTGGCGGGCTGCGCGCGGCTCCAATATCCTCCGACTTCTGAAGGATCGGACCGATTTCGGCCGGATCATCCTGCTGCACGAGAAGATGGCGAGCTTTCTTGTCGGCGCCGGCTATAGCCCCGAACGGCTGACGACGATCCGCAATCCCGTTGCTCCCCTGTCGATAGAGCGCATCGAGGCGGAGGCCAACGACGAGTTCGTCTTCATCGGACGGCTGGACGAGGAGAAAGGCGTGGAGGACGCCGTGGCGGCCACGCGCAGGGCCGGCGTCAAGCTCTGCGTGATCGGGGATGGACCGCTGATGCCGCTGGTCGCGGCTTCGGGAGATCACGTCCGGGCTCTCGGCTGGCAATCGCACGCCGAGATCGGCCCGACCATCCGCAAGGCTCGCGCGCTGCTGATGCCGTCGCGCTATCCCGAGCCGTTCGGTCTCGTCGCGATCGAAGCGGCCAGGAGCGGCCTGCCCGTCATCATGTCGCGCAGCGCCTTTCTGGCCGAGGAAATGGAAAGAGCCGGCATGGCGCTTGCCTGCGATACGGCCGATGAAAAAGCCTTTGCCGATACTTTGACGCGATTCAGCCGAATGCCAGGGCATGAGGTGCGCGCCATGAGCGAGCGGGCCTTCCTGAGGTCGCCGGGTCTCGCCTCGACGCACGAGGAATGGCGCGACGCGCTTCTTGCCGAATATCACAGCCTGCTTTCGATGAATGCGGTTCCTGAGCTGACAGACGGTGTGGCGATACAAGGAGTATTCAGTTGACCCTTAAAGCAACAACCTCTCTTCCAGATGCGAGAGCCTTCCTCGCCGATGCGCCTGTCCTGGCGAAAAGACGTGCCGCCGGGGCCGGAAGCCAAAGCGACAGCAAGCAGCTTCGCGTCGCCATCGTGCATTATTGGCTCGTTTCGATGCGCGGCGGCGAGAAGGTCGTCGAAGAGCTGTGCCGCATGTTTCCGCAGGCCGACATCTTCACCCTCGTCTGCAACCGGGATCGCATCAGCGATTTCCTCAAAACGCGCAATATTCGCACCTCCTTCCTGCAGAAGATCCCCGGCGCGCAGCGCCACTATACCAAGATGCTGCCGCTGATGCCCTTCGCCCTCGAGCAGTTCGATTTGCAGGATTACGATCTCGTGCTGTCGAGCGAATCCGGCCCCGCCAAGGGCATCATCACGCGCGCCGACGCTCTTCATATCTGCTATTGCCATTCGCCGATGCGATACATCTGGGATCAGTTCCATGTCTACCGGCATGGCCTTCCCTGGGTGGGGCGCGCCCTGATGTCGATCACCGCGCCGATGCTGCGCGCCTGGGACGTCACGACAGCCTCCCGGGTCGACATGTTCGTTGCCAATTCCGACTATGTCGCAAGCCGCATCCGCCGCTTTTACGACCGGGAATCCGTCGTCATCCATCCGCCCGTTGCGACCGACGATTTTGTGGTGGGGAAGGGGAAAGGCGAATTCTATCTCTATGCGGGGCAGCTGACCGCCTACAAGCGGCCTGATATCGCCGTTCGAGCCTGCACCGAGGCCGGCCGGAAACTGGTCGTGATCGGCGAGGGAGAACAGTTGCCCTATCTGAAGTCCATCGCCGGACCGACCGTTGAGTTCCTCGGCCACCAGCCCTTCAACGTTCTGCGCGACCACCTGTCGCGGTGCCGCGCGTTGCTGTTTCCCGGCATCGAGGATTTCGGCATTCTGCCGGTGGAAGTCATGGCATCAGGACGTCCGGTTCTGGCTTTCGACGCCGGCGGCGCGAGGGAAACCGTTTCCTCGCCGCAGGTCGGCTTCCGCTTCGCCCAGCAGACCACGGAAGCCCTGCTGGAAACGATGGCGGCGTTCGAGGAGATCGAGGACGATATCGATCCGCAGGCAATCCGCGCGCACGCGCTGAAATTCTCCTCCGCCGTGTTCCGCGACAGTCTGGCGGGCCTTATCGAGCAACAATTGTCCCATCATGGCGACCGGTCGGCCGACGTCTTCAGAAGACGGCCGGGCTGACGGGAAGGGACGGAGCCGCCCGCCGTGCTGCCGCGACCGAAACCGTCTCAAACTGCCGACGAGGAATGATAGCAGATCATGTCAAGCGTATCTCAGAGGACGGCGACGGCGAGCATCTGGACGATCAGCGGAAAATTCCTGGCGCGCCTGCTTGATTTCATCAGCCTCCTTGTCCTGGCAAGGCTTTTGAGCCCTGCGGATTTCGGCCTGGTCGCCATCGCGACTTCGGTCCTTGTCATCGTCGAGGCGGTCCTGGACCTGCCGCTGACGCAGGCGCTAATGCGCCAGCCATCGCCCTCGGACGAGATGTTTGCAACGGCCTTTACCCTCAGCCTGCTTCGGGGGGCGGCCATCGGCCTGCTGATGATCGTCATCGCTTGGCCGATGGCCTTGATCTATCACGACACCCGGCTTTTTGCCCTTGTCGCCGTTCTCTCTATCGCGCCCGCCATGCGCAGTATGATCAGTCCGCGCATGGTCCTCTTCATGCAGCGTTTCGATTTCAAACGCGAGTTTGCGCTCGATCTCATCACCAAGGGATCGGCGCTGCTGTTTGGTGTGGGACTGGCGGTAACGACAGGCAGCTATTGGGGGCTGGCGATCGGAGCGGTTGCCGGACCCACCGCTGCGATGATCACATCCTATGTCTTTGCGCCGATGCGGCCGGCGTTCAGCCTTTCCGAGTGGAAGCATTTCCAGGACATGATCAGCTGGAATGCGGTGTCGCAGGTGCTGAGCTCGATCAACTGGCAGCTGGACCGGCTGCTTCTGCCGCGTTTCAGCGGGCTGTCGACCTTCGGCGCCTTCAGTGTCGCCGACAATATCGCGGGCATTCCGTACCAGACCTTCGTCGGGCCGCTGCTGCGCCCGCTGATGGCGGCGTTCTCCGTCGTCGAGGACCGCCGCAATCTGGTGGCCGCCTATCTGAAGGCGACGAATGCGATCACCTTCGTCGCCGCGCCCGTTCTCATCGCGCTTGCTTTTCTCGCCGAGCCGACCGTGCGTCTCCTCGTCGGTGAGAAATGGGCATCGGCCGCGCCGATCCTGCAATGGCTGTGCCTCGTCAGCCTGCTGGGGCTTCCCACGAACATGATGCCGCCCCTGGCCATGGTCTTGAACAATACCCGTTATCTCGCTCTCAGAATGTTCATCGAGTTCGCCGTCAGGGTGCCGGTTACCATCCTGGGCATCGCCTATTTCCAGGTGGCCGGCGCGCTCGGTGCGCGGATCGTGGCCATTCTCGTCGCTTACGCCGCGTCGCTCATCATCACGCGGCGGCTGATCGGCGCGAGTTTTGCCGCGCAGCTGAGTTCCTTTTCCCGGCCGCTGATCGCGAGCCTGCCGATGATCGCTTTCCTGCTTTGGGTTGAGCCGACGCTCGCCGACATGACGGCCGGCCTGAACCTAGTCGTCGGCCTGGCGTTTTGCGGTGGCGCGGCGGCAGCGATCTTCTGGGTCTTCGCGCTGCTGGTGTGGCAGATTGTCGGAAGGCCGGACGGTATCGAGACCATCGTCGTCCAAAGGCTCATGCCGCGGCGAAACGGAGTTCTCACCTCATGATCGAGACAGGTGCAGTCCAACGATTGGTTTGGCGTTTTCGGAGGAGTGGAATGCGTTACGGGATATCTTCCAAGGCATTGGGTTTGCTCATCGTTCTCGGTCTGGGGGCATTGCCCGGCCGGCCCAGCGTCGCCCAGGAACCGATCAACATGAATGCGTATCAGCTGACGTTCGAAGAGAATTTCGACAGTCTCGACGTCTCGGCCTGGGGAGAAAAAAGCTCGCGGTGGATCGCCCATACACCCTGGAACGGCGATTTCGGCGATGCCCGCTTCACCGATCCCGCCCCCGGCTTTCCGTTTATGACAGATCAGGGAATTCTGAAGATCGAAGCGCGCAAGGAGGCCGATGGAACCTGGCGCTCGGGCCTCTTGTCGGCGGTGAACCCGAAGGGCGAAGGGTTTTCCCAGCAATTCGGCTATTTCGAAGCGCGGATGAAGCTGCCGCCGGGCAAGGGCGTCTGGCCGGCCTTCTGGCTCATCGGGCTCGACCGGTCGAAATATACCGCCGAGATCGACGTGCTCGAATATTATGGACGCGCGCCCTACGAGTTCAGCATGGGCTTTCATGTCTGGCGCCAAGCCCAGGGCGGCCAGAACTCCACCGGCGGCCATTGGCAAACGGTTCAGGATGGAATTTTGAACAGCGAATATCATACCTACGGCGTCGATATCCAACCCGACAAGACGAGCTTCTATCTCGACCGTCAGTTCATCTGGAGCTTCGACACGCCGAAGGAGTTCCACATGCCGTTTTATCCGCTGGTGAACCTGGCGCTCGGCTCGGGCTGGCCGATCGATGAAACGCCGAACCCTTCCATTCTGCTCGTCGACTATATCCACGTCTACCAGCGCAAGCCCGCCGTCGCGGCGAATTGACCGAGTGGCTCGCGGGTGTTCGACCGTTCTATTGCCCGCGACTGCAGCTGAGACCGGTTTCCCGGTCGAACAGATGTATCGCCTCCTCATCGAAGAAGAGGGTGAGTTTCTCGTTGTCGCGGATCGGCGTGCGCGGCGGCAGGCACGCCATCAGGCGCTGGTTTCCCGTCAGGGCGGTGAGGACGAGTTCCGGGCCGGTCAGCTCTGCGACCTCCGAGATTGCCTCGATCGACTGGCCGGCACCATCGGTGCGAAACGCCTCGGGGCGGATGCCGAGGATGAGATCGCGGCCGTTGCCGACCGCCTCGCGGAAGCGGGAGGGCAGGGGCAGGCTGGTGTCGGTGCCCGAAAGCGCCAGCCGACCGTCACGCAGGGTTACATTCAGCAGGTTCATCGGCGGCGCGCCGACGAAGGTGGCGACATAAAGCGTTGCCGGATGGTTGTAGATCTCCTCCGGCGTGCCGAGCTGCTCGATGCGGCCGTCGCGCATGACGGCGATGCGGCTTGCCAGCGTCATCGCTTCGATCTGGTCATGGGTGACATAGACGACCGTGGTTTTCAGCATCTGGTGCAGCCGCTTGATCTCGGTGCGCATCTCCATGCGCAGCTTGGCGTCGAGATTGGAGAGCGGCTCGTCGAAGAGGAATACCTCAGGCTTGCGCACCAGCGCGCGGCCGATGGCGACGCGTTGGCGCTGGCCGCCGGAAAGCTGGCTCGGTTTGCGGTCGAGGAGGTTTTCGATCTGTAGGAGCTTTGCGGCATCCCGCACGGCCTTGTCGCGCTCTGGCGTCGGCACCTTGCGCATTTCCAGGCCGAAGCCGATGTTCCGATGCACCGTCAGATTGGGATAGAGCGCGTAGGATTGGAAGACCATGGCGATGTCGCGGTCCTTCGGATGGACGCCGAGCACTGAACGCCCGCCGATCCTGACATCGCCGCTCGTCGCCTCGGCAAGGCCGGCGATGATGTTCAGGAGCGTGGACTTGCCGCAGCCGGAGGAGCCGAGCAGGACAAGGAACTCGCCGCTTTCCAGTGCGATGTCGATGCCCTTCAGCGTCTCGACCTCGCCATAAGTCTTGCGGATGTTCTCGATTTCGAGCGCGCTCATCGCACGGGCTCCTCAGGGGATGACGGACCATAATTGCGGGGAAGGGTGGAGATGGCGCGCGAGGCAACTTCGGTTCCTGCTGTCAGGCAGGAAGCCAGAGACTTTCCATCCGCGAGCGCGGCGAGGAAGGCGGCATTGAAGACGTCGCCGGCGCCGATCGTGTCGACCACCTTGACGAAGGGCGCGGCGACCGACACCGGCAGACCGTCCGACCCGATCGCGGTGGCTCCGTCCGACCCGCGCTTGACGACGACGATCGCGCCCTCCGGCATGTGCGACCGGATCTCGCGGGCGGCTTCGACCGGATCGGCGATGCCGGCAAGCGTCGTCGCCTCGACCTCGTTCAGCAGCGCGATGCCGCTGCGGGAAAGCCAGGCGCGTGTCGCCACACAATTCTCCTCCGTCCAGCCGTCGAGCGGCCAGCCCGTGTCGAGGGCGACGGTGATGTCATGGCGCTCGGCCCAGTCGAAGAAGGCGCCATATTCCTTTGTCAGATCATCGGTCAGGAACGCGCCGCAGAGAAGCGCGCAACCGCCACGGAGCCTTTCTCCGTCGATGACGGCGAAGACGTCCTCGAGGCTGAAGCGCGGCAGGTGGCCTTTCGTCGTGAAGAAGGTGCGTTCGCCGTCCGGATGAGTGATGCCGACGGAGAGTGTCGTTCTCTCAGGGCGAACAGGCCATTTCTCGGACCGGCGGCCGAAGGCTTCGGCCAGCCAGCGGCCGAACTGGTCGCTGCCGATATTGGCGGCGATCTCGAAGTCGACGCCGAGCGCCTGCCAGGCGAGGGCGCTGTTGCCGGCGGCGCCGCCGACCCTGAGTTCGTCATGGTCGACGATGATTTCGGTGCCGGCCTTGGGCCAGGGGGCGGCCGGTCCGAGGATGAGGTCGACATTGACGTTGCCGATGACTGCAAGCGGCCGCATTCATTCGCTCCGGGTGATCTTGGTGGATCGAACAGGCGTCCCGGCATTTTCCACGCGGGCGTCGGCAAAAGCGATCATCAGCCGCTGGGCGACCGGCAGCATGGCGAAGATCGCGGCAAGGCCTGTTGCCGGGGCGAAGCGGATCGTCACCGCGCCGGCGACCGGTGCCTGCCCGGATGCGTCGAACAGAACGACGGGAGCGCCGGTCTCAACCGCGGCGGTTGCCATAACGGTCACGAGGCCAGCCGTCTCGTCCAGGCCGCGGAACAGCACGACGCCGATCGCCGGTCCCAGCATCTCCATGGGACCGTGGCGAAGCTGGCCGCCTTCAAGGGAAAAGCAGGGACGGCGCGACAGCTCCGTCAATCCGAGCGCCAATGCTTCGGCGACACCTTGCAGGCGGCGGCCAGAGGTGACGATGGTCGCGACGTTTTCCAGTGCGGCGAGCGCGGCTGCGATGTCCTGGTCTTCAGGGTTCTTGAGGACGGCAAGGGCGGCGGCGGGGTCTTCGCCGAGGGCGGAAAGGATTGCCAGATGCAGGGCGAAGGTCACCGTCAGGCTGCGGGTGGCGGCAAAGGCAAGCTCGGTGCCGCCGGCGCCGACCAATGATGGGGCGGTCTTTGCGAGGAAGGAGCCGGCTTCGAGCGTCAGGCCGAAGGTGTCCTCCGTGCCGCCGGTCTCGTTGAACCAGCGCAGGACCTCGGCGCTCTCGCCGGATTGCGAAGTGACGAAGATTGTCCTGCCGGCCACCGGCAGCGGTTGGCCCAATTGCTCGGAGAGCGGCAGGGCGATGGCATCGATGCCGAGCGCACGATACAGCGGCTCGACGGCGCGGTTGACGGCATGCGAACCGCCCATACCGATGAGGAGCAGCCGGCCGGTCTTCTCTAGCGAGGCGGCGGCTCTTGCCGCCATCGGTTGGGCAGCTTCATAGGAGGCGAGCGCATCGGCGTGCTGGCGCGCCATTTCGCGATCGATTGCGGCAAGTCCGGCGGGTCGTATTCTTTTTGTTGTCATGTTCATCCCTTGACGCCGCCGCTGGTCAGCCCCGAAATCAGGGCGCGTTGCATGACAAGACCGATCAGCACCGGGGGCAGGGCGGCGAGCACGCCTGCCGTGGCGATCAGTCCGTAATCGGAGACGCGGCCGCCGGCGAGATCGGCAATGGCGACGGTCAGTGTCTTGGCGCGCTGGTCCGAGGTGAAGAGCAGCGCATAGAAGAATTCATCCCAGGCAAGCAGGAAGGCAAAGAGGCTCGACGTCGCGACCACGGGGGCGGCAAGCGGCAGCGTGACGATCCTGAGCGTCTGGAACAGGCCGGCACCGTCGATCATCGCGGCGGATTCGATCTCGCGCGGGATGGAATCGAAGCCCGATTTCATCAGCCAGGTGGTGAAGGGCGCGAGAATGGTGAGATAGACGAGGGCAAGGCCGAAGACGTTGTTCAGCATGCCGAGATGGGAGAGACCCATATAGAGTGGCACGGCGAGCGCCACTGGCGGCAACATATAGGTTGCGATCACCATCGACAGCGACCATCCGACAGAAGGCGTGCGCGACACAGCCCAGCCGGCCGGAATGGCGAGTGCGATGGCGGCAATCGTCGCCATGCCCGCCACCTCGATGCTGTTGCGCAACGAGGAGGTGAAGGCGGCGCCGGCACTGTTTTCGAGCGTCGAAAGCAGCACCTGGTATCGCGAGAAATCGACCGCCTGCGGCCACCAGCGCAGCGGCTTTGCGGCAAGGTCCGCGGCCGGCGAAATGCTCATGATGAACAGCCAGAGGATCGGCGCCAGGATGATGGCGGCAAGCAGAAGCGCGCAAAGGTGAATGAAGGCGGAAAAGAGCGGGCTCTGGCGTTCCATCAGGCGGCACTCCCGGCGGTCTTGCGCACGAGGACGGCATAGCCGGCGGCAAGCAGCGTCACCAGCAGCGTGACGATCAATGCCAGTGACGCGCCGGAGCCTGCCCGCTGGAAGGAGAAGGCCTCCTGATAGACGAGGATCGACAGCGTGCGTGTGCTGTTGGCCGGGCCGCCGCGGGTCATGACCCAGATGATATCGAAGACCTTGAAGGCTTCGATGGTGCGCAGCACCAGGGCCACCATCAGCGGACCGGCGAGATAGGGCAGGATGACGAAGCGGAACCGCGCGAAAGGGCCGGCGCCGTCGACGAGCGAGGCGGCGGTGATGTCGCGAGGCACGGCCTGGAGGGCTGCCAATGCGATCAGCGCGACCAGCGGGAAATTCTTCCAGCAGTCGGCAACGATGAGGGCGGCGAGCGCCGTGCCCGGTTCGCCGAGCCAGGAGCGGTAAGCGTCGAGCAGGCCGAGCTGCGTCAGCGCGGCGTTCAATGCGCCGTATTCCGGATTGTAGATCAGCCGCCAGAGCGTGGCGTTGACGACGGTCGGCAGCGCCCAGGGCAGGATCATCAGGGCGCGAAGGGGGGTGCGGCCGCGAAATTGCTGGTTCAGCAGGAGGGCGGCGAGGACGCCGATCACCATTTCGGCGGCGACCGAGACGACCGCGAACCATGTGGTGGTGATGAGCGTGCGCTGGAAATTCGAGCCGGAGATCATTTTCACATAATTGTCGATGCCGACGAAATTGCCCTCGGTGCCGACGAGCTTGGCATCGGTGAAGGAGAGGCCGACGGTATCGATCAGAGGCCAACCGATGACCGAGATCATGACCACGAGAAGCGGCAGCATCAAAAGCCACGCGCGGGTTGTCAGCCAAGTGCCCGACATCGAGGCGACCCTTCTTCATTCATAGGTTTGGAGACCGGGCGGCAGGCGCCGCCCGGGGTTCACGCCGGGCTCAGAGGCCGCTGTTTTCGGCCGCCGACTTCAGCGCGTCCTCGGGAGAGGACTGGCCGAGCAGCGATTCCTGGATCGCCTGCTGCAGCGCGGTCGAAAGTTCCTGATATTTCGGCGTCGTCGGGCGCGGATACATGGCGGCGAGGCCGACCTTGGCAGCGGAGATCAGTTCTTCCTGGCCCTTGGTGACGGCAGGGTCTTCGTACGAGGAGGCCCAGATCGGCAGGCTGAGCTTGGCATAGGCGTTCTGCGTCGCCTGCGAGGTCATGAAGGCGATGTATTTCCACGCTTCGTCGGGATGCTTGCTGGCCGAGGTGATGCCGAGACCCATCGAACCGTTTACGGCCGAGGCCTCGCTCTTGCCGGCAACACCAGGCGCCGGCACGACGCCGACCTTGCCTGCTACCTTGCTGTCCTTCGGGTCGTTTGCCATGTTGTACATGTAGGTCCAATTCAAAGCGAAGGCGGCATCGCCGTTTTCGAAGACCTTGCGGACGTCCTCTTCCAGGAATTCCTTGGAGTTCGGGTTGGTCAGGCCGGAGGTATAGCTGGAGACCATGTATTTCAGCGCATCGAGGCCGCCGCCGCTCTGGAAGGCCGGCTTGCCGTCCTTCAGGAAATCGCCGCCATAGGCGCTGACCAGTGTGGTGTAGTCGCAGATCGCGGCTTCGGCCTGTGACCAGCTCCAGGCGATCGGGGTGGCGAGCAGGCCCTTGTCCTTGATCGTCTTTGCCTGTTCGGTCAACTCGTCCCAGGTCTTCGGCGGCGTCTTGATGCCGGCCTTTTCGAGGATTTCCTTGTTGTAGAACAGGTATTTGGTGTCGAGGATCCAAGGCATGCCGTAATATTTGCCGTCATACTGGACGGTGGTCCAGGCGCCCGGCAGCACGCCCTTCTTCATTTCGTCGGTGACGCGCGAGGAGACATCGACCAGAACCTTGTTGGTGGCGTATTCGGCCGGCCAGATGACGTCGAAAAGGACGACGTCGTAGCCGCCGCCGGAACCCTGCGCCAGCACCGTCTTGTCGTGCAGGCCTTCATAGGGGACGAATTCGAGATTGACCTTGATATCGGGGTTCGCCTTGGCGAAGGCGTCGGTCATGGCGCGCACATCGGCCTCGCTGTAAGCGGCCTGCGCCATGAAAAGCGCGTTCAGCGTCGTTTCGGCGAAAGCATGCGGTGCAAGGGACGCGCCGATCAAGGCGGCGCCCAGAAGCGTCTTGTTAAAAGATTTCAGCATTGCAGCCTCCAGTTTTTGACATTCACCCATGGCCGAGGGCGGACTTCGCCGCCATCGGTGTTCGAGAAGACACGCGTTGAAAACGTGCCGGTCCATCATCTCGGAGCGTCGTCGGAGGCCTCACCGGGCTTCCTGCGTTCCCTGGGACTCTCCGGTCCCTTATTAAGTCAAATGTATTGACTTAATAGTTCTTCAACATTCTAATGGAGTCAAGAGGCAATCGCACATGAATGACAGTCGCCCGATCCGGGCCAAGAGCGGCACCAATCACGAAGGCACCAGCGCGCATAACCGGCGGGTGATGATCGATGCCCTGAGGATCAACGGTGCGCTCTCTCGCGCCGATCTGGCACGGGCGACGCGGCTGACCAAGCAGACGGTGTCCAATATCATCGAAGAGCTCGAGCGCGACGGTCTCGTCGGCTCGAGGGACGCTGTGAAGAAGGGTAGGGGCCAGCCCTCGACGCCCTATGGGCTGGTGCCCCAAGGCGCTTTTGCGATCGGCCTGCAGATCGACCGGCATGTGACGCGGGCGGTTGCCGTCGATCTCGTCGGCAGCGTTCTCGTGCGTGCTGAGGCCGGCCTGCCGCCCGGCGGGCCGTCCAGAGGGACAAAGGTTATCCTCGATCTCGTCGCCGGCGTGCGTTCGAAGCTTGAAATCATTGCCCGGCAATCGGAAAGGCGGCTCGTCGGTCTCGGTGTCGCCATGCCCGGGCCTTTCGGCGTCGACGGCAGCGGCGACGATCCGTGGATGATGGCGGCCTGGCAGCAGTTTCCGCTATTGGAAACGCTGGCCGCCGGCACCGGGCTCGACGTCGGCCTGCAGAACGATGCGGCAGCGGCCGCGACCGCCGAGCGCATGGTCGGAGCCGCCCATGGTCTCGACCATGCCGTCTGTCTCTTCGTCGGCTACGGCATCGGCGCGGGGCTCATTCTGAACGGCGAACTCTACGGCGGCGCCAACGGCAATGCCGGCGAGATCGGCATGGCGCTGCTGTTTGCCGACGGCAAATCGACGCCGCTCGAACATCGCGCCTCGCTCGCCTCGCTCTACGAGCACCTCTCGGTCGATCCCGCCGACCCCGCTCTTCATGGCCGCATCAACGACCTTGCCTTGAGGGGCGATCCAAGCATCCAGGTCTGGGTCAAGGCGGCAGCAGCGGATCTGCGCTGGAGTATCCATCTTATCGAAACGATCTTCGATCCGCAGACGGTGATCCTCTGCGGCAGTGCGCCGGAGGCGCTGGTCAATAGGCTGATTACCGCGGTCGGCCCGCTGCTGCCTTCGATCGCCGAACGGCGCGGCCGGACGCTGCCGCGCCTGCAGCCCGGCATGGCCGATCCCTGGTCGGTGGCGCTCGGCGCTGCCGCCGGGCCGATCAGCCGAGCATTCGATCCGCGTTTTGCTGCAATTTTGAAGGATTCCCTCTGATTTTGCGCTGAAGCTGGGCGTTGCACAGCAGTGCAACGGCAAAAATGCGAATGTTTTCGCAAGTTTTCTCGCGACCGCTGCGCCAACAAAGGGGGCTTTGTTGCAATATAAGCAAATATTCTATATCTTCTAAAATTGCGGTTATTTGAATGGAGGCATATAGAATTGCCAATATATTTGGGAAGCTCGCGAAGTTTCTCCGAATATTTCTTGTGACGCTCCGAATAACGATTGTGTGTCAGTTTTGTGACAACTAGAATTCGAACGTTTCATGTCATGTAATATTCATTGGCCGTGGTAATTTGAACCAGCTAATAGGGCGTGCGCTGAAAGTGCGCGTCCATTTTACGTTCGAGGTTCTCATGCAAGCCAAGCTTCTCGGCGCCGTTGGCGCCCTTCTCGCTACAGCGTTTCTTGCCGGTCCCGCTGCCGCCGCCGATAAGACCAAGATTGACTTCTGGTTCGGCAATTCCGGTGATATTGCAAAGCGTGTCCAGGAACAGTGTGATCGCTTCAACCAGTCGCAGTCGGATTACGAAGTCGTCTGCACCAGCCAGGGCAGCTACGACGCTTCCCTGCAGAACACGATTGCAGCCTTCCGCGCCGGCAAGCAGCCGACCATCGCCCAGGTTTCCGACGCCGGCACGCTCGACATCATGCTCTCCGGCGCTTACTACCCGGCAAACAAGCTGATGACCGACACGGGCTATAACGTCGACTGGAAAGATTACTTCTCCGGCATCGCAAACTATTATGCGACGTCCAAGGGCGAGATGTATTCCTTCCCCTTCAACTCGTCGACCGCTCTCTTCTACTGGAACAAGGATGCCTTCGCCAAGATCGGCAAGGACCATGCTCCGACCACCTGGCAGGAAGCCGGTGAAGACTTCAAGGCTCTGAAGGACGCAGGTTATGCCTGCCCGCTCGGCTTCGACATCTCCAACAACGAAGTCTGGCAGTACATCGAGCAGTTTGAAGCCGTAAACGGCGAAGCGATCGCGACGAAGAAGAACGGCTTCGAAGGCCTCGACGCCGAGCTGGTGTTCAACAAGAACCCGCTTCTCGTCAGCTACGTCAAGGACCTCAAGTCCTGGTACGACAACAAGCTCGCCGTCATCAAGAACAAGGCCGTCGGCCAGACCTTCGTCGAAGCTTTCGCTGCCGGCGATTGCCAGGTCATCCTGACCTCGGTCGGCGATCACGGCAATATCGGCCGTACCGCCAAGCAGGGCATGAACTGGGGCGTTTCCATGCTCCCGACCTATGGCAATGCAACCCGTCACAGCTCCTTTGTCGGCGGCGCTTCGCTCTGGGTCCTGAAGGGTCATTCCGACGCCGAATACAAGGCTGCGGCTGCCTTCTTCAATTTCGTCGCAAAGCCGGAAGAAGCGCTGACCTGGTCGACCGTCACCGGCTATATCCCGGTTCGTAACTCCGGCTTCGAATATCTGAAGAAGCAGGGTTTCTACGACAAGGCCCCCTATGCCGGCCGCGAACTCGCCATTCAGAGCCTGACTGCTTCGCCTGCTGACGACACCGCTCCGCACGGCATCCGCCTCGGCGGCCTGCTGCAGGTCCGCACCGAAATCGCCAACAGCCTGCAGGCAATCTTCGTCAACAACGCCGATGTCCAGGCTTCGCTCGATGGCGCTGCCGAACGCGGCAACCAGCTCCTGCGCCGCTTCCAGCAGACCTACAAGAACGTTCAGCTTCCCTGATCGACTGACATGAGCCGCACCCGGCCCGCATTGCGCGAGCCGGGTGTGTCTTTGTACACTCCATGCCGGCCGCGGAGGCGACGTCGCCGCCCGGTCCTAAACCAGATCCGGACGAAAACGACCACTCATGGAAAAGCGCGTCACTTTCTCCTCGACGACGATCGGATTGCTCTTCGCGTTTCCGATGCTGCTGCTGATCTTTGTCTTTTTCTATTGGCCGAGTGCGCAGGCGCTGTATTGGGCGTTCACGCTCGAGCAGCCATGGGGTGGCGGCAATGCCTGGGTGGGTTTCGACAATTTCAAACAGCTGCTCGGCGATCCGATCTACTGGGACTCCGTCACCCGCAGCATGATATTCGGCTTCAGTTCGACCGCCATCGCCATGGGACTGGCGCTCATTCTGGCGCTGTTGACGGATCGTGAACTGCGCGGCCACAAAATCTACCGGTCGGTCTTCATCTGGCCCTACGCGATTGCGGCTCCCGCTCTCGGCCTCGCTTTCCGCTTCATCCTGGCGCCGGAGGCCGGCCTCCTGTCTGTTATCAATCACGTCTGGCCCGGCCTCTGGAACCCTGCGCTCGACGGCAAGGACGCGATGATCGCTGTAATCATCGCCTTTTCCTGGAAATATATCGGCTACAACTTCATCTTCTTCCTCTCGGCCCTTCAGGGTATTCCGCGCTCGCTGATCGAAGCGGCCGCCATGGACGGCTCCGGGCCGATGCGCCGCATCTGGGATATTCAGCTGCCGCTGTTGACGCCGACGCTGTTTTTCCTGCTCGTCATCAACATCACCGAAAGCTTCCAGGATTCCTTCGGTATCGTCGACGTCATGACGCAGGGCGGCCCGGCCCGCGCCACCGATCTCATGGTCTACAAGATCTATTTCGACGGCTTCAGAGGGCTCGACTATTCGGGCGCCGCAGCGCAGTCCATCATCCTGATGCTGCTCGTCATCCTGCTCACCATCTTCCAGTTCCGCTTCATCGAGCGGCGCGTGCATTACAAGTGAGGTCGCGGACATGATCGAACGCACGCCGATATTCAACTTCATCTGCTATACGCTTCTGGCGCTCGGCATGGTGATCGCGCTTCTGCCTTTCGTCATCGTCATCATCGCATCGACCCTCGATCTCGAGACGGTCAATCGCGTGCCGCTGCCGCTGACGCCAGGCTCGCATTTCTGGGAAAACATACAGACCGCCTGGGTCCGCGCCGATCTCGGCAACAAGCTGTTCCACAGCATCATCTTCGCCACGGCGGTCGGCGCGGGCAAGGTCATTCTTTCCTCGATGGCCGCCTTCTCGATCGTCTATTTCCGCTTCCGCGGCCGGTATGTGATTTTCTGGATCATCTTCATCACGCTGATGCTGCCGCTTGAGGTTCGCATCGTGCCGACCTATTCGATTGCGGCCAACGCGCTGCAGCCTTTCCAGGCGATCCTCGATATCACCGGCGTAAGCTGGCTGGTCGCTGAGATCACCGGCATTCAGATCAAGCTCGAATGGGGATTGCTGAATTCCTATCCCGGCCTCGTTCTGCCGCTGGTCGCAACCGCAACCGGCACTTTCCTTTACCGGCAGTTCTACCTGACGGTTCCAGACGAGCTTGCCGAGGCCTCGAAGATGGACGGATCGGGCGCGGTCCGGTTCTTCTGGGACATTCTGCTGCCGCTTTCGCGCCCGAACATGATCGCGCTGTTCACGATCATGTTCGTCTGGGCCTGGAATCAGTATCTCTGGCCGTTGCTGATCACCACCGATCCGAATTTCGGCATTGCGGTGACGCAGCTCAAGACCCTCATCCCGTCCGAATTCGGCCTGCCCGACTGGAACGTCGCCATGGCCGGAACCCTTATCATCATGTTGCCGCCACTGGTGCTCGTCATTCTGATGCAGCGCTGGTTCGTACGCGGCCTTATTTCCACAGAGAAGTGAAGGAGTAGTCCTTTGGCACCGATCTCAATCCGCGATGTGAAGAAGAGCTACGGCAAGAATCCCGTCGTTCACGGCGTCGATCTCGAAATCCAGTCCGGCGAATTCATCGTCATCCTTGGCCCGTCCGGCTGCGGCAAGTCCACGCTGCTGCGCATGATCGCCGGCCTCGAGGAGATCAGCGGCGGCGAAATCGCCATCGACGGGCGCGTCGTCAACCAGCTGGAACCGCGCGAGCGCGGCTGCGCCATGGTGTTCCAGAACTACGCGCTTTATCCGCACATGACCGTCGCCGAGAATATCGGCTACGCCTTGAAGGTGGCAGGCGTTGCGAAGGCGGAGCGCGCCCGGCGCATCAACGAGGTCGCCAAGGCGCTCAGCCTCGAACCGTTCCTCGAACGGCGGCCGGCCGCTCTTTCCGGCGGTCAGCGTCAGCGTGTCGCCATGGGCCGCGCGATGATCCGCGAACCGAAGGTGTTCCTCTTCGACGAGCCGCTGTCGAACCTCGACGCCAAGCTGCGCATCGCCATGCGCGCCGAAATCCGCCGCCTGCACCGCCGCCTCGGCGCCACCTCGATCTTCGTCACACACGACCAGACCGAGGCGATGACGCTGGCCGACCGGCTGGTGGTGATGAACGGTGGCAGGGTCGAGCAGGTCGGCACGCCGGAAGAGGTCTATCATCATCCGGTCTCGCGCTTCGTCGCCGGCTTCGTCGGCACGCCGGCGATGAACCTGCTTGAGGGCACGATCAACGATGAAGGCGTCTTCGTCTACGATCAAAGCCGCAAGATCGCGCTGCCGCGCGAACGCGCCGCGCCGCTGAAGGGCAAACGCGTCGTGCTCGGTATGCGCGCCGAGGCCGCCCGGCTGGTAGCTCCGGATGCGCCCGGCGCATTGGTGGCGACGGCCGATTTCATCGAAGAGCTTGGTGCGAGCCGCGTCGTTCACGCCGATTTCGACGGACTGCCCTTTGCCGTGGCGCTGACCGAGGCCGTGACCGTGAAATCGGGCGATCCGATCGGCATCGCGATCGATCACAACGCGATCCATCTCTATGCCGCCGATACCGGCCGGATCATCGAGAACCCCGCCGTGATCAGCGCCGGCGCCGTTCACGCCTGAGCGCGCCGCAGCCGTTTCCGCTCCCGCGGGGCCCTGAATCAGCGATGGATCGGGTCGATCCAGGGAACGTCTTCCGGCTTCTCGAGCGGCTCGATATCGAGATTGACGACGACGGGCTCCTGGCCCGAGCGGACGAGCACGCATTCCAGCGTCTCGTCGCGGCTGGCGTTGATCTCCTGATGCGGCACGAAGGGCGGGACGTAGATGAAGTCGCCGGGGCCGGCCTCGGCCGTATATTCCAGGTGCTCGCCCCAGCGCATGCGGGCCTTGCCCTTGACCACATAGATGATGCTTTCGAGATCACCATGATGGTGGGCGCCGGTCTTGGCGTTGGCATGGATTGTCACCGTGCCCGCCCAGATCTTTTCGGCGCCGGCGCGCGCATTGTTGATCGCGGTCGCGCGGTTCATCCCCGGCGTCTGCGCGGTGTTCGGATCGAGCGAATTGCCGGGAATGACCTTGACGCCGTGTTCGCGCCAGTCGACGTGATGATGCTTGTGGTCGTCGCTCATGCCTTGCCTCCAGCTCGGATTTGGTCAGTCTAGGCGGGAGCTGTGCAGCCGCCAAGCAAAAGGAAAGAGCAGACCCGATGAGCCACCTTCCGCAGATCGACTACGACAGCGCTTCCGAAGAGGTTCGTGCGGCGCATGACGAGGAAATCAGGCTGCGCGGACGCATGACCAATATGAAGCGGACGCTCTTACATTCGCCGGTCGCCCATCGCATCTATGCCGAATGGTTCACGCTGCGGGCTGAACTCGATCCCGCGATCAGCGACCGGGAGATCTGGATCTTCTCGCATGCGATCTCGAAGGCGGCGAAATCGAAGATCGCCATCACCTTCTTTCGCCGGGCGTTGATCAGCAGGGGTTTCAATCCCGATGCTCTGGAGCTTTCACAGGAGGAAGCGCTGCTTGCTGCCTTCGGCAAGGCTGTTGTAACCGATTCCAACGCCGTTCCGGCCGAGCTCTGGGCGAAGCTAAAGGAGCGCTACGAGACCAAAGTGCTCATTGATCTCGTTGCCTTTGCCGGCATCATGCTGGCGACCGCCGTCTTCAACAATGTCGTCGAGGTGGATTTCGACCCGGAGCTTGAAGCCTTTGCCGAAGGCGCCGGTTCATCCGCCTCCTGAATTTCAGCCGAGCGCGGCGATGGCGGTCCTGACCGCGTGCCCGCCCGGCTTGCTCGGCCGGTATTCGAGGCCGACGGCGCCATCATAGCCGTTGGCGAAGATCCAGCCGAGACGGTGGGCGAGGTCGATGCCGCCGGAGCCAGGTTCGTTGCGGCCGGGATGATCGGCGACATGGACGTGAACGACACGGTCGAGACGGCCGTCCAGCACGTCTTCGGTCCGTTCGTCCATCACGGCGGAATGGTAGATATCGTAGACGATGCCGATCTCGGGGCGGGCGACATCGTCAATGATGTCGAGGCCTTCGCGGGTCGAGTCGAGGAAATAACCGATGTGATCGATACGGATGTTGAGCGGCTCGACGCCGAGGCGCACACCGCTGCCTTGAAGGACATCGGCGCCGGCCTTTAGCGTTTCGGTGAGCGCCTGGCGCTGCTCTTTGCGGCTCAAACCGGGAAGATCGTCTCCTGCCTGGGCGATCAGCACGGGTGCGCCGAGGCGCCTGGCGACGGCAACGGAATCGGCAAGGCCCGCAAGCCATGCCTGCCGGTTGGCGGCATCGGTCAGCGCGATCATCGGTTCGGCGACGAGGCTGGTGACGACAAGGCCGGTTTCCTTCAGCGCCGCCTCGATCGCGTCCAGATCCTTGTCGGTCCAGCGCCAGAATTCGACGGCCGTCAGGCCGCCGGCATGGGCGCGACGGATGCGATCGGCAAAGCTGTCGCCCTCTTCGGCAAACAGCCATTCTATGCAGGCGGAATAACGTCGCATGAAAACTCCTCCGGGGTGGCGCAGGCTGCGACAGATCGAAGCCTGCTGCAAGGGGCGTTCTTGTGCTTGACGCCCGGATTCATTGGCGGAACACTCCGCGCATCGGGCCGGATCGCCGGCTGCTTCGGGAGGAAGACATGGATCTGGGATTGAAGGGAAAGATTGCCGTCATAACTGGTGCGTCGGTCGGCATCGGGCTTGCGATCGCCGAGGGACTGGCGGCCGAGGGCGCCGACCTGGTGCTGGCGGCGCGCGGCGGCGAACGGCTGGAGGCGGAAGCCGCTCGCATTGCCGAGAAATATGGTGTCAGCGCCACCGCTGTCGTCGCCGACGTGGCGACGGCTGGCGGAACCGAAGCAATCATTGCGGCGGCGGCTGAAAAAGGCGGCGCCGATATCCTCATCAACAATGCCGGTACCGGATCGAACGAGACTGTCATGGAAGCGCCTGACGAGAAGTGGCAGGCCTATTGGGACCTGCATGTGATGGCCGCCGTTCGGCTCGCGAGAGGCATTGCGCCGCAGATGAAGAGACGCGGCGGCGGGGTGATCTTGCACAATGCCTCGATCTGCGCCGTCCAGCCGCTCTGGTACGAGCCGATCTACAATGTCAGCAAGTCGGCGCTGATGATGTTTTCGAAGACGCTCTCGACCGAACTCATCCAGGACAATATCCGCGTCAACTGCGTCAATGCCGGCCTGATCCTGACGCCCGACTGGATCAAGACGGCCAAGCAGCTGACGGCGGAGACCGGTGGCAATTGGGAAGGCTATCTACAGGCCGTCGCCAACGAACATGCCTCCTCCAAACGTTTCGGCACGCCGGAGGAACTGGCGAACGTCTTTGTCTTTCTAAGCTCGGAGCGGGCAAGTTATTGCATCGGCTCGACCTATTTCGTCGACGGCGGCATGCTGAAAACGATCTGATCAAAGCTGGTTGCCAATATAAGCTATAAATAATAGCTATTTTGTTGTATGTTCACGCTTTTGACGCTATTTGCCTGCTATTGGGCAGGATCAATACTGCGATTCCACAAGGCGACGACGATGTTGACGAAAAAGGGAAAATACGGGCTGAAAGCACTGGTCGATCTGGCGCGGCTTGCGCCGGGTGAAACCGCCTTCATCAATGACGTCGCGGCCCGCAACAATATCCCGAAGAAGTTCCTCGATACGATCCTGCTTGAACTGCGCAACGTCGGCATCCTGCGCTCGAAGAAGGGGCCGGGCGGCGGATATTCCCTGTCGCGGCCGGCTTCCGAAATCCGCATCGGCCATGTCATCCGCACGCTGGACGGGCCCTTGGCGCCGATCCGTTGCGCCAGCCGCACGGCTTACGAGGCCTGCGACGACTGCGCCGATCCGGAAACCTGTCAGGTGCGGCGCTCGATGACCGATGTTCGGGACGCGATCGCTGACATTCTCGACAATATGACCCTCGAGCAATTCGTCGCAGACGGCGGCCGTATCGAGCCCGAGAAGGAAGAGTTCCCGATCTCCGCCGCCAGCTAAAGCGGCGGCAAGCGACCTGAAAGATCGCGACGCGTTGGCCGGAAGGCTTCAGGCCGCGCCGGACCTCGACATATATTCGCCGGCAGCACCCATCAGCTGATCCCGCGGCAGCGACAGCGCGTGGATGCGGGCATTGCGCCAATGCCGGTCGAGATTGAGCCCGATGCCGGCCGATGTTTCCCCCGCAAGTTCGAACAGCGCGTTTGCGGTGCCGAGCGCCGTTTCCGCGGCAAGGATTGCCGCCGCCGAAGCGGAGAAATGCGCGTCCGCCATCGTTGCTCCCACAGAGTTGACCTGAGCGATGTCGAGCTTGCGGCCGGCCCGTTCCAAGGCTGCGGCCGTCGTTTCGATGCGGATGGCGTGTTCGCCGAGCCGGGCAAAGATGGCGGTGCGGTCGCCGATCGCGATCATCAGGTCGGTCCATGCCGCCCGCGCAATGCCGAGGCTCACGCCAGCCTTGAGCAGCAGGCCGAGCGAGACGCCGGTCGAATGTTCTAAGGAGGGAGCAGGTGCAATTGCATCGGCATCGACATGGAAAGGGCCGACGATCGCCGTCGCCGATCCGTTCGTGCGCTGGCCGAAACCGTCCCAGTCGTCGACCACCTGGATGCTGTCGTCACCGCGCGCGAGGTAGAGCGTCACCGGGCGGCTGGGCGGTGCGGCGGCGGCAGCGGCGATCCAGTCGGCGAAGAGAATGCCGGGCGCCTGGCGCGTGCGCCCGCTCAGCCGGTAGCCCGGGCCCTCGGCCGTCAGTTCGGTGCCGTCGATGAAGGTGGTGGCCGCGAAGCGGTCACCCTCCAGCACACGGGCAAACAGCGATGCCTTGAGATCCTCGGCGGCTTGCGTGCGGAGGGTTTCCAGCACGCAGAAATGGTTTTCCAGCGCCTCGCCGATCGAGGCATCGCCCTCGGCGATGATCGCAACGATTTCGGCAAGCAGGGCGTTCGATACGTCGAGCCCCTGATAGTCGGGCGGAACGGTGATTGCCGTCAGGCCCGATGTCGATAGCGCGTCGAGCTCGGCATGGGGCAGGATGCGGTTGATGTCGCGTTCGCTCGCCTGCCGACGGAATGTGGCGGCAAGGTCACGTGCCGTCGAGATCGCCTCCTCTTCGCTTTCGATGCGGTGCGCGGGAGGCCTCAGGCTGTCATGAAACTGCGATACCGTTCCCATCGGTCACTCTTTCCTCGACGCATACAGGAGTGAGGGATCGGCCCTCGAATGATAAGGTCGGTTTTTCTCCAAAACACGCATATGTTGAATTTTCTTACCCGCTTGATTGCCTTGTCCCACGCTCTACTTACGGTTAGTTGGGGTTCTTTGATCGAGAGACATGATGAGCGACACTCTTGCTCGCAAAAGCGAGGTTTGGAAAATGGCACGCCAGCCGAGGCCGCGTCTGACGCTGGATATTGCCGAGACCCCGACCTATGCGATCGGCGACATTCACGGCCGGTACGACCTGCTCGTGAAAGCCGAGGAGGCAATCCTGCGCGACGGCGCGCAACTGCCCGGGCGCAAGCTGATCGTGACGCTCGGCGATTATGTCGACCGCGGCCCGGAATCGGCGCAGGTCATTTCCCATCTCATGGAGCCGCCGCCGGAGGGCTTCGATCGCATCTGCCTCGCCGGCAATCATGAAAACACCATGCTCGACTATATCGACGGCTGGGTCTCCTATGACGACTGGATGCGCATGGGATCGGCGGAGCTGCTCAAATCCTATGGCCTCGATCCGGAGCATCTGCCGCTGGTCTTTCCCTCCGGCGCGCAGCTCGACTCCTTCATCCGCCACTCGCTGCCGCGGACGCATATCGATTTCATGCGGGCGATGCCGGTCATGCTGGACACGCCCCACGTGCTGTTCGTGCATGCCGGCATAGATCCGGCACAGCCGCTCGCCGCGCAGACGGACGAAGATCTGGTCTTCATCCGCCATCGTTTTCTGGAAAGCCGGGTGCCCTTGCCGAAACTCGTCGTTCACGGTCACACGCCTAACGACGAGCCCGACATACGCTCGAGGCGGCTTAATCTCGATACCCGCGCCTTCCGCAGCGGCAAGCTCACCGTCGCCCGCTTCTGGCAGGGCCGGGTGCATCTTTTTTCCACCTGACTTCGCCGACCTAGACCATTTCCGTTTTTCTCCGAATCACGGAAATGCTCTATCTCTTTGTTTTCACGCAATTCCGGACGCAAAACCGCTATGCACTTTTGCTGGAATTGCTCTAAACCGTTTCCCTCTCGATCGGCACGGCTTCGGCCGGCCTTTCAGCCGGCTGGCTGCGGCGCCAGCCGCGCAGCACGACGTAGAAGACCGGTGTCAGGAACAGACCGAAGAGCGTCACGCCGAGCATGCCCGAGAAGACGGCGGTGCCGAGCGACTGGCGCATCTCCGCGCCGGGGCCGGTGGCGATGGCAAGCGGCAGAACGCCGAAGATGAAGGCGAATGCGGTCATCAGGATCGGGCGCAGGCGAAGATGGCTGGCTTCGATGGCGGCCTCCACCGGCGACTTGCCTTCCTCTTCCGCCTGTCTCGCGAACTCGACGATCAGAATGGCGTTCTTGGCAGCAAGGCCGATCAGCACGATGAGGCCGATCTGCGTCAGGACGTTGTTGTCCATTCCCCTCAGCGAGACGCCGATCAGTGCAGCAAGCACCGCAAGCGGCACGATGAGAATGATCGCCAGCGGCAGAACCCAGCTTTCATACTGCGCCGCCAGTGCCAGGAAGACGAAAACCACGGACAGGGCGAAGATGTAGATGGCCGTGTTGCCGGTGTGGGTCTCCTGATAGGCAAGCTCCGTCCATTCGAAGGTCGTCCCTTGCGGCAGGATCTTGGCCGCCAGCGCTTCCATCTTCTTGATCGCGTCGCCCGTTGATGTGCCCGGGGTCGGATTGCCCTGGAGCGGCACCGAGACATACATGTTGTAGCGCTGGACGAGCGCCGGGCCGCTGGAATCCTGGATGTCCATCAGGGTTCCGAGTGGTACCAGCGCGCCCGTCGCCGAGCGGACCTTCAGGGCGAGAATGTCCTCCTTGTCCATGCGGTACTGCCGGTCGGCCTGGGCGCGGACCTGGTAGACGCGACCGAACGCATTGAAATCGTTGACGTATGAGACGCCGAGATTGATGGAAAGCGCGTTGAAGATATTGGGGATCGGCACATTCAGGAAGCGCGCCTTGTCGCGGTCGATCGACAGGAAATATTGCGGGCTCGCATCCGAGAATGTCGTGAAGACGCCGGTCAGTCCCTCCGTCGTTGCCGCAGCCCCCATCATCTGGCGCGCGAGGCCGAGCACGCGTGTCATGTCGGCATTTTCAAGGTCGGAGATCTGCATCTTGAAGCCGCCGGAATTGCCGACACCGCGCACCGATGGCGGTGGGATGGCGATGATGAAGGCTTCCTGGATGCTCTGCAGCTTGCCGAAGAGCTCGCCGATGATCTTGTTGGCGTTCTCGCCGCCTTCTTCACGTTCGGCAAAGGATTTGAACGGCACGAAAACGACGCCCGCATTCGAGGCATTGGTGAACGTTGCCCCGCTGAAGCCGGCAAATTGCACGGCATTGCCGACGCCGGGCACGGTGCGGGCTATATCGCCCACCTTCTTGACGACGGCATCGGTGCGCGCAAGCGAGGCGCCGTCGGGAAGCTGCACGACGATGATCGCGTAACCCTGGTCCATGGTCGGGATGAAGCCCGAGGGAACTCTGGTGCCCATGTACCAGGTGGCTCCGAGCAGGCAGGCAAAGGCGACCATCGAGCAGGTCAAACCTATCCAACTGCTGACCAGATGCCGGACGATCCACGAATAGCCGGAACTCATCCGGTCGAAGCCGCGATTGAAGCCGTTTGCAAGACCTGTTCCGAGGCGTGAGGCGATACTCTTGCGCCGCGTTTCGTGATCATGGGCTTTGAGCAATATGCCTGCGAGCGCCGGCGAAAGCGTCAGGGAATTCAAAGCCGATATCGCTGTCGTGACCGAGATCGTAACGGCGAACTGCCTGTAGAACTGGCCTGAAATGCCGGGAATGAAGGCCGTCGGCACGAACACCGCGATCAGCACCAGGGAGATGGCGATGACGGCGGTCCCGACTTCGTCCATCGTGACATGGGACGCCTGTTTCGGCGTCATGCCGCGCGCCAGATTGCGCTCGACGTTTTCCACCACGACGATCGCATCGTCGACGACGATGCCGATTGCGAGCACGAGGCCGAAGAGCGTCAGCATGTTGAGGGAAAAGCCGAAGGCCAGCAGGATGGCGAAGGTCCCGATCAGCGAAACAGGGATGGCGACGATCGGTATGATCGCTGTCCGCCAGGATTGCAGGAAGACGAGAACGACGATCGCCACCAGGAGCGCCGCTTCGGCGATGGTTCTGTAGACCTCGTTAATCGAATCCGAAATGAATTCGGTCGTATCGTAGACGATGCGATATTCTAGGCCCTCCGGGAAATTCTGCGAAACCTCCTTCATGAGGGTCTGGACCTGATGCGCCGTATCCAGTGCATTGGTTCCCGGCCGGGCGAAAATGCCGAGGGCGACGGCGGGGTCGTTGTTGAGATAGCTGTTGGTGACGTAATCCTGCGCGCCGAGCTCGATGCGGGCGACATCCTGCAGCTGCACGAGCCGGCCCGATGCCGTCGATTTGACGATGACATATCGGAATTCGCGCGCGTCGGAGAAGCGTCCCTCCGTTCGCACCGTATATTCGAACGCGTTCTTGCCCGTTACGGGCGGCGCGCCAATCTTGCCGCCCGATACCTGGACGTTCTGGTCCCTCAAGGAGGAGACGACGTCGTCTGACGTCATGCCGTAGGCGGAAAGCTTTTCAGGATCCAGCCAGATGCGCATCGAATATTGGCGCTCGCCGAAGATCTGCACGTCGCCGACGCCGTCGAGGCGCACGAGCACATCGCGGATGCGGTTGCGGGCGTAGTTAGAGACGTAAAGCTGGTCATAGCGATGTGACGGCGACAGCAGGTGCACCACCATCATCAGATCGGGCGAACTCTTGTCGGTGGTCACACCGAGCCGCTGGACTTCCTCGGGTAGGCGCGGAAGCGCGATGGAAACGCGGTTCTGGACAAGCACCTGGACCTTGTCGAGATCGGTGCCGAGCTTGAAGGTGATCGTCAGCGACATGGCGCCGTCGGCGCTGGAATAGGAGGACATGTAAAGCATGTCTTCGACGCCGTTGATCTGCTGTTCGAGCGGGGTCGAAACGGTGTCGGCGATGGTCTGCGGGTCGGCGCCCGGATAGGAGGTGCGCACGACGATGGTGGGCGGCGCGATCTCCGGATATTGGGAGACCGGCAACTGCGTATAGGCAATGCCGCCAACGACGAGAAAAAGGATCGAGATGACGGCCGCAAAGATCGGCCGGTCGACGAAGAAGTGCGCAAATCTCATTGTCCGCTCTCCGCGCCGGCAGTTTCGGGCGCAGTATCCTGCCGCTCTTTCGGCAGTTCGGTCATTTGAGGTGTGATCTTTGAACCCGGCCGAGCGCGGATCAGGCCATTGACGATGATCGTCTCGGTACCGTCGAGGCCTTCGCGGATGACACGGTAGCCGTAGAGACGCGGTCCCGGTCTCACGGGCTTGGTCGAAACCTTGCCCTCGGCGTCAACGACATAGACGACGCGTTCATTCTGGTCCGCGCCGATCGCCTCGTCGGGGACGAGAATGGCCTGGTATGTGTTGGAGGCTTCGACCTGTATGCGGCCGAAGAGGCCGGGCTGAAGGACGAGATCGGGGTTGGGGAAGCGGGCACGGAGACGAATGGTGCCGCTTTGATTGTCGACCCGGTTCTCGGCGAAATCGAGCTTTCCCTTGAACGGCTTGGCATTGGGATCCGATATCGTGACGGATACATCCAGTCCGCCGCCGCCCTGCTGGAGCTCCTTACCGAGCTTGCGCGCCGTGTCGGCGAAATTCAGCAGGCGGCGCTCGTCAACGTCGAAATAGAAATCGATCGGGTCGAGAGAAACGATCGTGGTGAGCACGGTCTGGTCGGTCTGTACGAGGTTGCCCGCCGAAACCAGGCGGCGGTCGATGCGGCCGCTGAGCGGGGCCTTGATCTCGGTATATTCCATGTCGAGGGACGCGCGATCGGCTGCGGCCTGCGCGCCTCGGACGTTGGCCTCAGCTGAATCGAATTCGCGGCGGCGATCGTCCAACGTCTGAGCCGACTGGCTGCCGCTCGAAGCGAGCGATTGCGTGCGCTTATACTGCGCATCGGCGTAGACCAGGGTGGATTGCGCCGATTCGAGCGCGGCCTTTGCCTGATTGAGCGCGGTTACGAACGGCCGCTGATCGATGACGAAGAGCAGGTCGCCCTGCTTGACCAGGGCGCCGTCCTGAAAATGGATTTCCTGCAGGTAACCGCCGACGCGTGAGCGAACGGAGACCTCGTCGACCGGCTCGAAACGGCCGATGAACTCGTCGCTGTCGATGACATCGCGCACAACAGGCTTGGCGACGGTGACGGGAGGAGGGGCGGCCGGTGCGCCCTGCGCCATTGCGGCGAGAGGCATGAAGGTTGCAACACAGCCAAGCACCAATATCCGTCGAAGCGCGTAAGTCATACCGGTCCCTCCAATCTCGACGGCCGATCGAACGCCGCCGAACCTAAGATGAAGTGATGCTATTCTTTATCTTGCTGCTTTGAACGAAGGCCTTTGCCCCCGTGATTTCCCCCGGCGTCCAATCCTTGGAAAGGAAGGCCGGCACGCAATGCACATCGGAAAAATCGTAACGCTATGAAATTGGTTATAAACGGCAGCGGCGAAAAATAGCAAATGCCAATTGGTTGCCGTTCCTGAATCCATGCAAACGTCACGGGGCGACGTCAGCTCTCGACGATCTCGTCGCGGCCGGCGGCCGGACCGCGAACCCGGCCCAATCGAGCTCCCGTTCTAGCCTTCGGAAGGCATGATCGTCGATCTCTTCGGGTGGCGCATGACCGCTAATCCGGGCGTTTTGCGACGATGACGTTGCGGTGCTGCTTATCGAACGGACGATCGCACCACCAGCAGCAAGCAGCATGCTTTGGAAGAACGCCATGAAGCCCTCCGATCCGCCGACGGGAAGGCCGCAAGGCGACCCAGACCACGGCTGCGGCATTTTGGCCGCGCCTGCTGAATCTGTCATGCGCGCTCTTGTGCGCTGCGCATGCTCAATATATCTACCGACATCATAAGTATGCTTATAAATAGCCAGCACAGGTTTTCATGAACGCGACACCCACCCTCGGTTTCCTTCTCCACGATGTCGCACGGCTGCTGCGCAAGCGGTTCGAGCAACGGGCGAAGTGCCTTGGGCTGACCCGGTCGCAATGGCAGACGCTTGCCTATCTCTCGAACAACGAAGGCATTCATCAGGGCGGCCTTGCCGACATCCTCGAAGTCGAGCCGATCACGCTGGTGCGCATCCTCGACAAGCTGGCAGAGCGCGGGCTGATCGAGCGCCGCCAGCATCCGACCGACCGGCGCGTCTGGCTGCTCTACATGCGCGAGGAAGCGCATCCGCTGCTCGCCGAAATGCGCGAGCTCGGCGATGTTACCCGTGGAGAGGCGCTGGAAGGCGTTTCGGCAGAGCAGCGCGAACAGCTTTTCCAGATTCTATCCGTAATGAAGACGAACCTGGTCCAGGCATGCCGGACCCCGGTTGACGAGAACGAGCTGAACGATGGCTGATCAAACTCCCTTCCGCGTCGTCGCCGACGCCAAGTCCCCTGTCGAAAAAAACGAAGCGAAACAGCAGGAAACGGTAGCCGAAGCGCCTTCATCCAATTCAGCGCCGGCTGCCGCCGTGGCTGCGCCTGGCGGCATCAAGGTCCGCCGCCGGCGCAGTCTCACGCGGCCGATCCTTTTCGCCCTGTTGCCGGTGGCGCTCGTCGTCGGCGGGTATTACTACGTCAACGGCGGTCAGGTCATGTCGACCGACAACGCCTATATCCAGGCCGATATGGTCGGGCTCACCACCGACGTCTCGGGCATCGTCGACCATATCGACGTGCATGAGAACGAGGCGGTCAAGGCGGGGCAGGTGCTCTTCAGCCTGCGGTCGGATTCCTTCAAGATTGCGCTCGATGGCGCCAAGGCACAGCTCGACGCTCAGCGCAATCAGATCATGAATACCAAGGCCAGCTATCAGCAGTCGCTTACCGAGATCACGCAGGCGCAGGCCGATCTGCCCTATTATCAGGATCAGTTCGACCGGCAGCAAAACCTCGTCAACAACGGCAGCGCGACGCAGTCGGCCTATGACGAAGCCAAGCACAATCTGGAAGCCGCTCAGCAGAAGGTTGCCGTCGCCAAGGCGGAAGCCGCAACAACGCTCGCCCAGCTCGGCGGCAGCGCCGACCAGCCGGTCGAGGAAAACCCGCTCTACCTTCAGGCCAAGTCGCAGGTCGACAATGCCCAGCGTGAACTCGACCACAGCGTCGTCAAGGCGCCGTTCGACGGTATCGTCACCAATGTCAACGCGCTGCAGGTCGGCTCTTATCTGCAGGCTTCGCAGCAGGCCTTTTCGCTTGTTTCCACCAACCATCTGTGGATCGCCGCCAGCCCGAAGGAAACCGAGCTCACCTACGTCAAACCCGACCAGACGGCCGATATCTATGTAGACACCTATCCGGGTGTGGTCTGGAAGGGCAAGGTCGAGAGCATCAGCCCGGCCTCCGGCTCCAGCTTCTCGCTGTTGCCGGCCCAGAACACCACAGGTAACTGGGTGAAGGTCGTCCAGCGCATTCCGATGCGCGTCAGCATCGAGGACGCTGAAGGCAAGCCGCCGCTTCGCGTCGGCATGAGCACCGTGGTCGATGTCGATACCGGCCATATCAGGGGCCTGCCCGATTTCGTCAACAAGCTTCTGGGCCGGCCTCAGGGTAAGGATGATGAGTAACGCTTCCGCTTCCCCGGCGACGCCGGTCGCCAATCGCGGCGCGATCACCGCCTGCGTCATTCTCGCCGTCATCATGCAGGCACTGGACACGACGATCGCCAACGTGGCGCTGCCCTATATCCAGGGCAGCGTGTCGGCCTCTGCCGACCAGATCAACTGGGTGCTGACCTCCTATATCGTCGCGGCGGCAATCATGACGCCGCCCTCCGGCTTCCTGGCCGCCAAGTTCGGCCGCAAGCGGGTTCTGCTTGTCGCCATCGCGGGCTTCGTGGCTGCCTCGGTTCTCTGCGGCCTTGCGCAATCGCTGAACCAGATCGTCGCCTTCCGGCTGTTGCAGGGGCTGTTCGGCGCATCGCTGGTGCCGCTTTCCCAGGGCATCCTCCTCGACATCTATACCGTCGAGGAGCGCGGCTCCGCCATGGCCCTTTTCGGCGTCTCGGTCATGGTCGGGCCGGTTCTCGGGCCCGTTATCGGCGGCTGGCTGACTGACAATATCAGCTGGCGCTGGGTGTTCTACATCAACGTGCCGATCGGCGCGCTCGCCTTCATGGGCATCGTCGTCTTCGTCACCGAAACCAAGAGGGATCTGCTCGTCAAGCTCGACTGGTTCGGCTTCGGGATGATGAGCCTCGGCATCGGCGCGCTGCAGCTCTTCCTCGATCGCGGCGAGCAACTCGACTGGTTTTCCTCGGGCGAAATCATTCTCGAGGCGCTGATCTGCGCTTCCGCCTTCTACCTGCTGATCGTCCATACGCTGACGGCGGAGAAATCCTTCGTCAATCCGAAGCTGTTTCTCGACCAGAACTTCACGATCAGCATGATCTTCATCTTCGTGATCGGCATCACCTATCTCGCCTCGCTCGCGCTGATGACGCCCTATCTGCAGACGCTGATGGGCTATCCCGTGATCACCGCCGGCATCGTCATGGGACCGCGCGGGCTCGGCACCATGCTGTGCATGTTCATCGTCGGGCGGTTGATCGGCAAGGTCGATACGCGCTGGCTGCTGGTGCTCGGTCTCGGCCTCACCGCCTGGGCGATGTACGACATGACCAGCTGGACGCCCGATGTCTCGCAATGGACGATCGTTTCCGTCGGTTTCGTCCAGGGCGCCGGCCTCGGCTTCCTCTTCGTGCCGCTGACGACGATCGCTTTCGCGACATTGCCTGCTCATATGCGCGGCGACGGCACCGGCCTCTACAATCTGTCGCGAAACATCGGCTCGTCGGTCGGCATTTCGATCGTCTCGGCGCTGATCGTCGAGAACACGCAGAGCAATCATGAATCGATCGCCGCCTACGTGACGCCGTTCAACCACGCTTTCAACGCGGCGGCGGCGCAGGGCCTCAGCCCGCTGACGGCGGCCGGCCGCGCATCGCTCAACGAGATCATCACGCTGCAATCGACGATCATCGCCTATATGGACGATTTTAAGCTGCTGATGCTGATGTCGCTTGCGGTCATCCCGCTGGTGCTGCTGCTGCGCAAGCCGAAGGCAGCGCCCGCCGTCGACCACAGCGCAGTGATGGAATAATCAGCGGAACGGCTTGCTGAGATAACGCGATCCCTGAATGCCGAAGCGCCATGGTGCTTCGGCATTTTTGGTGATGCCGATGCGTTTTCCCGAGACGGTCGGCACCGGCGCCGACGGCGTGATCGCATAGGGCGGACGGTCGAGCAGCCTGTCGTTGATGGCGATATCGATGCCGAGCGCCTGGCAGAGCTTGCCGGGACCGCTGCAGAGCGCCGTCAGCATGTCGGTGCCGCGCCGCTCCATCATCGCGGGGATTCCTGTTTCCGGCTCCAGCGCACGGATGAGTGCCGCCGAGCCCGGATGACAGACGAAGTTCAGGCACCAGTACATGCCATAGATTCGGTAGATGTAGACGTTGCCCGGCTTGCCGTACATCGCGCCGTTGCGTTTTGTCGGGCCGCGGAAACTGTGCGAGGCCTCGTCATCGGGGTAATAGGCTTCGGTCTCGGTGATGCGACCGCCGACGCCATTGACGGTCAGGTGGCAGCCGAGCAGGTCGCGAGAGACGGCGATCGCGTCGCGTTCGAAAAACGCTCTGAGGCCTTCGCCGGCAAGTGCGCCAACGCCGATTGCACCTGATGTCGTTCCACCGTCGGTCATGGCCGAGGCAGATAACATTCGCCGTGCCCGTCGTCATCCCAAAACCGTTTCAAGCCATTGGGCAGCGGGATTAGCGGCCGGCATTCGGATCGCGCATCGGGATCGAGGATGAGGTGACCGAGACGGGGTCGCTTGCCGGGAAGGAATCTTCCAGACCCTCCTCCAGTTCCTCTTCGAGCAGGGCGGGATCCTTGTTGCGCGCGCCGTCGCCATGCAGGGGTTCGATTGCCGCGGCAAGCAGGGCCTTGGCCCGCGAGATGGCGTTCTCCGAGGTCAGCTCAGGCGTGCTTCGCAGCCTCACGGCGATGCTGTCTTCACCTTCCCAGCCGAATTCGACGACGAAGCCGTCTTCCGTCTGGTAGACGGTGATATCGTTGAGTGCCATGGCCGTTCTCCGAGGGCGCTCATATTAGCAAGGCGCGTTTTAGTGAAGCGTGTTTTCGGAATTTTGTCGAGCGAAGACCTTCACCAGCCAGTCGACGAAGACGCGCACACGCGGCGAAAGCTGGCGGTTGCGGGGGTAGAGCAGGGAGACCGGCGTCTGCGTCGGCGGAAAATCCGGCAGAACATGGACCAGGGTGCCCTCGGCAAGGTCCGTTTCGGCATGATAGCGCGGGATCTGGATGAGACCGAGGCCCAGCCTCGCGGCTGAGACATAGCTTTCGGCGGCGTTGACGGCGACGGTTACGGGAATGGCGACGTTGCGCAGCGTGCCGTCGACGATGAATTCGAGCGGCAGCAGGCTGCCGGTGCTGCTGGAATGAAAGCCAACCATGCGATGGCCGGCAAGCCCGTCAGGATGCTGCGGCAGGCCATGGGCCGCGATATAGGCGGGGGAGGCGAGCGTGATCTCGTCCAGCATAGCGACACGCCTGATGATCATATCGCTATCCTCGGGCGTGCCGGCGCGCAGCACGCAGTCGATGCCTTCGCGCACCAGATCGACCAGCCGGTCGCCTTCGCTCATGTAGAATTCGATCTCGGGATAGGCCTCGAGGAAGGACGGCAGGCTCGGCAGCACGAAATGGCGTGCGAGCGTACCGTGTACATCGACGCGCAGCAGACCCTTTGGCCTGGCGCCGGCAAAGGCGCCCTCGGCATCCTCGATATCGGCAAGGATCGACAGGCAACGCCGGTAATAGGCCTCGCCGTCGAGCGTCGGGCTGACGTGGCGCGTCGTGCGCTGGAGCAGGCGTACGCCGAGGCGGGCTTCGAGCTGCTTGACCGCGTCGGTAACAGTCGAGCGCGGCAAGCCGGTGTCTTCCGCGGCAAGGGTAAAGCTGCGGCGTTCCACGATGCGGCAAAATACCCGCATGGCATCGAATCTGTCCATATTCTTTGTTCGCCATCGTCGGATAGTGATGCCGAAGAATGCCTGATTATCCGCCAAGAGAAAAGCGGCATCCTCCTCTCACGAAAACGCGCTGTGGCGCAGGTGAAGGAGAATGAAAATGGCCAGCGACGAAAACAAGGTAGCACTGGTGTCCGGCGCTTCACGCGGTATCGGCGCAGCAGTCGCCCGACGCCTTGCCCGGGACGGCTTCACCGTCGTCATCAATTATTCCGGCAGTGCCGCTCGGGCCGAGGAACTGGCGCGGGAGATCGAGCAGGCCGGCGGCAAGGCGCTGACGGCAAAGGCCGATGTCAGCGATGCGCAAGCCGTCCGCCACATGTTCGATGCGGCGGAAACCGCCTTCGGCGGCGTAGACGTGCTGGTCAACAATGCCGGCATCATGATGCTCTCCCCGCTCGCCGAGGCTGACGATGCCAACTTCGACCGCCAGGTCGCCGTCAACCTCAAGGGCACCTTCAATACGCTGCGGGAAGCAGCCAAGCGCCTGCGCGGCGGCGGCCGGATCATCAACTTCTCGACCTCGGTCGTTGGATTGAAGCTCGAAACCTACGGCGTCTACGCCGCCACCAAGGCTGCCGTCGAAACGCTGACGGCGATCATGGCCAAGGAGATGCGCGGCCGCAATATCACTGTCAACGCCGTCGCGCCCGGCGCCGTCGCGACCGAGCTTTTCCTCAACGGCAAGTCGGAGGAACTCGCCGCCCGCATGGCGAAGATGAACCCGTTGGAGCGCTTGGGCACGCCGGAGGACATCGCATCCGCAGTCGCCTTCCTCGCCGGGCCGGACGGCGGCTGGATCAACGGCCAGACGCTACGCGCCAATGCCGGCATGATCTGACGGAGGCGGGCGGCTTCAGGCTACCGACGATCGTGGGAAGATGAGGAGCAAGCCGTCATCGCAATTATGTGAACGATGATTGCGGCGTTTCCATTTTACAATCTTTCGGAGAGTGCTTATAAAAGATTATCGCGAGAGAGTGGAATCCCTGCTGCTCTCTTTCGAACCTCCAGAGCCTGCCGTACCCTTCTGCGGGTGCGACAGGCCCGATGTTTAAAGTCATTGCGGCCCGCTGAAGGTTTCCCCTGCCTTCCGGGCCGTTTCTGTTTTGCCCTTAACGGTCGTTCAGTCTGGTCTCTGCCAGAAGTTTCACCAGCCAGTCGACGAAGACGCGCACCTTGTTGCTGAGGTGGCGGTTCGGAGGGTAGACGACGTAGAGCGGCAATGGATCGCGGCGCCAGTCCGGCAGGACCTCGACGAGTTCACCCCTGACGATCGGCTCGCGCGCCATGAAGATCGGCACCTGCGCGATGCCGAGCCCCGCCAGCGTCGCGGTAAGGTAGGTGCGGCTGTCGTTCACCGCGGCGATGTAGCGGGGGGTAATCTCGATCACCTCATTGTGCCGGCGGAACTCCAAAGGCACCGTGCGGTTGTTCTGGGCGCGGAAATAATTGACCGAATGGTGATCGGCCTCCAGATCCTCCGGCCGTTCCGGCATGCCGAAGCGCTCGATGTAGATCGGCGAGGCACAGGTGATCAGCTCGACCTCGGAGACGCGGCGCGCAATCAGCGACTGGTCGGCCGGTGTGCCGGCGCGCAGCGCGCAATCGACATTTTCCGCGAGGTAATCGACCGTGCGGTCACTGACGCCGAGGTCGATGCGGATATCGGGATAGCGCTGATAGAAATCGCAAAGGGCCGGGGCGATGATCGAATCGGCAAAGGCGCCGGCCATTTCGACGCGTAGCCGCCCGCTCGGCAGGCTCTGCGAGTTGGAGAGACTGCCGTCGAGTTCCTCCAGTTCAGAAATGATCTGAGCAGCGCGCTCGTAATAAAGCGCGCCGTCCGTGGTCACCATGACCCGGCGCGTGGTACGGTTCAAAAGCTTGGTGCGCAGATGCGCCTCCAGGCCCTGGATAAGATTGGTCACCGTCGCCTTGGGCATTGCGAGCATGTCGGCGGCGCGGGTGAAATTGCCCGTCTCCACGACGCGGATGAAGACGCGCATTGCCGAAAGCTGATCCATCGGTTTTCAAATCCGCAGTTTGCGTTGCACTATTATTCGAGAATTGGAACAGTGTTATCGCGATATCGCTTCTTATTCCCTGATCTGAATAACAATATCTTTTTTGTACAAAATGCAAGTGTCAGGCGTTGTCCGCTTATGGCTTGCACGCAAAAGAGACCGGGACCATGACGGTGGAATGGAAAGATGTGATGCTGGACAAGGTGGCCATCGGCCCCGTTTCCGCACGCATCTACCAGGGCGCCGATTACGGAAAGGGTCCGCCGATCGTGCTTTACCTGCACGGCGGTGCATTTCTAGACAGCGAGAAGAACGTCGACCGGCCGGTGGCAATCAGCCTCGCCAAGGCCGGCGCCATCGTCGCCGCCGTCGATTACAGCACGCTCTCCGGCAATATGTTTCCGAAGGCGCTGGAAGTTTCCTTCTCGGTTTTCACCTATCTCGCCAACAAGCAGCGCGCCGGTCTCGGCGATCGCAAGTCGCTGCTCTTCGTTGCCGGCGAAGAGGCAGGCGGCAACATTGCAGCCGGGGTGGCGCTGAAGGCGCGTGACCAGATGCCGGATGCGCTTGACGGTCAAATCCTGATTTCGCCGCTGCTCGATCCATTCATGGGCACCTCTTCCATCCGCAAGGCCGAAGCGATCGGCATGCGCCAGCGCTGGACGGAAGGCTGGAGCCATTATCTGAGCGGTGGCGGTTGCCATCCTTATGCAGCGCCTTGCCTCTGCTCGCGCATTTCAGGCGTTGCCCCCGCGCTGATATTTACAGCGGAGGACGATCCTCTGCATGACGAGACACTTGGTTACGGTGCCCGCCTGAAAAAGGCCGGCGTCGGCGTGCGCCAGCATGTTCTTCCCGCCGGGACGGGCTGGCCCTCGATTTATGGTGGGAAATCCGGGGAAGTGCCCGACTGGCAGGAACACGTCAGCCGTCATTTCGGAAGCTTCCTTCAGGACGTAAGCGTCCAACCGCAATTGCATTGAAGAAGACCTGATATTTCGGCGGCCTGGAGCCGCAAGGAGAGTACTGATGACGTCCAGAAGTAAACGCTGGGCCCTGGTGGGCGCCGGCTTAGGCCTTGTTGCGTCCGTTTCCGGCGCCGCATTGTTTTTCGAATTGCCGATGAGCGCGACTGCCACGGCCGCTTCCGCCCCCGCACAGGCTCCCGCTGTGCCGGTGACGGTCGCTGTCGTTGCGGCGCGCGACGTGACGGCCTGGGAGAGTTTCTCCGGCCGTCTCGAAGCGGTCGACCGTGTGCAGGTGCGCTCCCGCGTCGCCGGCGCCATCCAGTCGGTGGCTTTCCGTGAAGGCGCGCTGGTGAAGCAGGGCGACCTGCTCTTCACCATCGACCCCGCTCCCTACCAGGCGAGCGTGGCCCAGGCGCAAGGCCAGGTCGCTTCAGCCGAAGCCAAGGTTAGCCTGGCGCAGACCGAACTCGACCGTGGCCATCGGCTTTCCGACAATCGCACCATCTCCCAGAGCGATCTCGATCAGCGCCAGAGCGCGCTGGCCGAGGCGCAGGCGGGGCTGCGTTCGGCGCAGGCCGCGTTGCAGTCCGCTCAGCTCGATCTCGACTACACGCAGGTGCGGGCTCCGGTTTCCGGCCGCATCGGCAAGATCGAGGTGACCGCCGGTAACCTCGTCGCAGCAGGTTCTGCCTCACCGGCGCTGACCACGCTCGTTTCGGTCGATCCGATCTATGCGAGCTTCAACGCCAGCGAAGAGATGGTGACGCGTGCACTTGCCCAGCTTCCGCAGACGGACAGCGCCTTGCCTCCCGTCGAGCAGATCCCGGTCGAGGTCGGCACGCTGACCGACAGCGGCACGCCGATTAAGGGCAAGCTGCAACTGATCGGCAACGAGGTCGATGCATCAAGCGGCACAATCGGCGTGCGCGCCGTCTTCGACAATCCCGGCGGGCGTCTCATCCCCGGCCAGTTCGTGCGGGTGCGCATGGGCCAGCCGAAGGCCGAGAACAAGATCGTCATCAGCGACCGCGCCGTCGGTACCGACCAGGACAAGAGGTTCGTCTTCGTCGTCGATGCCGAGAACAAGGTCGCCTACCGGCAGGTCCAGCTCGGCACACTGACCGACGGGCAGCGGGTGGTCGAAAGCGGCCTGAACGCCGGCGAGAAGATCGTCGTCAACGGCCTGCAGCGCATCCGTCCCGGTGCCGTCGTCGCACCTCAGATGGAAGAGAAGGTCGCGACCGCGCAGTAAAGACTTCGCCTTCCCCTCTCGGGGAGGGCCGATATCCGAAATGACATGACCCGCCGGCGGCTGACAAACCGCCGGAGAGGGACGTTGCATCCATGTTCACCCCGGAGAGGGCTTTGATATGAACATCTCCAGATTCTTTGTGGACCGCCCGGTCTTTGCCGGCGTTCTTTCGGTCCTCATCGTGGTAGCCGGCCTGATCGGCCTGCGCGCGCTGCCGATTTCCGAATATCCGGAAGTCGTGCCGCCCTCGATCGTCGTGCGCGCCACCTATCCTGGCGCCAACCCCTCCGTCATCGCCGAAACGGTGGCGACGCCGCTCGAAGAGCAGATCAACGGCGTCGAGGGCATGCTCTACATGTCCAGCCAGGCGACATCGGACGGCGTGCTCAACGTGACCGTCACGTTTACGCTCGGCACCGACCCTGATAAGGCGCAGCAGCTCGTCCAGAACCGCGTTTCGCAGGCCGAACCGCGCCTGCCGGCCGAAGTCCGTGCTCTCGGCATCACAACGGTCAAGAGTTCGCCCAACTTCATCATGGTCGTCAACCTCGTCTCTGACGGGGATAATCACGACATCACCTATCTTCGCAACTACGCGACGCTCAACATCAAGGATCGGCTCGCCCGCATCGCAGGCGTTGGTCAGGTGCAGGTCTTCGGCGCCGGCGATTACTCCATGCGTGTCTGGATCGACCCGCAGAAGGCTGCCGAGCACAATCTTGCCGCCAGCGATATCAGCAGCGCGATCAGTTCCCAGAACGTTCAGGCCGCCGCCGGCATCATCGGCGCATCGCCGAGCCAGCCGGGTGTGGATCTGCAGCTCAACGTGAATGCCCAGGGCCGCCTGCGTACACCTGAGGAATTCGGCAGCATCATCGTCAAGACGGGCGCCAATGGCGAGATCACCCGCCTTCGCGATGTCGCCCGCATCGAGCTTGGTGCCGCCGATTATACGCTGCGTTCGCTGCTCGACGGCAAGCCGGCTGTTGCCGTTGCCGTCCTCCAGGCGCCCGGTTCCAACGCCATCGAGATCGCCGACAATGTGCGCGCGACCATGGATCAGCTGCAGCTCGCCATGCCCCAGGGCGTCAAGTACGAGATCGTCTACGATACGACGAAATTTGTACGCGCCTCGATCGAGAAGGTCATCGATACGCTGCTTGAGGCTATCGCGCTCGTCGTCCTCGTCGTCATCGTCTTCCTGCAGACGTGGCGCGCCTCGATCATTCCGCTGATCGCAGTTCCGGTCTCGATCATCGGCACCTTCGCGGTCATGTATGTCTTCGGCTTCTCGATCAACGCGCTCAGCCTGTTCGGCCTGGTGCTTGCGATCGGTATCGTCGTGGACGACGCGATCGTGGTGGTCGAAAACGTCGAGCGCAATATCGAGCAAGGCCTGTCGCCACGGGCTGCCACCTACAAGGCCATGAAGGAAGTCTCCGGGCCGATCGTCGCGATCGCGCTGGTGCTCGTCGCGGTCTTCGTGCCGCTCGCCTTCATTTCCGGCCTGTCGGGTCAGTTCTATCGCCAGTTCGCGCTGACGATCGCAATCTCGACCGTGATTTCAGCCTTCAATTCGCTGACGCTCTCTCCGGCGCTGGCGGCCCTTCTGCTGAAGGGCCATCATCAGCCGAAGGACTGGCTGACGCGGTTCATGGACGCCATCTTCGGCTGGTTCTTCCGCGGCTTCAACCGCGTCTTCGGCGCGGGCTCGAATGCCTACGGCAAGGGTGTGGGCGGCTTGCTGTCGCGCAAGAGCATCGTCATGGTGATCTATCTGGCGCTGGTCGGTGCGACTTACAGTCTGTTCAGCACGGTCCCCGGCGGCTTCGTGCCATCGCAGGACAAGCAGTATCTGATCGGCTTCGCTCAGCTGCCGGATGCCGCAAGCCTCGACCGCACGGAAGACGTCATCAAGCGCATGACCGACATTGCGCTGGCGCAGCCGGGTGTCGCCAATGCGATCGCTTTTCCGGGCCTGTCGATCAACGGCTTCACCAACTCGTCCAATGCCGGCATCGTCTTCGTGACGCTGAAGGACTTCGAGGAGCGCAAGACGCCTGATCTCGCCGGTGGCGCCATCGCCATGGCGCTGAACCAGAAGTTTGGCGTCATCCAGGATGCCTTCATCGCCATGTTCCCGCCGCCGCCGGTCAACGGCCTGGGCACGACGGGCGGTTTCAAGCTGCAGATCGAGGATCGCGCCGGCTTGGGCAACCAGGCCCTCGACGAAGCGACCAAGGCGGTTCTTGCCAAGGCCTACCAGACGCCTGAGCTTGCCGGGCTGTTCTCCAGCTTCCAGATCAACGTGCCGCAGCTCTATGCCGATCTCGACCGCGCCAAGGCCGAGCAGCTCGGAGTTTCCGTCACCGACGTCTTCCAGACGCTGCAGATCTATCTCGGTTCGCTCTATGTGAACGACTTCAACGCCTTCGGCCGCACCTATAGCGTCCGCGTGCAGGCCGATGCGAAATTCCGCGCCCAGCCGGAAGACATCGGCCAGTTGAAGGTCCGCTCGGCATCGGGCCAGATGATCCCGCTTTCGGCCCTCCTGAAGGTGGAGCCGAGCACCGGTCCGGAGCGCGCGAACCGCTATAACGGCTTCCTCGCCGCCGATATCAACGGCGGTCCGGCGCCGGGCTTCTCTTCCGGTCAGGCACAGGCCGCGATCGAGAAGATCCTTCACGAGACCCTGCCCGCGGGCGTCGACTTCGAATGGACGGATCTGACCTATCAGCAGATCCTTGCCGGCAATTCGAGCATCGTCGTCTTCCCCCTGGCGCTGCTGCTGGTCTTCCTGGTGCTTGCCGCCCAGTATGAAAGCCTGACCCTGCCGCTTGCGATCATCATGATCGTGCCGATGGGTGTGCTGGCTGCGCTGACAGGCGTCTGGCTCACCGGTGGAGACAACAACATCTTCACCCAGATCGGTCTCGTGGTGCTTGTCGGTCTATCGGCGAAGAACGCGATCCTGATCGTGGAATTCGCCCGCGAACTGGAGTTCGAGGGCAGGACGCCGCGCGAGGCCGCGATCGAGGCCAGCCGCCTGCGTCTTCGCCCGATCCTCATGACCTCCATGGCTTTCATCATGGGCGTCGTGCCGCTCGTCGTTTCCACAGGCGCCGGCGCGGAGATGCGCGCGGCCATGGGTGTCGCGGTCTTCTCGGGCATGATCGGCGTGACCTTCTTCGGCATCTTCATGACGCCTGTCTTCTACGTGCTGCTGCGGCGGCTGACGGGCAACCGTCCGCTCGTCCAGCACAAGCCGGACGAACACAAGGAGGAAGAGGCGGAGGTCATCCGGCTCGCGGCTGAGTAAACGGAATTCAACCTTCCTTTGTCGAGTAAATCGGGCGGGAACTTCGGTTCTCGCCCGTATCGTTTTCAAACCATTGGACAAAAGTGCGCCACGTCCGTCAAAACGGTTTGCAACGGTAGGCGAGGGGGCTATCAAAGACGGACAACAGTTGGAGGACTGAATGACAGCTTCGGGTAAGGGCCAGGACCGCAGGCGGATCGCCTTTCTCGGTACCGGCCTGATGGGCGCGCCGATGGCTCGCCGGCTGATCGGTGCGGGTTTTGCCGTTACCGTCTGGAACCGCGATCCCGGCAAGGCCGCACCACTTGCGGCAGACGGTGCGGTCTGCGCGGAAACACCCGCAGATGCCGTTTCGGGCGCCGATGTCGTCATTACCATGCTGACCAATGCCGAGGCGGTGGGGAACGTGCTGTTCGAGCGGGGGACGGTCGATGCGATGGCGTCCGGCGCCACCGTGATCGACATGAGTTCGATCGCCCCGCATTTTGCCCGCGACCATGCGGCAAGGCTTGCCGAACGCGGCATCCATCATGTCGATGCGCCGGTTTCCGGCGGCGTCGTCGGGGCGGAAGCCGGTACGCTCGCGATCATGGCGGGCGGCGACAAGGACGTGATCGACGGACTTCAGGATATCTTTGCGCCGATGGGGCGCGTGATCCGGGTCGGCCCAAGCGGGGCAGGCCAGCTTGCCAAGCTTGCCAACCAGCAGATCGTTGCGGTGACGATCGGCGCCGTGGCCGAAGCGATGGTGCTGATCGAAGCGGGCGGCGGCTCGCCGGCGGCCTTCCGGGACGCCATTCGCGGCGGCTTTGCTGAGAGCCGGATCCTTGAGCTCCACGGCAAGCGCATGGTCGAGCGGCAGTTTGCGCCCGGCGGCTCCTCCAGCAACCAGCTGAAGGATCTGAACGCCGCCATGGAGACGGCGAAAGCTTTGTCGCTGACGCTGCCATTGACGGCGGCAGTGCACACAGAATTCGGTGCATTCGTCGCCAATGGCCATGGCGAGAAGGATCATAGCGGCCTGCTTCTTCATCTCGAAGAGAAGAACGGCCGGCCGGGAGGAAAGCAGTGACGGACAACCAATCACCCAAACGGCGCCTTCGTTCGCAGGACTGGTTCGACAATCCCGATCACATCGACCTGGCGGCGCTCTATCTCGAGCGTTTCATGAATTACGGCATCACGCCGGAAGAACTGCGCTCCGGCAAGCCGATCATCGGCATCGCCCAGAGCGGTAGCGACCTTACCCCCTGCAACAGGGTGCATGTCGAGCTCGCCAAGCGCGTGCGCGACGGCATCCGCGATGCGGGCGGCATTCCGATCGAGTTTCCGACGCATCCGATGTTCGAAAACTGCAAGCGCCCGACGGCGGCACTCGACCGCAATCTCGCCTATCTCGGCCTCGTCGAAATCCTTTATGGCTATCCGCTCGACGGCGTCGTGCTGACGACCGGCTGCGACAAGACCACGCCTTCTGCGATCATGGCGGCTTCGACGGTCGATATCCCGGCGATCGTGCTCTCCGGCGGACCGATGCTCGACGGCTGGCACGAGGGAGAACTTGTGGGCTCCGGCACGGTGATCTGGCGGATGCGGCGCAAATATGCGGCAGGCGAGATCGATCGAGAAGAGTTCCTGCAGGCAGCGCTTGATTCAGCACCTTCGGTCGGCCACTGCAACACAATGGGAACCGCCTCGACGATGAACGCGCTTGCCGAGGCGCTCGGCCTTTCGCTGACCGGGTGCGGCGCCATTCCGGCCGCTTATCGCGAGCGCGGCCAGATGGCCTATCGCACCGGGCGGCGCGCCGTCGAGATCGTGTTCGAGGACCTGAAGCCGTCGGATATCCTGACGCGCGAGGCTTTCCTCAATGCGATCCGCACCAATTCGGCGATCGGCGGCTCGACCAATGCGCAACCGCATCTCGCCGCCATGGCGAAGCATGCCGGCGTCGAACTCCATCCCGACGACTGGCAGGTCCACGGCTTCGATATCCCGCTGCTTGCGAATGTCCAGCCGGCGGGCGCCTATCTCGGCGAGCGCTATCATCGCGCCGGCGGCACGCCGGCGATTATGTGGGAGCTGCTGCAGGCCGGAAAGCTCGACGGCAACTGCCGCACGGTGACGGGAAGGACAATGGCCGAGAACCTCGAAGGACGCGAGGCCAGCGACCGAGAGGTCATCCGGCCGTTCGGCGAGCCGCTGAAGGAGCGGGCGGGCTTCCTTGTTCTCAAGGGCAATCTCTTCGATTTCGCCATCATGAAAATGAGCGTCGTCTCGGAGGATTTCCGCCGGCGCTATCTCCAGGAGCCGGGGCGAGAAGGCGTCTTCGAGGGCAGGGCGGTGGTTTTCGACGGTTCGGAAGACTATCACAAACGCATCAACGATCCTGAACTCGGCATCGACGAGAACACCATCCTCGTCATTCGCGGCGCGGGGCCGATCGGCTGGCCGGGTTCGGCCGAGGTCGTCAACATGCAGCCGCCGGACCATCTTCTCAGGAAGGGCATCCTCAGCCTGCCGACCATCGGCGACGGCCGCCAGTCGGGCACCGCCGACAGCCCCTCGATCCTCAACGCCTCGCCGGAGAGTGCCGCCGGCGGCGGCCTCGCCTGGCTCCGTAGCGGCGACGTGATCCGCATCGACTTCAATGAAGGGCGCTGCGACATGCTGGTCGAGGACGCCGAGATCGAGCGGCGCAAGGGCGACGGCATTCCGCCGGTGCCGGCGGATGCGACGCCCTGGCAGCGAATATACCGGCGCTCGGTCACGCAGTTGTCGGACGGCGCAGTGCTGGAAGGGGCGGCGGATTTCCGACAGATCGCCAAAACCCCGCCGCGGCACAACCACTGATCTGGAGGTTGGCGGCGTCAAGAGCTCAGACTGCAACCCCATTGATCCAAAAGGGGAAAGCCGTAACGAACAGTTCACCTAGTAACTAGTTCGGCCCTTGAGACAAGGCTTCTTTAATGCCGGCTTGAGACCATATTGCCAGAATGTAAGCTGCCAAGGTTGAGACCGCGTTGCCAGAAAATAAGTCCACACGATCCGAACAAGAGTTTCAGGATCTTCTGCGCCGGCTCGAACTCGCCCTAGATGCATCCCGGATCGGTGTCTGGGAGCACAGCATCGCCAGGGACGGGATCCTGTGGGATGCGCAGATGCACCGGCTCTACGAGACCGGCGAGACTTGCCGGAACGTGCCGGCATGGTTCTGGTCGAAAGCGATCCATCCCGACGATCGAGAGCTGGCCGAGCGCGACTTCGAGCAGGCGATCGCGGCGCGCGGCGCTTATAATTCGCAATTCCGCATCGTGCTGCCGAGCGGCGAAATCCGTCATCTGCGTTCGCGCGCGCATTTCTACGTGGATGCGGAGGGCCTGCCCTCCTTCATCGGCGCCGAATGGGATGTGACCGCCGACGTGCAGCTCAATGCCGAACTTGCGCGGCAGAAGATGGTGGCCGAGGCGCGGGCGCTGGCGCTTGAGGAAAGCAATGCGCGCATCGAGCATGTCGCCGATCACGACTATCTCACCGGCTTGCCGAACAGGCGCCTTCTCGACAAGCGGCTGGCGGAGCTGCCGTCCGACAGGGGCATCACGACGCTTGCCGTGCTGCACCTCGACCTCGACCAGTTCAAGCAGATCAACGACAGCCACGGCCATGCGGCGGGCGACGCGGTGCTGAAGGCGGCGGCTCTTCGCATCACCGCCGCCATTCCTGCGAATGGCCTGGTCGCACGCGTCGGCGGCGACGAATTCGTCATCGTGCTGGTCAATTTCACTGATCTGGCCGAATTGAAGCTGATCACGGAGGACCTCCAGCGCCGGCTGAGGAAGAAGATCCGCTTTGGCGAAGAGATGCTGCAATCCGGCGCCTCGATCGGCGTTTCCTGGAGCGGTGATCGGCGGGCGCGCAACCTGCTTGCCGAATCCGATCTCGCGCTCTACCAGGCCAAGAAGCTCGGACGAAACCGCGTCGAATTCTTTACCCGGCAATTGCAGGAGGACCTGCGCGCCAAGCGCCGGCTCGCCGAGGAGCTGAAGCACGGGCTGGAGCGCGGCGAGATCGTTCCCTATTATCAGGTGCAGCTCGATGCCCGCACACGGGAGATCATCGGTTTCGAAGCGCTGGCGCGCTGGAAACATCCCGAGAAGGGCGTGCTCGCCCCCGGCATCTTCCTGAAGATCGCCGATGAACATGGGCTTTCGGCTGATATCGACGCCGCGATCCTGAAACGCGTTCTCCAAGACCGGCTGGTCTGGCTGCTGCGCGGCGTTATGGTTCCCCGCATCGCCGTCAATATCTCGGCGTCGCGTCTTGCCGACCCGGCGCTGCTCGGCAAGCTCAGGAAACTTGACATTCCGCCCGGCGTGATCGCCTTCGAGCTGGTCGAGACGATCTTCCTCGACGACAGCGACGAGAAGCTGCTCGACCATATCGGCGACATCAAGCAGATGGGCATCGACATCGAGATCGACGATTTCGGATCGGGCCATGCCTCGCTCATCGGCCTCGTCAAGCTGCGGCCGAAGCGGCTGAAGATCGACCGGCAGCTCGTCACCGAGGTCGTCAGCTCCGCCGAGCAGCGGCGCGTTGTGGGATCGATCGTGGAAATTGCGAAAGCGCTCGATGTCGAGGTGATTGCCGAGGGTGTCGAGACCGAGGCGCATGCTGTGGTGCTGGCGCAGCTCGGCTGCGATGGTCTGCAGGGTTATGCCTTCGGTTATCCGGCACCGGCGGCCGATATAGACCGGCTCTATTCATCGATGACGAGCGGGATCGAAAAGCAGAAGACCGCGATGGGCGGCTGAAATGCTTTTCCCGCCGTTCAAACCGGAGAGACGGCATCTTTTCGGTGCGACGTTTTGTTCACATCGGCAGGAAGATAATTGGCGCGCAAGTAATTTTCTTGAGCTTGCAACGGCATTGTTTCATGGTAATGCGGAAACGAAGCTTTCTGCATTGCAACGAAAAATGATTATACGCGTCGTCAAGACGATGAGCGTGGGTTTTCTCCATCATTCGCAGGTGCAATCGGAGAGCTGGGGCCTGACAACTGCTTTGCTGTTGCCGGGATGGACTTGCGGGGCATTCAATCTGGGAAGATCGCATGAATTCGGAATTTGCCGTTCGTTCAATGCGGCCCGGCGAACTGGAGCTCGTGCTCGAATGGGCGCGTCAGGAGGGTTGGAACCCGGGGCTCGATGATTCGCTCGCATTCATCGAAGCCGATCCGTCTGGATTTTTCGTCGGCTCCATCGGTGAGGTTCCCGTCGGCTCGATCTCGGTCGTCAAATATGGCGACAGTTTCGCCTTTCTCGGCCTCTACATCGTCCATCCCGATTTTCGCGGCAAGGGTTACGGCAAGGCGATCTGGGAGGCGGGCATCGCCACGGCGAAAGGCCGGACGATCGGCCTCGACGGCGTTGCCGAACAGCAGGACAACTACCGCAAAGCGGGCTTCGAGCCCGCCTATACCACCATTCGCTACGGCGGTGTCGCCACCTCCCAGCCCACCTCGACGCTCGCCGCGCAGCCGGTGCTGGATTCCCGCCTGGAGGGACTGCAGCGCTATGATTCGGCGATCTTTCCGCAGCCGCGGGACGCCTTCCTCGCCGCCTGGTGCACGGGCCGCAAGGGACGCCGTTCGGCGGTGGTGCGCAAGAGCCACAAGATCCGTGGTTACGGCACGATCCGCCGCTGCTACGAGGGCTACAAGATCGGTCCGCTCTTTGCCAATGACGCCGACAGCGCCGCGGCGCTGCTTGCCGAACTGATCCCCGAGGCCAAAGGGGCTCCGATCTTCATCGACATTCCCGTGGAAAACCACGAGGCGGCGACACTTGCCGAAGGCCTCGGCCTTCAACCGGTGTTCGAGACCATGCGCATGTATCGCGGGCCGGCGCCGGCGATCCCGCTGAAGCATGTCTTCGGCGTGACGACGCTGGAGCTCGGTTAGGCTCTAATCCACCGGAGAGGCGGGAACGGTCGGCGCGGACGCTTTCGGCCGGCCTTTTTCGGCGATCGCGATGCCGCCGAGCGTCAATACCAGTGCGATCATGTGGAAAGACTGGAGCCGCTCGCCGATCAGGGCGACGGAAAGCAGCGTTCCAAATACCGGCACCAGATTGATGAAAAGACCGGCCCGGTTGGCGCCGATCGCCTCGACGCCCTTGATATAAAGGATCTGTGCCAGCAGCGACGGGAAAATCGCGGTATAGAGGGTGATGCTCCAGCCGGCCTGGTCCGGCCATTGCGCCGCGCCCCGGCCGATCTCCCAGAGAAGCAGCGGCACCGAGGTCAGCATGGCGGCGAAGGCCGGGAACGCCATCAGCGTGCGCCAGTCGACCGGCGGTTTCCAGCGCAGAAAGATCGTGTAGAGCGAATAGGCGGCGATGGCGATCAACATCAGCCCGTCGCCGCGGTTGAGCTGCAGCTGCAGCAGCGTGGCGAGGTCGCCGTGGGCGGCGGTCAGTGCGACGCCGATCAACGTCATGCCGAAACCGAGACATTGCGCCAGCGAGATGCCGGTGCGGAAAAACACGAAATTCAGCAGGAAGATCAGCATCGGAATGCCGGCCTGCTCGATGGCGACGTTGATGGCCGTCGTATATTGCACCGCCGAGTAAAGCATGGCGTTGAAGAGGGTGTAGCCGATGGCGCCGTAGCAGAGGAGCAGCGGCAGGTTCTTCCTCGCCACCGGCCAGTCCTTCTTCAGCTGCGGCACCGAGATCAGGGCGATCAGCGAGACGGCGAGAAACCAGCGCAGGAAGGTCAGCATCATCGGGCTGACATGGCCAACCGCGAGCTTGCCGGCGACCGAGTTGCCGCCCCAGCAGAGGGTGGCGATGACGAGGCAGATATAGGCCGTGGCTTGCAAGAGCGTTTTTCCCCGTCCTTTCGCGATCGCCGGGCGGCGTTTTCTCAGCGGCAATAGCCCGCCGGCTGCTGATTTGTCACGTAAAAAGCCCAATCGGCTGCGACAACAGGGTCGCTTTCCCAAAAACAAAGCTTTATAGATGCGCGGGTTTGGGCAGATGCGCAGTTTTGCGCCGGTAACAGGAAGAGTTTGATGACGAACGTAGTCGTGGTCGGTTCGCAATGGGGTGACGAAGGCAAGGGCAAGATTGTCGACTGGCTTTCCGAACGTGCGGATATCGTCGTGCGCTTTCAGGGCGGACACAATGCCGGCCATACGCTCGTCATCGACGGTACGAGCTACAAGCTCTCGCTGCTGCCATCCGGTGTCGTGCGTCCCGGCAAGATGGCAGTGATCGGCAACGGCGTCGTCGTCGATCCGCATGCGCTGATCGCCGAGATCGAAAAGCTCGCCGCCCAGGGCGTGACCATCAGCCCCGACAATCTGCGCATCGCCGACAATGCGACGCTCATCCTGTCGCTGCACCGCGAGCTCGACGCGATGCGCGAGGATGCGGCCTCGAACAGCGGCACCAAGATCGGCACCACGCGCCGGGGCATCGGCCCGGCCTATGAAGACAAGGTCGGCCGCCGCGCCATCCGCGTCATGGATCTTGCCGATCTCGACAGCCTTTCCGGCAAGGTCGACCGTATCCTGACCCATCACAACGCACTTCGCCGCGGCCTCGGCGTCGCCGAAGTCAGCCACCAGACAATCATGGACGAGCTGACCTCGATCGCCGATCGGGTGCTGCCCTTCCGCGATACCGTTTGGCTGCTGCTCGACAGGGAGCGCCGGAAGGGCGCCCGCATCCTGTTCGAAGGCGCACAGGGCAGCCTGCTCGACATCGATCACGGCACCTATCCTTTCGTGACTTCCTCGAACACGGTGGCCGGTCAGGCTGCCGCCGGTTCCGGCATGGGGCCGGGCTCGCTCGGCTATATCCTCGGCATCACCAAGGCCTATACAACACGCGTCGGCGAAGGCCCGTTCCCGACGGAACTGACCGATGAGGTCGGCCAGTTTCTCGGCGAAAAAGGCCATGAATTCGGGACCGTGACCGGGCGCAAGCGTCGCTGCGGCTGGTTCGACGCCGCGCTTGTGCGCCAGTCGGTCGCCACCAACGGCATCACCGGCATCGCGCTCACCAAGCTCGATGTGCTCGACGGCCTCGAAGAATTGAAGATTTGCGTCGGTTATATGCTCGACGGCGAACAGATTGATCATCTTCCCGCAAGCCAGGGAGCGCAAGCTAGGGTCGAACCGATCTATGTCACGCTGGAGGGATGGAAGGAATCGACCGTGGGCGCCCGCAGCTGGGCCGATCTTCCGGCACAGGCGATCAAGTATGTTCGCCAGGTCGAAGAACTGATCGGAGCGCCTGTCGCGCTCCTTTCCACCAGCCCGGAGCGGGATGACACGATACTTGTGACCGATCCGTTTGAGGATTAAGCTCACGGGTCACTATAGGGGATAGTTCGGGAGAGTGCCGGACTTCTTGAGAAAGTACTGATGGCGGATTTTATTGCAGTTATTCGGCGGGCCGTCGACGGCCTGGCTGAAAACACCCCAGAGATGCGGGTGAAAGTGTACGATCGTGCCCGCGGCGCAGTGCAGCGGCAGCTCGAGAACATGAAGCCGCGTCCGCCGGAAGCCATGCTGCAACGCCAGCTTGAAAAGCTCGAGGCCGCCATCCGCGAAGTGGAAGGCGAACATTCCGAGGCGCTGCCGCTCGACGAGCCGGTTGCCGCCGTCACGGAACCGGAATCCTCGGAGGAACAGGCGGTTCGCGCGGAAAGCGAACCGCTGCCTGCGCCTGTCGTCGAAGAACCGGCCTACGAAGCCGATGCGGAACCGCAGGCGGTGGAGGCTGCCGCCGAGCCCGATCACGTAGAAGCTGTCGCGCCGCAGGAAGCTCAAGAAGAGCTCACGGCCGAGGAGCATCTCTCCGAGGAAGCGCCGGGCATCCCTGAGACGGCGGTTGCGGCCGAGTCTGCGTCTCCCTCGGAGACGGAGACACCTGCTCCTGCCGAAACATACTGGCATCCCTCGCATGAAGAGGAAGCGCCGGCCGAGGAATGGCATGCGGGCGAGGCGCGCGACGTCGCTGCCGAAGCCGCGTCGGACGAGGGTGAGCGCTGGGAGCCGTCTGCCGAGCATCGCTCCGAGGAGGCCGGCGAATATCATCCCGACGAGCAGCATCCCGCAGAAGGCGAAGAGATTGCGGCCGAACCGGCGACGCTGGAAAGCGAGGAGCCGGCCGCCGAGAAGGCTTACGAGCCTGTCGAGTCGCTCCAACCTATCACGCGCGGCCTCGACCATGCAGCCCATCGGTTGATGGAGCCGGTCGCTGAGTTCGATCGTCCGCAGGAATTCGTCGAGCACAGCCGCGAGGAGCCGCTGCAGGCCGATGCCGTAGCGCATTTCGATCCCATCTGGAGCGAGCCTGCCGCCGAAACGCCGGCTCCGGCGCCGAAGGATGCCGAGACCGAATGGGCCGAAGAGGAACTCCGGCAATATTCGGAAACGGCGCCGGTCACTGCCGACGCCTCGGCACGCGCCTTCGAAGAGGTGATATCGAGCCTCGAAAAAGTGGCGCCTGCGGCCGTCATGCCGGCCGCCAAGGAAAGTTTCTCCTGGGAGACGGCCGCCTTCGACGACCTGCCGCCGATCGAGGCTGGCAACAACAAGAAGACGCCGGTCGCTTCGCATTTCGACGATGTCGATATCTTCGCGGAAGTACACGACGGCAAGCCGGCGGCGCCTGCGGGCGGCGCGCCGAGCCAGGACTGGCGCGAGGCGAAGGCGCTGCGTGGCTACGATCGCCGTGGCTCGGTTGCCGCTGACGACGATGACACCAACCCGGGAATGGATATCGACCAGATGGTCGCTTCCAAACTGCAGGGCAAGAGTTTCCGCATGGAGCCGAAGCGCCGCCGCTTCGGCATCGGCACTGTGATCACGCTCCTCTTCGCTCTCATCCTGATCGGCGGCGGCGCCTATGCCGGCTGGACGAACAGGGAGGCGCTGGTGGCGATGGTCGACGGGCTTGTCAGCTCGGCCCCGACGCAGGCAACGAAGAACGAGGCGACGACGGCGCCGGCGAGATCCGAGACGCCGGTTGAGCCGAGTGCCACGACACCGGCCAAGCCGACGACCCCGCCGGGAGCGCAGAATACTCCGGCGCCGCCGGCACAGCCGAACCAGCAGGTGGCGTCATTGAACAATGACGGCGCGGCGGCCAATTCGAAGTTTACGCAGCGGCTGCTTGCCGACGGAACCGAAGTCGACAGTGGGCCGGCAACGGTGCCGGGAACGCCGACCGCGGAAGGCAAATCGGTCGCCGAACAGAATGTTGCCGCAGCCGATACGCCGCCTGCCAGCGCGCAGGGTGATGCAGCCCCTACCGAAACGCCGACGCCGAACGGCCCGGCGGCATCGCCGCAGCAGACCGCACCGGTCGGCTCGTCGGAAAAGATGTTCCTCTACGAGGAGCGTATCGGCCAGAGCTCGCCGACGGCAATCGAAGGATCGGTCGTCTGGAGCGTGCAGCACGAGACAGGTCAGGACGGCCGGCAGGAGGCGACGGTGCAGGGTAATGTCACCGTTCCCGAGCGTAATCTCTCGGCTCTCGTCACCTTCAAGCGCAATTCCGATCCGTCGCTGCCGGCAAGCCATCTCGTCGAGATCGTCTTCTCGGTGCCGCCGAATTTCGAAGGCGGCAGCATCGAAAGCGTCCAGCGCATCTCGATGAAGCGCACCGAGCAGGATCGTGGTGACGCGCTGATCGCGGTTCCGGCCAAGATCACCGACGATTTCCACATGATCGCGCTCAACGACTATCCCGATGCGCGCAAGGCCAATCTCGACCTGATGTCGACCCGCAACTGGATCGATATCCCGATCACCTACCGTAACGGCCGCCGCGCGCTGCTGACGATGGAAAAGGGCGGCACGGGAACGGATGCGTTCAATACCGCGATCAAGGAATGGACAGCGCTCGGGGATGTCTCGACGAGCCAGTGATGGCTCTTCCGGAGATGCCGGCGTTGCCGGCAACGGACCGGGGTGCAGCAGAGATCGATCAAAAGAAAAGGCGGGCCGCAAGGACCCGCCTTCTTCAATTCTATTACGCGGCAGCTTATGCCGTGGCTTCGACGACGCGGACGGCCTTGGCGCGTTCCAGGGCTTCCTTGCGAACGGCATCCTGGACCTTTTCGAAGGCGCGGACCTCGATCTGGCGGACGCGTTCGCGGCTGATGTCGAATTCCGCCGAGAGGTCTTCCAGCGTCACCGGATCCTCGGCGAGGCGGCGAGCTTCGAAGATGCGGCGCTCGCGCTCGTTCAGCACGCTCATCGCTTTCGCCAGCATGCGCCGACGGGTGTCGAGCTCATCCTGTTCGATCAGCACGTCTTCCTGGCTGTCGTGATCGTCCACCAGCCAATCCTGCCACTGGCCGCTGTCGCCTTCGGCCGCCTTGATCGGCGCGTTCAGCGATGCGTCGCCGGAGAGGCGGCGGTTCATCGAAATGACCTCCTCCTCCGAGACCTTAAGCTTGGTGGCGATTTCCGAGACATGCTCCGGCTTCAGGTCACCATCGTCAATTGCCTGGATGCGGCCTTTCAGCCGGCGCAGGTTGAAGAACAGGCGCTTCTGATTGGCGGTCGTGCCCATCTTCACCAGCGACCACGAGCGCAGGATATATTCCTGGATCGAGGCCTTGATCCACCACATGGCATAGGTGGCGAGACGGAAGCCGCGCTCGGGATCGAACTTCTTGACGGCCTGCATCAGGCCGACGTTGCCCTCGGAGACGACTTCACCGATCGGCAGGCCGTAGCCGCGATAACCCATGGCGATCTTCGCCACGAGGCGAAGATGGCTCGTGACGAGCTTGTGGGCGGCATCGCGGTCGCCGTGCTCGGCATAACGTTTCGCAAGCATGTATTCCTGCTGCGGCTCGAGCATCGGAAACTTGCGGATTTCGTCGAGATAACGATTGAGACCGGCTTCGCCGGCTGTAATGGACGGCAAGGTATTTCGGGCCATAGTGCACCCTCCTAAAGTGGATTCCGGTTCCCGATGAAAACGCGCCCCCGCGTTGAAAAGGCAAACCGGGACGTGCGGCTCTCTACCCAAGCCCGCACTAAGTCCATATACAGATAAGTATGGCAAAACGGCGATTCAAGGTGCCGCTCACGCAGGTGTGAGCGGGAAGAGCGGCGTCCGGAGCCGCCCTTTATCCCCGCAATGCCTCGACCAATTCCACCATGTCATCCGGCATCGGGACCTCGAAATGCATGACTTCGCCGGTGCGGGGGTGCTCGAATTGCAGCATGAAGGCATGCAGCGCCTGGCGGCCGAAACCGTTGACGACCTTGCGGATCTCTTCGGGCAGAAGATTGGCCTTGGTCTTGAAGCCGGCGCCATAGGCCGTGTCGCCGAGCAGCGGGTGACCGATATGGGCCATGTGGACGCGGATCTGGTGGGTGCGGCCGGTTTCGAGGTGGCATTCGACCAGCGAGGCGAGCGCAGTCGCGTCGGGTTTTTCCTGGAAGCGCTCGATCACCTCGTAGTGCGTGATCGCCTCGTCGGCGTCATGGCTGTCCGGGCGCTTGACGGCGCGGCGCGTGCGGTCGCCGGTGGCGCGGCCGAGCGGGGCGTCGACCGTGCCGGTCAACGTGCGCGGCCGGCCCCAGACGATCGCCTGGTAGGCGCGCTCCAGCGGCATGGTGCGGCCGTGATCGGCAAATTGGAGCGAGAGGTGGCGATGGGCGATATCGTTCTTGGCGACGACCATCACGCCCGTCGTATCCTTGTCGAGACGGTGGACGATGCCGGGGCGGCGCACGCCGCCGATGCCGGAGAGCGTATCGCCGCAATGATGGATCAGCGCATTGACCAGCGTTCCCGTCCAGTTGCCGGGACCGGGATGAACGACGAGGCCGGCGGGCTTCGATATGACGATGACGTCTTCGTCTTCGTGGAGGATATCGAGCGGGATATCCTCGCCCAGCGGCGTCGGGTCCTCCGGCTCGGGAAGAACGATCTCGAAACTGTCGCCGGCGCGCACCTTGCGCTGCGGATCGGTGACGGGCGCGCCGCGCATGAAAACCTGGCCGTCCTTGATCAGCGCCTTGATGCGGCTGCGGGAAAATTCCTCGCCGACCTGCGCCGTCAGCCAGGCGTCAAGCCGGCCTTCGGCGGTTTCATCGGCGGTCAGGACTTTTCTAATGCCAGCTGCTTGTTTAAAGGGGTCGCTCAAGACGCTTCTTCTCCGAAGTATTTTTAGAACGGAACGCACAGATGACGACGATCGAGCCAGACGACCAGGAAGAGAAGCCCCTTGATCCGGCGATGGAAAGTGTCCGGCGCAAGATGGTCCGCCTGCAGATCGTTTCCGGGGCCATCATGTTCGTGAGCCTTATGGCGGTCTTCGGCGCGGTTGTCTACAAGGCGATGCACAGCGAAGCGAAGGAGGCGGCCTCCGCCGTGGCCGCCTCCGGCGTGCCTTCGGATGCGCCGCTTGCGGCAACCGTTTCCCTGCCGCTTGGCTTCACGGTGCGATCCACCTCGTTTTCGGCAGGGCAGATCCTGTTCTATGGCGAAACCGCCGAGGGCAAGAATAAGGCACTGGTTTTTGACCTCAGGACCGGCCGGACCGTCGCCGACGTCGCTGTCGTGGGCAATTGAGGCCGGTATGGCCGCCGCCCCGATCACAATCGACAGCGCCGACGATCCGCGCATCGCGGAATTTCGCGATATAAGAGAGCGCGACCTGACGGGCCGAGAGAACCGCTTCATCGCCGAAGGCACTGTCGTGCTCCGCATGCTTGCCGAGGCGCATGCGGAAGGCCGCGGCTTCTCAGCCGAGAAGATCGTGCTGCTGCGTAACCGTGTCGAGGGCGTGCGGCCTATCCTGGAGCGGTTTCCAGCCGATGTCCCGGTCTACGTCGCCGATGCCGATGTGCTCGACGGTGTGGTCGGTTTTCATCTGCATCGCGGCGTTCTCGCCGTCGGCCGGCGGGAAGACCGCGGCGAGGCAGCACTTCTCGACGCGCTGCCGGAACAGGCGCTGGTGCTTGTCGGCTGCGGTATTTCCAACCACGACAATGCCGGTTCGATGTTCCGCAATGCGGCCGCCTTCCGGGCGGATGCGGTGCTTCTCGACGAAACTTCCTGTGATCCGCTTTATCGCAAGGCGCTGCGCGTCTCGGTCGGCTCGGTGCTGAGCGTTGCCCATCGCCGTGGCGGCAAGGCGCTGGATGTGCTTCTGGCGCTTGCCGATCGGGACTTTGCCATCTGGACGCTTTCGCCGCACGGCAAGACCGATATCCGCAGCATCCCGCCCTCGGCGCGCATGGCGCTGGTCGTCGGCACCGAGGGGGAGGGGTTGCCGGAAGCGCTGCTTGCGCGCTTCCAGAGCGCGCGCATTCCGCAGTCTGAAGAGCTCGACAGCCTTAACGCTGCGACGGCGACGGGGATCGCGCTATTTTCCATGGCCTCCGCGATGGGGCGGATCTGAAGCGTATCGCTCCCATCAGCTTCGAGCCCGCACGCCTGTCAAAGCGGCGGATTGGCGATGAGCGCGGCCGCCCTGTCGGCAAGGCTGACGCGATCGCTCGGGTTCTTTTCCGCCGCGTCCGGCAGAAGCGTGTGGATCGGCGACGAAGGGCCTTCGTTAAGTGCGGTCAGCGCCACCATGTTGGCGGCGATTGAGGCGATCTCCTCGCGGATCGCGCCGTCGCGTCCGGTGACGGTCTTTGCCTTTTGCAGTCGCTCGGCAAGGGCGGCGCTGCGCTTGCGGACATCGTCGCCCATCTGCCCGGTGACAGCGGCGGTGTCGAGCGCGGAGCCGGCCGTCTCTTCTGCGACCGTTTCCGCCGGTAGTTCCGCTGCCATTTTGGCAAGGCCGGCGTCGCGCAGCACCCGATTGACCTTGCGGATTTCGGCATTGGCGGCCTTCAACTGCTCCTTCAACTTGGCGATCTCCTGCTGGCGACGGGCAAGCAGGGTTTCCTTCTCGGCGGCGGAAGCGCTCTCGCGCGCGGCCTTGTCCTCCAGGCGGATCACCATATGCTGCTGCTGCGTCAGTTGCTGTTCGGCATCCTTGGCGCGCTTCTGCAGCAGGACGACGTCCTGGCGCAGCGTGTCGCGTTCGTCGCGCAGCGCGTTGGCGCGGAATTTCAGGCTTTCGGCCTCGGTCTCGCGGGCGGCCAGGTCGATCCTCAGACCGTCCGCCTGTTCGCCGAGCTTGTTCAGGCGCGTGCGCATCGTTGCCAGTTCGCTTTCCTTGTTGGCGGCGGACTGCTCGGCGATATGCAGATTGGTCTTCAACTGGCTGATATAGTTCTCGTCCTTGCGCAGATGCGATCGCTGCTCGGCCGCCTCGACCTGCATTTCGCCGATATGAGCCTGCAATTCACCGATCTCGGCGGCAAGCCTGCCGGCATCGACGGCGAGTGCATCGTGGCGCAGCTGGAGCGACAGGGATTTCTCGCGCTCGCGCAGAAGGTCCTGGGTGGTGCGGGCATTTTCGGCGGCATAGAGCGCGCGCACCATATCCTTCTGGGCGCGGACTTCCTGCGGGCTCAGCGGCATCGTCGCCTTCAGCCGGTTCTCGGTATACCAGACAATGCGGCGGTGAACGGCGGGCGAGACCAGAAAGACGAGGAAGGCCGCGGTCAGGAAGCCCAATCCGAACAAGAGAGCATATTCGATCACGGCGCGGCCATCGATTCGCAGGTTGATACCAGAGCGGGATGATTTTAGCCTCGGTGGCCTGAAATCTAGATCCCGTTCTCAATTAAAGAGATGGAGCATGATGTCGTCCGAAAACCGCTCACGCTTTTCGGGCATTATGCTCCTGCTCAGCCATGATGATTAAGCATGCATGGCGCATATGGGCAAGGCCGCCGTTGGAACGGCGGCCGATTCCAGCGCCTTTGCGGCCTCAGAAGGGGTTCCAGGTCGGCGCCTGGGTGATCTTGAGATAGCCGACATTGATGCCGAGGCGGGCGCCGACGCCGGTGCGGATCGGCACAACAAGCACGTCGTTATTCTTGAGCAGCGTCATGCCGAAGCCGGCGATGACATAGGCCGAGCCGCTGACGCCGCCGAAACGGGCATAAATGCCGTTGATGGAGGGCAGGTCGTAGACCAGCATCATCACGCGCGAACCCTGGCCGCCATAGTCGATGCCGAGGGAAGGCCCTTGCCAGTAGAGCGGATGTTCGCCGGCGTTCTTGGTGTTCAGCTGGCCTTCGCCATAGGTGAGGCCGGCGATGAAGGCGCCGCCGCCTTCCTGTCCCAGGATATAGCCGTTCGGCAGGCCGTATTTCTGGAAGGCGCTTTCGACCACTTTGGCAAGTCCGCCACTGGTGGAGCCGAAGAAAGAGTGGCCGGCATCAACGATTTCCTGCATCGTATACTGGCCGTTATTCTGGGCGGCGGCGGGTCCGGCAATCATCAGCGAGGAGAAGACGATGGCCGAGAGCAGCCTGCAGAAATCGATGAATCGGTGCGGAAATCGAGTGCGCATGGTGTCATCCGTTCGTCGTTTGGCTGGGAGCGGCAACCGCTCGCGGCGATTGGTGCATTTTGCGCCGATGATCTTAACAATCGGTTTACCAAATATGGTGTCATTATGGCGCCGAATACGATCGCAAACTTCGCGCAATTTTGATGAAGCATACTACCGGGCGCATGAGATTGCCGCCCCTCAGGAGACGATGATGTCCAACAACCCTAATCTCACCCTGTCCGGCCCGGATCTGGCCGCGCTTCTTTGCAGCCGCGTTTGCCACGATGTCATCTCGCCCGTCGGCGCGATTAACAACGGCCTGGAACTCCTGGATGAGGGCGGCGCCGATGCCGACGCGATGGATCTCATCCGCACCAGCGCGCTCAACGCTTCCGTCCGCTTGAAATTCGCGCGGCTCGCTTTCGGCGCGTCCGGCTCGGTCGGCGCCTCGATCGATACCGGTGAGGCAGAGCGGGCGGCCAAGGATTTCGCTGTCGCTGAGAAGAAGACCGAGGTGATCTGGAACGGACCGCGCGCCATCGTCGCCAAGAACCGCGTCAAGCTGCTGCTCAATCTCTTCCTCGTCGCCTATTCCGCCATTCCGCGCGGCGGCGTGCTCGAGGTGACGCTCGAGAATCCTGAATTCGATGCCAGGTTCAAGCTCACGGCCAAGGGCAAGCTGATGCGCCTGCCGCCGAAATTCGTCGAGATCTCGACCGGCACGATCGAGGAGGCGATCGACGCCCATTCGATCCAGCCCTACTACACCGTGCTTCTGGCGCAGGAGTGCGGAATGACGCTCGATCATAGCGCCAGCGCCGAGGAACTGGTGTTCACGGCGGTGGCCGCCGCTGCCTGATTTTGGGGCGCAGACGGGGTCGGCGCCCGTCCGGTAACGATTCCTTAGCCAGATGGACCTATCATCCACGGTTGTAAGAGGCCCCTCGCTGCGACGAATGCGGGGGCAAAGGAGCGGCCATGCAAAGGTTCATGATCACCGATAATTCGGACATTGTCCGCAAGGTCGGCAAGCGCATTCTCTCCGAACTCGACTTTCTCGTCAGCGAAGCTTCCAACGCCAGCGAAGCTTTGCAGCGCTGCCAGGCGGAGTTGCCGGAATATCTGATCGTCGATTCCGGCATGGAAGGCGCGCTCGATCTCATCGCCGCCATCCGCGCCATGGAGGGCGGTAAAGAGGTCAAGATCTATTACTGCGTCGTCGAGGCGGATCTGAAGAAGCTGATGGCGGGCAAACGGGCCGGCGCCACCGACTTCCTGCTGAAGCCGTTCGATCGCAAGATCCTGACCGCCGTCTTCGGAAACCGCGCAATCGCGGCCTAGAGCGGTTCAGCTTTTCACGGAAGCGCAGAACCGCTCTAACTTTTTGTTTTTACGCAATTCCGGACGGAAAACCGCTTCGCACTTTTCCTGGAATTGCTCTAAGAGCAGGCCTTTTCTCCTGGAGCAGGGTGCCGAAGTGCAAGCGCGCTCGGCTGCCGCAACCGTCCATTTCCTATCGAGATGCAGAGATTTCGGGCCGGTCCAGCCTCAAATCCTTCGTTATTCGGGCGGCGTCCTGTTGCGCCGGCAGAAACGAAAAATCCCGCCGGAAGGGCGGGATCTTCGTTATCCGATAAGGGGATCGGAAAATCAGGCGGTTTCGGCGTATTCGGCACCATCCGGCTCGCGAAGAACGTATCCGCGGCCCCAGACCGTCTCGATGTAGTTGGCGCCGCCTGCGGCGTTGGCCAGCTTCTTGCGCAGCTTGCAAATGAAGACGTCGATGATCTTCAGTTCGGGCTCGTCCATGCCGCCGTAAAGGTGGTTCAGGAACATTTCCTTGGTGAGGGTGGTGCCCTTGCGGAGCGAAAGCAGCTCCAGCATCTGGTATTCCTTGCCCGTCAGGTGAACGCGCTGGCCGCCGACTTCGACAGTCTTGGCATCGAGGTTGACGATCAGTTCGCCGGTCATGATGACCGACTGGGCGTGACCCTTGGAGCGGCGGACGATGGCGTGGATGCGGGCGACGAGCTCGTCCTTGTGGAAGGGCTTGGTCATGTAGTCGTCGGCGCCGAAACCGAGGCCGCGAACCTTGTCTTCGATGCCAGCCATGCCCGACAGAATGAGGATCGGTGTCTTGACCTTGGACAGCCGGAGAGTGCGGAGCACTTCATATCCGGACATGTCGGGCAGGTTCAGGTCGAGAAGGATGATGTCATAATCATACAGCTTGCCCAGATCGACGCCTTCTTCACCGAGATCGGTGGTATAAACATTAAAACTTTCTGATTTCAGCATCAACTCGAT
>Ga0102593_1000180_pt1 | contig 159817 bp, 168 predicted proteins | sample AraplaCol_mMS_r2_2_FD_76862 | JGI IMG/M metagenome (GOLD analysis project Ga0102593, IMG submission 76862) | Arabidopsis root microbial communities from North Carolina, USA - plate scrape MF_Col_mMS_r2 (SPADES assembly) (version 2) | ecosystem: Host-associated > Plants > Roots > Endosphere...
CCGAGCCCAGCCGGCACCAGATGGATGGGGTTTGATCCTTTCGGACCGCCGAAGGAGCTTCCCGCTCGATCGCCCCCCGCCGCCGCATCGGTCGCTGGCCATGCGCCCTTTCCCGCGTCGAGGTGGGTAAAGGATACGGGCGGTCTGGAGGGTGAGGACCAAATCGGGTCGAGAAAGTTCAGGGCGTTGAAAACGCTGAACTTCATCCGCTATCCGCCGAGCATAAGTCGCCCACTCGGAACCCTCTCCCATAGGGAGAGGGTAGGGTGAGGGGTTACGACGCCAACCGGCGCGCCGGCAGGGCGGTCGCAGCCAAACCTGTCAGGATGTAACCCCTCACCCTCCCACGCCTTCGGCGCGGGCCCCTCCTCTCCCTCTGGGAGAGGGGGTATCGCTCTGTCGGCCGTCCGACGGACGCGGGGCGCGGAACCTGCCTAGCCTGGGCTCGGATCAGGAGCGCGCCGAGGGGCTGGCGACTTGGGGCAGACCTACACCTTCGTGGCCTTGACGGCGGACGGCCGCTCGCCGTTCCTCGACGTCCGCGTCTTCGAGAACGGCGAGGACCCGGTGGTCCATGCGCGCGAACTGCTGGCCGAGCACCGCAGCTGCGCGCGGATCGAGGTCTGGGACGGCGTCGTCCGCCTGTTCGAGGTGGGGCGCGACCCCGCCTGAGGCCTATTTCTTGCCGTCGACCACGTGGGTGGTCGGACGGTCGTCGCCGGCCGACAGCTCGTCGCGCCAGCGGCCGCGCTCATCCTCGTAGGAGATGCCGGTGTCCTCGCCCGCGATCCGCTGCTCGCCGGCCGCGCGCTGGGCCGCGTGCAGGGCCGCGTCGTGGGTCTTGAAGGTCTCGGAGAACACGTCGCCCACCTTGTAGGCCCAGCCGCCGTCGTGCTCGACGATGAGGTAGGTGATGTCGGTCATGGGACGGCTCCGTTGAAAGGCTCGTTTTTGAAACTGCGCCTCGATGGCCACGGTTCCAAGCGGGAAGTCTTGAATGGAGCGGCTGTGATCCTTCTCCCGCACGCCCTCACGCGCTCGTCATCCCGGGCCTTGTGCCTGGGACTCCTGGTTCAACTGACGGTGAAGAACAGTGGCGCGCTGGCGCGCCCCTCTCCCGCACCTGCGGCAGGCAGAGGGGCTCGGGGCACAAGGCCCCGGAATGACAGCGGTAAGAAAATTCGGTCGGCGCTCAACTTCTCGCGCCGAGAAGGAGCCAGCCTTTCATCTCACGGCGAGACGATCGCTGGTCTGGGCAGGTCACTCAAGGACGGCGCGCCGCGCCGCCGCGTTGCGGCTGGCCACAGGCCAGTCCTCGACTGACCTGCCCAGACCAGCACGCTTGCCTCCGTGAAATGAAAGGCTGGCCCCGCCGCGCGGCTTGGCCAATCAGGGCTGGGGGGACAATTGAAAAACTGGTCACGGCTCAAACCCTTCGCCTGGGCATTCCTGGGGAGTTCTCTAGGTTTAATGTTCTCAGCATTAATCCTGAAAGCGTTGGGCTGGGCTTACAGCTTCGCTTGGATTGGTGGTAGCGCGGGACTTGCTAGCTGGGTTCAAGCCATTGGCTCAATCGGTGCAATTTTCGGAGCGGTCTGGATTGCGCTTCACGGTTCAGCCGAGCAGCGACGCAGGGACGCTGCTGCGCGAAACGCCGTAGCGACGGCCGCGTACATCATGGTTATGTCGTTGAAGAACCAAGCTTTGAAGGCTAGGCAGAGCTTGGAGAATCCGGAAACTGCTATTTTCTGGGCACTTGAAGGCGGCAAATTCGCCACCGAACTTCACGAGCAAATGGCCAATTTTCCGGCGTATAGCGCGGGTGAGGCTTCAGTGCTTGGTGCTTTCGAAAATGCGCGGAGCATGGTGTCGATCTTATTGAAACTCCATGCATCTTTCGCTTTGGCTGCCGAAGAGCTCGATAAGCATCAAGAGTTGGTCTTGGCCATTTCTGAAAGCCTTTCAGCTATCGAAGAGCGATCCGGGCAGGACGCGAAAGTCATTGCTCGATATTTGACAACCATACCGCTATCCAGGGAACAACTGTTCCCTGGATAGCGGAAATGTCGTGAGTGAAGACTAAGCCACCTTCACCCGCGCCGCGCTCTCGGGCAGGTCGGTCCCGAACGCCCGCTGGAAGAACTCGGCGACGGTGGGCCGCTCCAGCTCGTCGCACTTGTTCAGGAAGGTCAGGCGGAAGGCCAGGCCGATGTCCTTGTCGAAGATCTCGGCGTTCTGGGCCCAGGTGATCACCGTGCGCGGGCTCATGACGGTGGAGATGTCACCGTTCATGAAGGCGTTGCGGGTCATGTCGGCCACGCGGACCATGGCGGCGATCGCGCGCTTGCCGTCCGGCGTGTCGTAGGACGGGTTCTTGGCCAGGACGATGCCGGCCTCGACGTCGTGGTCGAGGTAGTTCAGCGTGGTGACGATCGACCAGCGGTCCATCTGGCCTTGGTTGATCTGCTGGGTGCCGTGATAGAGGCCCGTGGTGTCGCCCAGACCGATGGTGTTGGTCGTCGAGAACAGGCGGAAGTACGGGTTGGCGCGGATGACGCGGTTCTGGTCCAGCAGGGTCAGCTTGCCGCCGGCCTCCAGCACGCGCTGGATGACGAACATCACGTCCGGGCGGCCGGCGTCGTATTCGTCGAACACCAGGGCGATCGGGCGCTGCAGGGCCCACGGAAGAATGCCTTCGCGGAATTCGGTGACCTGCTTGCCGTCCTTCAGGACGATGGCGTCCTTGCCGACCAGGTCGATCCGCGACACGTGGCTGTCGAGGTTCACCCGCACCAGCGGCCAGTTCAGCCGGGCGGCGATCTGCTCGATGTGCGTCGACTTGCCGGTGCCGTGATAGCCCTGGACCATCACCCGGCGGTCGTTGGCGAAACCAGCGCAGATGGCCTTGGTCGTCTGCGGGTCGAACCGGTAGGCGGTGTCGATGTCCGGGACGTGGCTGTCCTTGTGGCTGAAGGCGGGCACCTTCATGTCGCTGTCGACGCCGAACGCGTCGCGGAGCGTCACCCACTTGTCGGGGGCCAGGGTGATCAGGGGATCGGCGGCGTGGCTGTCGGTCAGGTCGGGCATGATGCTTTTCGCTTACCGCTTTGACGTGGGGGGAGGGAAGGGCGAAGGCCAGTCCTGCATGGAAAAAACACCGCGCGAACGCAAACGCCCCGGACGGTTGGACCGTCCGGGGCGCTCGCTACAGGTCTTGGAAGGCTCTTCGAGAAGGGCCTAGTTGTTGGCGATGATCACCGAGGCGATCAGGCCGGTGGCGATGGCCGCCAGGACGTACTGGTCGTTCACGCGCTGCCAGCGATAGCCGCGGGGCGGGGCGCGCAGGCCGTGGCGGCGATAGTCGCTCACATAGTAGCCGTTGCCGCGATAGCGGGCGTCCAGGCGTTGGCCGCGCTGCCAGCGACGGTAGTCGCGGCGCTCGTCGCGGCGGTCGTAGCGATGGTCGCGGCGATCGTCGTGACGGTCGTAGCGGCTGTCGTGACGCTGGTCGTAGCGATGGTCGTCGTAACGTTGGCCCGCGGCCATGGCCGTCCCCGACAGGGCGGTCCCGGCCAGCAGGGTGGCGGCCAGGGTGGTGATGATCAGACGCTTCATAACGAGGTCCTTTCCTGTTGCGTGGCAGTCCGACACTGCCGAACCTCTTCGATAGTCCGACACTAGCGAGAGTGGTTTGGACCGGGGATGAACGGCGCTGGTCAGGAATGGTTCATCATGTTTCGAGGGCGAAACATTTCGATGATCGCCTAGAATACTGGAGGGCGCGAAATCCAGTTTTGTGCGTTCACTTGCACATGATGCGTTTTCCAGCCTTTCGGCCTCGCCGGGATTTGCCGCGACTGTTCGCGGCGGCGCGCGGCGAGCTCGGCGCCGTGGCCGCCCTGCTGGTGCTGGCGGGCGGCGCCCTGGCCTTCCTGGACCTGTCCGAGGACGTGGCCGAGGGCGACACCGCCGCCTTCGACCTGGCCGTGCTCAAGGCCCTGCGGCTGCCGGGCGACCCCAACAGCCTGGTCGGGCCCAAATGGCTGCACGTGGCCGCCGCCGACGTGACCGCCCTGGGCTCGATCACCGTGCTGACCCTGGTCGTGACCCTGGCCCTGGCCCTGATGCTCAGCCTCAGGCGCTGGAGCGAGGCCCTGGTGGTGCTGGTCGGGGCCGGCGGCGGGGTGGCGATCAGCCAGGGCCTGAAGCAGCTGTTCGGGCGCGAGCGGCCGGACCTGGTCTATCGCGCGGTCGAGGCGGCAAATCCCAGCTTCCCGTCCGGCCACGCCATGCTGTCGGCCGTGGTGTTCCTGACCCTGGGCGCCCTGGCGGCGCGGTTCGCCACCCTCAAGCGGGTCAAGGCCCTGGCCCTGGGCGCGGCGGTGCTGCTGAGCCTGCTGGTCGGGGCGTCGCGGATCTATCTGGGCGTCCACTGGACCAGCGACGTCCTGGCCGGCTGGAGCCTGGGCGCGGCCTGGGCCATGGCCTGCTGGGTGGCGGCGTGGTGGTGGGAGCGCAGGACGGGGCGGCGGCTCGACCCGGGTCGCGAAGGTCGATAGTCTCCCTGGGGTTGCGAGGGGGCGGGTGATGCGGAAAGCGGGTTTCGCGGGCGGTGTCGTCCTGGTCGTCGCCGCGACCCTGGCGGCCTGCGGGGCGCCCGACGCGTCGGCGCCGGTCCCGGCTCGCCCGGCCCCAGCGGCCGCGATCGACCCAAACGCCATGACCCCCGCCGAGATCGAGGCCGACCGCCAGCGGAATCTCGCCTTTGAGCGCGACCAGGAGACGGCGCCGTTTTCCCGCTGGCCGGGCGTCGCGCGGCGGCAGGGCGACGTCCTGGTCGTCCATGTCGGCGGCCGCGACGTCGCCAGCTTCACCGACACCGGCTATTGCGACGGCTTCGACCAGTGCGCGCGCTGGCGCTTCCGGGGCGTCTGGCGCCTGGGCGGGCGCGACTATCCGTGGCTGACCTTCTTCCACGGCGAGGGCGAGGAGATGGCCTATCTGGTCGACGCCGCCGGCGGACTGGTCAGCGCCGTGGGCGACCCCTCGGCCTCTCCGGACGGCCGCTGGCTGGTGATCGCCAATGAGGATCCGGACAGCGGCGGCGGCGTGAGCGTCTTCGAAGCCGGCCCGCGCGGCCTGCGGCTGGCGGCGGCCAGCGACATCGCCGCCTGCCGGGCGGGGGCGTGGAAGGACAACGGACGGCTGGCCGTGACCTGCGCCGAGTCCGACCCGGCGAAGGGCGAGCGGCTGGTGGCGGCCGACCTGGTCGCGGGCGAGGTCGGGTGGCGGATCGAGCCTCGCGCCGAACTGGACGCCAAGACGCGCCAGCCCCTGGCCCGGCCGAGCCGGCCTCTGGTCGGCCTCGACGTGCCGCTGATCCTGAACGAGCACCCGTCCGACGTCGCCGACGAGGTCGAGAAGGGCTACCGGCTGCTTTGAGCCGGGAAGGCCGCTACTTCGCCAGCCCGGACTTCTGCAGGGTCTTGTAGGCCTTGATCACCCGCTGGAGCTTGTGCTCGGCGCTGCGGTCGCCGCCGTTCATGTCCGGGTGGCAGCGCTTGAGCAGGTCCTTGTAGCGGGCGCGGATCGCCGCGCCGTCGGCGCCGGCCTCCAGGTCGAGGTCGGCCAGGGCCTGGCGTTCCAGCTTGCCCAGCTGGCGGCCGGCGGCGGCCGATTCGGCCTTGCGCTGCTGGGCGCGGAACAGGCCGAACGGATCGTTCAGGTGACGGGCGTCGCGGGCGGCGGCGGCGGCGGCCTCGCGCGAGCGCGAGTCGGCCTTCATCGACCAGGTCGGCCGGCCGCCGGTCATCTTCTCCTGCTCCTGCTGGGCGCGGATCTGGCCCTCGCTCATGCCAGCGTAGAAGTTCCAGTTCTTGTTGTACTCGGCCGCGTGGCGCTGGCAGAAATTGTAGTAGACCCCCGGCAGGTCGCGCGACTTGGGGGCCTTGGCCGTGGCGGCCGAGCGGCATTCGGGGTGATCGCAGCGCACTTCGCCCGGTTTCAGGGCGTAGACGTCGTTCTCCCGCGCCGCTTCCTCCGGCGATTTCGGGGGGCGGACACGGATGTCGAAAAACTTGGGGCGATATTCGAAGTCGGCGCTCATGGCGCTTAGAGTAAGCCGCAGCTATTTGCGTTCAAGGATTGACAAGCAAGGAAGCCGCCATGGGCGCCGTCGCAGACACCATCGCCGCCAAACTGAACCGCGCGTTTTCGCCGACGAGGCTGGAGGTCGTCGACGACAGCCACCGCCATCAGGGCCATGCCGGACATCGCGAGGGCGGGGAGAGCCACTTCAACCTGCTGATCGAGGCCGAGGCCTTTGCGGGCAAGGCCCGCGTGCAGCGCCAGCGCCTGATCTTCCAGGCCCTGGCCGAGGAGATGGCGGGCCCCGTGCACGCCCTGTCGATCGTCGCCAAGGCGCCGGGCGAAGCTTGACCCTTTGGCGTGAAAACGGGCTTGCCAGGGCGGCCCGCGACTGATTGCCTCTGCGCCCGGCGCGATCCCGCAAAGACGCGGTTTCCGCCGGCGACGAGGCCGGCATGAGCGCAACCGACACCACCACCCCGATCCCCATCTTCCTGGACGAGGACAGCGAGGCCGCCCTGGCCGCCGCCCTGCCGGCCCTGCTGGCGCGGTCCTACGCCCGCTATTCGAACTTCACGGTCGCCGCCGCGGTGATCGACGCCGACGGTCGCGCCCACCTGGGGGTCAATGTCGAGAACGCCGCCTATCCGTCGGGCACCTGCGCCGAGCAGACGGCGATCGGGGCGATGGTCACGGCGGGCGGGCGCAAGATCGCCAAGGTGCTGATCGCCGCCGGCTCCGACGCCGTGGTCCAGCCCTGCGGCGCCTGCCGCCAGCGCATCGCCGAATTCGCCGCCGACACCTGCGAGATCGTCTCGGTCCAGGGCGGCAAGGCCACGCGCCGCACGCCGTTCTGGAGCCTGCTGCCCGACTCGTTCGGCCCCAGGGACCTGGATTGAGGAATCTGGACTAGCGGCAACGAAAAAGGGCGGCCCGCAGGCCGCCCTTCCCGAGGTTCCGGAAACCGGTCAGAGGCCGCCGGGGCCGCAGTCGGTCTTCAGGTAGTTCTCGATCTCGGTCAGCTGGGTCTCCAGCATGGCCGGGGTCATGAAGTTGTACTGGTGACCCATGTCCTTGATCTCAAGGTACTTGTAGGTCTTGCCGGCCGCTTTCAGCGCGCCGACGAAGCGGCGGGATTCCTCGACCTCGACCGTCTGGTCGCGATCGCCGTGATAGATGAAGATCGGGATCGAGACGTTCTTGGCGTTGGGCATCGGGTCCATGCCGTCGATGGTCGGGCGCTGGTATTCCCGCAGGAAGCGGTCGTTGAAGGTCTCGCCCTGGAAGCGCTTGATCTCGGCCACGCCCGCCCCGGCCACCGAGCACTGGTAGAGGCCGTTGGGACGGATGGCGGCGGCGTAGGCCGCGTAGCCGCCGTAGGAGTAGCCGAACAGGGCGATGCGGTCGGGCGCGGCCAGCTTCTGGTCGATCAGGTACTTGGCCGCGTCGTCGTTGTCGTCCTGCATGGTCTTGCCCCACTGGGCGTCGCCGGCCCGGGCCAGCTTGGAGCCCCAGCCTTCCGACCCGCGGAACTGGGGCTGGATCACCACATAGCCCCGGGCGGTGAAGTACTTGGTCCAGCCCGAGACGTCCCAGTCCAGATGGTCGCGGGCCGAGGGGCCGCCGTGCGGCAGGACGATGGCGGGGTAGGGGCCCTCGCCGTAGACGTCCTTGGGCGGGGTGTGCAGGAAGGCCGGGATCATCAGGCCGTCGCGGGCCTTGTATTCCACCAGCCGAGACTCGCCCAGCTTGGCGGCGGCCAGCTGCGGGCGCGACTTGCCCAGCAGGGTCAGCTTGGTCCCGTCGGTCAGCAGGTAGTATTCCGGCGGCAGGTTCGGGCCCGACTTGCGGATCAGGACGTACTTCTTGTCCTTGGACCAGTCGGCGATCTCGGCGCCCGCGCCGTCGGGATAGCTGAACTTGGCGGTGGGCGCGCCGCCGGGATCGGTCCAGGCCAGGCTGACGGTCTTGACCCCGAGAGCGGACGGCAGGTTCTTGGCGACGCCCGCCAGGGTGGGGTCGACCCAGTAGTTGCGAGCGGTCTCGGCCTCGTAGTCGAAGCCCAGCAGCTTGCCGTCGTCGTCGAGGATCGGACCGCCCGCGTCGAACAGTTTGATCTCGAAGGCCGGCTCCGTGATCTTCTTCTGCGCGATGTCGTACTCGTAGATACCGGTCTTGTCGGCGTCGCCCTGGCGGACGTTGACATAGATGATGTTGGGGTCGTCGCTGAAGCCGACCACGGTCATCAGGTTGCGGTCCTTGGCGTAGGAGCGCCAGTGCTCCACCCATTCGCCGGTCTTCGGATCGCGGATCTGTTGGCCGATATAGACCTTGCCGGCGTCGAAATCGACCTTCTGGCGGGCGCGCAGCTCGCCCTTGTGGTCGGCCTGCAGGCCGCCGAAGTGGTCGGAGCCCCGGGTCACCCGGTCGGCCGAGCCGTCGTACAGGTCGACCTTGTAGACGTCGCCCGAGCCGGTGAAGTTGGTGTTCAGCACCAGGATGTGGCGCGGATCGTTGGGCATCCGGCTCAGGATCGAGGGGTTGCTGACGGCCTGGGCGAACTGCTCGTCCTCGGTCTTGCCCCGGTTCTCGGGCAGGGCCGGCTTCCAGTCCGAGCCCTTCAGGTCGGTGATGTAGAGCTTCTGCAGGTGGGTCTTGGTCGCGCCGTAGGTCCAGGTCTGCTGGGCCAGGACCGCCAGGCGGTCGTTCTTGACGAAGTTCATCCCCATCAGCTGCATCTTGGCCGAACCCAGGATGGTCGGGGCCTTGTCGGGATTGGCCGTCTCCCAGATGGCGATGACCTTGTTCTCGCCGTCCTGCGAGACCAGGCCGGCGATGTGCTGGCCGTCCGGCGAGATGCTGACGTTGTCGATCTGGGCGTAGCGGGCGAAGTCCTTGGCGACCGGCGGGGCGGCCGGCGCCTGGGCCTGAACCGCCAAGGGCGCCGTCGCCAGACAGAACGCGGCGCCGACGAGCAATCCTAAATTGTATGAACGCATGTTGCTGCCCAAAGTCCTCGGATTGGAAAAAGATTCCGTTTTGTAAGCGTGGTCTTACTTCGCGTCGGTCCCTTCCCCGACACGCGCGGCGACCGACGAAACACCCCCGCCTAGGGTAATCTATCCAGATTGCATCGGTCTCCAACCCACCGTTTGCCGGTGGAACGCCGCACAATGCGGCGCCGTGTCGCATTCGTGGCGGCACTGTGACCAGATTGTAACGCTGTTCGGCCGAAGTTTGCTCACGCGCTTCTTATCGTTGAGCGACGCAGTGAAGGTGAATAGCGTTCTCCGCAATCGGGGGTGACGCAATTTTTTTGTCGTGTCCCCGACATGCTAAAAATTGAGGGGTCCATATGCTTGATCGCAAGTCACTGCTCACAAGTTCAATCTTGGCGGGTGTCATCGCTCTGTCGGCCGCGCCGACAGCCTTCGCCCAGACGTCGAGCTCGTCGACCGCCTCCTCGGACAGCGAAGTCGAAGCCCTGGTCGTCACCGGTTCGCGCATCAAGCGGAACGAATACACCAGCGCTTCGCCGATCCAGGTGATCACTTCGGAGCAATCCACCCTGCAAGGCCTGGCCGACACCGGGGACATCCTGCAGAAGTCGTCGGCCGCCAGCGGTTCGTTCCAGTCGAACAACCTGCTGACCGGCTATGTGATCACCGGCGGTGAGAACATCAGCAGCATCTCGCTGCGCGGCCTGGGCGCCAACCGCACCCTGGTCCTGCTGAACGGCCGCCGCCTGGCGCCGGCCGGCCAGGGCGGCACCGTCGGCCCGGTCGACCTGAACGTCCTGCCGTCGTCGATCATCGACCGCACCGAAATCCTGAAGGACGGCGCCTCGTCGATCTACGGCTCGGACGCCGTGGCCGGCGTCGTCAACATCATGACCAAGAAGGACTTCGACGGCGTCGAGCTGAACGTCTACGGCTCGGTCCCGGCCCGCGGCGAAGGCGAGACCTACCGGATCTCGGGCACCGCCGGGAAGGTGTTCGACAAGGGCTACATCAACCTGACCGCCGACTACAACGAGCAGAAGGCGCTGAAGGTCAAGGACCGCAAATACACCTCCTGCGCCGAAGACTACCGCTTCGACGCCGTGACCGGCGAGCGCGTCGACTTCATCGATCCGGCGACCGGCCACTACAAGTGCTACAACGCGGTCAACAACGCCTGGCAGGCGGCCGACGTCTACGGCGGCATCTTCCAGTACGACCCGACCCTGTCCAAGGCCCCTCCCGGCGGCTATCCGGCGGCGGGCCTGACCACGCGCGGCTTCCTGCCCGACTGGGTGCGCGCCGCCCGCGCCGGCCAGCCGGCCACCTATCCGTACGCCAACTACGACAACGCGGCCTACCAGAACTCGGACGCGATCTCGCCGGTCAAGCGCGGCACGATCTACCTGACCGGCAGCTATGACATCACGCCGAACGTCGAGGCCTACACCGAAGTGCTGCTGAACCGCCGCAAGTCGTCGGGCACCAGCATCATGTACCTGTTCGAGACCGTGTCGGGCGACAACCCCAACAACTCGGTCGCCGCGGGCCTGCAGGCCGGCGGCGCGTCGGGCGACGCGATCCCGCTGATCCTGCTGCCGCACTTCCAGCGCGAGACGATCGACTACGGTCGTGTCGTCGGCGGCCTGCGCGGCACGATCAACGGCGCCGGCTTCCTGAACAACTGGGACTGGGACGTCTACGGCCAGTACGGCAAGTCCGACGCCAAATACACCAGCGACTTCATCTACGCCGACCGCGTCTACGCCACCACCGGCGGCAGCGGCCTGGGCTGCGACCCGTCCGAGATCACGATCTCCGGCGGCTCGTGCATGAACATCGACTACTTCAATCCGAACGTGCTGGCCGGCAACCTCACCCCGGCCCAGAAGGCCTTCCTGATCGGTCAGGAAACCGGCACGACCAAGTACACCCAGTACTCGTTCGAAGGCTCGATCAGCGGTGACCTGTTCACCCTGCCGGCCGGCCCGGTCGGCGCGGCGTTCGGCGCCACCTACCGCAAGGACAAGCTGGACGACACCCCCGGCTTCAACGCCCAGAACGCCAACTACTGGGGCTACAGCACCGCGGGCCGCACGGCCGGCAGCGACGACGTGAAGGAAATCTACGGCGAACTGGCCATCCCGATCTTCAAGGACCTGCCGGCGATCGAGAAGCTGGATCTGAGCCTGTCGGGCCGCTACACCGACTACAAGAGCTACGGTTCGGACGAGACCTACAAGGTCGGCCTGAACTGGCAGCTGTCGTCGGCCTTCCGCATCCGCTCGTCGTACGGCACCTCGTTCCGCGCCCCGGCGCTGTACGAACTGTACCTGGCCGACCAGACCTCGTTCTTCAACGGCGTCGACCCCTGCCGTCGCTGGGGTGAATCGACCAACACCCGCCTGCAACAGAACTGCGCGGCCGCCGGCATCCCCGACGACTACGTGGAATCCTCGACCCCGCTGGTCAGCACCGGCGGCGGCGTGGGCCGCCTGAAGGCCGAAACCTCCAAGGCCGCGACCTTCGGCGTGATCTGGACCCCCAGCTTCATGGACCTGAGCCTGGCGCTGGACTACTTCGACATCGAGGTGAACAACGAAGTCGCCAACTTCGGGGCCGGCAACATCCTCAACGCCTGCTACGGCGGCAACAACTACCCGAACGACTTCTGCTCGCTGTTCAACCGTGACCCGGTCAGCCACGACGTCACGATCATCAACGACAACTACCTGAACGTCGCCAGCCAGAAGAACCGCGGCCTGGACTTCAACTCGCGCTACCAGCACGAGTTCACCGCCGGCAAGCTGACCATCGACGGTCAGTTCACCTGGCAGTTCGAGGACGTCACCAACCTGCTGGAAGGCGGCGAGCCGGACGACCACAACGGCGAAACCACCGAGCCGGACTTCACCGGCGTGATCAACACCCGGTTCGACCACAACGACTGGACGGTCAACTGGGCGGTCGACATGTACGGCAAGGCCTCGGACACCGAGCTGATCGATGGTGGCGATATCCACTCGAGCACCCGGTACAACAAGAACCTGTACTCCAAGCAGTACACCGAGTTCACGGCGTACCACTCGCTGACCGTGCGCAAGAAGTTCGACAACCTGTCGGTCCAACTGGGCGTGCTGAACGTCTTCGACGAACTGCCCCCGGCCCAGTCGGCCGGCCAGTTCCGGATCGGCGTCTCGGCGCTGAACGCCTACGACCTGCGCGGTCGCCGGTTCGTGTTCGAGATCAACAAGCGCTGGTAGTTCCGCCAGCCCCGCCGCCGACCCTTTCGGGGCCGGCGGCGTCGGCGGGAACCCGGACGCGAGACAAAAGGAAAGAGCGGCGGGAGCTTCCCGCCGCTCTTTTTCTTTGCCGGATCGGCGCGCGTCGGCGCGGCCGTCAGGCCACCTGGGCGGCCAGGCTCTCCAGCACCTTGCGCAGGTCGGCTTCGCGGAACGGCTTCTGCAGCACGGTCGCGCCCTTGTGGCCTTCCGACAGGCCAGCCTCGCCGTAGCCGCTGGCGAAGGCGAACGGCACGCCGCGCTCCTTCAGGGCGTCGGCGACCGGGAAGATCGGGCGTCCGCCCAGATTGACGTCCAGCAGGGCCGCGTCGATGTCGGCGGAACCGGCCAGGCGCAGGGCCTCCTCCAGCTCGGCGGCCGGACCGACCACGACGCAACCCAGGTCGCTGAGCATGTCCTCCACCAACATGGAGACCAAGGCTTCGTCTTCGACCACCAGGACCTTGAGGGCGGCGAGGGTCTTCATTGTTCAGGGCTCCAAAGCACGGATCGGCAACCTCATGGTGCAGGCTAGGCCGAGGCTATCATAGGCTAGGCTGACCTGTGCGGACAGTTCGCCCGCCAGGCCCTTTTCGAGAAGTCGCGCGCCGAAGCCTTGGCGCGTCGGCGCGACCACCGGCGGGCCGCCCCGCTCGGTCCAGGTCAGGCGCAGGGCCGGGCTTTCGTGGGTTTCGCCCGACTCCACCGCCCAGACCACCCGCACCTCGCCCCCGGAGACCGACAGGGCCCCGTATTTCAGGGCGTTGGTCGCCAGTTCGTGCACGGCCATGCCCAGGGCCACCGTGGCCTTGGGGCTCAGCTGCAGGTCGCGGTCGTAGTCGAATCCGATGCGGTCGCGGGCCGCGAAGGCCTCGAGCTCGAAATCGAAGATCTCGCGCAGGCTGGCGCCTTCCCAGTTCTGCTGGGTCAGGAGGTCGTGGGTGTGCGACAGGGCCATGATCCGGCCCTCGAAGGCGTCGCGGAAGGCCTCGGGCGTCTCGGTGGTGCGCAGGGTCTGGCTGGCGATCGACTGCACCGAGACCAGGGTGTTCTTCACCCGGTGGTTCAGCTCGTTGACCAGCAGCTTCTGGCGCTCCTCGGCGCGCTTGCGCTCGGTGACGTCCAGCGACACGCCGGCCATGCGCCGGGCGCCGCCGTGGTCGGCGGTCTGGGCGGCGCGGCCGCGGGCGTGCACCCAGCGGGTCTCGCCGACCGGCGCGCGCACCCGGTACTCGATGTCGTATTCGGCGCCGTGCCAGATGGCGTCCTCGATGGCGGCGGTCATCCGGTCGCGATCGCCCGGATGCACCGAGGCGACCAGGTCGTCGAAGGTGAAGTCCTCGTCGGAGCGGCGGCCGTAATTGGCCTTGCAGATGTCCGAGGCCAGGTAGGCGCGGGTCTCGACATCCAGCTCCCACGAGCCCAGGCGGCCGGAATCCAGGGCGAACTTCAGGCGCTCCTCGGCGTCGCGGCGCTGGGCCAGCTCGGCGTGGGCGGCCTCGCGGGCGCGCACCGACTCGATGGCCACCGCCGCCTGGGCGGCCAGGCCGACCATCAGGCTCTCGGCCCGCGCGCCGAAGCGGCCGACCTGGGGATGGCCGAAGAACAGACCGCCCAGCACGGCGCCCTCGCGGGTGATCACCGGCACAGCCAGATAGCTGCGCACCGGCAGGTGGCCCTCGGGCATGCCCCTGCGCGGGGCGTTGCGGCCGTAGCGGGGATCCTGGGTGATGTCGTCCGACCGCACCACGCCCTCGCCCTTGAAGGTGGGGGCGAAGACGGCGGTGTTGCGCGGCATCGGGAAGCCTTCGAACGCCGAGCGCGGTGCGCCCGACAGGCTGTAGAGGGTGTAGCTTTCGCCGTCCGGGGCGACGATGTTGTAGAAGAACGCCCCGAACTGGGCGCCCGTCAGCTCGACGCCGCCGTCGACCACCGTCTGGACCAGGGTCTCGGCGTCATGGCCGGCCCCGATGGCCTCGGCGATGCGGTTGAGGGCCCGCGAGCGGCGCACCTCCTCGGCCAGGGCCTCCTCGGCGGCGCCCAGGCGCGCCAGAAGGTCCTCGACCTCGTCCCCTTCGGCGCGGCTCATCGCCCTGACCAAGCCCTTGATCCCCCCTGCCGCCATCCGCGGGCGTGCTCACAAACGCGCCGTTATGGTGATGGTTCCAAGCCCACGTCATCCTGCGCCCTGCGGTTGAGGCTTGGAAGCGTCTTCGTTGTGAAACCCGAGAAAATCAAGCGGTTGCGTCGGGTCCCCGACGCAGTCCCTGGGGCGCGGGGCCTAGCGCGCCCCCTCGTCCAGGCGGCCGCTGATCCGCAGGCCGGTGACCTGGTTGCGCTGGCGGCGCAGCACCTGGAAACGGTGGTGATGGAAGATGAAGATCTGCCCCGGCTCGGGAATGGTCTGGGCCTCGTGGATCACAAGGCCGGCGATGGTCACCGCGTCGCCTTCCGGCAGGCGCCAGTCCATGGCCCGGTTCAGGTCGCGCACGGTGACGTGGCCGTCGACATGGACCGAGCCGTCGGGCTGGGGCCGCAGGCCCTCGACCTTGGTGTCGTGCTCGTCCTCGATCTCGCCGACGATCTCCTCGAGGATGTCCTCCAGGGTCACCAGGCCCTGCAGGGCGCCGTATTCGTCGACCACCAGGGCGAAGTGGCTGCGCCGCTTGAGGAAGGCGTTCAGCTGGTCCTTCAGGTTGGTGGTGTCGGGGATGAACCACGGCTCGCGCTGGATGGCCGCCACGTCGATGTCGTCGATCGCCCCGTTGGCCGCGGCCAGGGCCCGCAGCAGGTCGCGGGCGTGCAGCACGCCGACGATGTTGTCGGGGTTCTCGCGATACAGCGGGATGCGGGTGTGCTGGGCCTCCAGGGCCTCGGCCACCAGCTCGCGGATCGGCAGGTCGGCGTCGATCAGGGTGATCGACTTGCGGTGGACCATGATCTCCGAGACGTCCATGTCCGACAGGTCCAGCACCCCGCCCAGCATCCGCCGGTCGCCGCTCTCCACGCCGCCTTCGGAGTGGTGGTACTCGACCGCGCCGCGGATCTCCTCGTGGGCGGCCAGCACGTCGACCGCCATGTCCAGCTTGACGCCGAACAGCCGCAGGGTGCGCCGCACGATCCACTGGATGGCGTAGATGATCGGGCCGAACAGGCGGACCACCAGCAGGGTGGGGGCCGACAGGAAGCGGGCCACGTCGTCGGACTTCAGGATCGCCAGGGTCTTGGGCAGAACCTCGGCGAACACCAGGACCAGCACGGTCATCGCCCCGGTCGCCGCCGCCACGCCCCACGGACCGGGGATGGCGGCCGTCAGCACCTGGGTGGTCAGGGCCGAGGCCAGGATGTTGATCAGGTTGTTGCCCAGCAGCACCGCCCCGATCATCGTCTCCTGGTCGGCCAGCAGGGTGTTGACCCGCTTGGCCGGCCGGTCGCCCTCGCGCTCCAGCTGGTGCATGCGGGCCCGCGAGGCGGCGGTCAGCGAGGTCTCGGCGGCCGAGAACAGCGCCGAGATGGCCAGCAGGACGATGATGATCGGCGCGAGGCCGAGGATGGCGGTCAGGATCATGGATCCTTCTTACGCCACGTCCCGGAAATGCGGGAGGCCGTCGATGGGGGCGGTCACACGCCCCAGAGCTTGCGGGCCTCCTCGGCGATCAGGTCCGGGCGCTCCTCGGGGAAGAACAGGTTGGCGTCCTCGACGAAGCGCACGCCGCGGGACCTCGGGAAGGTCTTGTCCAACCAGGCCGCCCATTCGTCGCCGAACAGCTCGTTGTTCCGGGCCCAGACCATCCGCACCGGCTTGTCGAAGCGGCGCAGGGCGGGCGCGGCGGCGGGCAGGGGGTTGGGCAGCATGGCGATGGCGTAGCCCTGGCCCTGGCGGCGGCGCTTGTCCGGCCCCGTCAGCGGCCGCAGGTAGGTGTCGACGACAGCGGGGGTCAGCATCTGGTCGGGATGCGAATAGCCGCGTCCGATGCCGTCGTGCGACCGGACGAAGGCGTTGTCGGCCAGTTGCCTGTCGAACCAGCCGACCAGCTGGTCGTTCCGCGCCGCCTCGATCGCGCCCATGAACGGAGGGGGCGGACTGTTGGTGTCGACGTCGCCGTTGGTCAGCAGCAGCGACCGCACGCGCTTCGGATGGCCGGCGGCGACCAGCTGGGCCACGCCCGTGGCGCTGTCGTTGGAGACGAGGTCGGCCGCCTCCAGGCCCAGCTTGTCCATCACCGCCACCACCATCGCCGCCTGGGCCGCGGGCGACAGGTCGGCGTCCGCCGCCACGTCGCTGTAGCCCAGGCCCATCAGGTCGACGGCGATGCAGCGCCGATGGCCTTCCAGCCGGACCATGGCGCCGCGCCACTGGAAGCCGTTCAGCGGATAGCCGTGCAGGAAGATCGCCGCCGGCCCCGAGCCGCGCTCGACATAGGCGATCCGGCCGACGTCCAGGTCGACGAAGCGCCGGGCGGCGTGGAATTGCGCGGGGGTCCATTCCGACGGCGAGGCCCAGGCCGGGCTGGTCGCCACGACAGCCAGTCCGCCGGCCAACAGGTCTCGTCTCAACATTCCAACGCCTCGCGCCCGCTGCTTCAGATGAAGGCGATGTAAGAAGATCGTCCGGGTCATCTCAACTACGCTGCAAATCATGGCGTCATGACCTTGGAGGTCATGGGCCGGGCCACCACCTGCTCGGCAAGCCTCCGGTTCTCTTCGCGTCAAAGGGTCAGAATGAGCGTTTCGTCCGCCGCGTCGCGCACCCCGGCCGCCGCCGCCGCCCAGCCGCCGATCGGCCGGCTCCTGCGGGAATGGCGGGCGGCGCTGCGGTTCAGCCAGATGGACCTGGCGATGGAGGCGGGCGTCTCGACCCGGCACCTCAGCTGCATCGAGACCGGCAAGGCCCAGGCCAGCCGCGAGGTCCTGACCCGCCTGGCCGACGCCCTGGCCATGCCGCTGCGCGAGCGCAACGCCCTGCTGACCGCCGCCGGCTACGCCCCGAAATATCCCGAGACCACGCTCGACACCCCCGAGCTGGAGCGGATGCAGAAGGCCATCGACCTGATCCTGGCCAAGCAGGAGCCGTACCCCGCCTTCGTCATCAACCGGCATTTCGACGTGCTGCAGGTCAACAGGGCCACCGCGCGCATCGACCAGCTGACCATGGGCCGCCAGAGCCGGCACAAGAACCTGCTGCACCAGGTGTTCGACCCCGACGACTTCCGCCCGGTGATCGTCAACTGGCAGGAGGTGGCCGAGGGCTTCGTCGGCCACCTGCACCACGAGATCGCCGTCTCGCCCACCGACCCGCGCCCGCAGCAGCTGCTGGACGAGATCCTGCGCTATCCCGACGTGCCCACCCGCTGGCGCTTCCGCGACGTCGACAAGGCCCCGTCGCCGATCCAGACCATGCGCTTCCGCAGCCCGCTGGGCGAACTGCGGTTCTTCGAGACCATCACCACCTTTGCCCTGCCGCGCGACGTGACCCTGGACGAGATGCGGATCGAATGCGCCTTCCCGGCGGACGATCACACCGCGGCGGTGTGCGAGCGGCTGGCGGAGGGGGCGTAGGGCGCGGGGCGTCGGTTATTTGGCCTGGGGCAGCTTGATCCCCAGCAGGGCCAGTCGCTCGCCGGTGATCCCGAACCAGTGGGGCACGCCGGCGGGGACCAGGATGACGTCGCCCGGGCCGAGCATCCGCGTCGCGCCGCCCTCGATCCGGCTTCCCTCGACCAGGTTGGGGTTGGTGACCTTTTGATCGGCCATGGTCCCGCCCGAAACCAGCGTGCCGGCGCCGTCCAGCACGATAGCGTATTCCGCTTCGGCGGGGTGGACGGCGGGGCGGCCCGGCTTCTTCCAGATCTCGATCGCCGCCACGGTGGCGCCGTCGCGGACCAGCGGGCGCCACATGAACCCTTGGTCGGGCTTCATCGCGGCGAGCATGTCGCGGAGCTGGGCCTGGACGTCCGCGCCGCTCGCGAAAGCGGTCGGGTCGGATGCTTGAGCGGGGGACGTCTGGGCGAAGACGGCGAGCAGCACCGAGGCCGCGCAGATCGTGAAGGCCTTGGCCATGGTGGTCATCGCAACTCTCCCCAGGTCGCGACCCTATCGTCGCCGACTCAAGCTAGCGGCCTCCGGCCCGCCGAACCACCTCGACCAAAGGCGGGGGATCTGACCGAGGCCGCCAAAGGCTCGTTGCGGACGCTTCTTGAACCCTCTCCCTATGGGAGAGGGGGCAAGCCCTCGCACGGCCTCTTGCCCGTCTCCGCATGGAACTCGATCAGCATGCCCAGGTCCGCGCGGGTCGGGGCCAGGAACGACGCCCCGGACAGGCCCTGATAGGCCGCCAGGGTCGTCTCGTACCCCCGCTCGACCCGCCGCTTGGCCGCGTCCAGGTCGGCGACGCCCAGGCTGACGGCCAGCACCTGCGGGCCGCCCTCGCGCAGGGCGGCGGCGGCGACGCCCGGGCCGTCCGGCTCAAGGGCCAGCAGGGCGTTCGGACCGACGGCCACGCAGTAGCCCTTGGCTCCGACCTGGGGCACCCGCACGGGGACCGCGCCGCGCACGCCCAGCTTCTCCAGGCCGGCCTTGTCGGCCGCGGCGTCGGCCGACAGCAGCCAGAAGGCCGACAGCGACCGCGCCCCGTTCGGATGCTGGCGGGCGGTCTTGTCGTCGGCGACGCTGGCCGGGTCGGTGCGCGGCGCGGCGTAGTCGATCAGGAACAGGTTGCTGGACAGCACCGGGCGTTCGAAGGCGAACAGCCGCCAGCGCGGCGGCTTGCCCGGGCCCTGGCCGTCCGGATCGTCGGCGGCGGCTGTGAAGATCGGCGTCACGGGCAGGCCCTGGGCCTTCATCGCGGCCTGGGCCTGGTCCAGCGCGGCCGAGTGCAGGCCGAACGTCCGCGATCCCGCCCCGCCATGCAGCGAGGCCTGGTCGGCCTGCATGCCGGGGTCCATCTCGGCGTCGGGCCGGGTGATGCCCAGCAGCTCGACATAGCCCTGGTCGGCCAGGCGGATGTAGCGGTTGGCCACCCCGCCGGGGTTGCGCCCAGGCCGCACCTGGAAGCCCAGCTTCACCGCCAGCACGGCGGAGGCCTGGTCGATGTCGCGGCCCCACAGCAGCGCGTGGTCCAGCTTGTCGGCGGGGGCGGGGGCCGCTTGGGCGGGCAGGGCCAGGCCCAGCGAGAGGGCGAGGGCGGAAAGGGCGAGCAGAGGACGCAAGGCGAGAAAGCTCCGTGACGGGACGGCGCAAGCTGGCACGCCGCCGTAAGCGGAGCCATGACCCCGGAGGTCATGAGTTCTGGCGGCGGGAGGTCAAATTCGGCGCCGACGGGGACATGCCCTTGGGCGTGTCCCCACCTTCCGCACTGCCTCTTGTTGGGGACACGCGCGAGCGCATGTCCCCGGCGTCTAGACCGCGCCTTCCTCGATCAGGAACGCCCGCAGTGCCGCGCGATCCACGTCCTTGGCCACGAAGGCGTCGCCGATGCCGCGCACCAGGATGAAGGTCAGCATCCCGCCCTCGGCCTTCTTGTCCTGGGCGCTGTGGGCGATCAGGGCGTCGGCGCTGAACGGCTCGGGGCGGATGTCCGACAGCTTGGTCGGCAGGCCGGCGGCCTTGATGGCGGCCTCGGCGCGGACGGCGTCCTGGCTGGGGCACAGGCCCTGGCGCGCCGAGAAGCGGAAGGCCTGGGCCATGCCCAGCCCCACGGCCTCGCCGTGCTTGAGCGCGTCGCCGAAGCCCATCTCGCCCTCGACCGCGTGGCCGAAGGTGTGGCCCAGGTTCAAGAGGGCGCGGCGGCCGGCCTCCTTCTCGTCCTCGGCGACGATCTCGGCCTTCATCTCGACCGAGCGGCCGACGGCGCGGACCAGGGCCGAGGTGTCGCGCTCCAGCACCGCCTGGACGTTGGCCTCCAGCCACTCGAAGAAGGCGAAGTCGCCCAGCAGGCCGTACTTGATGATCTCGGCGTAGCCGCAGGCCAGCTCGCGGGCGGGCAGGGTGGCCAGGATGTCGAGGTCGGCCAGCACCAGGCGCGGCTGGTGGAAGGCGCCGATCAGGTTCTTGCCGCGCGGGGTGTCGATGGCGGTCTTTCCGCCCACGGACGAATCTACCTGGGCCAGCAGGGTGGTGGGGATCTGGATGAAGTCGATGCCGCGCTTGTAGATCGCCGCCGCGAAGCCGGTCAGGTCGCCCACGACGCCGCCGCCGAACGCCACGACCATGTCGCCGCGCTCCAGGTTCAGGGCCAGCAGCTTGTCCGACAGGTCGGCCAGGCCCTCGAAGCTCTTGGTCTCCTCGCCGGGCGGCACCAGGATCACGTCGGTCGCCACGCCCGCATGCTCCAGGGCGGCGGCCAGGCGCTCGCCGTGATGCTCGCCGACGGTGGTGTCGGTGACGATGGCCACCCGCTTGCGCTTGAGCAGGGGCGCGATGCGCTCGCCCGCCCGGTCGATCAGGCCCGTGCCGACGACCACGTCATAGGCGCGCGCGCCCAGGCCCACGGGGATGGTGGTGATCACTGGGTCTCGCTTTCAGACGGTTGCAGGTGGCCCTTCAGGGCCTGGATCACGGCCTCGACCGCCACGCCGTGGGCGGTGTCGCCGGTCTCGACCGTCAGGTGGGCCTCGCCATAGGCGGGATAGCGGGCGGCGGCGTGCTCGCGCAGCACGTCCATCGGGTCGCGGTTCTTGAGCAGCGGCCGGCCCTCCTTGCGGCCCACGCGGCGGGCCAGCAGCTCCAGGTCGGCCTTCAGCCAGACGGCCACGGCCTTGGACTTGATCAGGGCGCGGGTCTCGGCGTTGACGAAGGCCCCGCCGCCGGTGGCCAGCACGTGGGGCGGCTCGTCCAGCAGCCGGGCGATCACCCGCCGCTCGCCGTCGCGGAAGGCCGGCTCGCCCATCTCGGCGAAAATCTCGGGGATCGAGCGGCCGGCGGCGGCCTCGACCTCGTTGTCGGCGTCGCGGAACGGCAGGTCCAGGGCCGCGGCCAGGCGGCGGCCGACGCTGGACTTGCCCACGCCCATCAGCCCGACCAGCACGATGGTCTTGCGGCGCAGGGCGGCCTTCGGGTCGGGACCCGGCAGGTCGGAAGGGGAAGGGGCGGGATCGTCGGTCATGGCCTGCTGGCGGTTTACACGACGGCGAGGCCTCCCGCCAAGGTTTGGACCAAAGCCGCGTCCAGGGTGCCCGGCGAGGCGAAAAGTTTCGCCAACCCCTGTCCTGCGGCATAGTTGAACCATGGCTCCTTCCAAGCGACTCACGACCTGTTCGGCCCTCGCCCCCCTTGCCCTCGGTTTGGCGGCGCCTCTGGTTTCGACCCCGCCCGCGTGGGCGCAGGTGCAGGTCCAGTCGCTGGCCGCGCCGGACCTGTTCTCGGCGCCCGCCGCCGAGACGGGACTGTCGGCCGATCTCTGGAAGGACGCCTCGCCGGGCGTGGCCCAGGACGCCCTGCCCAAGCTGGCGGCCAAGCCGCTGTCGCCGGCGACCGCCGGCCTGGCGCGGCGGGTGCTGTCCACCGGCGCCCACGCCCCCGCCGGCATGGGCGACGATCCGGAGCTGGGCGCGACCCGGGCCCTGGCCCTGATCGCCCTGGGCGAGGCCAAGGGCGCGGACGCCGTGCTGGACCGCGCGCCCGGCGTGGCCGCCAGCGCCCCGCTGTCGATGGCCGCGGCCGAGGCGGCCCTGATGACCGGCGCCGACGACAAGGCCTGCAAGATCGGCGAGGCGCTCAGCGCCGATCGGGGCGGACCGTACTGGTTGCGGCTGCGGGCCTTCTGCCAGGCGATCGGCGACCAGCACGACGCCGCACAGCTGACCCTCAGCCTGGCCGTCCAGCAGACCAAGGACGCCGACTATGCCCGGCTGATGAACGCCCTGCTGTCGGGCGCGCCCGCCGGGGCGGCCAATCTGCGCAACGGCGTCAACTACGCCCTGTCGCGCAAGCTGGGGCTGGACCTGTCGTCGGCCGCCGCTGTCGCCAGCGCCGCACCGGCCCTGAAGCCGCCGCCCAAGCCGGTCGAGGTCCCGGCCGACCTGACCGCCGCCCAGGCCCAGGTCCTGGCCGCCCTGCGCGCCGCCAAGGGCCTGGCCGCCTTCGCCGACGCCGCCAAGGCCTCGCTCCCGGCGATCGCCGCCCTGGCCGGCGCCGACGCGCCCCTGGAGGACCCGGTGCTGCTGGCCCGCGCCGCCCTCGCGGCCGGCGACGCGGCCACGGCCCAGGCCATCCGGGGCAAGCTGACCGGCGACAGCGTCCCCGGCGCCACCACCCAGGACCTGGTCCTGCTGGACGCGACCCTGGCCGCGGCCGAGGGCAAGAAGGACGGCCAAGTCCTGGACGGCCTGATCGAGCGCGGCGTCCAGGGCGGCGCCAAGTCGCCGGCCCAGCCGGCCGCCCTGATCCTGGCCGCCTTCGGCGCGCCGATGGACGCCGAGGCCCGGGCCCGGTTCGCGACCTTCGACCCCGGCAAGTCCGCCGCCACCGCCGGGCGGCTGGCCGTGCTGGACGACGCGGCCGCCGCCGGCCGCCAGGGCGAGGCCGCCCTGCTGGCCTTGTCGATCGCCGCCGACGCCGGTCCGTCCGGCCCCGGCCCGGTCGACCGCGCCCGCCTGGTCCGCGCCCTGCTCAAGGCCGGCCTTGAGACCGACGCCCGCGCCTTCGCCGTGGAGGGGCTGCTGGCGCTGCAGGTGAAATGAGCGCCTCCGCATCCGGCTGGATCGACGCCTTCCTCGAGATGATGGCCGTCGAGCGCGCGGCGGCCCGCAACACCCTGACCGCCTACGAGAAGGACCTGGCCGACGCCCGGCTGTTCCTGGCCTCGCGCGGCGACCTGGACGGGGCGTCGGCCGAGGCCGTCGAGGCCTATTTCGCCGACCTGGGCGCGCGCGGCCTGTCGCCGGCCACCGCCGCCCGCCGCCGCTCGGCCCTGCGCCAGTTCTACCGCTTCGTGCTGGGCGAGGGCTGGCGCGCCGACGACCCCTCGCGCCGGGTCGAGGCCCCCAAGGCCGGCCGGCCCCTGCCCAAGGTGCTGTCGCGCGACGCCGTCGAGCGGCTGATCGCGGCGGCCGCCGCCAAGGACGGCGGCCAGGGCCTGCGCCTGGCCTGCATGATCGAGCTGCTCTACGCCTCGGGCCTGCGGATCTCCGAACTGCTGAACCTGCCCCTGGCGGCCCTGGCCCGCGATCCGGCCTTCCTGATGGTCAAGGGCAAGGGCGGCAAGGAGCGGCTGGCCCCGCTGAACGACGCGGCCCGCACGGCGGTGAAGGCCTATTTGGAGGCAAGGCCGCAATTCCTGCCAAAGGGCGTCAAGGAGAGTCCCTGGCTGTTCCCGTCGCGCGGCAAGGGCGGGAAGCTGACCGCGCGGCGGGTCTCCCAACTGCTGGAGGACGCCGCCGTCGCCGCCGGCCTCGATCGCGAGATGGTCAGCCCCCACGTCCTGCGCCACGCCTTCGCCACCCACCTGCTGGAGGGCGGCGCCGACCTGCGCGTGATCCAGACCCTGCTGGGCCACGCCGACATCGCCACCACCCAGATCTACACCCACGTGGCCGGCGACCACCTGGCCCAGGTGGTGAAGTCCAAGCATCCGCTGGCGAAGAAGGGGTAGGTCGCGGGCCAAACAAGGGACACACACTCACGGCCCCGTCGGTTGCAGGACTGGCGAAGCCGGTGGGTGAGTGTGTGTCCCCACCTTGAGGCGCGGCATGACAAGGCGGGCCGGCGCTGCTACGCACCCCCACCCTTCTGGAGAACCCCCATGTCGGACGAAACCCGCGACAGCAACGGCGCGATCCTGGCCGACGGCGACAGCGTCACCCTGGTCAAGGACCTCAAGGTCAAGGGCTCGGGCGGCGTGACGCTGAAGCGCGGGACCCTGGTCAAGAAGATCCGCCTGACCGGCGACCCCGACGAGATCGAGGCCAATGTCGACAAGGTGAAGGGCCTGGTCCTGCGGACGGAGTTCGTGAAGAAGGCCTAGTCGCCCGCCTCCCGCCCGATCACCACATGCGTCGCCAGTTCCGTGGCGACGGAGTCCGTCACGCGGTAGCCGAGGGCGGGCAGGTCCAGGCCCTCGAACAGGGACTCGCCGCGCCCCAGCAGGACCGGCGAGATCGCCAGGTGCAACTCGTCGATCAGCCCGGCCCGCAGGTACTGGCGGACGGTCGAGACCCCGCCGCCGATCTTGACGTCCAGGGTCCCCGCCGCGTCGCGGGCGCGTTCGAGCGCGGCGTGGATGCCGTCCGTCACGAAGTGGAACGTGGTGCCGCCCTCCATGACGAGCGGCTCGCGGGCATGATGCGTCAGGATGAAGGTCGGGGCGTGGTAGGGCGGGTTGTCGCCCCACCAGCCCTTCCAGCCGTCGTCCGGCCATTCCCCGCGTCCGGGGCCGAACATGTTGCGGCCCAGGATGAAGGCCCCGAAGCCGTCCATCGAGCGGTGGGCGAAGGTCTCGTCCACGCCTTCGGAGCCGCCGCCCTGGCCGAACATGGCCTGGAAGGTCCTGGTCCCGAAGAACCAGCGATGCAGCTCGGTCCCGCGCTTGCCCAGCGGGTCCTCGAGGCTCTGATCCGGCCCCGCGCCGAACCCATCCAGGGACAGGGAGAACCCCGCGACTCTGACTCGACCCACCCTGAGTCTCCTCTATCGATTGAAATCCGCGACCGCCGGCCTCAGGCCGCGGTCTCGCCGTCAAAAGCGGCCTTCAGCTTGGGCATGTCCAGCTTCACCATCTTCATCATGGCGGCGAACATCCGGCCGACGGCGGCCTTGTCGGGGCTGGAATAGAGGTCCATCAGCTGCTGCGGAACGATCTGCCAGGACAGGCCGTACTTGTCCTTCAGCCAACCGCACTGGCTCTCCTTGCCGCCGTCGGCGGTCAGGGCGTCCCAGTAGCGGTCGACCTCGGCTTGGTCGGCGCAGTGGACCATGAACGACACCGCCTCGGTGAAGGTGAAGTGCGGGCCGCCGTTCAGGGCGGTGTAGGCCTGGCCGTCCAGCTCGAAGTCGACGGTCATCACCTTGCCGGGCGGTCCGGCCGGCGGCTGGGAGTCGCTGGGATAGCGCGCGATGTTCTTGATCTTCGAGTTGGGGAACAGCGAGACATAGAAGTTCGCGGCTTCCTCGGCCTGGGTGTCGAACCACAGGAACGGGGTGATCTTCTGCACGGGCGTGGCCTCCGTTGAACGGTTGTCGAGCGAAGGACGATCAAGACGCGCCGGTTCCGACATCGGCCCGCGCTTTTCGACGAACGGCCGGCCTCACGCGGCCGCCAGCAGGTCGGCGCCCTTGTGGTCGGGATCGCAGCCGGGGACCAGGATCACGTCGCCCCGGGCGTTGTCGGTGCGCAGGGCCAGGATGGCCTGGTAGGCGGGCGAGGCGTACCAGGCGCGGGCCGTCGCCAGGTCCGCGAAGGCGATGATCACGATGTCGCCGGGCCAATCGCCCTCCAGCACCTCGACCCGCGCGCCGTGCACGACGAAGCGGCCGTCGAAGGGTTCGAGCGTGGCGTCGATGCGCTTCAGGTATTCGACGATGTCGGGACCGAAATCGACGCTGCGCAGATGGGCGATGGCGTAGGCGGGCATGGCGAGGCTCCTCGTCGTGGACGGGGAGAGCCTCGCGCGGGAAACGGCCGGATGCGATGACCTCGAAGGTCATGGCGCGCGGTCAGGCGAAGGCGGCGGCGTCCAGGGCCGAGGTCTGCCTGGCGGTGAGCCTCCGGATCATCCGGATCGCCAGGGCGCTGGCGATGAAGCCGGCGGCGAAGCTCACGATGGCGATCGCGGTCGAGGCCGCCAGGAACGCGGCGCCCTCGCTCTTGCCCACGATGTTGGACAGCGAGCCGCCGATGTTGCTGGTCAGGTGGAAGCCCCACCACCAGCGCAGCAGCGACGGCGTGTCCAGGGCGCGCCAGCGCGTGGGATCGATGCTGACCCGCCAGGTCTGGTCCAGCCCCTGGAACGGCTTGTACAGCGAGGCGAAGGGCACGAAGAACCAGCCCACCGCCCAGCCGGGCCCGACCTCCATGCCGGCGGACAGGGTCTGCGCGTTGCGGTTCGTGCGATGCACCCACATCAGGAAGAGCACCAGGTTGACGAGCAGGCTGGCGAGGTAGGCGATCGCCGCCAGGCCATAGGCCATCAGATAAGGGTCGAAGCTGTCCGCGACGCCGTCGGTGACCTTGTCGCCCGCGCCGGACAATTTCAGCAGGTGCACGAAGGTCAGCCCGCCGATGATCGCGACGGCGATCATGTGCAGGACGGCGCCGATGATCGCGCCCTTGGCGCGTTTCCTCGGATCCTTCGGCGTATAGACCTTCCTGGTCTTCATGATGTCGCTCCCCCAAGCCGATCCGAGCTAGACCGTTTCGACGCCGCCCACAACGCCGCCGTTGCCGCCTCCGCCGCCGCGCACTAGTTACGCTGCATGGCCGCTTCCGACATCGAACCCTTCCACGCCATCGCCATCAGCCGTCTGGCCCACCAGATGAAGGCGCAGGGCCAATCGATCATCCACATGGAGTTCGGCCAGCCGTCGACGGGCGCGCCCCAGGCGGCCATCGCCAAGGCCCACCACGTGCTGGACACCGACGGCATGGGCTATTGGGAAAGCCCGCTGCTGAAGGCGGCGATCGCCAGGCGCTACGCCGACCTCGACGGGGTGAGCGTCGATCCAGAGCGGATCATCCTGACCTGCGGGGCCTCGCCGGCCCTGGTGCTGGCCCTGGCCTCGAACTTCGCGCCCGGCGACCGCGTGGCCCTGGCCCGGCCCGGCTACGTGGCCTACCGCAACACGCTGAAGGCCCTGAACCTGGAGCCGGTCGAGATCGCCTGCGGGGCCGAGAGCCGCTTCCAGCTGACCGCAGCCCACCTGGCCGCGCTGGAGCCCGCCCCGGCCGGGGTGATCATCGCCAGCCCGGCCAATCCCACCGGCACGATCATCCCCGCCGCCGAACTGGAGGCCATCGCCGAGGTCTGCCGCGCGCGCGGGATCCGGGTGGTCTCCGACGAGATCTATCACGGCCTCAGCTACGGCGAGCCGGCCCGCTCGATGCTGGCCTTCGAGCCCCAGGCCCTGATCGTCAACAGCTTCTCCAAGTACTTCAGCATGGCCGCCTGGCGGCTGGGCTGGGTGGTCGTGCCGCAGGACCAGGTCCAGCGGGCCCGGGCCTTCATGGGCAACCTGTTCCTGACCCCGCCGTCGCTGAGCCAGCACGCCGGCCTGGTGGCCATGGACTGCCTCGACGAGCTGGAGGGCCACCTCGACGTCTACCGCGCCAACCGCGCCCTGCTGCTGGACGCCCTGCCGGCCCTGGGCCTGGGCTCGATCGCCCCGCCGGACGGGGCCTTCTACATCTACGCCGACATCGGCCACCTGACCGACGACAGCCTGGCCTTCTGCGAGCAGCTGCTGCGCGACACGGGCGTGGCCACCGCCCCCGGCGTCGACTTCGACCCGGTCGACGGCCGGCGGTTCATCCGCTTCAGCTTCGCGGTGTCGACCCCCGAGGTCGAGGAGGCCCTGCGGCGGATCACGCCGTGGTTCGCTTCGAAAAACCCTCTCCCAGAGGGAGAGGGCGGGGCCCGCGCCGGAGGCGTGGGAGGGTGAGGGTTACACCTTCGCCGCCTTCTTCGCGGAAGCCCTGCCGGCACGCCGGTTGACGTTTTAACCCCTCACCCTCCCATGCTGCGCATGGGCCCCTCCCTCTCCCTCTGGGAGAGGGTTTTCAGAGGACCAACGATGCGACTGATCGGGATGCTGGACTCGCCCTATGTGCGCCGCGTGGCCATCTCGGCCTGCCTGCTGGGCCTGCCGTTCGAGCACGAGGCGGTGTCGGTGTTCCGGCACTACGACACCTTCGCGGCGATCAATCCCGTCGTGAAGGCGCCGACCCTGGTGACCGACGACGGCGTGGTGCTGATGGACTCCGGCCTGATCCTCGAGCACCTGGAGCGCCTGGCCGGGCGGAGCCTGGGCCCGGTCGACCTCGCCGACCACGCCCGCGCCCAGCGGATCCTGGGCCTGGCCCTGGCCGCCAGCGAGAAGACCGTCTCGCTGGTCTACGAGTTCAACCTGCGCCCCGAGGACAAGCAGCACGGCCCGTGGGTCGAGCGGGTGCGCGGGCAGCTGGCGGAGGCCTGGCGCCTGCTGGAGGCCGAGGTCGCCGCGCCCCCGCCGGGGTTCGAGGGCTCGCAGGCCTGGCTGACCTGCGCGGTGGTCTGGACCTTCGCGATCCGCACCCTGGCGGGCTCGATCGACGCGGAGACCTGCCCGGCGCTCGCGACCCTGGCCGAGCGCGCCGAGGCGACCCCGGCCTTCCTGGCGACGCCCTTCGACTGAAGTCAGCGAACCCCTCTTCGTTGTCATCCCGGAAGCCTCGCAGAGGCTGTCCGGGACCCAGGGGACTGGGCTGAGGCTTTGCGGTTCACCTGGGTCCCGGACAAGCGCTGCGCGCTTTCCGGGATGACAACTCAGAAGTGTTTGCTCGATCCGGCAAACCTCTTGCCCATTCCTGCGCCGTCGATTTCGCACTCTTATCGTCGGGCCGGACGGCCCCCATCTTCCCCCGTGGAAGGCGGGCCTTCCCACGCGACATCCAACATCAGGAGCTCCTCATGAAGACGCGCAAACTCGGCGACGGGCTGGAAGTTTCGACCATCGGTCTCGGCTGCATGGGGATGGGCCAGGTCTACGGCACCGCGCTGGACAAGGCCGACGCCTTCAAGGTGCTCGCCCGGGCGGTGGACCTGGGCGTGACCTTCTTCGACACCGCCGAGGTCTACGGCCCCTATCTGAACGAGGTGCTGGTCGGCGAGGGCCTCAAGCCTTTCCGCGACAAGGTGGTGATCGCCACCAAGTTCGGCTTCGACATCGCGCCGGAGGGCACGGGCGAGGGCTTCTCGCGCATGCGGGGCACCGACAGCCGGCCCGAGCACATCCGCGAGGTGGCCGAGGCCTCGCTCAAGCGCCTGGGCGTCGAGGTGATCGACCTGCTGTACCAGCACCGCGTCGATCCCAATGTGCCGATCGAGGACGTGGCCGGGACGGTCAAGGACCTGATCGCCGAGGGCAAGGTCAAGCATTTCGGCCTGTCGGAAGCCGGTCCCGAGACCATCCGCCGGGCCCACGCCGTCCAGCCGGTGGCCGCCCTGCAGAGCGAGTATTCGCTGTGGTTCCGCGAGCTGGAGGCCGAGACCCTGCCGGTGCTGCGCGAGCTGGGCATCGGCCTGGTGCCCTACAGCCCCCTGGGCCGCGGCTTCCTGACCGGGGCGATCAAGGCCGACGCGCCGCTGGCCGACAACGACTTCCGCCGCGCCCTGCCGCGCTTCCAGGGCGAGGCCATGGCCAAGAACCTGTCGCTGGTCGAGGCCCTGACGACGATCGCCGCCGACAAGGGCGTCACCCCGGCCCAGCTGGCCCTGGCCTGGATCCTCCACCAGGGCCCGGACATCGCCCCGATCCCCGGCACCACCAAGATCAGTCGCCTGGAGGAGAACGTCGGCGCCGTCGACGTGACCCTGTCGAGCGAGGACCTGGCGAGGATCGCCGCGGCCGTGCCCGAGACGGCCGTCGAAGGCGAGCGCTACACGCCGGCGGGCCTGGCGATGGTGGGGCGGTAAACTTGGACTGTCCCTCCCCCTTGTGGGGAGGGTGGCCCTGGCGGAGCCAGGGTCGGGTGGGGGCTTGCTGAGTCAGCAGGCCCCACCCACCAGCTTCGCTGGTCCCCCCTCCCCACAAGGGGGAGGGAAGGGCGCGGAGGGGTAATCGGGGTATTGATCCCCGCCGCCGGGCGCCCCCACACTCGGCCCCATGTCGCCAAACCCCCTTACCCGCCCCGACGCGATCGAGCTGGTCAAGCTGGGCAAGACCACGATCACCCTGGGCGGCGTGGCGGCCGCGATCGTCATCGTGGTGGCGTCGATCTACCTGTCGCGGCTGGTGACCTCGGGCCTGCGCCGGCTGCGCGAGCGGTCGGTGGGCGCGGCGCCGTCGCTGTACATCGTCGAGCGGCTCAGCACCTACGGCCTGCGGGTGATCGGCCTGTTGATGGCCCTGTCGGTGATGGGGGTGAACCTGACCTCCCTGGCCGTCTTCGCCGGCGCCCTGGGCGTGGGCGCGGGCCTGGGGCTGCAGGGGCTGGTCAAGGACTTCGCCTCGGGCATCTCGCTGATGTTCGAGCGGCTGGTGGCGGTGGGCGACTTCGTCGAGCTGCAGAACGGCGCGCGCGGCGTGGTGCACGAGATCGGCCCGCGCTCGACCCGCCTGCGCACCAACGACAGCACCGACGTGATCGTGCCCAACTCGGTGCTGGTCAACGAGCAGGTGATCAACTGGACCCTGCACCACACCAGCCGCCGCATCCGCGTGCCGTTCGTCACCGCCTTCGGGGTCGACAAGGAGAAGGTGCGCGAGGCGGTGCTGAAGGCGGCCCATTCGGTATCGTTCACCGCGCCCGACGACGCCAACCGCAAGGCCCAGGTCTGGCTGGTGGGCTGGGGCGAGTCGACCCTGAAGTTCGAGCTGGTGGTCTGGCCCACGGTCGACTCGGTGCGCCGCCCGGCGGCGATCTTCGCGGCCTATACCTGGGCGATCGACGACGCCCTGCGCGGGGCCGGGATCGAGATTCCGTTCCCGCAGCGCGACGTCCGTCTGCGCGGCGTGCTCGGCGAGGAGGGCGACGACGCCCGCGCCGCCCTGCGGCTGGAGCCCCGCGCCGGCCGCAAGGCCAAGGCCAAGGCCGCCCCCTCGCGGAACGACGCCGCCGAGGACCTCAAGCGCGAGGACCCCGAGGAGCCGCCGCTGCCGGCGCAGGGGCCGCCGGCGAAGGCCTAGTCAGGGCGTTCCGAACCCCGTGTAGGCGCGGTCGGTCTTGGAGCACGAGTCGAAGGCGATATCGTAAAGCCACCCCTTGTCCCTGCACATCCGACATGCCCCGCCCGGGCCCCGGCGCACCTGCGCGTCGGGATAGGCGCTGGCTTGTCTCGTCAACTGACCGCACGAGATTTCCCGGTGTGCAAACCACCCGCCCGTCGCCAGCAGAAGAGCGCCGGCGACGATCGAAACGGCAAGAAGGCGCGGCTTTCCGGCGAGCATTCGGGCAACTTAGCCGTTTGGTCGCGGTTATCCACCGTCGCGCTTTCCTAGGACGGGGTCTTTCCGCTGACGCATGCGTCAGCCTTGACCCCGCTCGCCCCTCGCCGCACCTTATCTCGCAACTGCGAAATAAGCAGAGACTAGGGACGCGCGCGCCATGAAGACCCCCCGAGGCTTTTTCAAACCCCTGGCGATCGGCGCGCCCGCGCCCTGGCGCGAGCCGCCGGCCCGGGTCGAGCGCATGATCCACTTCGTGCCGCCGCACCTGGACAAGGTCCGCGCCAAGGTCCCCGAGATCGCCTCGACCGTCGACGTCATCCTGGCCAATCTGGAGGACGCCATCCCGGCCGACGCCAAGGGCGCGGCCCTGGCCGGCGCGATCGCCATGGCCCGGGAGACCGACTTCAAGGCGCTGGGCGTGGGCCTGTGGGTGCGGATCAACTGCCTCAACTCGCCGTGGCACCTGGACGAGGTGGCGACCCTGGTCGAGAAGGCCGGCGACCGCATCGACGTGATCATGGTCCCCAAGGTCGAGGGGCCTTGGGACATCTTCTACATGGACCAGCTCTTGGCCTCGCTTGAAGCCAAGCACGGCGTCACCCGGCCGATCCTGCTGCACGCCATCCTCGAGACGGCCGAGGGCGTGATGAACGTCGAGGCCATCGCCGGGGCCAGCCCGCGCATGCAGGGCATCAGCCTGGGCCCGGCCGACCTGGCCGCCAGCCGCGCCATGAAGACCACCCGGGTCGGCGGCGGCCATCCCGGCTACCGCGTGATCGAGGACCCGCACGCCGACGGCTCGCCGCGCGTCTCGGTGCAGCAGGACCTGTGGCACTACACCTTCGCCAAGATGGTCGACGCCTGCGCGGCCCACGGCATCAAGCCGTTCTACGGCCCGTTCGGGGCCATCGACGATCCGGTCGCCTGCGAGCAGCAGTTCCGCAACGCCTTCCTGATGGGCTGCGCCGGGGCCTGGAGCCTGCACCCCAGCCAGATCGAGATCGCCAAGCGCGTCTTCTCGCCGGCCCCCGACGAGGTGGCCTTCGCCAAGCGCATCCTGGAGGCCATGCCCGACGGCACGGGCGTGGCGATGCTGGACGGCAAGATGCAGGACGACGCCACTTGGAAACAGGCCAAGGTCATGGTCGATTGCGCGCGCCAGATCGCGGCGAAGGACGCGGAGTACGCGGGACTCTATGGATTCTGATCGAGACGCGTCCCGCCAGGGTCCGTTGCGCCGGTTGCATGCGCGCGGGCTCGAAGGCGGCGAATGGTTCGCGCTGTTCTTCGCCGGCGGGCTGTTCGCGGGACCCACCGGCTACAATCTCGCCCAGCTCCTGCTGCATGGCCGGCTCTACGTCATCGTGCGGCACGCCGACAACTACTGGGCCTATTGGCGCACCGATGCGGGCGCCATCCTCGAGCACGGTCTCTGGACGGCGATCATCTTCGCCTTCAGCGGCTTGGCCCTCGCCACGGCCCTGATCTATCCGGTCCTGATCCTGCTGTGGGGAAGAACGACGCCCGGCTATGTCCGGCTGCCGCCCCTGAGCATCAAGGACTAGCCTCCGGAACCCCGGCCTATCCCACCCGCGTCTCCACCTTCGATCCCGCCACCAGCATCTTGTGGATCGGACACGCCTCGGCGATCTCCATCAGCCGGGCGCGCTGGGCTTCGTCCAGGTCGCCGCCCAGGGTGATCACGCGCGAGAAGACGTCGGCCGGCAGCCAGCCCGGCTCGCGTCGCCAAGTGACCTCCACATGCACCGCGCCGAGGGGCCAGGCCTTGCGCTTGGCGTAGAGCCGCAGGGTCTGGGTGGTGCAGGCCGCCAGGCCGGCGGCGACCAGGTCGTGGGGATTGGGACCGACATCCAGCCCGCCGTCGGCCGGCGTCAGGTCGCCCGTGAAGCGGACGGGACCGGCGGTGACGAGGATCTGCACGCCGCCGTGGCCGCTGTCGTCGGCGATGGCGGAGGGGCGGGCGGGGGCGTCGGTCATGGGGCGGACTCCGAGAGGCGAGTCCGGACTATAGCGCGCGCGAACGGCGGCGCTTGAAGCTTCGTACGATCAGGCCGCGGCCACGTGGTGCGAGGTCACTTCGAACAGGCGCGTGGCGCCGCGCCAGACCTCGACGGTGTCGCAGCCGCGATGGACGCCGACCAGCGCTTCGGCGCGACGGCGGGCGGCCTGGTCGTCCTGGCAAGGGGTGACGTCGAAACGCGGCACCGAGCCGTCCGACTCGACACAGAAGAAGGTGAACACCTGCATGGGAACATCCGTTCGCATCAGGCGGGACCGGGTCCATATTCGATGGGCGGGGCCGCGGGCGTCGGCTGTTTTCTGAGCCGACCAAGGGGATATAGGTGAGAATCCGACGGTTAACCAGGGTCCGCAGGTTTCAATACAGGACTCTCCACAGGACTCTCACGATGACGAATCCCTGAGACTCGCAGGGGTTCCTGGCGGGCTACGGTGTCGCTGCGACGACGAGTCGCAGGGGCGAGCTTCGCGAACCCTTCGTAGAGCGCCATTGAGTCGGGCCTGAGTCCCCTCCGAGGCGAGCTTTGGCGATTTCGAGGCCATGACCCGCCAAAAGCGGTTTCGTTTTCGGTTATCGCGCTCTAGGTTCGCCACCTTTCCGCAACGGCGACGTTAAGAGACCCATGGCCGCGCACTATCTCGACTTCGAGCGACCCATCGCCGATCTGGAAAGCAAGATCGAAGAGCTGTCCCGACTTTCCGAGACGGCCGGTCCCGGCGCGTTCGAAAGCGAGATCCAAGCCCTGCGCGACCGCGCCCAGCAGCTTCGCAAGGAAGCCTATGCGGGCCTGGACGCCTGGCAGAAGACCATGGTCGCCCGCCATCCCGAGCGTCCCCACCTGAAGGACTACGTGGCCGGCCTGATCGACGAGTTCGTCGAGCTGCGCGGCGACCGCAAGTTCGCCGACGACCAGGCGATCGTGGGCGGCCTGGGCCGCTTCCGCGGCGTCCCGGTGGTCGTGATGGGCCACGAGAAGGGCCACGACACCACCACCCGCCTGAAGCACAACTTCGGCATGGCCCGCCCCGAGGGCTACCGCAAGGCCGTGCGCCTGATGGACATGGCCGAACGCTTCAACCTGCCGGTCATCACCTTCGTCGACACCGCCGGCGCCTATCCGGGCCTGGGCGCCGAGGAGCGCGGCCAGGCCGAGGCCATCGCCCGCTCGACCGAGCGCGGCCTGGTGCTGGAGACCCCGATGGTCGCCACCATCGTCGGCGAAGGCGGCAGCGGCGGCGCCATCGCCCTGGCCGGCGCCAACAAGGTGCTGATCCTGGAGCACTCGATCTATTCGGTGATCTCGCCGGAAGGCGCGGCCTCGATCCTGTGGCGCGACGGCGCCCGGGCCAAGGACGCGGCCACCAACATGAAGATCACCGCCCAGGACCTGATCCAGCTGAAGATCGTCGACCGCATCGTCGAGGAACCGGCCGGCGGGGCCCACTCCGACCCGGCCGCGGCCATCGAAGCCGTCGGCGACGCGGTCGAGGACGAGCTGAAGACGCTGATGCGCCTGTCGCCCGCCGAGCTGAAGAAGCAGCGGGCCGAGCGCTTCTACGCCATCGGCCGCGAAGGCCTGCAGTAAATCCAGATCACCGCTCTTCCCGGCGAACGCCCGGACCCAGATGGAATGGCTCTGAAGCGGACTCCACGAGCGCGGCGCTTTTTCCCGTCAGGTTCAACCTTTGGATCTGGGTCCCGGCATTCGCCGGGATGAGCGGATTTAAGGGGCTGAAAATTTCTGGCGGGCCCATGTCACGTTTCGCCGCGTGATCTCGTCTTATCCTCGAAGCCCGGAGACGGGCCCCAGAAGAGGAAAAGACCATGACCGCCGAAACCGCGCCGTTCCGCCACGACCTGAACGTCCCCGAGATCTACAAGGCCTTCATCGCCGCCGAGAACGCGGTGGTGGCCTCGGGCGTCGACAAGCACCTGCTGCACCTGATCAAGCTGCGCGTCTCGCAGCTGAACGGCTGCGCCTTCTGCGTGAAGATGCACGCCAAGGAAGCCCGCGACGACGGTGAGACCAACGAGCGGCTGGACCGCCTGGTGGTCTGGGACCACGTCAGCGACTTCACCGCCAAGGAGAAGGCCGCCCTGGCCTGGGCCGAGGCCCTGACCCAGCTGCCCACCCACAAGGACCTGGCCCCGCTGCGCGCCGCCCTGCGCGAGCACTACACCGACGTCGAGGCCAGCGCCGTCACGGCGGTGATCGCCCAGATCAACCTGTGGAACCGCCTAGGCGTGTCGGTGCACTAGGACCAAAAGCGGGGAGGGGCTTGCCCCTCCCCAACGTCACCCGGCCATACTCCCCCGAAACAACCCAGGGAGAGGCGTCCGTGGCCATCAAGACCCGTTTCACCGAGCTGTTCGGCGTCGAACATCCGATCGCCCAGGGCGGCATGCAGTGGGTGGGCACCGCGCCCCTGGTCAGCGCCGTGGCCAACGCCGGGGCCCTGGGCTTCCTGACCGCCCTGACCCAGCCCACGCCGGAGGCGCTCTCCAAGGAGATCGCCCGCACCCGCGAGCTGACCGACAAGCCGTTCGGCGTGAACCTGACCATCCTGCCGGCCATCAAGCCGCCGCCCTACGCCGAATACCGCGCGGCGATCATCGAGGCGGGGATCAAGATCGTCGAGACGGCGGGCTACAAGCCCCAGGAGCACGTCGACGAGCTGAAGGCCCACGGCGTGAAGGTGATCCACAAGTGCACCGCGGTCCGCCACGCCCTGAGCGCCGAGCGGATGGGTGTGGACGCCATCAGCATCGACGGCTTCGAATGCGCCGGCCATCCGGGCGAGGACGACATCCCCGGCCTGATCCTGATCCCGGTGGCGGCCGAGAAGGTGAAGATCCCGATGATCGCCTCGGGCGGCTTCGGCGACGCGCGCGGCCTGGTGGCGGCCCTGGCCCTGGGCGCCGACGGCGTCAACATGGGCACCCGCTTCTGCGCCACGCAGGAGGCGCCGATCCACGACAACTTCAAGCAGCAGATGGTCGCCAACGACGAGCGCTCGACCGACCTGATCTTCCGCACCCTGCACAACACCGCCCGGGTGGCCAAGAACGCCATCAGCCAGCAGGTGGTGGCCATCGAGCGGGCCGGCGGCGCCAAGTTCGAGGACGTCGCCGACCTGGTGAAGGGCGCGCGCGGCCGCGAGGGCCTGATCAGCGGTGACACGGACCACGGCGTCTGGTCGGCCGGCATGGTCCAGGGCCTGATCCACGACGTGCCGACGGTGCGCGAGCTGATCGACCGGATCGTGAGCGAGGCCGAGGACCTGATCCGGGGACGGCTGGCGGGGATGGTGGGGTAGGCTCGCGAGCACCCCCTTTTCAATCGTCATTCCGGGCCTTGTGCCCGGAACCCCTCTGTCCGCCGCAGGTGCGGATGTGTGGCGCGCCCGCGCGCCAAGGCGCTTCACGTGCGAGCTGAACAAGGGGGCCCGGGCACAAGGCCCGGGATGACGGTTTTGGGTGGGGTAAGGGCGTTTAGGCAGTCACGGTAAACGCCCCGGCAAGCACTGTGACAGCACCGCGAAGTTTTCGTGAAATAGTAGCGCTTCAGGACCAGGATTAGCCAGTCGTTAGGCCAGAAATGGTCCATCCGGCCCCGAGTAATTGGGGTCTTACATGTTCACGTTGCGAGACACGGTTTCGTCGCTGGCGCCGGCCCGGGCCGACGACCTGGGCAAGACGCTGTACGAGCGTTTCCGCGAAGAACCCGACACCCTGATCGTGCCCGTGCTGGACGCCGACGACCGGCCGATCGGCCTGGTCGAGCGCAACGCCTTCTTCCTGCGCATGGCCGCCGAGTACGGCCGCGCCCTCTACGCCCTGCGGCCGATCTCGGTGCTGATGGACAACGACCCGCTGGTGGTCGAGGCCGACGTCGAGCTGGCGGCCTTCACCAGCGACAGCCTGTCGTACCGCGCCTCGGACCTGCTGCGCGGCTTCATCGTCACCGACGGCGGGCGCTATATCGGGGTCGGCACGGTGCTGGGCCTGCTGCAGGCGGCCAACGAGACCAACCGCCGGGGCGTCGAGGCCCTGGCCTCCGCCAAGGCCGATCAGGAACGCGCCCACACCTTCATGACCGCCGTGGTCGAGGCCATCCCCTCGATGGTGTTCGTCAAGCGGGCCGACGACCATTCCTACGTGCTGCTGAACCGGGCCGGCGAGAAGATCCTGGGCCACGCCCGCGCCGACATGATCGGCCGCACCGACGCCGACTTCTATCCGCCCGAACAGGCCGCCATCTATCGCCAGCGCGACGCCGAGGTCGCCGCCTCGGGCGAGGTGCGGGTGATCGAGGAGGACCTGGTGCCGCGCAAGGACGGAAGCACGGCCCTGCTGCGCACCAAGAAGATCGCCATCCCCGGCCCGGACGGCGCGGCCGAGTACATCCTGGCGGTCTCGGAAGACATCGCCGAGCGCAAGCGGGCCGAGGCCCAGATCGCCCGCCTGGCCCACTATGATCCGCTCACGGACCTTCCCAACCGCCTGCTGTTCCAGAAGGACCTGTCGGCCGCCCTGTCGCGCGCCGCGCGGCGCGAGGACCTGGTGGCGGTGCACTGCATCGACCTGGACCGCTTCAAGACCGTCAACGACACCCTGGGCCATCCGATCGGCGACGCCCTGCTGAAGACCGCCGCCGAGCGCCTGCGGGCCTGCGTGCGCGAGGGCGACACCGTCGCGCGCCTGGGCGGCGACGAGTTCGCGGTGGTCCAGTGCGGCCTGACCGACCTCTCCGGCGCCACCCGCCTGGCCGGCCGCATCGTCGAGGCCCTGGCCGAGACCTTCGAGCTGCAGGGCCACCAGGTGATGATCGGCGGCAGCGTCGGGGTGGCCGTGTCGCCCAACGACGGGTCCGACAGCGACGAGCTGCTGAAGAAGGCCGACATGGCCCTCTATCGCGCCAAGGCCGACGGCAAGGGCGCCTTCCACTTCTTCGAGCGCGCCATGGACGAGGCCCTGCAGGCCCGCCGGGCCCTGGAGCTGGACCTGCGCCTAGCCCTGGCCGAGGGTCAGTTCGAGCTGCACTACCAGCCGCTGTTCAACCTGGGCGCCGACAGGGTGACGGGCTGCGAGGCGCTGCTGCGCTGGCGTCACCCCGTGCGGGGGATGGTCTCGCCGGCCGACTTCATCCCGCTGGCCGAGGAGATCGGCCTGATCAACAGCCTGGGCGAGTGGGTGCTGCGCGAGGCCTGCCGCGAGGCGGCCGGCTGGCCCGAGCACGTGCGCCTGGCCGTGAACCTGTCGCCCGCCCAGTTCCGCGACAAGCACCTGGTGACCACCGTGGTCTCGGCCCTGGCGGCCTCGGGCCTGGCCGCCGAGCGGCTGGAGCTGGAGATCACCGAGTCGGTTCTGCTGCAGGACACCGCCGGCAACATGTCGATCCTGCACGACCTGAAGGCCCTGGGCGTGCGCATCTCGATGGACGACTTCGGCACCGGCTATTCGTCGCTGAGCTATCTGCGCAGCTTCCCGTTCGACAAGATCAAGATCGACCAGACCTTCGTGCGCGACATCCTCGACGACGCCGACGCCCTGGCGATCATCAAGGCCGTGCTGGACCTGGGCGCCAGCCTGGGCATCACCACCACGGCCGAGGGCGTGGAGTCCGAGGAGCAGCTGGACGAGCTGCGCCGCCAGGGCTGCGGCGAGATCCAGGGCTACTTCATCAGCCGGCCCAAGCCGGCGGCCGAGATCGCGGCGATGCTGGGCGTCACCGTCAAGGGCGGCGACAAGGCGCCCGTGATCACCTTCTCCCAACCTTCGGAAACCTTCTACCATGGGGAGAAGGAGGGGCCCGCGCCGCAGGCGTGGGAGGATGAGGGGGTTCCGAGTCCGACGGCGCGCAGGCAGGGCCGCGAGTGAAGCCGGAGGGGGTTATCCCCGTCTTCGATCGCCAAGCCCCCTAGGCGCCCGCCGCGATCTTCGCCACACACCGGCCCATGCGCATGGTCGGCTATCTCAGAGTTCCGCCCGTCAGGGGCGTGGTGATCGACGGGCCGTCGTCGCAGCGGCTGTTCGAGGCCGGCTGCGACCAGCTGTTCCACGACCGCTGCTACGGCCTGGCGGTGCACAAGCCGGGCCTGGACCAGGCCCTGGCCGTGCTGAAGCCCGGCGACGTGCTGGTCGTGATCAACCTGCACGCCTTCGCCGCCCATTTGGTCGACCTGCTGGAGGTGCTGGCCCGGTTCGAGGCGGCCGGCGTCCACCTGCTGACCCTGGCCGAGGGCATCGACACCCGCGCACCCGGCGGCTTCTTCACCGCCTGCGCCCAACTGGCCGCCTTCCACGACCAGCGGAGGGCCGTGCGGACCATGGAGGAGAAGATCGTGCGGGAAGGGCCGCGGCGATCGGAAGCGACGGGCGCGGCGGAGGAAGCCTGAAGCGGGCCGCCTCCGCGCCGGCCGGCTAGACCTGGGCCAGGCCGCCGTCCACGGCCAGTTCCGAGCCCGCCATGAAGGCCGAGTCGTCCGAGGCCAGGAACAGCACCGCCTTGGCGATCTCGCTCGGCGCGGCGACCCGACCGATCGGCGTCTGGCCCGCCAGGTGGTCCAGCAGGGACTGCTGCTGGGCGGGGTCTGAGCCGGCCAATTCGACCAGGCCCGGCGTCTTGACCGGGCCGGGGCTGACGACATTGACCCGGATGCCGCGATCCTTGAGGTCGAGAGTCCAGCTGCGGGCCAGGTTGCGCACCGCCGCCTTCGAGGTGCTGTACACGCTGAAGGCCGCCGTGCCGGTGCTGGCCGTGGTCGAGCCCGTCAGGATCACGCTGGCGCCGTCGCGCAGCAGCGGCAGGGCCTTCTGCACCGTGAAGATCACGCCCTTCACGTTACGGCCGAAGATGTCATCGTAGTGTTCCTCGGTGATCGCGCCCAGGGGCAGCATGTCGCCGCCGCCGGCGTTGGCGAACAGGGCGTCGATCTGGGCGTGGCGCTGCTGGACGGCGTCGTACAGCCGGTCGATGTCGGCCAGCTTCGACATGTCGGCCTGGACGCCCACCGTCTTGCCGCCGATCGCCTTCACAGCCGCGTCCAGCTCGGCCTGGCGGCGGCCGGCGATGAACACCGCGGCCCCTTCGGCCGCGAACTGGCGGGCGGTCTCCAGGCCGATCCCGCTGGTGCCGCCGGTCACCACCACCACCTTGTTTTCGAACTTGCCGCTCATCTGAAACTCTCCTTGGTCGACGAACCGTTCGTCGTGACGGGAGAGATGCATCTGGAACGATGAGACGAGTAGTCGGCCTCTGTGATACTTAGTGTCCCAAATTTGGGACGATCGCATGCCCGACCTGAACGACTACCTGCTCTACGCGGCCGTGGTGAGCCATGGCGGTTTCGCCCCGGCCGGCCGCGCGCTACGCCAACCGAAGTCCACCCTGAGCCGGCGGATCGCGGCGCTCGAGGCGCGGCTGGGCGTGCGGCTGATCGAGCGCACAACGCGCCGCTTCCGGGTCACCGAGGTGGGCCAGGCCTTCTACGAGCGCTGCCGCATCGTGGCCCTGGACGTGGAGCAGGCCGACGCCGTCGCCGCCGAGGCCAAGAGCGAGCCGCACGGCGTCATCCGCTTCAGCTGTCCCACGGGCCTGGTCGAGACCCTGTCGGCGACCTTCCCGCAATTCCTCGCGCGGTTCCCGAAGGTTCGGCTGCAGGTGATCGCGGTGGACCGGGCCGTGGACCTGATCGACGAGCGGATGGACGTCGCCCTGCGGGTGCGCACCACCCTGGCGACCGACGCGGCCCTGACCATGCGCACCCTGGGCCGGTCGTCACGCATCCTGGTGGCCGGCCCGCAGATGGCGGCGCGCTGCGACGGCCTGTCAGTGGAGGACGTCGCCGGCCTACCCACCCTGAGCCCCACCGACCAGCCGGGCGAGATCGTCTGGGAGCTGTCCGGCCCGAACGGCGAGGTCCGCGAGGTCCGCCACGAGCCGCGCATGACCTGCGGCGACTTCCTGGCCCTGCGCGACGCCGCCGCCGCCAACGCCGGGATCGCCTTCCTGCCGGACCATGTCTGCCGGGGCGACCTGATCAGCGGCCGTCTGGTGCGGGTGTTCCCCGAGTGGCGGTCGCAGGACGGGATCGTCCACCTTGTGTTCACCACCCGGCGCGGCCTGCCGCCTGCGGTGCGGGCGCTGATCGACCACCTGGCCGCCGTGTTCAGCCGCGACCGGCCGGTCGGCTAGGCGATCTGCGCGAGCGCCGCGCCCAGTTCCTCGACCATCTCCGGCGTCGTGGCCCAGGAGCACATGAAGCGCGCGGTGCCGTCCAGGAAGCGGTAGACGAACCAGCCTTTCTGGCGAAGCCGCTCCAGGGCCTGGTCGTCCATGTCGACGAACAGGCCGTTGGCTTCGACCGGGTGGCGCAGGGGGAAGGGCATCAGGGCGGCCAGCTTCCGGGCCATGGCGTTGGCGTGGGCGGCGCGAGCGGCCCAGGGACCGCCGTCCCCGCCTTCGCCCAGCAGGCCCAGCCACGGGGCGGCCAGGAACCGGCCCTTGGAGACCAGCTGGCCCGCGTGCTTGAGGCGGGCGTCCAGGCGCTTGCCCAAGGCCTTGTCCAGGAACACCACGGCCTCGGTCGGGGTCGAGCCGGCCTTGGTGCCGCCGATCACCAGGATGTCGACGCCGATCTTCGCCACGCGCTTCAGGTCGAAGCCCGCCGCCACCGCGTTGGCCAGGCGCGCGCCGTCCAGGTGCACGCCGTAGCCCTTGGCCTTCACCGGCGCGATCAGGGCGGCCAGGTCGTCGGCGGAATAGACCGTGCCGTATTCGGTGGCGTTGGTCAGGGACAGGGCGGCGGCTGGCTGGCGGTACGAGACGTCCGGCTCGTTCAGGGCCAGCTCCAGCCCCGGCAGGGCGATCTTGCCCGAGGCGCCGGCCAGGCCGATCAGGCCCACGCCCTGGCCGAAGAAGCCCGGCGCGCCGGTCTCGTCGGTGCAGATGTGGGCGTGCTCGTGGCCCAGGACCGCCTCGTGCGGATGGGCCAGGCACGTCAGGGCGAAGGCGTTGGCCGCCGTGCCCGAGGCGGTGAACCGCACCTCGGCGTCGGCGTCCAGCAGGGCGCGGATACGGTCGGCGGCCGCCGCGCTGACATGGTCGGTTCCGTAGCCCGAGGCGGTGCCCGCATTGGCGGCGATGATCGCCTCGATGACTTCCGGCATGGCGCCTGCGACGTTGTCGGAAGCGAAGTCGTAGCGGGCCATTCAGGTCCTCAGGGAGCGGGCGGGTTCTCGGGGAAGGCCGGACGGCCAGGCTCGATCCGATGCCACGGCTGGGCCTCGCTCGTCCAGAGATGGATGGCCGGCTCCAGGAGCGACGGGTCGTCCAGGCTGCCCGCCTTGACCGGGTAGAAGGGGAAGACGCCCTCGGACCACAGGGGCGAGCCGCAGTCGCCGCAGAACACCTGGTTCACCTCGCCGCCGCTGCCGCCCTGGCGGGCGTAGTGCTTCGGCTGGCCCTTGGTGACGACGAAGCCGCTCTTCGGGGCCAGGGCCACCGAGTTGGGACCGCCGCCGGTGGAGTACTGGCACTGCCGGCAATGGCAGACCCCCGAACCCATCAGGTCGCCGGTGATCTCGTAGCGGATCGCGCCGCACTGGCAGCCGCCCTGGATGGTCATGGTGTTTTCTCCCTTTGATCGGCCTCGGCGGGCCGTTCGGGGGAGAGTGCACGAAGAACGTCGTTTGCTCTATCGCCCCAAACCGTTGTCATTCCGGAAGCCTCGCAGAGGCTGTCCGGGACCCAGGGGACTGGGCTGATGCGGTGCGGTTCACCTGGGTCCCGGACAAGCGCTGCGCGCTTTCCGGGATGACAACCCAAGGGATCAATCAAACACGATCACCGACCGCGCCAGCTCCCCGCGCTTCAGTTCGTCGAAGGCCGAGTTGACCTCCTCCAGCCTGATCCGGCGCGAGATCAGCTCGTCCAGTTTCAGCTTGCCGGCCATGTAGGCGTCGACCAGGCGCGGCATGTCGACCGGGAAGCGGTTGGAGCCCATGTAGCTGCCCTGGATCCTGCGCTCGCCCAGGAAGTCGACCCCGTGCAGCTCGATCTTGGTGCCGACCGGGATCATGCCGATCACATTGGCCGTGCCGCCCCGGCGCAGCATCTTGAACGACGCTTCGGCGGTGGCCTTCAGGCCGATGGCCTCGAAGCTGTGCTGCACGCCGCCGCTGGTCAGCTCGACCACCGCCTTGGCCACGTCGTCGACGGCGCCGGCGTCGATCACGTCGGTGGCCCCGAACGTCTTGGCCAGTTCCAGCTTGGCCGGCACCCGGTCGATGGCGATGATCCGGCCGGCGCCCGCGATGGCCGCCCCGTTTATCGTGGCCAGGCCGACGCCGCCGCAGCCGATCACGGCCACCGTCTCGCCCGGGCGGACGTTGGAGGTGTGGACCACCGAGCCGACGCCGGTCATCACCGAACAGCCGATCAGGGCGGCGCGGTCGAACGGCATGTCCTTGCGGATGGCCACGCACGCATGCTCGTGCACCAGCATCATCTCGGCGAACGACGACAGGTTCAGGAACTGGGCCATCCTGGTGTCGCCCGTTCTTTCGCCATTTGGCCCGGACAGGTCCTCGCGGAACAGGCGCGGCTCCTCGCCCTTGCCACGCTTGGTCTCGGGGCTGATGCAGAGGTTCATGTGCCCGGTCAGGCAGACCTCGCAGTGGCCGCAATAGGGGTTGAGGCAGGTGATCACGTGGTCGCCGACCTTGACCGTGCGGACCTCGGACCCGACCGCCTCGACGATCCCGGCGCTCTCGTGGCCCAGCACGGCGGGCAGCGGGTGGGAGTAGGAGCCTTCGACGAAGTGCAGGTCGGAATGGCAGACGCCGGCGGCCTTGGTGCGGATCAGCACCTCGCGCGGGCCGGGCTTTCCGATCGAGACCTCCTCGATCGAGAGCGGCTTGCCCACTTCGCGCAGAACGGCGGCCTTCATCGGCGATCTCCCTTGTTGTTGCGGGAGACCCTAGCGGGAGGGCGGGGTTCGAAGGAAGGGGTTATTCGAACAAATGTTTGGAAGAGGCCTCGGCGGCGGCCTTAAGCCGCCAGCTGGACCTTGCGCTCCGGCAGCACGGCGTCGACGGCCAGCAGCACGATCATGGCCGCCTCGGTGGTGATCACCGCCGAGACCAGGGTCGAGGCGACGTCCTCGCCCAGGGGCGGGGGCGGGCTGATGCTGTCGGCCGGGACGATGAAGCTGTCGCAGACCGCGTCGACCAGCAGGCCGGCGACGTCGTCGTGATGCTCGACCACGATGATCACCTGGCGGGCGCTGTCGGCGGCCACGCCCTTGCCCAGGCGTTCGGAGAGGTCGATGACCGGCATGACCTGGCCGCGCAGGTTGATCACGCCGCGCACATAGGGCGGGGCGTCGGGCAGCGGGGTGGCGGGGGTGACGCCGCGGATCTCGCGGACCGCGCCCACGGGCACGCAATAGGTCTGGGTTCCGACTTCGAACGACAGGATCTGCAGATCCTGGCCGGCCGTGTAAGCCACGTTCCTGGACATCGGCGGGTCGCCTTCAAGCTTGTCTGCGCCCGTTCTGGGCGCCGTCTTGATCCCAGCTTCACGCGGAAAGGTGAATAAATCCGCCTCGAATTCAACGATTTGAGTCTCGGGGGCGCCCGGCGAAGCTGACGGCCCCGTTCAGCCTGCGTTCAGCCGCCGGGGCGGAGGATGGGTCCCAAGATGGAGACGGACCTGTCGGGACGCCTCTCCAGAGAGGACACGAGCGTCATGAACCGCAATCTGAAGACCCTGATCGGCCGCGCGACGGCCGGCGTCGCCGCCCTGGCCCTGGTCGCCGGGGCGACCGGCGCCTCGGCTCAAGGCTACCGCCACGGCGGCTACTACGGCCATGGCCACGGCCACCACGACAACGACGCGGGGGTGGCCATCGCCGCCGGCGTCGTCGGCCTGGCCCTGGGCGCGGCGATCGCGGGCAACGGCAACAACCACTACCGCAGCGGCTACAGCTACGGCTACGCCCCTCCGCCGCCGCCCCCGCCGCGCTACTACGGCGGCTACGCCCCGCGCCCGTACGGCTATGGCTACGGCCGCGACTGCTGGACCACGCGCGAATACGACCCCTATCGCGACGCGGTCTATTCGCGGACGGTGTGTCGGTAACGGCTGATCGATCTGGAAACGAAGACGCCCCGGGTTCGCACCCGGGGCGTTTTTGTTAGGCCTGGGCCCCGTCCCCAAATCGTTGTCATCCCGGAAGCCCCGCAGGGGCTGTCCGGGACCCAGGGGGCTGGGCTGATGCGGTGCGGTTCACCTGGGTCCCGGACAAGCCCTGCGCGCTTTCCGGGATGACAACCCTTGAGTCGGTGTGGGGTCTACCCCTGCGCCGCCCGCAGCCGCTCCAGGTACTGCGGGTGCAGTTCCTGGTTGGCCGCCAGGATCGAGGCGCCGTCGACGGGATTGCCGTGTTCCTCGATCGTGCTGACCTTGCCGCCGCTCTCGGTGACCATCAGCACGCCGGCGGCCACGTCCCACGGCTTGAGGTTCCGCTCCCAGAAGCCGTCGAAGCGGCCGGCGGCCACCCAGGCCAGGTCCAGCGAGGCCGCGCCGAAGCGCCGCACGCCCGAGACCTTCTGGCTGATCTGGTGCAGCTCCTTCAGGAACTGGGCGTGGCCGGGCTTGCCCAGGAACGGGATGCCGGTGGCGATCAGGCTTTCGTCCAGGTGACGGCGAGCCGCGACGCGCAGGCGTTTCTCGGCGCCCAGGAACGCGCCCTTGCCCTTTTCCACCCAGAACAGGTCGTTGGTGATGGGGTTGTAGGTGACGCCGGCCACCACCTCGCCCTCGCGCTGCAGGGCGATGTTGACCGCGAAGTGCGGGATGCCATGCAGGAAGTTGGTGGTGCCGTCCAGCGGGTCGACGATCCAGGTGTGGGTCTTGTCGGTGCCCTCGACCAGGCCGCGCTCCTCGCCCAGGAAGCCGTAGCCGGGGCGGGCCTTCTCCAGGATCTCGAAGATCACCTGCTCGGCCTTCTGGTCGGCGGCGGTGACGAAGTCGGCGGGACCTTTCTTGGACACCTGCAGCTCGGTGACTTCGCCGAAGTCACGGGCCAGGCCGCGCGCTGCCTTACGCGCAGCGTCGATCATCACGTTCAGGAGGGCGGAAGCGGTGGCCAATCTGGATGTCCTTCAAAGGTCCCCCTACGCAGCGTCATGGGAGTGACGGCGGGGGATATGCGTGCGGGCGGATAGAAAGATCGGGAAAGTGGGCGCGATACCTAGTCGCCTGGGCCGCCGAAAGCAAGGCGAGGGGATTTTGTCGCGACCTAGCCGTTCGGCCGCTGTTGTCGCCGGAGAACGTGGCCGATCACCCAGGCGATCGTGCCCAGGGCCGTCAGGGCGAACCCCAGGACCAGTCCGATGACGATCCAGGTCGCTACGCGGTTGATGTCCTGCGGCGCGGCGTCGGCGGTTCCAGGCGGCATCTTCACGGTCACCTGAACCGTGAAGAGCGGGACGATCAGATAGAAGATCACGCCCAGCGCCAGAAAGGCCAGGACGGCGAGTTTCCATTTGGCGCGCATGGCTTTCGTCTCCCCCGAGGCCCGAGACAGCTTGGCCAGCTTCACGCCGTTTCACAACCGTCGGCGGATTTTTCGCGCCGCCGTGTCACATCCGTGACGCCTGTCTCGTCCTGTCCCTGAACAACGGAGGGCACGACGATGCGTTGGGTGAAATGGATCCTGCCGGCGATCCTGGCGGTCAACGGCGCGGTGATGATGCTGGTCCCGGCCTGGTGGTATCCGCGCGTTCCGGGGGTGATCGAGACCGGGGCGTTCAACGACCACTTCGTGCGCGACATCGGGGCGGCGTTCCTGGCCTGCGCCCTGGCCATGGGCTGGGCGCTGAAGGATGCGGTGCGCGGCCTGGGCGCGGCGGCGGCCTCGGCGACCTTCCTGTGCCTGCACGCGGTGATCCACCTGATCATGCCGTTCTGCGGGACCAGCGTGCCATGGCCGCTGCTGGCCCGCGACTTCCCCGGCGTGTTCCTGCCGGCGATCCTCAGCGTCCTGATCGTGCGCTCGTGCCGGCGACGCGCCGCCAAGGTGGAGGCCTGAGCCATGCTGACGTGGCTGATGCTGAGCGCGGTGCGCCGCCTGGAGCGCCGCTACGACTACGACGCCAGCTATATCCGCGCCCTGGCGGCGGCCAGTCCCAAGGCGCTGATGGCCTTCTCGGGCGTCGGGCGGCTGCAGGGCTTCCGCGAGGGCGCGCCGCCCGAGGCGATCGCGGCGGCGGCCCTGGCCGGCACGCTGAACGAGGACTGCGGGCCCTGCACCCAGATCGTCGTGCGCCAGGCCGAGGAGCGGGGTGTCTCGCCCGCGATCCTGGCGGCGATCCTGTCCGGCGACGGCGAGGCCATGGGGCCGGACGCGGGCCTGGCCTTCGGCTTCGCCCGCGCCAGCCTGGCCCGCGACCTGGAGAGCAGCGAGGACCTGCGCGACGAGGTGGTGGCGCGGTGGGGCCGGAAGGGACTGGCCGCCATCGCCCTGGCCTTGGCGACGGCGCGGGTCTATCCGACGGTGAAATACGCGCTGGGCTACGGCAAGGCCTGTTCCAAGGTCACGGTCGGCGGGCGCGCGGTGGCGGTGCGGGCATGAGCGACGATTTGAGCAAAGACGGGGACACGATCTTCGAAGATCGGCGCGGGGCGATGACCGGCCTGGCCTATCGCATGCTGGGCTCGCGGGCCGACGCCGAGGACGTGGTGCAGGACGCCTGGATACGCTGGCGCGGCGTGGAGCCCGGCGAGGTCGCCAATCCCGCCGGCTTCCTCAACAAGGTGGTCACCCGCCTGTGCCTGGACCGGCTGAAGTCGGCCCGGGCCCGGCGCGAGGTCTATGTCGGCGAATGGCTGCCCGAGCCGGTGGTCGACGAGGACCACGAACGCCTGGGCGAGGACCTGTCGGTGGCCTTCCTCCTGGCCCTGGAGCGGCTGACCCCGCTGGAGCGCGCGGCCTTCCTGCTGCACGACGTCTTCGACGCGTCGTTCGCCGACGTCGCCAAGACCCTGGGCCGCACCGAGGCCGCCTGCCGCCAGCTGGCCGCCCGGGCCCGCGAGCACGTCAAGGCCGGCAAGCCCCGCTACCACCCCAGCGCCGAGGAGGAGCAGCGCCTGACCGGCGCCTTCCTGGCCGCCGCCATGACCGGCGACGAGGCCCTGCTGCGCGGCGTCCTGGCCCAGGACGTGGTCATGCATTCGGACGGCGGCGGCATCGCCAAGGCGACGATGAACCCGGTCTTCGGTCTGGAGAAGGCGATCCGCCTGGTGCTGGGCATCAAGAAGAAATGGCCGGCCCCCGAGGGTACGGACGCGCGCCTGGCGCGGATCAACGGCGCCCCCGGCATCGTGTTCAGCCACGACGGCGTGGTGTTCCAGACCATGGGCCTGGAGATCGTCGACGGCCGCATCGCCGCCGTCTACACGATGCGCAATCCTGAGAAGCTGGCGCGGCTGAACTCCTGAGGCCCTAAGGCAAAGCCACCTTCGGCAGGGTGTCCCGGGTCTCGCAGGCCACGCGGCCCGCGCCGCCGGCGGCGCCTTTGATGTCTTCGATCTTCTCGCCCTTGCGCCAGCCTTTGGGCAGGCCCTGGTCGCCCGAGAAGTCCATGCCCAGGTCGATCCACTTGTCGGCGGCGCAGTCCAGGGCGAACAGCATGATCGGGCCCTTGCCGCCCGGCCAGCCCTTGTAGGGGCCGTTGGGCCGGCCCTCGGCGATGCGCAGCACCACCAGGCCGGACGTCTCGTCCACCCTCAGGAAGTCCGCGTCGTAGAAGGTCTTCGCCTCGCCGGGCGAGGGCTTCCAGTTCTCGGCCCAGGTCATCGTGGCGGCGGTCGCCGCCAGGCCCAGGGCCGTTACGCCAAGCAAACACAGACCAAGCCGCCGCATGGGCGTCCTCCCCGTATTTTATCGTTGGGAGGAGGCTACGCCCGTCAAGCTTGAGCGGCAAGTTCCGCGAACGGCGTTACGCGGCGGAGGCGTCGTCGTCGGGGAACAGCCGACCGATCAGCGCGCCCTGGCCGGACTGCAGCACGTGGGCGTCGGTCAGGGGGATCCAGAAGCACTCCAGGCGGGTCGGAGGCTCCAGCCCGTCGTGGTCCTCGATCGCCGGCCAGCGCTCGGGCAGAGGCGCGGTCGGCCGGGCCAGGAAGAAGACGCGGTGCTGGATCTCGAACCGATGGGGCGTGATGTCGTACTCGGCCTCGCCCAGGTTGCCGAGGATCTCGAAATCCTGGCGGCCGGTCTCCTCCCGCAGTTCGCGCAGGGCGGCGGCGCGCGGGTCCTCGCCGTCGCGGATCGAACCGCCGGGAACCTGCAGGCCGACGGCGTCGGGTGAATGGTCGGGGTGGCGCAGCACCAGCAGGCGGTCGCGGTCGATGCAGTAGATCACGACCTTGCGCCGCCGCGCCTTCATCGCGCGGCAAGCCCTTGGGCGATGGCGGCGTTGAGCGCCGCGACGCCGGCGGCGGGACCGTCCGGGTGTTTCCAGACACCGGCCGACACGGCCAGGAAGTCGGCGCCCGCTGTGGCCAGGCCGGCGGCGTTGTCGGCGGTGATCCCGCCGATGGCCACCGAGGGGACCTCCATCGTCTCCTGCCAGATCGACAGGATCTCGGGATCGGCGGTGGTCGGGGCGTCCTTGGTGTTGGTCGGGAAGAAGGCCCCGAAGGCCACGTAGTCGGCCCCGGCCTCGGCGGCCTCCATGGCCAGGTGGCGGCTGTCGTGGCAGGTGACGCCGATCATCGCCGACGGACCCATGATCTTGCGGGCGTCCTTGTAGGGCGTGTCGCTCTGGCCGACATGGACGCCGTCGCAGCCCAGGCGCGCGGCCAGGTCGGGACGGTCGTTGAGGATCACCGCCACGTCGTGCGCGCGGGCGATGGGGGCCAGGGCCTGCACGGCGGCGGCGATCACCTCGTCCGGGGCGTCCTTCAGGCGGATCTGCAGCGCCGCCACGTCGCCGGCGTCGAGCGCCGCGGCGAGGTCGCGGCCGAAGGCGGTCAGGTCGTCGAGGGCCGGCGGGGTGATCAGATAGAGGCGGCAGTCGGTCATGGGCGCCAATTACGCCGATTTGGCCGCTGACGCAGCCCCCTCCGGCCATGGCCGGGGACAGGCGCATGCACCTGTCCCCCCTCGTTCACTTTGTCGCACTGCGAGTCAGTTGCAAAAGCCTCGCGCCTCCGCTACATGAGAATGACAATCATCTCGGGTAGGGCGTTCTCCCTTGTACGTCTGCAATTGTAACGGCATTCGCGAGCGTGAAGTCCGCGCCGCCATCGAGGCGGGCGCAACCCGTCCCGCCGAGGTGTTCCGCCACAAGGGCTGCCAGGCCCAGTGCGCCAAGTGCGTCTGCGAGATGCGGCAGATGATCCAGGACAGCCGCGAGGCCCTGGCCTTCGCCGCCGAATAGGTTCTCGTTCCGCTCATCCCGGCGAATGCCGGGATCCAGATGGAATGACTTTGGGCCTGACGCCATGAGCGCCGCGCTCTTTCCAATCAGCCTCTCAGCCTTTGGATCTGGATCCCGGCATTCGCCGGGATGGGCGGATTTGGGGTATTTTCCGCTCACGCGAAGCAGTCTCACGCTTTTCCGTGAGGCTGAGAAACACTTGCAGACATAGCGGTTGAAGCAACCCAGGCGATAGATCAGGGTCCCCTCGATCAATCGAATCTGAGGAGGCCGCCATGCAAGGCGATCCCGGCATCATCCGGCTCTTGAACGCGGTGCTCACCAACGAGCTGACGGCGGTGAACCAGTACTTCCTGCACGCGCGGATGTACGACAACTGGGGCTTCAAGCGCCTGGGCAAGATCACCTACGACGAGTCGATCGGCGAGATGAAACACGCCGACAAGCTGATCAACCGCATCCTGTTCCTGGAAGGCCTGCCCAACCTGCAGGACCTGCACAAGCTGAAGATCGGCGAGACCGTGCCGGAATGCCTGGCCAGCGACCTGCAGGTCGAGCTGGGCGGCCGCGAGACCCTGATCCCCGGCATCATCCAGTGCGAGCAGGCCCGCGACTATGTCAGCCGCGAGCTGCTGCGCGAGATCCTCAGCGACACCGAGGAGCACATCGACTTCCTCGAGATGCAGCTGGGCCTAGTCAAGTCGCTGGGCGAACAGAACTACCTGCAGAGCGCCGTGGGCGAGCTGCCGGCCTAGGATCGTCGATCCCGCGCAAGGCCCTCCCCCTGTGGGGGAGGCGATCGCGCAGCGATCGGTGGGGGGAGTCTCAGGGCGCTCGATCCGGTTTGGGGCCGTCTACCGAATACTCCCCCCTCCGTCGGCTTCGCCGACACCTCCCCCACAGGGGGAGGACCGCACCATGAACACCCGCGCGTCCTCGTCCAGGCCGCGCGCCCGGTGCTCCGCCCGGATCGCCAGCATCCCCGGCGTCAGGGCCTCCACCTCCACGAACCCCAGCCGCCGATAGTACGGCGCGTTCCACGGCACCGCGCGGAAGGTCGACAGCGACAGGCCCGCCAGCCCCGCCGCCAGCGCCCGCTCCGCCGCCGCGTCCAGCAAGGCCGCGCCGATCCGGCGTCCCTCGAAGGCCGGCAGCACGTCGATCTGCTCGACATAGGCGTAGGTTTCGACCCGCCGGAACATCACGAAACCCGCGACGGTCCCGTCCTCGACCGCGACGATCAGGCCGCCGTCCGCGATCCGCGCGGCGAGCACCGCCGGGGGGCTGGGTTCGTCCGCCGCCAGGGCGTCCATCAGCCCGACGAACCGCTGGGCCGAGGCGCGTTCGAGGGCGCGGATCGTCTCGATCTCGTCGGGCCGGGCGGGGCGGAATTCGACCATGGCGGGCTCACAAACCGTTTCGCCGCCCTGGAACCAAGGTCCAGCTAGACGGGTTACAAGCATGTTTAGCGAGGAGTACCGCCATGCACATCCCGAACGGCCGATCCCACGGGAGGCGGACTCACGCCGGTCGCGAGTCGTTCGAGATGGACGCCAAGGCCGACACCGCCGTTTCGGCCGGCGCGCAGCTGGCCATCGGCCTGGCCCTGGCCGGCGGCGCGATCCTGGCCTCGACCCTGCTGGGCCGGCGCCACGAGCGGATGATCGACGACGAGGAATACGCGGTCGGCTACGCCGAGATGCACGAGCCGGTCGCCCATCAGCCCAAGGCCCTGACCAGCCTGATCCTGCCGCCGCTGTTCATCGCCATGACCCTTTCGGGGCTGCGCATCTGGAACGCGCCCTCCAGCCCCACACGCACCCGGGCTCTCACCCTCTGGAGCCTGGTCCAGGGCTTCAACGCCCTCTGGCTGGCCCTCGGCGCCAAGCGCGTCGGGGGGCAGCTTGGCGCCGCCACGGCGTCCCTGGCCGCCTCGGGCGCCTACGCCCTGCAGGCCCGCAAGCTGGTGGCCCCGGCCTCGGGTTTCTCCAGCCCCTATCTGGGCTGGCTGGGCTTCGCCAACGCCCTGACCGAGGAGTTGTGGAAGCGGCCCCGCCGGGTGACCGTCCACTAGAAGAACGCCGTTCAGCGGCCGTTCAGGCGGCCAAGCTTTAGCTGTCCCCGAAACGTGTTTCGGGGAGGCTTTCCATGCGTGGTCTTCGGGTTCTGGGTCTGGCCGTCACGGTCGCCGCGCTGGCGGGCTGCGCCACCATGAGCAAGGAGGCCTGCCTGCAGGGCGACTGGGGCGCGCAGGGCTTCAAGGACGGCGAGGCGGGACGCGCCCAGAGCCGGCTGGACGACCACGCCAAGGCCTGCGCCAAGGTCGGGGTGGTCCCCGAGGCCGGTCCCTATTTCGAGGCCCGCGACCAGGGGCTGAAGCTCTATTGCACCCAGGACCGCGGCTTCGGCGAGGGCCGCGAGGGGAACAGCTACGCCGGGGTCTGCCCGCCGGGCGCCGAGCGCGGCTTCCTGGTCGGCTACGCCGACGGCCAGCTGGTCCACGCCGCCGTCTCGCGGCTGAGCCAGGCGGAGTCGGACCGCGACAGCGCCGACCACCGCGCCGAGAAGCGCGACCGCGAAGCGCGGGGCGTCGAGGACGAGCTGCAGAATCCCAAGCTGAACGACGAGCAGAAGCGCGAGCTGCGCGATCGCCTGAACCGCCTGCGGTCCGAACGCCGCCAGGCCGTCGAGGATGGCCGCCGGGCCGAGTGGGCCGCCCGCGACGCCGAGCGCGAGGTCGACGATCTGCACCACCGCTTCGGGGTGCGGTACGGGAGTTGGTAGTCACCCTCTCCCAGAGGGAGAGGGAGGGACCCATGCGCAGCATGGGAGGGTGAGGGGTTAAATCGTCAGACGGCGTGCCGGCAGGACGTCGTGAGAACTGCGGTGAGGGTGTAACCCCTCACCCTCCCACGCCTTCGGCGTGGGCCCCGCCCTCTCCCTCTGGGAGAGGGTGTCTATCGGACGCCCAGGGCGGCATCCAGGCTCCACTTCCCGCCGCCCTTGGCGACCAGGAACAGCAGAATCGCGGCCCACGACAGGTGGGTGCTCCAGGCGTCGGGATAGACGAACACCTCGATCACCAGGGTCATGCCCAGGAAGGCCAGGGCGGAAAGCCGGGTGAACAGGCCCAGCACCAGCAGGATCGAGAACAGGTGCTCGCTGTAGGTCGCCAGGTGCGCGGCGATGTCCGAGGGGATCAGCGGCAGGCGGTATTCGTCGGCGAACAGCGAATAGGTCCCGTCGGTGATGTGCAGGATCCCGTCGACCTTGGTGCGTCCGGACAGGAAGAACACCGAGGCGATGCCCAGCCGCGCGACCAGGGTCAGGACCCCGTCGGGCAGGGCGCGATGGGCCAGGGCGGCCAGGCGGTCGAGCGGGCGGCTCCAGGGGCGCGCGGCGGCGGGGACGAGCATCTGGTCGGTCACGCGGGGTCTCCGGGGTCGAGGCCGACGAACACGCCGTCGGCGATGAGGGCGGCGAAAAGGGCGGGCAGGTCGGCGGCCGGATCGGCTTCGGCGGCGGCGGTGATCGCCTCGCCCAGGGTCGCGTCGTCTGCGGCGGCGGCCAGGAAGGCGTGGCCGGCGCGGTCGAGCAGACGGGCCGTCACGTTCTCGTGCGGGCGGACGATCAGGACGCCCTGCGGGTCTTCCGCCAGCTCCATCTCGCCGGGCTGGGGTTCGCGCGCCGCCAGCCACAGGCCGGGCAGGCCGCTGTCGAACCAGGCGAAGGCCAGGCTGGGATGCAGGCGCGGGCGAGCGGCCGCCAGGGCCTGGGGCTCCAGGGCGAAGGCCTCGGCGGCCAGCGGCCGGCCCTCGGGCGCGAACAGGGCGGTGGCCCACATCCCATCCATCCGGGCCATGGCCGGCAGGTAGGGCAGGTCGTCGGCCGGCGGGAAGCGCGCCAGCCAGTCCGGGAAGCCCACGCCATAGGCCAGGAGGGCGGCGCTCTTCGGCGGATTGTCGCGCGCGAAGAGGGCGGCGGCCGCGCCGAACCAGTCGTCGCCGACCAGGCTGGCCACGGTCGGGAAGTTGGCGGCCAGGGCGTCGACGCAGCCCTTGGCGATGGTGTTGCGATAGACGGCCAGGCCGGCGGGATCGGTCTCGCCCTCCGGCAGCCAGCCGGTGATCGGCGCGGCCGTGCGCTCGGCGAGGGCGGCGGCGAAGGCGTCCTGGAATGTTCCGAGTTCACCCACGGGCGTCATCCCCGACAGGTTCGGGCCTGGACTGGGGAGAGGCGCATGCGCCTGTCCCCATCAGCGTCCGCTGGAGCAGGCCATGCGCCCGGTCGCGTTCGGCCATCAGCACGTCGAAGGCGGGGATGTCGTCGTCGCGTTCGATCAGGGTGGGGCGCGGGCCGACGCGGTCGATCAGGCGGCGATAGAGGGCCCAGACGGGTTCGGCCACCGGCGCGCCGTGGGTGTCGATCAGCAGGGCCGATCCGCTTCGCGCCTCATTGGCATCGACGCCGTGGCCGGCCAGATGGATTTCACCGATCGCCTCGGCGGGCAGGACGTCCAGATAGGTCTCGGCGGCGTAGCCCAGGTTGCTGGCGCTGACGAACACGTTGTTGACGTCGACCAGCAGGCCGCAGCCCGTGCGGCGGGTCAGTTCGACGAGGAAGTCGGTCTCGTCCAGCTCATGGCCGGTCAGCGGCAGGTACAGCGACGGGTTCTCGACCAGGATCGTCCGTCCCAGGACGTCCTGCGTGCGGCCGATATTGGCGGCGATGCGGTCGAGGGCGGCGCGGGTGCGGGGGAAGGGCAGGAGGTCGGGCTGGTGGACCCCGCGCCAGGCGCTCCAGGCCAGGTGTTCGGACATCACGAACGGCTCGAACCGGTCGGCCAGGGCCTTCAGGGCCAGGAGGTGGCCGAGGTCGGGATCGGCGTCGGCGGCCAGGGACAGGCCCACGCCGTGCAGCGACAGCGGGCGCGTCTCGCGGATCGCCTCCAGCCGGCGCAGGCGCGGCCCGCCGGCGGCCATGTAGTTCTCGGGATGGACCTCGAACCACAGCCCCTCGGCGTCGGCCGCGAGCGCGTCGTCATAGTGCTGCGGTTTCAGGCCGAGGCCGGCGGTGGGGGACATGGTCGCCATTCCGAAAACGAAAATCGGTTGTCATCCCGGAAGCCTCGTAGAGGCTGTCCGGGACCCAGGTGACTGGGCCAAGGCGGTGTGGCCGCCCCTGGGTCCCGGACAGCGCTACGCGCTTCCGGGATGACAACGAGAGAGGAGGCTTACGCCTTCGGCGGGGTCAGCGAGCCCGTGCCGTTCGGGGTCTTGATGGTCACGCAGGTGCCCTTGGCGACCTTCTTCCAGGCGTCGGCCTGGTAGTCGACCTTCGAGGTGCCCGCGCACGAGGTGCCGGCGCCGGCCTTGCAGTCGTTCTGGCCGGCCTTGGCCACGCCGTAGCACTTTTCCATTTCGGTCTTGGCCGGCTTCATGTCGTCGCGGGCCATGGCGGCGCCGGCGCTCAGGGCGAACACGGCGGCGAGGGCGAGGGCGGGAGTGCGTTGCACGGTACGGGTCATGGGGGGACGTTTCCTTCGTCTGTCCGACCGCGCCCGGCGCCGATCGTCGGCCCGTCCTGCGCGGTCATGGGGGAGTTACGGACGGGTGCGGCGAAAGGTTACACCGGTATCCGAACAAAAACGCGGCGGCCAAAACGGGGGTGTGAAAATCACCGCATCCGGTTCCCGCGCTCGCCCGCTTTCCGGTTGGGGCGACGCGGTGTAACCATCGGCCCGTCTCGCGCGAACAAGGGGGAGGCGTGACGGAAACCGAGGCCGCCCTGAAGGCGCTGATGCTGCTGGGCCTGGACGGCGACGCCCCGGCCTATCGGCTGTTGCTGTCCCAGTTGGGCGGTAGGCTCCGCGTCTATTTCGAGCGCCGCATGCGCGACGCCCCCGGCGATGTGGAGGACCTGGTGCAGGAGACCCTGATGGCGGTGCATACGCGGCGCGCGACCTACGATCGCGCCCAGCCGTTCACCCCCTGGGCCTTCGCCCTGGCGCGCTACAAGCTGATCGACCACTGGCGGCGGCGGAAGGTGCGGGCGGCCGTGCCGATCGACGACTATGTCGAGGTCCTGGCCGCCTACGCCCCGGAACCCGGCTCGGCGATGGACCTGGACCGCGCCCTGGACACCCTGCCCGAGCGCCAGCGCGAGCTGGTGCGCGCGGTCAAGATCGAGGGGCTGAGCCTGGCCGAGGCCGGCGACCGGACCGGCGTCTCGGAAGGCGCGGCCAAGGTCGCCCTGCACCGGGCCCTCAAGAGCCTGGGAGAAAGGATGCGCGGCCGTGCGGACGGATGATCTGATCGATCAGCTGGCGGCCGACCCGCGCGCCATCCCGGCCGGGGCGGTGCAGCGCCGCTTCCTGGGCCTGGCCGTGGCCGCCGCCCTGGCGGCGCTGGTCATGGTGCTGGCCTGGCTGGGCACGCGCCAGGACCTGGCCCAGGCCATGACCGGCCGGATGTTCTGGATGAAGGCGACCTATACCGGCCTGCTGGGCCTGGCCGGCTTCTGGGCGCTGGAGCGCCTGGCCCGGCCCGAGGGTGTCCCGAAGAAGGCGCTGCTGTTCGGGGCGCTGGTGCTGGCGTTGTTCGTCGGCCTGGGCTTCGGCCAATGGCTGGCGGCAGACTGGGCGCATCGCCGGTCGATGATGATGGGCGGGTCGTGGAAGGTCTGCTTCCGCTACATCCTCACCTTGGCCCTGCCGGGGCTGGCGGCGACCCTGGTCGTGCTGCGCGGCATGGCCCCGACCCGTCCGGCCCTGACCGGCTTCGCGGCCGGCGCCTTCGCCGGCGGCGTGGCGGCCACGGTCTACGGGCTGCACTGCGGCGAGAGCACGATGGTGTTCGTGGGCACCTGGTACACCCTGGGGGTGCTGGGCACGGGCGTGCTGGGCGCGGTGATCGGGAAGTGGGCGCTGAGGTGGTGAAATGAAGAAGGGCCGCACGGCTTTCACCGGTGCGACCCCTCATCCGTCGGCTGGCGTCGACACCTTCTCCCGCGAGGGGAGAAGGGTGCGAAGACCTTAGTCCTTGGCGCGTTCCTGGTACGAACCGTCTTCCGTCAGGATGATCACCTTGGTGCCGGCCGAGATGTACGGCGGGACCATGGTGCGCACGCCGTTGCTGAGCATGGCGGGCTTGTACGACGACGAGGCGGTCTGGCCCTTCACCGACGGTTCGGTGTCGACGATCTCCAGCACCACGGTGCGCGGCAGTTCCAGGGCGATCGGCACGTCGTTGTGGGTCGACAGGGCGACGGTCATGCCTTCCTGCAGATAGGCGCCCAGATCGCCGACCACGTCTTCCGTCGCCACGAGCTGGTCGTAGCTTTCCGGGTTCATGAAGTGATAGCCCTCGCCGTCCTGGTACAGGAAGGTGTGGTTGCGCTGGTCGACGAAGGCGCGCTCGACCTGTTCGGTCGTGCGGTAGCGTTCCGACACCTTCACGCCGTCCGAGATGCGGCGCATGTTCAGCTGGGTGACCGGCGTACCCTTGCCGGGGTGGATGTTTTCGGCGTTGAGGACCACGTAGAGCTTGCCGTCCATATCGACGACGGAACCCTTCCTCAGCGAGCTGGCGGCGACTTTAGTCACGAGTACGTCCTTGATCCCGCGGCGGCCTTAAGCCGCGCGAATTTGCGTTGGATATCGCCCTCCTATAGCGATCCTCGCCAAGTTCGCCACCCCGAGCAGAGCGTTTCCCGTGCCGACAGCCTCTCCTTCGCCCTGGTGGCGGCCCGAAAACCACGCCGACCGGCGGCCGTTCCTGCTGGCCCGCAACCGGATCAAGGCCGCTTTCCGCGCCTGGTTCGCCGAGCGCGACTTCCTGGAGGTCGAGACCGCCGCCCTGCAGGTCTCGCCCGGCAACGAGGCGCATCTGCACGCCTTCGAGACCCGGGCCCTGACCTTGGGCGGCGAAAGCGCGCCGCTCTACCTGCACACCTCGCCGGAGTTCTCGTGCAAGAAGCTGCTGGCGGCGGGCGAGCGGCGGATCTTCGATTTCGGCAAGGTCTGGCGCAACCGCGAGCGCGGAGCGCTGCACCATCCGGAGTTCACCATGCTGGAATGGTACCGGGCGGGCGAGCCCTACCAGGCCCTGATGGACGACTGCGCGGCCCTTCTGACCCTGGCGGCGGAAACGGCGGGAACCCTCGAATTCCGCTTCCGGGGCCATGTCTGCGATCCTTTCGCCCCGCCCGAGCGGGTGACGGTGGCCGAAGCGTTCCAGCGTCACGCGGGCGTCGACCTGCTGGCCTCGATCGGACCGGGCGGCGAGACCGACCGCGAGGCCCTGGCGGCCTCGGCGCGGGCGGCCGGAATCCGCGTCGCCGAGGACGACACCTGGGCCGACGTCTTCAGCCGGGTGATCGTCGAGAAGGTCGAGCCGAACCTGGGTGTGGGGCGGGCGACGATCCTCTGCGAATACCCGACCGCCGAGGCGGCCCTGGCCCGGCCCAAGCCCGGCGACCCGCGCGTGGCCGAGCGGTTCGAGCTCTATGCCTGCGGCGTCGAGCTGGCCAACGCCTTCGGCGAGCTGACGGACGCCGGCGAGCAGCGCCGCCGCTTCGAGGCCGAGATGGACGAGAAGGTCCGGGTCTACGGCGAGCGCTATCCGCTGGACGAGGACTTCCTGGCGGCGCTGGCGATCATGCCGCCGGCGTCCGGCTCGGCCCTGGGTTTCGACCGCCTGGTGATGCTGGCGGCGGGGGCCAGCCGGGTGGACCAGGTGCTGTGGACGCCGGTGGCGGGGTGACGCCGGGGACATGCCCTTGGGCGTGTCCCCAAACCCTTGCTCGGCGCCGGGGATGCAGCTGGGGACACGCCGCGAGGGCATGTCCCCGTCAGCGGGCCGCATTGCGTCCCCCGCCTAAACCCGCCATACCGCCCGCCTCATGACCGCCGCCCGCACCCTCCGCAGCGCCGCCGCCCTGGCCGAAGCCGGTCTGGTGGCGTCCGAGCGCCTGCCCGCCCTCGAGGCGGTGGCGGCGCGCTACGCGGTGGCGATCACCCCGGTCATGGCCGAGCTGATCGATCCGGCCAACGAGAGCGACCCGATCGCCCGCCAGTTCCTGCCCCAGGCCGCCGAACTGGTCGAGAACCCCGGCGAGGTCGCCGACCCGATCGGCGACGAGACCCACAGCCCGGTCGAGGGGATCGTCCACCGCTATCCCGACCGCGTGCTGCTGAAGCCCACCCACACCTGCGCGGTCTATTGCCGGTTCTGCTTCCGCCGCGAGGTGGTGGGGCCCGACGGCGCCTCGAACCTGACACCCGAGCAGCTGGACGCCGCCTTCGCCTACATCGCCGGCCGGCCGGAGATCTGGGAGGTGATCGTCACCGGCGGCGACCCGCTGGTGCTGTCGCCGCGCCGCCTGCGCGACCTGTCCGAGCGGCTGGCGGCCATCGACCACGTCAAGGTCGTGCGCTTCCACACCCGCGTGCCGGCCGTCGATCCCGAGGCGGTGACCGACGAGGTGGTCGCGGCCCTGAAGGCCAGCGGCAAGGCGGTCTATGTGGCCCTGCACGCCAACCATGTCCGCGAGCTGACGTCGGCGGCGCGGGCGGCCTGCGCCAGGATCATCGACGCCGGCGTGCCGATGCTGAGCCAGACGGTGCTGCTGAAGGGCGTCAACGACGACCCCGAGGCCCTGGGCGCCCTGATGCGCGGCTTCGTCGAGACCCGCATCCGGCCCTACTACCTGCACCACGGCGACCACGCCCCCGGCACCGCCCACCTGCGCACCAGCGTCGAAGAAGGCCGCGCCCTGATGCGCGCCATCCGCGGCCGGTTCTCGGGGCTGTGCCAGCCGACCTACGTGCTCGACATCCCCGACGGCCACGGCAAGGTGCCGATCGGCCCGGACTATCTGGCGGTCGAGGGCGAGGTCGAGGACCCGAACGGCGGCGCGCACGCCTATCCGCCGAAGGGCTAGGGCGCCTTGCCGTCGGCGGCCGGGGCCTTGTCCTTCTTGGCGTAGTAGCCGCCGCAGATCCTCTGCAGGCCGAAGGCATCGCGCCCGGTGTTGAAGTGGGTGGGCGTGACCTGGGCGGCCACGACCGGCGCGGTCACGCCGGGCCGCTCGGCCTTGAGCCAGGCCTCGAGCCCCGGTCGCCAGGGCTCCAGCTGCTCGGGCGCGGTCAGTCCCGGGCGCGAGCTGTCGAACAGGTAGTTGATGTCGGTGGACCGGGCGTAGCTGGGCAGGGCGCCCGAACCGACGGCCTGGCTCAGTTCCATCAGGCTGGAGGCGGGATCGTAGCGCCCGATGAACGTCACCTCGCCGGCCTTGACGTCGAACGTCCGGGAGTCGGCGTTGTAGCAGACGCCCCAGTTCATGACCGACATGCTGAGCAGCACGTAGCTGCCGGGCTTGGCCTTGGCCAGGTAGTAGGCGCGGGGCTGGTTCTTGCCGCCCACGCGGCCCAGATTGACCCATCCGCCGAGTGGGTTGGCGAGGGAGGCGTGCTCCTGGGGCGAGAACCGCGCGATGTTCAGCTGGTAGCCGCCGTTGGCGGCCGCCATGGGACCGCCGGGCTCGATCTCCAGCGCGACCAGGCCGTAGTCGGACGCCGGGTCCAGCTTCGGCTGGCCGGCGTGGGCCGCCCCACCCGCCAGCGCGGTCGCCATCGTGGCCGCCAGCATCGTTCCGTGTCGCATGATGTCCGCTCCCCCGAGCACAGCCTTTGCGCGAGTAGTCTGGGCGGTCGGGCGCGGAAGCGCAAGGCGGCTTTCGCCCAACGAAAAAGGCCTCCCGGGTCTCCCCGGAAGGCCTCATCGTTTTGCTGGGGACACGCCCAAGGGCATGTCCCCGATCGTGGACCTATTCCGCCGCGGCCTTCTTCGCCGCCGCGCCGAACTTGGCGTTCAGCTCGCCGGACGAATAGCGCTTGGCCATGGTCGCGGTCGACAGCGCCTTGATCTTGTCGGCGTGGCCGGCCGAGCCGAACTGCACGAAGCGGTCCTGGCAGACCTGGCGCATGGCTTCCTTGGCGGGCTTGAGATAGGCGCGTGGGTCGAACTCGTGCGGCTTCTCGGTCAGGATCTTGCGGATCGCGCCGGTGATGGCCAGGCGGTTGTCGGTGTCGACATTGACCTTGCGCACGCCGTGCTTGATGCCGCGCTGGATCTCTTCCACCGGCACGCCCCAGGTCTGGGGAATGGCGCCGCCGTACTGGTTGATGATGTCCTGCAGCTCCTGCGGAACCGACGAGGAGCCGTGCATCACCAGGTGGGTGTTGGGCAGGCGCTGGTGGATCTCCTCGATCACGTTCATGGCCAGGACGTCGCCGTCCGGCTTGCGCGTGAACTTGTAGGCCCCGTGGCTGGTGCCCATGGCGATGGCCAGGGCGTCGACGCCCGTGCGCTCGACGAACTCGACCGCCTGGTCGGGATCGGTCAGCAGCTCGTCGTGGCTCAGCACGCCCTCGAAGCCGTGGCCGTCCTCGGCCTCGCCCATGCCGCTCTCGAGCGACCCGAGCACGCCCAGTTCGCCCTCGACCGAGACGCCGCAGCTGTGGGCCATCTCGACCACCTTGCGGGTGACCTCGACGTTGTATTCGTAGGTGGCGGGGGTCTTGGCGTCCTCCATCAGCGAACCGTCCATCATCACCGAGGTGAAGCCGTACTGGATCGCCGTGGCGCAGGTGGCCGGGCCGTTGCCGTGGTCCTGGTGCATGCACACCGGGATGTTGGGATAGATCTCGGCCAGGGCGTCGATCATCCGAGCCAGCATGATGTCGTTGGCGTAGCTGCGCGCGCCGCGCGACGCCTGGATGATGACCGGGGAGTTCACGGCTTCCGCCGCCTCCATGATCGCCAGGCCCTGTTCCATGTTGTTGATGTTGAAGGCCGGCAGCGCATAGTCATGCTCCGCCGCATGATCCAGCAACTGTCTTAGCGTGATCCTCGCCACGTGGTGTTCTCCTGCAAGCGTGAGTGAATTGGGTCGTTTCTTGTTGTTGGGGCCCGGCGCTGAAGCGCTCTTTGCCCAAGTTTTCCGGACCTCCGTGGTGTCCGTATTTTCGGTTCGGCGCGCCCTCCTGAGACGCGCCGAAGGGTCGTTTCTCCCTAGATCTCCAGAGCGGCGACGCCCGGAAGCGTCTTGCCTTCCATCCATTCCAAGAACGCGCCGCCGGCCGTCGAGACGAAGGTGAAATCGCCCGACACGCCCGCGTGGTTCAGGGCCGCCACGGTATCACCGCCGCCGGCGACCGCCACGATCTTACCCCCTTTGGCGAGTTTCGCGGCGTGTTTTGCCGCCGAAACCGTCGCTTCGTCGAACGGAGGCACCTCGAAAACGCCCAAAGGGCCGTTCCAGATCAGCGTATTGCTCGATTCCATGGCTTCGATAAGACGCTGGGCGCTCTTGGGGCCGGCGTCCAGGATCAGGTCGTCGGGCTGGACCTCGGACAGCTCGCGGGTCTCGGCGTCGACGCCGGGCGCGACCTTCTTGGCCACCACCACGTCGATCGGCAGCAGCAGCTCGCAGCCGCTCTTCTCGGCCGTGGCCATGATCTGGCGCGCGGTGTCGGCCAGGTCCTTCTCGCAGAGCGATCCGCCGACGTCGTGGCCCTGGGCGAACAGGAAGGTGTTGGCCATGCCGCCGCCGATGGCCAGGCGGTCCAGCTTGGCGACCAGGTTGTTGAGCAGGTCGAGCTTCGTCGAGACCTTGGAGCCGCCGACGATGCCCAGCACGGGCTTCCTCGGATTGCCCAGGGCCGAGTCCAGGGCTTCCAGCTCGCGCTGCATGGCCAGGCCCGGATAGGCCGGCAGGATCTTGGCCAGGCCCTCGGTCGAGGCGTGGGCGCGGTGGGCGGCGCTGAAGGCGTCGTCGACATAGAGGTCGCCGTTGGCGGCCAGGGCCTTGGCGAAGTCGGGGTCGTTCTTCTCTTCGCCGGCGTGGAAGCGGACGTTCTCCAGCAGGGCCACGCCGCCGTTCTCCAGGCCGTTCACCACCTTGGCGGCTTCGGGACCGACGCAGTCGCTGGCGAAGGCCACTTCCTGCTCCAGCAGCTTGCCCAGCGGCTCGGCCACGAAGGCCAGGCTCATCTCGGGCACCACCTTGCCCTTGGGGCGGTCGAAGTGGGCCAGCAGGATCACCTTGGCGCCCTTCGTCGACAGGTAGTGGATGGTCGGCAGGGCCGCGCGCAGGCGGGTGTCGTCGGTGATCTTCCCGCCGTCCACCGGCACGTTGAAGTCCACCCGGACCAGGGCGCGCTTGCCGGCGAGATCGGCGGTGTCGAGGGTGCGGAAGGGCATGATGTCAGCTCACCAGTAATGGATCTTCGCTTGCCAGGTCATCCAGACACTGACCGCGAAGAGACCGAGGAAGACGAGGAAAAGCACGGTCGCGGGTGCGGGCGCGCGACGGCGGGAGGAATTCTGGCTGGGCGAGGATCGCGCGACGCGCCAAGTCGCGGCCAGCCAGATCGCGGGCCCCAACAGCAGCAGCACCGCCCAGGGCCAACCTTGCATGGAGTACTGGCTGGGGGTGATGTCGCAATGCGAACCGCACCAAGCGGTCCGCCAGAGCCAGGCGGCGACGAAATGAACGCCGGTTCCCGCCAACAGGTAGGCTGCTGGCCAGGCCGTCAGGCCCAAGAGCCCTATGCCTAGCCAGCGTTTCATTCTCAGAGGAACTTCGCCATTTCCAGAGCGGTGTCGCTCATGCGGGTCGCGAAGCCCCATTCGTTGTCGTACCAGCTGAGCACGCGGACCAGCTTGCCCTCGATGACCTGGGTCTGGGGCAGGGCGGCCGTCGAGCTGGCGGCGATGTGGTTCATGTCGTGCGAGACCAGCGGGTCCTTGGTGGTGAACAGCACGCCGTTCATCGGGCCGTCGGCGGCGGCCTGCAGGGCGGCGTTGACCTCGTCGACCGTGGTGTCGCGCGACGGCACGACCTTCAGGTCGATGACCGAGACGTTCGGGGTCGGGACGCGGATCGACGAGCCGTCCAGCTTGCCCTTCAGGGCCGGCAGCACCAGGCCCAGGGCCTTGGCGGCGCCGGTCGAGGTGGGGATCATGCTCAGGGCCGCGGCGCGGGCGCGGTAGAGGTCCTTGTGCATGGTGTCCAGCGTCGGCTGGTCGCCGGTGTAGCTGTGGATCGTGGTCATGTAGCCACGCTCGATGCCGGTCAGGTCCTGCAGCACCTTGGCCACCGGGGCCAGGGCGTTGGTGGTGCACGAGCCGTTCGAGACGATGATGTCGTCGGCGGTCAGGGTCTCATGGTTGACCTTGTAGACGATGGTCTTGTCGGCGCCGTCGGCCGGGGCCGAGACCAGCACGCGCTTGGCGCCGGCTTCCAGGTGCAGGGCGGCCTTGTCGCGGGCGGTGAAGATGCCCGTGCACTCGAACGCGATGTCGACGTTCAGTTCCTTGTGCGGCAGGTCCTTCGGGTCGCGGATGGCCGTGACCTTGATCTTGCCCAGGCCGACGTCGATCCAGTCCTCGCCCGAGGTGACGACGCCCGGGAAGCGGCCGTGGACGCTGTCGTAGCGCAGCAGGTGGGCGTTGGTCTCGACCGGGCCCAGATCGTTGATGGCGACGACCTCGATGTCGCGGCGCGCATGTTCGGCGATGGAACGCAGGACGAGACGTCCGATCCGGCCGAAGCCGTTGATGGCGACGCGAATGGCCATGAGGTCTTTCTCCTAACGAGCGTTCGGCCGAGGCGACCGACGTTACCTTGATTTTGCAGCGCGTTTTGCGGGGCGGGGCGGGGAAGTCAACCCCAAGAAACCTGCGCGAGCGCTCACATAGGATGACCTATTGTTATCCGCACCGTTTCATCGCCCAATTGTCGCCATGGCGGGTGGCGAAGCGGACCGCAGTCTATATGTTGCGACGCATGATTTTGGGACGATGCCGATGACCCCGGGCGAAGGTAACGCCCTCGAACTGGCCGCGCGCCGCCTCGAGCGCGCCGTCAGCCAGCTGGAACAGAAGATCGCCGCCGAGCGCGCGGCGCGTCCGGCCGCGCCCGTTTCGGGCGAGCCGGGGCTGTTCGACGGCGACGCCGAAGCCGAGTCCAAGGCCGCGCGCCTGGCGCTGGACCTGGAGGCCGCCCGCGCCCGGGAGAAGGCGCTGGAGGAAGCCGGCGAGCAGGCCTCCGAGGCCCTGGGCCGCGCCATCGCCGAGATCCGCGCCGCCCTGGGCGACGAGAGCCTGATCACCGAAGGCGTCCACGACGACGACGAGGAAGAGGACTACGGCGACGACGGCGCCGATCTCTTCCCCGAGGATCGTTCGGAAAGGGAGGCCTGAGCCATGGCCCAACTGACCATCCAGGTGAACGGCCGGCCCTACACCGTCGGCTGCGAGGACGGGCAGGAAGCCCACCTCCTGGAGATCGCCCGCCTGTTCGACCGCCAGGTCCGCCAGGTCAGCCAGGACGTCGGCCAGCTGGGCGAGACCCGGCTGTTCCTGATGGGCGCCCTGCTGCTGGCCGACGAGCTGTCGGACCTGAAGCTGCGCCTGGCCCATGCCCAATCCGAGCTGGCCCGCCTGCAGACCGAACAGACCCGGGTAGAGGTCCGGGCCATCAAAGCCCTGGACGCGGCGTCCGAGAAGATCGAGGCCCTGGTCCAGGGCTGACGGCCTCCGGCCACCCTGGCCGGAATGCGCCTATCCCCGTCGGCATAATTGTGCTTGCCTCCAGCGCAATCTCGAGATGTGGAGGCGCCGGTGGGACAGAAGACGTTCACCTATCCGCGTGAGTTTTCCCTCGACGAGCTGAGCGAGGCGATCGCGGCCGACGAAGCCGGCGTCGGCAAGCTGGTCGGCCTCAATCGGCCCTTCGAGGGCAGCGTGGCGACCTTCGAGTACGGCGAGGGCCATCCGGAGAAGGGCGTGCGCCTCGTCCCCGCCGCCGGCGGCGTGCCGAAGGGCCACGCCAAGGTCTGCGAAGGCCAGGTCTGGGCCGCCGGCCAGGCCCAGACCGTGATCGCGGTGCGGGCCGACTGACCCCAGACTGGGTGGCTAAGGCGTGGCGGCGCCGGCCTTGGTCACGTGGTCCATGACCTGCTGGAACGGCGCGACCCAGATGTCGGGGTTCCGCTTGAGGTGATCCAGCAGCTGCTGGTGCGCTTGCGCCGAGACCTCGAGATAGTCGCCGCCCACGCCGTGGAACTGCAGCACGCCCAACCCTCCGGCCGCACGCACGCGCTCCACATAGGCGATCAATTGCGCGCCGTCGGGATGATCCACGGGGCCCCAGCTAGGCACGTTCAAGGGATCTAGCGACGCGGCGTCGGTGATCACCGACCGGTAGGCGTCGCCCCCGGTCCGCGCATAGCGGATCAGGCCGGAGGTCCGCAGGCCGCCGCGATAGTCCTCGCCGCCGACCAGGCTCTGGCTGCACGGATAGGCGTAGGTCCGCGCGGTCCGGCCGTCGATGCCGAACAGCACGGCGTTCATCACCCCGATCTCGGCCAGCATCGACTGCGTGTCGTAGGTTTCGGTCACATGGTGCTCGGCGCGGGGCAGCATGGCGCGCGGGCAGGGATGGTTCACCGAGTGGTTGCCCAGCTCGTGGCCGCTCTTCGCCGCCCGCCGCCATCGCAGCATCTCGGCCGGGGTCAGGCTGTCGGCGTCCAGGAAGAAGGTCCCCTTCAGTCCGGCCGCGTCCAGCTGCGGGATCGCGACGTCCAACTGCGAGGGCATGGCGTCGTCATAGGTCAGGACGATGGCCGCGCGCTTGCCCTTCGGCCAGGCGAAGGCGCCCTGGGCGGCGGCCGGTCCCGCGGCGGCCAGCGCCCAGGCCAGGGCGGCGAACAGGACCAGGCGCATGCTTTTCTCCATCCCCCGACCCCGACGGCCGTCGGGGCCTAGTCGTCCAACAGTTCAGCCAGGATCGCCAGCCCCCTCTCGGCCGCCTCGGGGTCGGCCAAGCTGAAGTTCAGCCGGATCGTCGGCGAGGCGCCGCCCTCGGCCAGGAAGTGGCTGCCGGGGGTGAACAGCACGCCGCGCTCGACGGAGCGTTTCAACAGGCGCTCGACGTCGGTCCCTTCGGCCAGGGTCAGCCAGAAGAACAGGCCGCCGGGCGGCAGCGACCACGAGGCCTTGTTGCCCAGGTGACGGGTCAGGGCGTCGGCGAAGGCGTCGCGCTTCCGGCGATAGAGGGCGGCGACCTGGTCCATCCGCTCGGCCCGGCCCGGGTCGTTCAGATACTGCAGCACCATCCACTGGCTGAGCCGGTTGGTGTGCAGGTCGGCCACCTGCTTCAGCTGGACCAGCAGCGGGAAGAGGTCGGGCGAGGCGGTCAGGTAACCCAGGCGCAGGCCAGGGGCGACGGTCTTGGAGAACGAGCCCTGGTAGATCCACGATCCGCCCGTCATGCCGGCGCAGACCGGGCGACGCTCGCACGGCTCGTAGACCAGGTCGCGATAGGGATCGTCCTCGAACAGGATCACGTCGCTGGCCCGGCAGGCGGCCGCCATCGCCGCGCGCTCGTCGGCGGTCCAGCAGTGGCCCGACGGATTCTGGAAGGTGGGGATGACATAGGCCATCGACGGCGGCGCTTCGCCCCAGCCGGCGCCGGGGCTCGACCGGTCGATGATCTCGAACCGCGCGCCGTAGAAGCGGAACACCTGCAGGGCGGCCAGATAGGCCGGCGACTCCACGGCCAGGGTCGTGCCGGCGTCGATCACCAGCTTGGCGGCCAGGTCGATGCCCTGCTGCGAGCCGGACAGCACCATCACCCGGTCGGCCTCGGTGTCCAGGCCCAGGGCGGCCAGGTCCCGGGCGATGCGCTCGCGCAGGGCCGGCTCGCCCTCGGTGGGGCCGTATTGCAGCAGGTCGCGCGGCGGCGGGGGCAGGTCCAGCCCCGCGAAGGTCTCGGGCGAGGGCAGGCCGCCGGCGAACGAGATCATGCCCGGGCGCTGCGACACGTTGAGCATGTCGCGCACCGGCGAGGGCCTGATGTCCGAACTCCGCACCGACAGCCGCGCCATCGCCGACCTCCCTCAACATTCCAAACAGCGTCAAACACCTTGACCTATCGACACCATGAGCCGACGCATCCTAAAGTGTCAACATGGTTGACCTGGATGATCCTGCCCTATCTGACGATCTGCATGAGGCGATAGAGCAATTCTATTTCTCCTATCGCGGATTCACGGACCGTCCTGACCGGATTCTCGAAAGGCGCGGGTTAGGCCGTGTGCACCACCGCATCCTCTATTTCATCGGCCGGCGGCCCGACGTGTCGGTGCGCGGCCTGCTGGACCTGCTGGCCGTCAGCAAGCAGGCCCTGAACGCGCCGCTGCGCCAGCTGATGGAGATGGGACTGGTCGGGGCCGAGGCCGGAGTCGAGGATCGCCGGGTCAAGAACCTGCGCCTGACGGCGTCGGGCCGGAAGCTGGAAGCCGAGCTCACCGAGGCCCAGACGCGCCACCTGCGGGCGGCCTTCGACCGGGCGGGGGCGGAGGCCCACGCGGGCTGGACGGCGGTGATGGCGGAGCTGGTGAAGGGCTGAGGCGCACCCGCTTGCCCCCGCCTGACCGCTTCGCGGTCTGTCCGCCCCCATAGGGGGCGGAGCCTCGCGCTCTTCCCCCTCCGGGGGAAGACGATCGCGAAGCGATCCGTAGGGGGCAAGTGCGACAAGGTCCCCACTGGTATTCGTGACCCCGAACGCCTATCTTCCCTAGCGGCGGGTCTGCTGTGGCCCTCGTCGAAGATTTCTATTCCCAGGGACCTTAATCTCTCTATCGGGACCTGTTCCCTCCCGTGGCCGTGGCTGCGGGAACACGGGGCCCACCTGTAACTTACAGGTTCGAGTGGATTGAAACGTCTTCACGGTTCTTCACGGCGCCGCCACCTTCCCCCATTCTCATCCGATCCCGAACGCCTCGGCGCGTGAGGTCCGCATGGAAAAGAGCACGGACAGGACTGGGGCCCTGCTGGGCAGCGCGCTGTTTCTGGTCGTCGCCCCCGGCGTGGTGGCGGGGCTGGTTCCGTGGTGGCTGAGCGGCTGGCGGTTCGCGCCGCCGTTGCTGGGCCTGGAGGCCGGGCGCTGGCTGGGCGGGGCGCTGATCGTCGTCGCCGCGCCGGTGCTGCTGGAGGCCTTCGTCCGCTTCGCCCTGGAGGGCCGGGGCACGCCCGCGCCGGTCGCCCCGACCAAGACGCTGGTGGTGGGCGGCGCCTACCGCTTCGTGCGCAACCCGATGTACGTGGCCGTCGTGAGCCTGATCCTGGGCCAGGCGCTGCTGCTGGGCCACGCCCTGCTGCTGGCCTACGGCGCGGCGGCCTGGCTGGCGATGCACCTGTTCGTTGTGTTCTACGAGGAGCCCCGGCTGCTGGGCGACTACGGCCAGGACTACGAGACCTTCCGCCGCCACGTGCCGCGCTGGCTGCCGCGCCTGCGCCCCTGGCGGCCCGCCGCCTGAGGTGGCAGAGGATAGCCATGGCCATCAAAGATCCCGCCGTCGCCAAGACCGCCCTGCGTCTGTTCGTCCGGAGCCGCCGCAAGGAACTGGCCCTGGAGCATCCCGAGGCCGACTGGCGGGTGGTGGACGTGGCGCGCGAGCCCCTGACGCGGCGGTTCCCCGACCCGAAGGGCAGGATCGCGGCCGTCTATCACGGCCTGGGCTCGGAGCTTCCGGCCCGCCTGCTGGCCGACTGGCTGGCCGAGGCGGGGTGGACCCTGGCCCTGCCCAGCGTCGAGGGCGCTGATCCGGAAGGCCATGGCGGCCACATGGTGTTCCGGCTCTGGACGCCGGGCGAGCCGCTGGTCCGCGACGCCATCGGCCTGGTCGCCCCCGCGGCCGACCGGCCGATCGTCCAGCCCGACCTGGTGGTCGCGCCCCTGCTGGCCTTCGACCGCGAGGGCCGGCGCCTGGGCCAGGGCGGCGGCTACTACGACCGGGCGCTGGAGACCCTGCGGGCCCGCAAGGACGTCTTCGTGCTGGGCCTGGCCTATGTGGGCCAGGAGACACACGGCCTGCCCGATGAGCCCCACGACCAACGATTGGACGCCATCCTGACGGAAAGCGAGTATATCGCCGTCCAAGAGGACTAATTCATGCGTTTTGCTTTCTTCGGCGACGTCGTGGGCAAGTCGGGCCGCGACGGCCTGGCCGACCACCTTCCCGCCCTGCGCCGCCAGCTCCAGCTGGAGTTCGTGATCATCAACGCCGAGAACGCGGCGGCCGGCTTCGGCATCACCGAGAACACCGCCCGCGAGCTGTTCGAGGCCGGGGCCGACTGCCTCACCCTGGGCAACCACAGCTGGGACCAGCGCGAGGCGCTGACCTACATCGTGCGCGAACCGCGCCTGATCCGTCCGGCCAACTATCCGATCCTGTCGGACGCCCCGGGCCGCGGCAGCCACCTGTTCCAGACCGACAGCGGCAAGACCATCATGGTCATCAACCTGCTGGGCCGGGTGCACATGGACGCCATGGACGACCCGTTCGCCGCCGCCGACCGCGAGCTGGACAAGGCCCCGCTGGGCCAGGTGGCCGACGCGGTGGTGGTCGACATGCACTGCGAGGCCACGTCCGAGAAGATGGCCATGGGCCACTATTGCGACGGCCGCGCCTCGCTGGTCGTCGGGACGCACACCCACGTGCCGACCGCCGACGCCCAGATCCTGCCCGGCGGCACCGCCTACCAGACCGACGCCGGGGCCTGCGCCGACTATGACAGCGTGATCGGCAACCAGAAGGACGAGCCGCTGCGGCGGTTCACCACCAAGATCAGCGGCGGCCGCTACCAGCCGGCCAGCGGCCCGGCCACGGTCTGCGGCGTGTTCGTCGAGACCGACGACCGCACGGGCCTGGCGGTCCGCGTCGAGCCGATCCGCGTGGGCGGGCGGCTGAAGGAGACGGTTCCGGCGGTGTAGCCCCTCCCCGGAGGGGGCGGGCTTTTCGGCCCGATCCTTCAAGCCATCCGCGCTTGCGCCCGTCACACCTTCGGCCAACAGTCCTCGCCGACTTTCAACCGAAGGAGCTCCCCCATGACCGACGCCATCTACACCGCCCACGCCCACGCGGTCGGCGGCCGCCAGGGCACGGCCAAGACCGACGACGGCCATCTGGACGTCAAGCTGGGCTACCCCAAGTCGATGGGCGGCAACGGCGAAGGGACCAATCCCGAGCAGCTGTTCGCGGCCGGCTACGGCGCGTGCTTCCTGGGCGCCCTGGGCCTGGTGGCCCGCAACCAGGGGATCAAGCTGGGCGAGCACAGCCTGGACAGCGAGGTCGACCTGATCAAGGACGAGACCAGCTTCCACGTCGGCGTGCGCCTGACCCTGAACGCCCCGGAACTGGACCGCGAGACGGCGGAGAAGCTGCTGCACACCGCCCACGAGGTCTGCCCGTACTCGAAGGCGACGCGCGGCAATATCGATGTCGTGCTGAAGGTGGCCTAGGGCCGATCGACTTCACGGCCGGGGACATGCCCTTGCGGCGTGTCCCCAAGGCTGGCTCGGTGCGTCGTCCGGGGACACGCCGCAAGGGCATGTCCCCGATCCTAGCGCCGCCTTTCCGAGACGCGGTGGACGATCAGGTCGTCGATCTCCAGCCGGCGGAACCGGGCCTTGCCGACCGAAAGGCGTCCGATGGCCAGGGCGCCGATGGCGATCGCCCCCACCGCCAGCGCGCCGACCGCCATCCCGCCCAGCGCCGCCGCGCCGGTCGACAGGGCCCCGGCCGCCGCGGCGCCCGTCGCCACCCCGGAGGGCCTGTCGGCCGCGTGGATCGCCTCCTGGTCCTGCGCCTCGAACTGGCCGAGGCGCGCCGGGTCGAACTGTTCGGACAGGAAATCGGACGGGGTCATCGGGCGCCTCCAGCATGGGCTTCTAAGCTTGGAGGATGACAATATGGGGCGCCAAGCGCTAGAAGCGCGCCCTACCTTTCCTCGCAGACGAGAGAAGAGCCCCGCGAATGGCCGGCCACTCGAAATTCAAGAACATCATGCACCGCAAGGGCCGCGCCGACGCCGCGCGCTCCAAGCTGTTCTCCAAGCTGTCGCGTGAAATCACCGTGGCGGCCAAGGCGGGCCTGCCCGACCCGAACATGAACCCGCGCCTGCGCCTGGCCGTGAACAACGCCAAGGCCGAAAGCCTGCCCAAGGACGTCATCGACCGCGCGATCAAGAAGTCGCAGATGGGCGACGCGGCCGACTATACCGAGATCCGCTACGAAGGCGTCGCCGCCGGCGGCGTCGGGATCATCGTCGAGGTGCTGACCGACAACAAGAACCGCGCCGCCGCCAACGTCCGCTCGTACTTCACCAAGATGGGCGGCAACATGGGGGCCACCGGCTCGGTGACCTTCAACTACGACCGCGTCGGCCAGATCAGCTATCCGGCCAAGGCCGCGTCGGAAGACGACATGATGGAAGCCGCCATCGAGGCCGGCGCCGACGACGTCGTCTCGGACATGGACGAGGAGGGCGAGGGCCACACGGTCTACACCGCCTTCGAGGACCTGAACGACGTGGCCGCCGCCCTGGAAGCCAAGTTCGGCCCGGCCGCCAACACCAAGATCGCCTGGCGTCCCAAGAGCCAGGTCCCGGTCACCGGCGACGCCGTGGCCACCCTGATGAAGCTGCTCGACGCGTTGAACGAGGACGACGACGTCCAGGACGTCTACTCCAACGAAGAGATCAGCGACGAGGACGCGGCGAAGCTGGCGTGATCCTGGCCGGGGACACGCGCTTGTGCGTGTCCCCGCCCGCGTTCGCGGGCCTCGCCGATGTTCCAGGCTTTGACGCCGGGGATGACAGTGGGGACACGCACAAGTGCATGTCCCCGGCCGAAAGCCGCGCCCAGCCTGACCGCTGGGCGCGGCTTTTGCGTTCTTCAACCCCTCACCCGACCTCGCTCCGCGAGGCCGCCCTCTCCCCCAAAGGGGAAAGAAGGCGCCGAAATCAGGGAATTCCCTGATTTCTTGACGCGCATTTCCCGCCGGCTGAACGGATTCCGCAAGCTGGAGTGTTTGGTTCCGGGGCCGACAGGCTGGGGAACGACATGGAACGCCTTCGCTTTCGCACGCTGGGGGAAATCCTCTACGAGGTGATGACCGGGCTGCTGTTTTATCCGCGCACGCTGTGGCGCGTGCTGCTGTGGCCGGCCGAGACCCTGGTCCCGCCCTCGGCCGGGCGACATGACGAGGCCGCGGCGAGCGGCGCGCCGCCGGACCTGGTCAGCCCGCCGCTGTTCCTGCTGATCTCCATCGGCCTGGCCCACGCCCTGGACCTGTCGCTGCGCGGCGAGCTGGGCGAGGCCGCCGCGTCGCCGGGCTTCGGCCCGCTGCTGTTCCGCGCCCTGGTCTTCAGCCTGTTCCCGCTGGTGATGGCGGCGGGCACGCTGCAGCGCCAGGGACGCCCGGTCGACCACGCCACCCTGCGCGAGCCGTTCGAACTGCAGTGCCTTTGCGCCGCGCCCTTCGCCCTGTCGCTGTCGGTGGCGGTCATCCTGCTGGGGTCGCCCACGGCGCCGACCCGGCTGGCGGGCGGGGCGATCGCGGCGGCGGCGGTGGCCTGGTATCTCAGCGTCCAGACCCGCTGGCTGCACCACCGGCTGGCGGTGGGCGGCTTCCGGGCTTTCCGGACGGCCGCCTGGCTGTTCGCCGTGGCCGTGGCCTGCTGCCTGCCGCCGGCCCTGCTGATCCTGGGGCCGCGCGGCCTGCAGGCGGGGTGAAATCCCGCCGTCGGAGGGGCGGGGCGGCTTCCCGGACCCCGGGGCGCCGCGCTATGCTGGAGCCATGTCGCTGCGGGTGCACATCGATACGGACTGCGGCGTGGACGACGCCCTGGCCCTGGCCATGCTGGCGCGCTCGCGCGACGCGGTGGAGATCGTCTCGGTCTCGGCGGTGTTCGGCAACACCTATGTCGACCAGGCCGCCGCCAACGCCCGGGGGGTGCTGCGCCTGGCCGGCTGTCCGGCCGAGGTCTATATCGGCGCCGGCTCGGGGGTGGCCAAGCGCCGCGTCGAGCGGATGCGCCCGGCCCACGGCGTCGACGGCCTGAACGGCGCCGGCTTCTCCCAGCGCTGGAAGCTTCCCGAGTTGGACCGGGGGCAGGGCGGCAGCCTGCTGGCCTTCCGCGCCCGGGCCAAGGTGGCGGGCTTGTTCCTGGGACCGCTGACCAACCTGGCCCACGGCCTGCTGGAGGACCCCGGCGCGTTCCGCGACTGGCGGCCCACGATCATGGCGGGCGCCTTCGCGGTCGCGGGCAAGGCGACGGGCGGGGCGGACTTCAACAGTTGGAGCGACGCCGAGGCCCTGGCCCGGGTGCTGGAGCGCGGGGTCATGCCGCGTCTGGTGCCGCTGGACGTCACCTCGCGGGTCACCCTGACCGCCAAGGCCATGGCCGAGGGCTCGACCGCCTGCGGCTCGCCCCTGTCGGCCCGGCTGAACAAGGCCCTGGGGCCCTACATGGCCTTCCACGGCCGGGCCTGGGGGCTGGAGGCCGGTTGCCATCCGCACGACGCGGTGGTCGCCGCCAGCCTGGTGGCCCCGTCGCTGTTCACCTTCGAGCCGGCGCGCCTGCGGGTGATGACCGACGGCGAGCACCTGGGCCGCATCGAGCGGATCGAGGGCGAGCCGAACGCCGAGGTCTGCGTCGCCGTCGACGTGGCGGCCGTCGAGGCCCTGCTGCTGGCGCGGCTGTTCTGCGCCCCGGCCCTGAACCCGGCCTAAACGGGATCAAGCTTAAGGTTTCGTTAGGCAAACAGCGCCTTTTCCTGGGGCGCGAAACCGGCGATGGTGCGAGAACACATGATGAACGCGAATCGCACGCCTATCCGAATCCTGGGGCTGGACCCCGGCCTGCGCCGCACCGGCTGGGGCGTGCTCAGCGTCGAGGGCTCGCGCATGAGCCACGTCGCCCACGGGGTGATCGCGCCCGACGACAAGATGGACTTCGCCGACCGCCTGCTGGCCCTGTTCGAGGGCATCGGGGCGGTGATCGAAGAGCACAGGCCGGACGAGGCGGCGGTCGAGGAGGTGTTCCTCAACACCAACGCCCAGTCGACGCTGAAGCTGGGCCACGCCCGCGCCGCGTCGCTGATCGCCCCGGCCCGCGCCGGGCTCGTCGTGGCCGAATATTCGACCCGCCTGGTCAAGAAGGCGGTGGTCGGCACCGGGGCGGCCGACAAGGCCCAGATCGGCTTCATGATCGCCCGCCTGCTGCCCACGGCCGGCAAGACCACGGCCGACTGCGCCGACGCCCTGGCCGTCGCCATCACCCATGCGAACCTGCGCGTCGCCAATCGGAGAGTCGCATGATCGGAAGACTGCGCGGGGCGGTGGCCGAGGTCGGCGAGGAAGAGGCGCTGATCGACGTCATGGGCGTTGGCTATGTCGTGCGCTGCGGCGCGCGCACCCTGCAGCGCCTGCCGGCCCTGGGCGAGGAGGCCCTGCTGCACATCGAGAGCCAATGGAGCGAGAGCGCCGGCCTGCGGCTCTACGGCTTCCTGGCCCGCGACGAGCGCCGGGCCTTCGTGCTGCTCCAGGCCATCCAGGGCGTGGGGCCCAAGGCGGCCATGGCCGTGCTGGACGTGCTGTCGCCGGCCGAGCTGGCTTCGGCCGTGGCGCGCGAGGACAAGGCCGCCGTGGGCCGCGCCAACGGCGTGGGTCCCAAGCTGGCCCTGCGCATCGTCACCGAGCTGAAGGACAAGCCGATCATCGACGGTCCGGTGTTCATGGGCGCCCCGACCACGGCCGCGCCCGCGACGCCCGCCAAGGCCGCCCCGACCGGCGACGCCGTCGCGGCCCTGATGGGCCTGGGTGTGGCCGAGGTGAACGCCCGCCGCGTGATCGAGGCCGCCGCCGACAGGCTGGGCGAAGAGGCCACCGTGCAGCAGCTGATCAAGGCCGGGCTTCAGGAGCTTGGCCGGTGAGCGCGGCCGCGCGAACGAAGACGCTCCCCCCGGGGAGCTGTCGCGGAGCGACTGAGGGGGCTTTCATATGACCCGCATCGTCTCCGGCGAACCTCAGCACGGCGAAGCCATCCCCACCGCCTCGGACCGCGCCCTGCGGCCCCAGACCCTGGCCGAGTTCGTCGGTCAGGAGCAGGCCAAGGGCAATCTGCGCATCTTCATCGAGGCGGCCAAGGGCCGGGGCGAGGCCCTGGACCACGTGCTGCTGTTCGGCCCGCCCGGCCTGGGCAAGACCACCCTGGCCCAGATCGTCGCCCGCGAGCTGGGCGTGAACTTCCGCGCCACCTCCGGCCCGGTGCTGAACAAGGCCGGCGACCTGGCGGCGATCCTGACCAACCTGGAAGCCAACGACGTCCTGTTCATCGACGAGATCCATCGCCTGCCCTCGACCGTGGAGGAAATCCTCTATCCGGCCATGGAGGACCATGTGCTGGACCTGGTGATCGGCGAGGGGCCCTCGGCGCGCTCGATCCGCATCGACCTGGCGCCCTTCACCCTGGTGGCGGCCACCACGCGGGCGGGCATGCTGGCCACGCCGCTGCGCGACCGCTTCGGCATCCCGATCCGTCTGGAATTCTACACCCCGGCCGAGCTGCGCCACGTGCTGCTGCACGCCGCCCGCAAGATGGGGGCGCCGCTGTCGGACGACGGGGCCGACGAGATCGCCAAGCGTGCCCGGGGCACGCCGCGCGTCGCCGGCCGCCTGCTGCGCCGGGTTCGCGACTTCGCCGCCGCCGATGGGGCGACCGTCATCGACCGCAAGGCGGCGGGGATGGCCCTGGCGCGGCTCGAGGTCGACGAGAGCGGCCTGGACAGCCTGGACCGCCGCTACCTGCGCGCCATGATCGACAACTACGGCGGCGGCCCGGTGGGCGTGGAGACCATCGCCTACGCCATCGCCGAGGCCCGCGACGCCGTCGAGGACGTGATCGAGCCCTATCTGATGCAGCAGGGCTTCATCCAGCGCACCCCGCGCGGGCGGATGGCCTGCGGCAAGGCCTATCTTCACCTCGGCTTGCCGGAACCGACGGCGGCCCCGAAGATCGTGCAGGGCGGGCTGTTCGGGGACGAGTGATGTTCGATCGACGATCCTGGCGCTTCACGACGACCCTGAACCCAAGCCAGTGCGCCGAACGCCTGCGGTCCGTGATCGACGGTGATTTCACCTTCGCGGGTTCCAAGCCCGTCATAGGGCGGGTTCGGCCCCAAGGCGCGATTTTGCGAAAGCGCCTCCTCTTCAGAACCCCGTATCAGATGGTCGTACGGGTTGGCTTTCAGCCATCCGGCGACGGGGCGCGGGTCGCTTGCGAAGCGCGGATGGATTGGTTCTCGACGATCTTTGGGGCGATCTGGAGCGGCTTCTCCTTCCTGGTCGGCGGGCTCGTCGTCGTCCTGCTGCTGAGCGGCGCGGCCACGCTGTCACCAGGCGTTCCCCTGTTCGTCGCCCTTCTCGCACCGCTTGGCATGATCGCGTTCGCCGTGCTCCTGCCATGGCTCGGTTATCGGTCAGCCAACCGGCATGCCGCCTTTGTCGCCGATTTTGTCGAAGCGTCGCTGGGCGTGGAAGACGGAGCTCCCGCCGCCGGCGCGACGAAGCTAAGGAAGGCATCATGAGCCAGATTCCCCAGCCCACACCCGGCGTCTTCGAGGGGCGAGAGCACCAGCTCCCGGTCCGCATCTACTACGAGGACACCGACTTCTCCGGCATCGTCTACCACGCCAACTACCTGCGCTATTTCGAGCGGGGGCGGAGCGACTTCTTCCGGATGATCGGCATCTCGCACACGGCGTTGCACAAGGCCGACACGGCCTTCGCGATCGTGCGCATGGAGCTGGACTTCAAGCGCGCCGCCCGGATCGACGACGCCCTGGTGGTGCGCACCACCTACGACCGGGTGAAGGGGCCGCGGCTGTTCGTCAGCCAGCGGATCACCCGCGGCGACGAGCTGATCTGTCAGGCGGCCGGCGAGGCGGTCTGCATCACCCTGGACGGCCGCCCGCGCAAACCGACGGCCGAGATGCTGGCCCAGATGGCGCCGTGGCTGGAGGTTTAGCGACCGCCCCCGACGGTCGTCATCCTCGGACTTGTTCCGAGGACCCCTCTGTCGGCTGAGCTGTCGCTTCAAAGGTGTCCGCCGCCTCACCGTTCCACGGATCATCCTTCTTCGAAGCTGAAGCAGGGGTCCTCGGAACAAGTCCGAGGATGACGGGTGTGGGCGCACCCACCAAAAAACCGCCTCCCTCGCCGATTGTCATAGTTTCACCATTGCCCCGCTTCATGTCAGTAAGGGCGCAACGGAACCCCGGAAGGCCCCGCCGCCTTCCACGATACTGACGCCCCAACGGAGCAGGACCCCGCATGGACGCCGCCGCAGGCCCGCAGAGCTTTTCCTTCATCTCGCTGTTCATGCAGGCCGACTGGGTCGTGAAGGGCGTGATGGTCGGTCTGATCCTGGCCTCGCTGGGCTCGTGGGCGGTGATCATCGACAAGCTGTTCCGCTTCTCGGGCCTGAACAGCGCCGCCAACCGATTCGAGGACCAGGTCGGCTCGGGCCAGGGGCTGGAGGAGGTCGCGGCCCAGGCCGGCGCCAATCCGCGCCACCCGCTGCCGCGCATGCTGCAGCTGGCGCTGAAGGAATGGCGCGACGCCAAGGCCAAGGGGCCGGTGGGCGAGGCCCAGGCCGCCTTCCTGATCCAGCGCATCGACCGGATGATGGACACCCTGATCTCGCGCGAGACCGGCAAGGCCGAGGAAGGCCTGGGGAGCCTCGCCATCGTCGCCACCGCCAGCCCGTTCATCGGCCTGTTCGGCACGGTCTGGGGCATCATGCACGCCTTCCAGAACATCGCGATCTCGAAGAACACCTCGCTGGCCGTGGTGGCCCCGTCGATCGCCGAGGCCCTGTTCGCCACCGCCGTGGGCCTGATCGCCGCCATCCCGGCCTATATCGCCTACAACAAGTTCTCGACCGACGCGGGCAAGTTCGCCGGCCGGCTGGAGAACTTCGCCGACGACCTGTCGACGGCCATCCAGCGTCGCCTCAGCGAGCGGGTCTAGCCCCATGGCCATGTCCGCCAACGACGCCTTCGCCACCGGCGGCCGTCGCGGCCGCCGCCGCGGACGCCGGCGGGGCAAGGGCGCCCTGTCCGAGATCAACGTCACCCCGCTGGTCGACGTCATGCTGGTGCTGCTGATCATCTTCATGATCAGCGCTCCGCTGCTGACCGCCGGCGTGCCGCTGGAGCTGCCCAAGACCGAGGCCGCCGCCCTGCAGAACCAGCAGGAGCCGATCACGGTGTCGATCAAGGCCGACGGCGCGGTATTCATCGGCGAGGGCGAGGTCCCGTTCGGCGAGCTGGCCCCGCGCATCTCGTCGATCGCCGGCGACGGCTACGACAAGCCGATCTTCGTGCGCGCCGACGGCAAGGCCAACTACGCGACCGTCGCCCAGGTGATGGCCGCCCTGTCCAACGCCGGCTTCGCCAAGATCAACCTGCTGACCGACACCGGCGGCCCCTCGTCGGGCGCTTCGGCCAAGGCTGAAGGCGCGGGCGACCTGCGTCCGGCGCAGTGAGGCGGTCGCCCGGTGACCCGTAGGGACGACAAGACCAACTTCTCTCCGGCCCTGGTCGGGTCGATCGGCCTCCACGTGCTAGTGGTGGCCGCGATCCTGATCGGCCCGTGGAAGCCGTCCAAGCCGGTGATCATCGGCGAGAGCGTGCCGGTAACCATCGTCACCGAGGGGCCGACCAACGTGCGGCCGGCGATCGAGGACGTCGTCGACCAGACCGCCCAGACCGAGGAGCCCACGCCCGAGGCCGACCCGCAGCCGCCGGCTCCCGTGCCCGCGCCGGTCCCCACCCCGGCCCCCGCGCCGCCCAAGACCGCGACGCCGGCCCCGACGCCCAAGCCCACCCCGACCAAGCCGGCCCCGGCCAAGCCCGAGCCCGACTTCTTCGCCTCGTTGGAAAAGACCCTGGCCAAGACGCCCAAGGCGACCGGCAAGCCCGTGGCCAACGCGCCCAAGGGCCCGACCCGTCCCGAGACGGCCACCCAGGCCCGTCCGGGCGCCGGGGCGATGACCGGCCTGCAGGCCGCGGCCATCAACGGCATGAAGGACGAGATCCAGCGCCGCTGGAACCCCAACTGCGAGGTCGAGGGCGGCGCGGCCGTCCAGGTCAAGGTCAGCTTCAAGCTGGCGACCGGCGGGCGCATCGTGGGCCAGGTGACGGCCGGCGACGCCGAGCGTTCGTCCGATCCGGTGGTCAAGGCCGCCGCCGACCGGGCGATCCGCGCGGTCTACCAGTCGGCGCCCTTCGAAGGCCTGCCGCCGGACTATTATGGCCAGCAACTCAATTTGAACTTCAAGGCGCGCGACGCTTGCGCGGCGCGATAGGGAGGACCCGAAGCATGAACCTCAAGTCCGTCTTCACCGGGTTGGCGACCGCCGCCGTCCTGGCCGTGTCCATGGCCGCCTTCGCGCCGACGACCGCCCGCGCCCAGATCGAGGTCGACATCGACAAGGGCGCGGTCAAGCCGCTGCCGGTGGCCATCCCCGCCTTCTCGGGCGGCGGGCGCGGGGCCGAGATCTCGCAGGTCATCAGCGGCAATCTGGAACGCTCGGGCCTGTTCCAGCCGCTGAACGTCGCCAACGTCGCCGACAAGCTGGCCGACGTGAACGTCCAGCCGCGCTTCCCCGACTGGCAGGCCACCGGGGCCCAGGCCCTGATCAACGGCCAGGTCACGGTCGGCGCCGACGGCGTGCTGCGCGTCGACTTCCGCCTGTGGGACACCTTCAGCCAGCAGCAGCTGCTGGGCCTGCAGTTCACCTCGACGGCCGAGAACTGGCGCCGCGTGGCCCACAAGATCAGCGACGCGGTCTATGAGCGCCTGACCGGCGAGAAGGGCTATTTCGACACCCGCGTGGTGTTCGTGGCCGAGAGCGGCTCCAAGCTGGCCCGGGTCAAGAAGCTGGCGATCATGGACCAGGACGGCGCCAACCCGCAGTACCTGACCGACGGTTCGTACATCGTCATGACCCCGCGCTTCTCCTCGACCAGCCAGGAGATCACCTACATGGCGCTGCGGCCCACGGGGTCGAGCATCTATCTGACCAACCTGGAGACGGCCCGCACCGAGACCATCGGCAAGTTCCCGGGCATGGTCTTCGCCCCGCGCTTCTCGCCGGACGGCAGCAAGGTGGCCTTCTCGGTCGAGAAGGGCGGCAACAGCGACATCTACGTGCTCGACCTGCGCAGCCGGCAGTCGACTCGGATCACCACAGACCCGGCCATCGACACCTCGCCGTCGTTCTCGCCGGACGGCAGCCGGATCGTGTTCAACTCCGACCGCGGCGGCCAGGCCCAGATCTACGTGATGAACGTCGACGGCAGCGGCGTTCGTCGCATCTCGTACGGCGGCGGCCGCTACACCACGCCGGTGTGGAGCCCGCGCGGCGACTACATCGCCTTCACCAAGCAGACGGGCGGCGAATTCCACATCGGGGTGATGAAGCCCGACGGCGGCGACGAGCGCCTGCTGACCACCAGCTACCTGGACGAAGGCCCCACCTGGGCCCCCAACGGCCGGGTGCTGATGTTCTCGCGCGAGAGCTCCAGCGGCAATTCGCGGCTGTGGACGGTGGACATCACCGGCCGGATCCTGCGCCCCGCCGCCTATACCGGCGCCGCCTCGGACCCCGCCTGGTCGCCGCTGCTGGATTGATCCACACGACTTTGAGGCAACCTCTGCCGTAAAGGCGCGTTGCCTTAGAGTCGTTCATCCGACGTTCACCCGCCAGGTGAAACCACGTGGGCGTGCGACATTCTGACGCCATTGTGAGGTGCAAGGTACGATTTGGCGCGGCGCCACGAAGGCTACACGCGTTAGAAGTATGAACCTTGGCCGTGGACTTGAGGAGAAACTGGATGAGCTTCGACACCCAACGCGTTGCTAGACTGGCGATGATCGGCCTGGCCGCCGCCTCGCTCGCCGCCTGTGCTTCGCGGCCGAAGCCGCAGGGCCCCGCGGCGCCGACGCAACCGGCCCCGACCCAGCCCGAGGCTCCCTATACGCCTCCGGCCACGCCGCAATCGCCGGTCAACCAGGGCCCGCTGCCGGGCACGGTGCAGGACTTCGTGATCAACATCGGCGACCGCATCTACTTCGCCACCGACAGCTACGACGTCACCCCCGACGCCCAGGCGGTGCTGGCGGCCCAAGCCCAGTGGCTGAACCGCTATCCGGCCGTGCGCGTGCGCATCGAAGGCAACGCCGACGAACGCGGCACCCGCGAGTACAACCTGGCCCTGGGCGCCCGTCGCGCCAACGCCGTCCGCGAAGTGCTGATCGGCGCGGGCGTCTCGGCCTCGCGCATCGAGTCCCTGTCGTACGGCAAGGAACGTCCGATCGATCCGGGCACGGGCGAAGACTCCTGGGCCAAGAACCGTAACGCCCGCACCGCCATCACCGACGGCGCGCGGTAAGACCGATATCCCCGTCTCCGCCTGGAGACGGGGCTTCGATGCTGTCATCCCGGAAGCGCCCGCGCTTTCGGGATGACGACGTTTTGAGATGCCGACCTTTTGAGATGCCGCCGGGCGCGATCTCGTCCCATCGTGACGCCCTGGCCTCTAGCGCCGCACTTTTGTCCGCAACCGGGGCATAATCGCCGACATGAAGCTGAAAGCCGCTCTGCTCGCCTCGGTCCTGGCGCTCACCGCCATGCCCGCCCTCGTCACGCCTTCCCTGTCCATGGCCCAGACCGCCATGCCCGACCCGCTGGACGACCGTTCGGTCAAGCGGCTGGACAAGATGGAGAAGGTGGTCCGCGAGCTGCGGGCGATCGTCTTCCAGGGCCGCGACACCGGCAAGCCGGTGGTGGTGCAGGCCGCCGAGACCGACGCCCAGATCGCGGCCCTGTCGGAAAAGCTGGCCGACCTGGAACAGACCCTGACCAAGCTGAACGGCCAGAACGAAAGCCTGACCCACGACCTGGACGTGGCGCGGCAGGCCAATGACGGCCAGAAGGCCCGCGCCGATGCGCTGGACCAGCGCCTGGCCGCCCTGGAGAAGCGCCTCGCCGACCAGGAGGCCGCCGCGGCCGCAGCGGCGGCGGCGACCCCGGCCGCGCCCGCCCCCGTCGCGACCCCCACCGATCCGAACGCCGCCTTCAAGTCGGCCCGCCAGCTGCTGCTGGACGGCGACTACGGCGGCGCCGAACAGGCCTTCGGCGGCTATGTCGAGGCCTTCCCCGACAGCGCCAAGGCGCCGGAAGCCCGCTACTGGCTGGGCGAGACCCAGTTCGTGCGCGAGGCCTACAGCGACGCCGCCGGCAACTATCTGGGTTCGCTGCGCGGCTGGCCGCAGACCAGCTGGGCGCCCGACGCGGTGGTGAAGCTGTCGCGCTCGCTGGTGGCGCTGAAGAAGCCCGCCGACGCCTGCAAGGCCCTGGACGAACTGAGCCGCCGCTACCCCAAGGCGCCGAACGCGGTCGTCTCCAAGGCCACGGCCACCCGCGTCCAGGCCAAGTGCGCGACGTAGCGCTCCAGATCTATTGATCCGCTCATCCCGGCGAATGCCGGGACCCAGATGGAATGGCGGTGTGATGGGTTCCTCGAACTCAGCGCTTGTCCAATCAGCCCGAGCGCCTCTGGATCTGGGGCCCGGCATTCGTGGGGATGAGCGGAACGAGGAGGGGCGCATGATCACATCCTTCACCGCCGCCCTCGACCGCCGCCTACGTCGGGACGCCGCCGGGCCGCTGGCCGTCGGTTTTTCCGGCGGCGGCGACAGCCTGGCCCTGCTGATCCTGACCCTGGACTGGGCCCGCGCCCACGGCCGTTCCGTGGTGAGCCTGACCGTCGACCACGGGCTGAACCCCGCCAGCGCCGCCTGGACCGCCGACGCCGTCGCCGAGGCCCGCGCCCTGGGGGCGGAGCCGCGCGCCCTCGCCTGGACCGGGCCCAAGCCCGCCACCGGCCTTTCCGCCGCCGCCCGCGCCGCGCGCCACGCTCTGCTGGGCGAGGCCGCCCGCGCCGCCGGGGCGCGCGTCCTGCTGCTGGGCCACACCCGCGACGACCTGGCCGAGGCGGCCGTGATGCGGGCCGGGGGCTCGACGGTGTCCGATCCCCGCGCCTGGGCGCCGTCGCCGGCCTGGCCGGAAGGGCGCGGCGTGTTCGTGCTGCGCCCGCTGCTCGAGGTGGGACGCGTCGATCTTCGCGATTGGCTGGCCGCGCGGGGCGAGACCTGGCTGGACGACCCGGCCAACGCCGATCCCCGGTCGGCCCGGGCCAGGGCGCGGCGGTCGCTCGCCGCTTCCGATGCGCCCGGCGGACCGGAGGAGGGGGCGGACAGGCCGACGGAGGCCGCGCCTTCCCCGTTCCAGGGAGGAGAAGGCTGGCTCGCGCTCGCCCGAACGGGCCCCGCCGCCCACGTCGCCGCAGCCTGCCTGTGCGCGGCCGGGACGACGCGCCCGCCGCGCGGCGAGCGGCTCCAGCGCCTGGTCGCGCGGATCCGGGCCGGCGAGGACTTCACCGCCACCCTGGCCGGGGCGCGGATCGAGGCGGCGGGGGAGGCGGTGTCATTCTTCCGCGAGCCGGGCGAGGTCAGACGCGTAGGTCCTTCCCTTGTGGTGGAGAAGGCCCTGGACCCCGGCCAACCCGTCGTCTGGGACGGCCGCTGGGAGCTCACCGCCGCCCAGCCCGGCCTGGCCGTGCGCGCCCTGCAGGGCCTCGCCGCCCGCCTGCCCGCCGCGCAACGCCAGGCGCTGAAAGGCTTTCCGCCCGCCGCCCGTCCCGGCCTGCCGGTCGTCCTGGCCCCGGATGGGACGCCGACTTGCCCGATCCTTGCAGAGGCGAAAGCCGTGCGAGCGCGTTGTCTTGTGGTGGATCGTTTCGAGGCGGCGACGGGCCGTGTCGATCAAGAGCCCGCGACATGATATCCCGCGCGTGGCGAAATCGGCCGGGCCGTCCTATCTTGGTAGGTCAGAGACTATCGTTGGGAAGACAACGCGTATGAATTTGAAGACCCTGGGCATCTGGGCGACCATCGTGGTGGTGCTGGCCATGGCCTATCTCGTCGTGAGCCAGGGCGGAAAGCCCGGCGGCAACGGCGAGGTCAGCTACTCGCAGCTGCTCAAGAACGTCGATAGCGGCGATGTCAAAGAGGCCAACATCAACGGCGACGTCGTCAAGATCCAGCCGAAGACGGGCAAGCCCTATCAGGTGAACGTGCCGCCGAACTCCGAGGACCTGGTCAAGCGCCTGGAGGCGCGCGGTTCCTCGATCGTCTACCAGAAGAGCGGCTTCAGCCCCCTGGCCCTGCTGTTCAACATGCTGCCGATCCTGCTGCTGATCGGCGTGTGGATCTTCTTCATGCGTCAGATGCAGGGCGGCACCAAGGGCGCCATGGGCTTCGGCAAGTCCAAGGCCCGGCTGCTGACCGAGAACAAGAACCGCGTGCTGTTCGACGACGTCGCCGGCGTCGACGAGGCCAAGGAAGAGCTGCAGGAAGTGGTCGAGTTTCTGAAGGACCCGGCCAAGTTCCAGCGCCTGGGCGGCAAGATCCCCAAGGGCGCCCTGCTGGTCGGCCCTCCCGGCACCGGCAAGACCCTGATCGCCCGCGCCGTGGCCGGTGAAGCCGGCGTGCCGTTCTTCACCATCTCCGGTTCGGACTTCGTCGAGATGTTCGTCGGCGTCGGCGCCAGCCGCGTGCGCGACATGTTCGAGCAGGCCAAGAAGAACGCCCCCTGCATCATCTTCATCGACGAGATCGACGCGGTCGGCCGCCATCGCGGCGCCGGCCTGGGCGGCGGCAACGACGAGCGCGAGCAGACCCTCAACCAGCTGCTGGTCGAGATGGACGGCTTCGAGGCCAACGAAGGCATCATCCTGATCGCCGCCACCAACCGTCCCGACGTGCTGGACCCGGCCCTGCTGCGTCCGGGCCGCTTCGACCGCCAGGTCGTGGTGCCCAACCCGGACGTGTCGGGCCGCGAGAAGATCATCCGCGTGCACATGAAGAACGTGCCGCTGGCCGCCGACGTCGACGTCAAGACCCTGGCCCGCGGCACCCCCGGCTTCTCGGGCGCCGACCTGGCCAACCTGGTCAACGAGGCGGCCCTGACCGCCGCGCGCAAGAACCGCCGCATGGTCACCATGCACGACTTCGAGCACGCCAAGGACAAGGTCATGATGGGCGCCGAGCGCCGCTCGATGGCCATGAGCGAGGACGAGAAGAAGTTGACGGCCTATCACGAGGGCGGCCACGCCATCGTGGCCCTGAACGTCGCCGTCGCCGACCCGGTCCACAAGGCCACCATCGTGCCGCGCGGCCGGGCCCTGGGCATGGTCATGCAGTTGCCCGAGGGCGACCGCTACTCGATGAGCTACGACATGATGACCTCGCGCCTGGCCATCATGATGGCCGGCCGCGTGGCGGAAGAGCTGATCTTCGGCAAGCACAAGATCACCTCGGGCGCCTCCAGCGATATCAGCGCCGCCACCAGCCTGGCCCGCAACATGGTCACCCGCTGGGGCTTCTCGGACGAGCTGGGCACCGTGGCCTACGGCGACAACCAGGACGAGGTGTTCCTGGGCCACTCGGTGGCCCGCACCCAGAACGTCTCGCCCGAGACCATGATGAAGATCGACAGCGAGGTCCGTCGCCTGGTCAAGGGCGGCGAGGACGAGGCCCGCCAGATCCTCACCGAGAAGCTGGACGGCCTGCACTCGGTGGCCAAGGCGCTGCTGGAGTTCGAGACCCTCAGCGGCGACGAGATCATCGGCGTCATGAAGGGCATCCCGCCCGTCCGCGTCGAGGACGAGAGCAACAAGATGCCGACGGGGCCGGTGGCCTCGGTGCCGGTGTCGACGGGCGTCACCGCCTAGGCCTCGGCGTCTCGAGACCAAGTTGGAAGAGCCGGATCGGTCCGCCGATCCGGCTTTTTCTTTGCGCCGGTTCTTTGCATCCCGGCGGCCACGGCGCTAAGCCTGAAGCGGGGCCGCGACGCGCGGCGGGGAGGCATGACATGAAAAACGCGATCATCGCCCTGGCGGGCGCGACGGCGCTGGCCCTGGCGGGCGGGGCCGCCCAGGCCCAGGCCATCCACAAGGACGGCATGACCGGCCCCGAAGTGGCGGCCTGGCTCCAGAAGGGCGGCTACAAGGCCGTGCTGAGCAAGGACGACGGCGGCGATCCGCTGATCGACAGCGCCGCCGACGGCCACAGCTTCAAGATCTATTTCTACGACTGCGACGCGACCAAGCGCTGCAAGGCGCTGCAGTTCTCGGCCGGCTTCGACCTGAAGTCCGGCCTGACCCTGGCCAAGGCCAACGAGTGGAACCGCAAGAACCGCTATCTGAAGGTCTATCTCGACGACGACGGCGACCCCTACGTCCAGTACGACGTCAACGTGAACGCCGGCCGCACGATCCCGGGCCTGGACGACGACTTCAGCGTCTGGACCGGCATGATCGGCGACTTCACCACGTTCATCGACTGGTAGGACTGCGAACGCCCCCTCCGTCACGTCGCTGCGCGACGCGCCACCTCCCCCGTTGCACGGGGGAGGAGAGGCCGGTTCCGCTTCCTCCTCACCCGCAACGCGGGGGAGGTGGCGCGATGCGAATACGCATCGTGACGGAGGGGGCGTCGCGGGCCTAAAACCCCGTCCATGGCACCCCAACACCCTCGCCCCCGCGTCATGGGGATCGTCAACGTCACGCCCGACAGCTTCTCGGACGGCGGGCGGTTCCTCGATCCCGGCGCGGCGCTGGACCAGGCTCGGCGGCTGATCGACCAGGGCGCCGACATCCTGGACATCGGCGGCGAGAGCACCCGGCCCGGCGCGACGCCCGTGCCGGCCGCCGAGGAGATCGCCCGCGTGGTCCCGCTGATCGAGGCGATCCGCGCCACCAGCGACGTCGCCGTCTCGATCGACACCATGAAGCCCGCCGTGGCCCGCGCCGCCGTCGCCGCCGGGGCCACGATCTGGAACGACGTGGCCGCCCTGCGCTTTGCGCCCGATGCGCCCGAGATCGCCGCCGAACTGGGCTGCGAGGTGGTGCTGATGCACATGCTGGGCGAGCCGGGGACCATGCAGGACGCCCCGCGCTACGACGACGTCGTCGCCGAGGTCGAGGCCTTCCTGCTGGCCCGCGCCTTCACCGCCATGGCCGCCGGGGTGGCGCGCGAGAAGATCTGGCTCGACCCGGGCATCGGCTTCGGCAAGACCCCGACCCACAACCTGGCCCTGCTGGCCGCCCTGCCGCGGTTCAAGGCCCTGGGCTATCCGATCCTGCTGGGCGCCAGCCGCAAGCGTTTCATCGCCGCCCTGGATCCGCTGGGGGCGGAGGCGGGCGACCGCCTGGGCGGTTCGCTTGCGGCCCACCTGCACGGCGCGGCGGCCGGCGTGGCGGCGGTGCGCGTCCACGACGTGCGCGAGACGTTCCAGGCGCTGACGGTGTGGGGCGCGATCGGCGGTGCGGGCTAGGCCCGCGCCAGCCCCGCCCGCTCCGGCAAGGTCTCCGGCGTCCGCACGTCCCAGGCCAGGCCCAGGCGCTCCAACAGGCGGATGAAGGCGAAGCCCCAGTCGGCTTGCCCGGGATACAATCCCAGCCTCGCCGAGCCCGGCCAGGCGTGGTGGTTGTTGTGCCAGGCCTCGCCCATGGTCGGGATCGCCGCCCAGGGCACGTCGTGTGCCTGGACGCCCGAGGCGGTCACCAGCCAGCGCTGCGGTCCGGTGGTGTGCGCCAGGCGGCCGACGTACCAGTGGCCGGTCACCGACACGCAGACCCGCGCGCAGACGCCCCACAGCAGCCACGACCAGCCGCCCAGCGCGAACAGGACGACCGCCACGGGCAGCTGCTGCAGCATCCAGGTGCGTTCCAGGAAGCGGTAGAACCGGTCGTCGGCGATCCGGGCCGGGATCGCCTGGCGCGGCGCCGCGTCCAGCACCAGCCGGCCGTGCAGGTTCCAGGCGTAGTCGGTCCAGAACCCGGCGCGGTTGGCAAGGTACGGGTGACAGGCCGGCTGGCGCTGGCCCCAGTCGCGCAGGTCGTGGGCGGCGATCATGGCCAGCGGCCCGCTCATGCCGACCAGCGTCCCCAGCCACATCATCAGGCGGTCCAGCCAGGGCGGGCTCTGGAAGCTGCCGTGGATCAGCCGCCGGTGGAAGCCGACGGAATGGCCGATCAGCAGGGTGGCGCCGGTCAGGACCACGAACACGCCGAGCCCGCTCCAGCTGAAGGCGAACGGCGCGGCCAGGGCGCCGGCCAGCATGACGCCCTGCCAGAGCGAGGTCGCCGGCGCCCAGACCACCCGGCCGACCGCGGCGTCGCCGCCCGCGTCCTCGGCGATGGAGTGGACGGCGTAAGGATCGTCGTGAGGGTGCGAATTCATTCGGCGGTTTCCTTCTCGTCCCGGCTCGCCACGACCACCACCCAACCGGCGACGGCGCCGCTCAGGCCAAGGACGATCGTCATGATCAGGAAGGGCTTGGGATCGGCGGCGGAGTGGAGGCCAAGCCCCCGAAGGAGCAGGCTGGACGCCATGAAGGTCGCCAGGCCGCCGAAGGCCGCGCCCGCCCAGGGCGAGCGCCATCCCAGGGCCCACAGCATCCACCAGCCGGGTATGCCGATCATGATCAGGCCGAAGGCCCAGATGGTTAGGGTGGAGACAAGGACCGCGAGCATGACCAGGACCGCGCCGACAAGCATCGATCCGAGGCTTTCCGTCGGCGAGGTGGCGACACCCGAGACCACGATCACCGCGCCCGGAAGGCTGGCCCCCGTCAGCGCGCCGGCGACCAGGCCCCTGATCGCGTTCCGCGGCGGCCAGACGGAGTCGTGACGGGCCATCGCGCTCATCGGTCGGCGCCTTGCGAACCGTAGGCCGCCTGCGCCGTCACCCAGCCCACGACCGCGCCGATCAGGGCCAGCCCGCCGGCTATCGGCAGGAGCCCCCAGGGCTCGTCGGCCAGGCTTGGGTTGAGGCCCAGCCCGAGTATCCAGGACACGATAAGGGTCGCCACGCCGCCGAACCCCGCGCCAACCCCTCGTGAGCGCCATCCCAAGGCGTGCAATGCGGCCCATCCGGGCATGCCGACCACGATCAGTCCGCCGGCCCAGACCGGAAGCGAGAACAGGAAAAACAGGAACGCGACCGCCACGCCGTTCCCGAACGCCTCGAAACCGCCCTGCATCAGGCTGGCGATCGACACCACGGCAACGACCGCCGCCGCGAGTAACCCCGATCCCGTGAAGGTTCCGGCGACGATGGCCCCGGCGACCTTTCCAGGCGACAGGGCGGAGGCGCGGCGATCGGTCAGGGCGGCGTCCATGGCGATATCCTCGATTGAAGATAAGCTATTCCTTAAATACCTCATCGCTAATTTGCAAGCGGTTAGCGAAGCGCTTAAATACCTTCCCATGCAGCGCGTGTTCGAAGCCCTCTCCTCGACGGTCCGCCGGAAGATCCTGGCCTATCTGGCCCATGCCGATCTGACGGCGGGGGACATCGCCTCGCGCTTTTCGATCTCCAAGCCGGCGGTGTCGCAACACTTGTCGATCCTGGAGGCGGCGGGCCTGGTGCGCAGCGAGAAGCGCGGCCAGTTCGTGCACTACAGCCTGGTGCGCGACAGCCTGGTCAACACGCTGAACGACTTCGTCCAGGAGGTCTGCCCGGTCTCCAAGCCGCTGAAGACCGAAAGCGCCCGCCTGAAGGACGAGCGCGAGGCCTAGCCGACCGCCGCGCCCATGCTAGCCTTCTTCCAAAAGGGAGGGGCCGATGCTGCGGATCGAACCAGCCGAGGGGCTGCGCCAGGCGGCGCAGGCGGATTGGCGGACGCTGGGCGCGATCACCGCCGAGGCCTTCGCCGAGGACCCGGTCGCCACCTGGACCTTCGACGGCAAGCCCTGCCTGAAGCCCGTGTTCCAGCGCCTGGCGCGGGACGTCTACCTGCCGCGCGGGATCTGCCACCTGGCGGACGGCGACAGGGGCGCGACCATGTGGCTGCCGTCGGGACCGAGCAAGGAACTGCCGCCGCTGTCGCTGCTGGGCGCGGCGGCCCGGCTGCTGGTCGACGGCGGGCCCAAGGCCATGAAGCGCGCCCTGGCCGTCGACGCCGAGATGGTGCGCCGCAAGCCCAAGGCGCCCCACGTCTACCTGTTCACCATCGGCGTGCTGGCCGAGGCGCGCGGCAAGGGGCTGGGACGGCGGCTGCTGGCGCCGGTCCTGGCCGGCTGCGACGCGGCGGGCCTGCCGGCCTATCTGGAGAACAGCAATCCGGCCAACACCCCGCTCTACGAAGGGGCGGGATTCCGCACGCTGGAGGTCTTCGCCCCCGCGCCCGGCGCCCCGCCGCTGGCGGCCATGTGGCGGGAGCCGCGCGCCTGACTCAGGCCTCTTGCGTCCGCCCCCTTGCGTCCAGGGGCGAAACCGCCAAGCTGCGCGACCTAGTCGGGAGACCCCATGCGTTCCGTTCTCATCGCCGCCGCGCTCGCCGCCCCCCTGGCCCTGGCCGGCCCCGCATTCGCCGCCGAGCCCGCGCCCAAGCCGGCCAAGGTCCAGCCCGTCCTGAAGACCGTCGCCGCCGATGTCGACGCCGAGGCGCTGGAGGCCACGATCCGGTCGCTGGTGGGCTTCGGCACCCGCCACACCCTGTCCGACACCAAGTCGGACACCCGGGGCATCGGGGCGGCCCGGCGCTGGACGGCGGCCCGGTTCGCGACGATTTCCAAGGACTGCGGCGGCTGCCTGACGGTCGAGACGCCCAGCAAGACCTTCACCGGCAAGCGGGCGCCGAACGGCGTCGAGATCGTCGACGTGCTGGGAATCCAGCGCGGGACCACCGATCCGGACCGGGTGGTGATCATCGCCGGTCACATCGACAGCCGGATCAACGACGTGATGGACGCCACGACCGACGCGCCCGGCGCCAACGACGACGGCTCGGGCGTGGCGGCGGTGCTGGAGGCGGCGCGGGTGCTGTCCAAGCACAAATTCCCGGCCACCATCGTCTATGCGGTGCTGTCGGGCGAGGAGCAGGGCCTGTTCGGCGGCCAGCTGCTGGCCCAGACCGCCAAGGAGAAGGGCTGGAAGGTCGAGGCCGACCTCAACAACGACATCGTCGGCAATGTCCACGGCATCGGCGGGACCGTGGACCGGACCCACGTGCGGGTGTTCTCGGAAGGCACCAAGGCGGTCGAGACGTCGGAACAGGCCAACACCCGGCGCTACAACGGCGGCGAGGTCGACAGCCCGTCGCGCAACCTGGCCCGGTTCATGGACGGCCTGGCCGACCGCTACGTGAAGGGGCTGGACGTGGTGATGGTCTACCGCACCGACCGCTACGGCCGGGGCGGCGACCAGGTGCCGGTGCTGGAGGCCGGCTATCCGGCCGTGCGGGTCACCGAGGCCGCCGAGCACTACGACCGCCAGCACCAGACCGTCCGCACCGAGAACGGCCGGGCCTATGGCGATGTGATCCAGGGCGTGGACTTCCCGTATCTGGCCCAGGTGACGCGGCTGAACGCCGTGACCCTGGCCGCCCTGGCCTCGGCCCCGGCCCCGCCGTCGGGCGTCAAGATCGAGGGCGCGGTCAGCGCCGACACCAAGGTCTCGTGGACGGCCGTCCCGGGCGCGGCCGGCTACCGCGTCTGGTGGCGCGGCACGACCGAGCCGCGATGGAGCCGCGCGCGGGCGGTCGGGGCGGAGACCTCGGCGACGCTGACCAATGTGGTGATCGACGACTGGTTCTTCGGGGTGTCGTCGGTGGGCGCCGACGGCTGGGAGAGCCCGGTTGTGTTCCCCGGGGCGGCGGGGAGCTTCGAGAGCGTGGGGAAGTAGGTCCGGACGTCGGGCTGTAGCCACTTGCCCCCTACGGACCGCTTCGCGGTCGTCTTCCCCATAGGGGGAAGAGCCGCGCGGCGAAGGCTCCGCCCCCTACGGGGGCGGACAGGCGACGAAGTCGCCAGGTGGGGGCAAGTGGGTGAGCCACCGTCCAAGGCGCCTACCCCATACCCCCGACTCCCCGCTAGAAGAGCCCATGACCAGCGCCCCCCACCAAGGCCGCGTGCTCGTCCTCGCCGGATCGGATTCCGGCGGCGGGGCGGGGATCCAGGCCGACATCAAGACCATCACCGCCCTGGGCGGCTACGCGGCCACGGCGATCACGGCGATCACCGTGCAGAACACCCTGGGCGTCACCGGCGTCCATCCGATCCCGCTGGACATCGTCGAGGCCCAGGCCCGCGCCGTGCTGGACGACATCGGGGCCGACGCCTTCAAGACCGGCATGCTGGGCGACGCCGCCACGGTCGAGGTCGTGGCCCGGGTGCTGGACAGCGCCCCAAAAACACGAAATGGGGCCGTCCCCGCCGTCATCGATCCGGTGATGATCGCCAAGGGCGGGGCCTCGCTGCTGGCGCAGCAGGCGATCGGGGCGCTGAAGAGCCTGCTGGTCCCGCGCGCCGCCCTGCTGACCCCCAACGCCCCCGAGGCCGCCGCCCTGACCGGTCTCGCGGTCGAGACCACCGACGACCTGCGCCGGGCCGGCGAGGCCCTCTTGGAGCTGGGCGCCCACGCGGTGCTGATGAAGGGCGGCCACGTCGCGGGCGAGCGGGTCGTGGACCTGCTGATCACCCGCCAGGGCGAGACCGCCTTCGAGGGCGAGCGGATCGAGACCCGCCACACCCACGGCACCGGCTGCACCCTGGCCAGCGCCTGCGCCACGGGCCTGGCCCAGGGCCTGGGCCTGACGGAGTCGGTGGCCCGGGCCTGGAACTACGTCCACGAGGCCATGCTGCGCGCTCCGGGCTTCGGGGCGGGGCACGGTCCGCTGGATCATGCGTGGGTGGTGCGGAAATGAGCGATCTGGAAGCCCGCCTCGTCGACATCGTCCGCGGCGTCCCGACCACGATGCAGGTGCTGCGCACGGCCCGCGACCTGGGCCTGCCCGACGCCATGGTCTTTTCCGGCGCGGTCTACCAGCCGGTCTGGAACCACCTGACCGGCCGGGCGCCGGACTACGGGATCAAGGACTACGACCTGGCCTATCACGACGCGTCCGACACCTCGTACGAGGCCGAGGACGTGGTCATCAAACGGGTGGCCGCCGCGTTCGAGCCGCCGCTGCGCGACTTGGTCGAGGTGCGCAACCAGGCCCGCGTCCATCTGTGGTTCGAGAAGAAGTTCGGGGCCGACGAGCCCTATCCGCCGCTGGAGTCCAGCGCCGAGGCCCTGAAGCGCTTCGTGGCCACGGCCTTCTGCGTGGGCGTGCGGATGGAGGCCGACGACAGCCTGTCGGTGTTCGCGCCGTTCGGGCTGGACGACCTGTTCGCCCTGCATCTGCGGCCCAACCCGCTGCGGGTGAAGGGGGCGGGCGGCTGGGCGCGCACGACGGGCTCGGCGCAGGCCCGATGGCCGGAGATCACGGTCGAGGGGCAGTGAAGACCCCCTCAGTCGCTCCGCGACAGCTCCCCCAGTGGGGGAGCATCTGCTCGGCGTAGATCCTCCCCCTCTGGGGGAGGTGGCCCGAAGGGCCGGAGGGTGAGCCGCCGCTACATTGTCCCGCGTGACAATGTTCGAATTGATCCATGCTGGGGCGATGGTTAGGCGTTGAGGAACAGGAGCCCCGCCATGCGCCAGTGGACCGTCGACGCCTTCGCCTCCGGCCCGTTCAAGGGCAATCCGGCCTGCGTGGTCGAGCCGTTCGACGCCTGGCCCGAGACGGCCTGGATGCAGGCCCTGGCGGCCGAGAACAACCAGGCCGAAACCGCCTTCCTGCTGCGCACCGCCGATCCGGCGCGGTTCGGCCTGCGCTGGTTCACCCCGACGGTCGAGGCCCCGATCTGCGGCCACGCCACCCTGGCCAGCGCCCATGCCCTGTTCGAGGAGCTGGGCGTCGACGTCCCGCTGCTGACCTTCGACACCCTGTCGGGCGCGCTGACCGTGCGCCGGGTCGACGGTGTGTTCGGCGGGCGGGGGCTGGAGATGGACTTTCCGGCCGATCCGCCGCGGCGGGTCGAGGCGGGGCCGGACCTGGCCAAGGCGCTGGGCGTGGAGCCCCTGGAGGTCTGGGCGGGGCAGTACCTGCTGGCCGTGGTCGCCGACGAGGCGACGGTGCGCGGGCTGTCGCCCGACCTGGCGTTGCTGAACACGGTCGGCGGCGGCCTGGCCAAGGGCGGGGCGGGTCAGGCGATCGTCGCCGCCCTGGCCGATCCGGGGCGGGACTACGCGGTGGTCAGCCGGTTCTTCGCGCCGGGCTGCGGCATTCCCGAGGACCCGACCACGGGCTCGGCCCACTGCATCCTCATGCCGTTCTTCGGCGAGCGGCTGGGCGCGGCGACCCTGCGGTTCCACCAGGCCTGTCCCGGGCGGGGCGGGGACCTGGAATGCGAAAACCGCGGCGCGCGCGTTCTGTTGCGCGGCCGCGGCTTCACGGTGGTGGAGAGCCGGCTGAGGGTGGAACCGGCTCTCCGTTAGCCCTCACGGGCCTAGTAGCGACGGCCGTAGCGGTCGCCGTCGTGGCGCTCGTAGCGGATCTGGGCGCTGATGCGGTCGTAGCGGCGATCCAGGTCGGCGCGTTCCCAGCCGCTCAGGCCGCCGCGACGATAGCGGCTTTCCAGACGGGCGGTTTCACGCAGGTCGCCCTTCAGGCGCCAGGCTTCGTTGCGAGTCAGGCCGCCGCTGCGGATGCCCATGTCGATCCGCTGGTCCAGGCGGGCGACACGGTCGCCGCCGACGTCCTGGTAGCCGCGGTCATAACCACGGTCGTAGCCGGGACCGGGGCCATAGGCCTGGGCCGAGGCGACAGCGGGGACGGCGGCGGCGACAGCCGAGACCGCGGCGATCGAAAGCAGAATCTTTTTCATCGGTACGGTTCCTCTTGAACATTTCCGACGCCCGACGGGGACGACGTTGACGACAAGAGACCACACCCAGCCTGAAGCGGTTCTGAGCCGCTCGTTATGTTCTGTTCAGGTACCTGAACACCCCAAACGCCCGCTCATCCCGGCGAATGCCGGGACCCAGATCCCAAGGCGTCTGGGCTGGTTGGATGAACGCCGAGCTTCTGGAGCCCGCCACACCGTTATTCCATCTGGGTCCCGGCATTCGCCGGGATGAGCGGAGCTGTTAAGCCGCCGCCGTCTTCGCGCCGTCGCGCCGGGCGATGGCCACGGCGGTCTCGATGGCGTCGTACAGCTTGGTGACCTCGATCGGCTTGGCGACGTGGCCGTCCATGCCGGCGGCCATGTAGCCCTCGACCTGGTGGACCAGGGCGTTGGCGGTGACCGCGACGATCGGGATGCGCTTGCGGCTCTCGCTGACCTCGAGCGCGCGGATGGTGCGGGCCGCCTCGACGCCGTCCATCACCGGCATGTGGATGTCCATCAGGACGATGTCGTGGCCGCCGCGCTTCCAGGCTTCGACGCAGGCCGCGCCGTCGGCCACCAGCTCGACCTCGGCGCCCAGCGGGGCCAGGACGGCGGCGATGACCTTCTGGTTGGTCGGATTGTCGTCGGCGGCCAGCACCCGCAGGCGGCGCTCGGATTCGATCGGCGGCGGGGCCGCCTCGACCTGGGCCGGCACGGTCGCCTCGCCGCGCGGCATGGCCACCACGACGGTGAAGGTCGAGCCCTGGCCCTCGCGGCTCTGCACATGCACGCCGCCGCCCATCAGGGTGGCCAGCTCGTTGCAGATCGACAGGCCCAGGCCCGAGCCGCCGAACCGGCGGGTGGTCGAGCTGTCGGCCTGGACGAACTTGTCGAACAGGCGGGGCAGGGTCTCGGCGTCGATGCCGATGCCGGTGTCGACCACGTCGACGCGCAGGCCGCTGCCGTCGTCGGCCGAGGCGAAGCGCACCGAGACGCTGCCTTCCAGCGTGAACTTCAGGGCGTTGGAGACCAGGTTGCCCAGGATCTGGCGCAGGCGGTCGGCGTCGCCGCGCCACGAACCCAGGGCTTCGGGCGCGACGAAGACGCCGAACTCCAGGTTCTTGGCCCGGGCCTGGGTGGTGTAGGACTCGCGGACCGACAGGGCCAGGCTGGCCAGGTCGAAGTCGCGCTCCACCAGGTCCAGGCGCCCGGCCTCGATCTTCGACAGGTCCAGCACGTCGTTGAGCACCGACAGCAGCAGGCCGCCGGATTCGCGGATCACCGACAGGCGCTCGCGCTGGGCGGGGCTGAGCTCGCCCATGGCCATCACCTCGGTCATGGCCAGCACCCCGTTCAGCGGGGTGCGGATCTCGTGGCTCATATTGGCCAGGAAGTGCGACTTCAGGACATTGGCGGCGTTGGCGTCGTCGCGCGCCTTGACCAGTTCGGCCATGGCGCCGCGCAGGTCGTGGTCGTTGATCTCCAGCCGCGAGACCAGATGGTTGAAGCTGTCGGTCAGGCTCTGGAAGACGTCGTCGTCGGCGGCCTGCTCCACCGGCTTGAACTGGCCGTTGGCGGCCACCTCGCGCATGGCGTTGGACAGGCGCTCCATCGGCTTGGTCATGCGGCGGGCCAGGCCGTTGGCCAGCAGGATCGCCAGGCCGGCCGAGCCGAAGAACAGGGTGCCGGTCAGGGCCAGGTCGCGGGCCACGATGTCGGTCAGGCTGGGGCGACGGGCCGCCAGGGACAGGGTGCCGACCTGGCGCGAACCCAGCTTCACGGGGCGGACCAGGGTGTCGACTTCGGAATCCTTGGCCGCGCCCACCTGGGCCACGGGCTGGCCGCTCATGTCGATCAGGCTGACGGAGACGACGTTGGGCGCCTTGGCCACCGCCTCGAGGGCGCGATAGACGCCGACGGTGTTGTGGTCGGCCATCGGCGCGGCGGCGCCGGCCGCCACCATCTGGGCCAGGATTTCATGATTGGCCCGCGATTCCTGGCGGGCGACGCTCCACTGCTGGACCATGAAGCATAGGCAAGCCGCCAGCAGCGCGACCACCGTGGTGGTCAGCGCGACAGCCGAAATCCGCGCCTGCAGAGGCGCGTGAGTCGCGGCTTCAGAGCTGCGGCTGTCGTCGATCATTTCCCGTCCCAGGAGAATCCTAGAGGTCGAGCTTGCCCCAATCTTCCTAACGCTTCGCTTCCAAGATACAGCGGCCCCGCGACAAAACAACGTTAACGCGCATTTCTCATTGCACAGTTCTTAACTTTTCGTTTACCTCTATCCTTAGTCTTTCATTAAGGAGATGGGGCGTGGAAAAGGTTTTTGTCGTCAAGCGTGTGGCCAGCAAGCTGCATGGGACCGAGGCCGCGATCGACGCGGCGATGGTGCAAACCGCCGAAATGATGTCGGAACTCGTCCAAGCCCGTAAGGATCTGGGCCTGTCGCCGACCTTCGCCGCCGACGTCACCAGCAAGGTGATCGCGGCCATGTCCGCTCTGTCGGAAGCTCGCGAAGCCATGGTCTCGGCTCACGCCGACCTGGATGAAAAGCGTCTGCGTCTGGGTGTCCGCACCAAGATGATCGGCTGGGACATGAAGGACGGTTCGTTCGCTTCGGCCGACGTCCAAGGCTCTGAGCGGATCGCCGAAGCCGGCTAATCGAAGCCAGCTAAGCAATATTGCAAGAGTTTAATCCCTAGGGTCTCTAATTCGCGTTAGAGACTCTAGGGATGCACCTGCAAATCGCACCTCTGCTGGGATGGAGCGCCACCTTCTTGGTGTGCGGCTTGGCGTGGATCAAAGGGTCCGCGGCCGAGCGCTGGGGCAGCTTGATCGTGCTGGCCGGATCGGTGGTCGCCCTGATCATCCAGATGGTCCTGCCCCCGCGGCCCGAGGCGATCGCCCTGCTGCTGTCCGAAGGGCTCTATAGCCTCGCCTTCCTGATGCTGGCCCTGCGCTACACCAGCCCCTGGCTGGGCGGCGCGATGCTGCTGCAGGCCACGCAGTTCGGCCTGCACGCCTACTACATCGTCGCCGAGCGCAAACACGACCTGACCTACGGGATCGTCAACAACCTGAATTCCGCCGGGGTGCTGGTCTGCATCCTGTTCGGGATTTTCGCCTCGGCGCGCCGCCGGGCCCGCGCCGCAAAATAATTGCCTGGTACGGACGATTTGTCCGTCGCGCGGCAAAATCTCTCCTTGCCTTCGTCGCCGAAACGGGGTTTCTCGCCGGCGGGCCACATCCCCCCAACGGGATGCAGTCCATCTGTAAGGATGGGAGACATCGCTATGACCACGACCCTCGCCAAGCCGGCGATCCGCCCGGCTCGTCCCGAGTTCTCTTCCGGCCCCTGCGCCAAGCGCCCCGGCTGGACCCCCGAAAATCTCAGAAACGCCGTATTGGGCCGGTCGCACCGCTCCAAGCTGGGCAAGGGCCGCCTGAAGGCCGCCATCGACCAGACGCGCGAAGTGCTGGAAGTCCCCGCCGACTTCCTGATCGGCATCGTCGCCGGTTCGGACACCGGCGCCGTCGAAATGGCGATGTGGTCGATGCTGGGCGCCAAGCCCGTGCAGCTGCTGGCCTTCGAGTCCTTCGGCAAGGACTGGGTCACCGACGTGACCAAGCAGCTGAAGCTGCCGAACGTCGAAGTGCTCGACGCGCCGTACGGCCAGCTGCCCGACACCTCCAAGGTCGATCCGGCCAAGGACCTGGTCTTCACATGGAACGGCACCACCTCGGGCGTCCGCGTCCCGAACGCCGACTTCATCAGCGCCGACCGCGAAGGCATCACCATCTGCGACGCCACCAGCGCCGCCTTCGCCCAGGACCTGGACTGGACCAAGCTCGATGTCGTGACCTTCTCCTGGCAGAAGGCGCTGGGCGGCGAGGGCGCGCACGGGATCCTGATCCTGTCGCCGCGCGCCGTGGCCCGTCTCGAGAGCTACACCCCCGCCTGGCCGATGCCGAAGCTGTTCCGCATGACCAAGGGCGGCAAGATCGCGGCCGACATCTTCGAGGGCGCGACGATCAACACGCCGTCGATGCTCTGTGTCGAAGATGCGCTCGACGCCCTGAAGTGGGCTTCGTCCATCGGCGGCCTGGAAGCCATGCAGGCCCGCGCCGACCAGAACCTGGCCGTGCTGGCCGACTGGGTGGCCAAGACCCCGTGGGTCGAGTTCCTGGCGGCGACGCCGGAAATCCGCTCCAACACCTCGGTGTGCCTCAAGGTCGTCGATCCCAAGATCACGGCGCTGTCGGACGACGTCCAGGCCGACTTCGCCAAGAAGCTGGCCTCGCTGCTCGAGAAGGAGGGCGCGGCCCTCGACATCGGCGGCTATCGCGACGCCCCGGCCGGCCTGCGCATCTGGTGCGGCGCCACCGTCGAGGCCTCGGACCTCGAGGCCCTGACGCCGTGGCTGGACTGGGCGTTCGCGTCCGTCTCGGCCGAACTGGCCGCCGCTTAACCTAGCGCCCTAGAACCCCCTCAGTCGCTCCGCGACAGCTCCCCCCGGAGGGGGAGCATCGCACCGGGCAGGTCCTCCCCCTCTGGGGGAGGCAGCCCGAAGGGCCGGAGGGGGCCTTCACCGCACACCATTCTCCGCAAGGAACCCCGACATGACCGCTCCCCGCGTCCTCATCGCCGACAAGCTCAGCCCCGCCGCCGTCGACATCTTCAAGAACCGCGGCCTGGACTTCGACATCAAGACCGGCCTGTCCAAGGACGAGCTGATCGCCGTGATCGGCGACTACGACGGCATCGCCATCCGCTCGGGCGCCAAGCTCGACAAGGACGTGATCGCCGCGGCCCACAAGCTGCGCGTCATCGCCCGCGCCGGCATCGGCGTCGACAACGTCGACATCCCGGCCGCCACGGCCAAGGGCATCGTGGTGATGAACACCCCGTTCGGCAACTCGATCACCACGGCCGAGCACGCCATCGCCATGATGTTCGCCCTGGCCCGCCAGCTGCCCCAGGCCGACGCCTCCACCCAGGCCGGCAAGTGGGAGAAGAACCGCTTCATGGGCGTGGAGCTGTTCGCCAAGACCCTGGGCCTGATCGGCGCCGGCAACATCGGCGGCATCGTCGCCGACCGGGCGCTGGGCCTGAAGATGAAGGTCGTGGCCTACGACCCCTTCCTGTCGCCGGAACGCGCCATCGAGATGGGCGTCGAGAAGGTCGAGCTGGAAGAGCTGCTGGCCCGCGCCGACGTCATCACCCTGCACACCCCGCTGACCGACAAGACCCGCAACATCCTGTCGGCCGAGAACCTGGCCAAGACCAAGAAGGGCGTGCTGATCGTCAACTGCGCCCGCGGCGGCCTGGTGGACGAGGCGGCCCTGCGCAAGCTGCTGGACGACGGCCACGTGGGTGGCGCGGCCTTCGACGTGTTCGTCACCGAGCCGGCCAAGGAGAACCCGCTGTTCGGTTCGGACAAGGTCGTGGCCACCCCGCACCTGGGCGCCAGCACCTCCGAAGCCCAGGAGAACGTGGCCCTGCAGGTCGCCGAACAGGTCAGCGACTACCTGCTGACCGGCGCGGTCACCAACGCCCTGAACAGCCCGTCGATCACCGCCGAAGAAGCTCCCAAGCTGAAGCCGTTCGTCGCCCTGGCCGAGAAGATCGGCGCCCTGGCCGGCCAGATGGTCGACTTCGGCATTTCGGCGATCGACATCGCCTTCGAGGGCGAGGTCTCCAAGCTGAACGTGAAGCCGATGAGCTCGGCGGCCCTGGCCGGAATCCTCAAGCCGATGCTGGCCGAGATCAACATGGTCTCCGCGCCCGCGGTGGCGAAGGAACGCGGCATCACCGTCTCGGAGAGCCGCCAGGAGGTCAGCCCCACCTATGACAGCCTGATGCGCATCACCATCACCACCGAGAAGGGCAAGCGCGCCTTCGCCGGCACGGTGATCGCCGGCGCGCCGCGCATCGTCGAGGTCAAGGGCATGGAGCTGGACGCGGGCTTCTCGCCGGCCATGCTCTACATCAACAACCTGGACAAGCCGGGCTTCATCGGCGCCCTGGGCATGCTGCTGGGCGAGGCGGGCGTCAACATCGCCACCTTCAACCTGGGCCGCGTCTCGGCCGACGAGGACGCCATCGCCCTGGTCGGCGTCGACCAGGCCCCGGACGAGGCCCTGCTGGCCAAGATCCAGGCCCTGCCGCACGTCAAGGAAGCCCGCGCCCTGACGTTCTGATCCTCCTGAACCCTTCTCCCCTTGCGGGAGAAGGTGTCGGCGCAGTCGACGGATGAGGGGTCTCTCGGACCTGAACGCCGCGTCCAGCCTGACCGCTGGGCGCGGAGTTTTCGTTCACGCGACCCCTCACCCGACGGTCCTCCGGACCGCCACCCTCTCCCGCAAGGGGAGAGGGAAGACGGTGCAGACCGCGTGCAGTCGGCGAGAGGATATGGCGGAGGCGCCGTCTCGCCATTTTCAAGCCTCACCGGACCGGCTAGGTGCGGAGGACCTCACCAGGAACCCCGATGTCCATCCGCGCCCGCAAGATCAACCGCATCGTCTTCATCGTCTTCCTGGCCGCCTCGGCCTACGCCCTGGCCCGGGCCCTGCTGCCCGACGACGACAGCATCGGCCTGATCCCGTGGGACAAGGCCAAGCACTTCATCGTCTTCTACGTGCTGAGCATCCTGGCCAGCCTGGCCCTGCCGCAGAGCCGGCTGCACCGCATCGGCCTGGTGATCCTGGCGTTCGGCGGCGGGATCGAGGTCCTGCAGGGCCTGGTCGGCCGCGACGCCTCGTGGTTCGACCTGTTCGCCGACGCCTGCGGCATCAGCGCCGCCTTCGGGCCGATGCTGGTCAGCCAGTGGTGGCGCGGCAAGGCGCGGTTCTAGATTTCAATTCCGCTCATCCCGGCGAATGCCGGGACCCAGATGGAATGGCGGTGTGTTGACGCCACAAGCGCTGAGCCCTTCCAATCCACTACCCAGCTTTAGGATCCGGGTCCCGGCATTCGCCGGGATGAGCGGTTCTTGAGAGTTCTCAGAACTTCCCGCCGCGCCCCTCGCCGTCCTTGAACCGCGCGGCGCCGGCGCGGGCCTCGCGGCGCAGCGGCTCCAGCCCGCCGATCCCCTCGACCTTCAGGGCCTCCGCCAGCGAGACGTCCCACTGGGCGAAGGCCGAGGCGCGGTCGGCGCGCAGGCACACCTGGGGGAAGGCGGCGATCTGGGCGGCTAGGGCCTGGGCGGCGGCCAGGGCCTGGCCCGCCGGGACCATGCGGTCGGCCAGGCCCCAGCTCAGCGCCTCGGCCGCCTCGACCGCCCGGCCGGTCAGGATCATGTCCAGCGCCCGGCCCTGGCCGACGATGCGCGGCAGGCGCACCGTGCCGCCGTCGATCAGCGGCACGCCCCAGCGCCGGCAGAACACCCCGAAGATCGCGGCTTCCGACGCCACCCGCAGGTCGCACCACAGGGCCAGCTCCAGCCCGCCGGCCACCGCGTGGCCCTCGACGGCGGCGATCACCGGCTTGGACAGCAGCCGCCGCGTCGGCCCCATCGGACCCTCGCCGACCGGGTCGTAGCGCTCGCCCTCGCCGGAGGCGGCGACGGCTAGGTCGAACCCGGCGCAGAAGGTCCCGCCCGCCCCGGTCAGCACGGCCACGGCGGCGACCTCGTCGGCCTCGAAGGCGTCGAAGGCGGCGCGCAGTTGCAGGGCCGTCTCGGGGTTCACCGCGTTGCGTTTCTCCGGGCGGTTGATCGTGACGGTCCAGACCGGGCCGTCGGTGGCGACGTCGACTTCGCTCATGTTCAGGCTCCTTCAGCCGCCAGGCGCAGCTCGCGATAGGCCGCCACCAGCGCGTCCTGGCTGAAGGCGAGGTTGCGGCCGCTGGGATTGGGCAGGACCCAGGCCACGGCTCCGCCGAACGGCTCGGCCTGCCGGCCCCAGGACACGGTCCGGCGGCCCAGCATGGCGCCGTAGGCGGCCTTGCCCAGGAAAGCGACATGGCGCGGCGCCCAGCGGCGGACCCAGGCCTCGAAGCCGGCGGCGGCGTCCACGAACTCCGACCGCGCCAGGTCGTCGACGCCGGCCGTGGGCCGCTCGACCACGCTGGTGATCCCCAGGCCGTAGGCCAGCAGGTCGGCGTCGTTCTCCGCCGCGATCAGCGCCGGCGTGAACCCGGCCAGATGCAGGACGCGCCAGAACCGGTTGCCGCGCCCGGCGAAATGGTGGCCCGAGGCGGCGGCCGACAGTCCCGGGTTCAGCCCGCAGAACACGACCGACAGCCCGGGCGCGACGATGTCCGGAAGCGGCTTAGACATTCAGCGCCCTCGTCCCGCTGACGAAGGGACTGCCGCGCACGTAGAAACGCAAGGGCCGGTCGGCGTCTTTCGTGATGCCGATCCGGACGCTGAGCCCGATCTCGCCGGGCTCGACCTCGTCGCGGCCCAGCCAGAGCGGGCCGTCCGCGCACAGATCGAGACCATCGGCCCACGGTCCTATCTGAAGCGCCCGGCACAGCCGACCCGGTCCCCGCGCCAGGTCGCGCAGCTTCTCGGTCCCGCGATGGGCCTGCATCAGGGCGAGCCCCTCCAGCGGCTCCAGCGCCCGGATCAGCACCCCGGCCCCGATGCCGGCCGCCTCGCCGGAGACGTTCAGCATCCAGGACGTGCCGTAGTTCAGATAGACATAGGCGTGCCCGCGCTCGAGGAACATCGGGCGGGTGCGGGGCGTCATGCCCCGGAACGCGTGGCTGGCCGCGTCGCCCAGGACATAGGCCTCGGTCTCGACGATGCGGCCGCTGATCACGCCCTCGGGCGTCTCGCGCACCACGATCTTGCCGATTAGGAAGCGGGCCAGGGCGGCCGTGTCGACCGGCAGTTCGTCCCGCGAAAGCCGCGTCGTCACCAACTGTCCACCCGCACCTCCCACGGCCGCGTCGTCCCCGCCGCCGCGTCCAGGCCGCCCAGGATCCAGCGGCGGGTGTCGGCCGGATCGATCACGGCGTCGATCTCCAGGGCCGTGGCCATGCTGGTCGCCTTGCCCGCCGCGTAGAGCTTCGCGACCAACTGGTCGTAGAGCGCCTTCTGGTTGGCGGGATCGGTCTCGGCCTCCAGTTCCTTGCGATAGCCCAGGCGCACGGCGCCCTCCAGGCCCATGCCGCCGAACTCGCCCGTGGGCCAGGCGGCGATGAACAGCGGGGCGTGGAAGCTGCCGCCCGCCATAGCTTGCGCTCCGAGGCCGTAACCCTTGCGGGTGACCACGGTCAGCAGCGGCGTGCGCAGCTTGGCGCCGGCGATGAACTGGCGGCTGACCCGCCGCACCGCCCCGGCGTCCTCGCTGTCGGGTCCGACCATGAAGCCGGGGGTGTCGCACAGGCTCAGCACCGGCAGGCCGAAGGCGTCGCACAGCTGCAGGAACCGCGCGGCCTTCTCGGCCCCGTCGCCGTCGATGGCCCCGCCCAGATGCCGGGGATCGTTGGCGATCAGGCCCAAGGGACGGCCCTCGATCCGCACCAGGCCGGTGATCATCCCCGCCGCGAAGCCGCCGCGCAGCTCGAGGAACGAGCCGGTGTCGACCAGCCCCGCGATCAGGGCCCGCACGTCGTAGACCCGCAGGCGGTTCTCCGGCACGGCCCGGCGCAGCAGGCGCTGGTCGGGGCAGGTCCAGTCGGTCACCGCGCCCTGGAAATAGGACAGGGCCTGCTTGGCCAAGCCGGTGGCGTGGGCCTCGTCGTCGGCCAGGATGTCGATGACGCCGTTGGCCCACTGGTGCGCCGCCGGGCCGATCTGCTCGGGCCGGAACACGCCCAGCCCGCCGCCCTCGATCATGGCCGGGCCGCCCATGCCCAGGTTTGAGTCCTTGGTGGCGATGATGATCTCCGACAGCCCGGCGATGGCGGCGTTGCCGGCGAAGCAGCGGCCGGCGACGATGGCGATCTTGGGCACCACGCCCGACAGGGCCGCCAGGCTGCGGAAGGTCGGGACGTCCAGCCCCGCCACCGCCGTGGTGTCGGTGTCGCCCGGCCGCCCGCCGCCGCCCTCGGCGAACCAGACGATCGGCAGGCGCTGCTGCTCGGCCACGGCCAGCAGGCGGTCGGACTTGCGGTGGTTCATCGCGCCTTGCGTGCCGGCCAGCACCGTGAAGTCGTAGGCCAGGGCCGCGACCCGGGCCTTGTCCGGCGGGAACAGCGCGCCGTTGACGCTGCCCACCCCGGTGATCAGGCCGTCGGCGGGCGTGGCGGCGATCAGGTCCTCGGTCGAGCGTCGGCGCTTCTGGGCGGCGATGGCCAGGGCGCCGTATTCCAGGAAGCTGCCCGGATCGACCAGGTCGTCGATGTTCTCGCGCGCCGTGCGGTGGCCGGTCTTGCGGCGCTTGGCCACCGCCTCGGGCCGGGCCTCGTCCAGGGTGAAGCGGTGGCGGGCGATGACCTCGGCGTGGTCGGGGCGGATCGCGTCTGGGTCCACGGCTTCGGCCGCCAGAGCCTCGCCGCCCTCGACCTCGGCGGGCTCCAGATAGAGCAGGGGCTGGCCGGGCCGCACCGGCTCGCCCGGCGAGACCGCGATCCGCACCACCCGGCCGCCGACCTCGGCGTGGACCAGGTGCTCCATCTTCATGGCCTCCAGCACCGCCACCGCCTGGCCGGGACGCACCAGATCGCCCTCGACCACCTCGACTGCGCCGACCAGGGCCTGCAGCGGGGCGACGACCGCGCCCGCCTCGGAGGCGAACGCGGGACCGCCAGCCGGGGCGCCGACGGCCTCGAACAGCCGGCCGGCCTCGCGGTCGATGAAGTCGGTGGTCGCGGTCCCGTCGATCATCGCCGGCTCGACCAGCAGCACGCGCAGCAGCGGGATGGTGGTGTCGACGCCCTCGATGCGGAACTCGGCCAGGGCCCGCGCCGCGCGTCCCGCCGCCTCGGCCGGCGTCCGACCGCGCCCCACGACCTTGGCCAGCAGGCTGTCATAGGCGCCGGTGACCACCAGGCCGTCCGCGCCCGCCCCGTCGACCCGCACGCCCGGACCGCCGGGCGGCCGGTAGGCGGTGATCGTCCCGGTCGAGGGCTGGGGCGCGCCATCGGCGGCCAGGGTCTCCAGATTGACCCGGCCCTCGATCGCATAGCCGTGGGCGGGCGGCGTCGTGGCCAGGCCGACGTCCGCCAGGCCGGCCCCGCCGGCCAGCTCGAACTGGGCGCGGACCAGATCGACGCCCGTGACCTCCTCGGTCACCGTGTGCTCGACCTGGAGCCGGGCGTTGACCTCGATGAAGGCGAACGCTCCATCGGCGCCGACCAGGAACTCCACGGTCGCCAGGGTGCGATAGCTGGCGCAGAGGCGGACGGCGGCGTCGAACAGGGCGGCGCGGGTCGCGTCCGGCAGGTTCGGGGCGGGGGCGATCTCGACCAGCTTCTGGCGGCGGCGCTGCAGCGAGCAGTCGCGGTCGCCCACGGCCACCACCTGCAGCCCGTCGCCGGCCACCTGCACCTCGATATGGCGGGCGCCCTCCATCAGCCGCTCGGCGTAGAGCGCGCCGTCGCCGAACGCCGCCTGGGCCTCGCGGGCGCAGGCCTCGAAGGCGGCCTCCACCTCGCCGGCCTCGCGCACCGGCCGCATGCCGCGCCCGCCGCCGCCGGCCGCGGCCTTCAGCATCATCGGCCCGTGGTGGGCGAAGAACCGCTGAGCGGCGGGCAGGTCCAGGGCGCCTGTCCCCTCGATCAGGGGCACGCCCTTGGCCAGGGCAAGGGAGCGGGCCAGGGCCTTGTCGCCGAAGGTCTCCAGATGGGCGGGCGAGGGGCCGACGAAGGTGATCCCCACCGCCGCGCAGGCCCGGGCCAGGGCCGGGTTCTCGGCCAGGAAGCCGTAGCCGGGATGCAGGGCGTCGCAGCCGGCGGCCTGGGCGGCGCCCACCACGGCGGCGATGTCGAGATAGGCGCGCGGACCGGCGCCGGGCAGGGCGGTCGCCGTATCCGCCGCCGTCACGTGCGGGGCGTCGGCCTCGTCGGTCGCGAACACCGCCACGCTGGCGATCCCCAGCTCCGCCGCGGCCCGGGCGATACGGACGGCGATCTCGCCGCGATTGGCGATCAGAACGCGCTTGAAGGGCAGGGCGAAGGGCATGGGCGCTCCCGGTCGGCTTCATACGGCCGTTTGACGCACCATGACGGGCTCCGCTTGACTCTCCAACCCCGGAAGATCAGAACAAAAGTGGAACATTGGAGATGCGAGGATGCCCGGGGCGAAACCCGCCCTTTCGGCTTTGAGAGCCCAGATCGCCGCCCTGGAAGCGGGGACTCGGACTCCGCCTCCCGTCCTGCCGTTCGGTGATCCGCGCATCGACGGCTGTTTCCCGGCCGGCGGCCTGCAGCGCGGCGGCTGGCACGAGGTGGGCGGTTCCGGGCTGGAGGAGGAGACCGGCGCCGCGCCCGCCGCCTTCACCGCCCTGATGCTGCGTCCGCTGGCCGCCAAGGGCGCGGTGGTCTGGGTGATGCGGCGCGACGACCTGCACGCGCCGGGCCTGGTCAATCTGGGCTTCCCCGTCCAGCGCCTGATCCAGGTGCGGGCCCGCGACGAGGCCGAGGTGCTGGCGGTGCTGGAGGACGCCCTGGCCACGGTGGGCGTCGCCGCCGCGATCGGCGAGGCCGAAAGCCCCGACCTCAAGGCCGGCCGCCGCCTGCAGCTGGCCTGCGAGCGGCGCGGCGCGACCGGAGTGCTGCTGCGACGGCGGCCCTATGGCGGACCGGCGGGCAAAGGGCGGGAGGTGTCGGGCGCGGCCGCCCAGACCCGCTGGCGCATCGCCGCCGCGCCCAGCCAGCCGCCGCCCGGCGAGCCGGGCCTGGGTCCGCCGCGCTGGCGGGCCGAACTCGAACGCTGCCGGGGCGGCCGTCCCGGCGTCTGGATCCTCGAACAAGCGGAGGCCGCCGATGGCCCGCATCCTTTCCGTCTGGTGTCGCAACTGGCCGATCACGACGTGGCTCCGCCAGCAGCCCCCTCAGTCGCTTCGCGACAGCGCCCCCAAGGGGGGAGCATCGCCGCCTAGATCCTCCCCCTCCGGGGGAGGTGGCCCGGAGGGCCGGAGGGGGCCATCCCCGCCCGTCGCCCTCCTCGTCTCGGAAGGCGGGACCCGCCGTCTGGCCGCCGTCGACGACGCGGCCGCGGCCCTGGGCCTGCACGTCGGCCAGAAGGCCGCCGACGCCGCGGCCCTGGTCCCCGACCTGGTCACCGCCGACCACGATCCCGACGGCGACCGCGCGGCGCTGGAGATCCTGTGCGACTGGTGCGTGCGGTTCTCGCCGGCGGTGGCCATCGACGGACTGGACGGCCTGTTCCTCGACATCGAGGGCGTCTCGCACCTGTGGGGCGGCGAGGCGGCCATGCTGGACGACCTGCTGGACCGCCTGGCCCGCTGGGGCGCGCCGGCCCGGGGTGCGGTCGCCGACACCCCCGGCGCGGCCTGGGCCCTGGCCCGCTACGCCCCCGACCGGACGATCGCCCCGCCGGGCGGGCAGGCGGCCCTGCTGGCGTCGTTGCCGGTGGCCGCCCTGCGCCTGGACGAGGCGGCCCAGGCCCAGCTGCCGCGCCTGGGCCTGTTCCAGACGGGTCAACTGCTGGCCCTGCCCCGCGCCCAGCTGGCCAAGCGCTTCGGCCTCGGGACGGTGCTGCGCATCGACCAGGCCCTGGGCGCGGCCCGCGAGGCCCTGACCTTCCGTCGTCCCGCCACCCCGTGGTTCGACCGCCTGGCCTTCTTCGAGCCGATCAGCGCCCTGTCCGACCTGGAGCGGGTGACCGCCGACATCTGCGTCCTGCTGTGCGCGCGGCTGGAGGCCGAGGGGCAGGGGGCGCGGCGGTTCGAGCTGGTGTTCCACCGCCTGGACGGCAAGGACCAGCCGGTGCGCGTGGGCCTGTCGCGCCCGGGCCGCGACGCCGTGCGGATCGCCAAGCTGCTGAAGCCGAAGCTGGACGTGGTCGACCCCGGCTTCGGGATCGAGGTCGTCACCCTGTGGGCCGCCGATGTCGAGCCGCTGTCGACCGCGCAACGGAGTCTGGACGCCGACGGCGGGGTCAGCCTGGAGGAGGGCCTGGCGCCGCTGGTCGACCGGCTGATCAACCGCCTCGGCGAGGACCGGGTGTGGCGCGCCGACCCGCACCAGAGCCACGTCCCGGAGCGCTCGGTGGCGCGCCGCGCGCCGCTGGACCCGCTTTCGGAGGACACCTGGGACCCCGACCGCCCGCGACCGTCCCGACTGCTGCGCCGGCCCGAGGCCATTGAAGTCATGGCCAAGCTGCCCGACGACCCGCCGGTCCAGTTCCGCTGGCGCGGCAAGTCGCGCCGCGTGCGCCTGGCCGAGGGCCCCGAACGGATCGGCCAGGAATGGTGGCGCAAGGCCTTCGACGAGGTCGGGCCGGGCAAGGTGCGCGACTATTACCGGGTGGAGGACGAGACGGGCGAGCGGTTCTGGATCTTCCGGGCCGGGCTGTACGGCGACGGGGAGAAGGCCCCGAAGTGGTGGTTGCATGGCTTGTTCGGGTAGATCGCCACCTGCCCCCTACGGGCCTTCGGCCGTCTTCCCCCATTGGGGGAAGAGCTTCGCCTGTTCGGCTCCGCCCCCTACGGGGGCGGACAGGCCGCGCAGCGGCCAGGTGGGGGCAAGTGCGCGCCCATGACCGCCCACCGCTACGCCGAGCTCCAGGCCACTACCAACTTCTCCTTCCTGCGCGGGGCCTCCCACGCGGACGAGCTGATGATGACCGCCGAGGGCCTGGGTCTGGCCGCCGTCGGGGTGGTCGACCGCAACAGCCTGGCCGGGGTGGTCCGCGCCTGGACGGCGGCCAAGGCGCTCAAGGTCCGCGCCCTGACCGGCTGCCGCCTGGACTTCATGGACGGCACTCCCAGCCTGCTGGTCTACCCCTCCGACCGCGAGGCCTTCGCCCGCCTGACCCGCCTGCTGACGGTTGGCCAGCGCCGGGCCGAGAAGGGCGAGTGCCACCTGTTCTGGAAGGACTTCCTGGAGCACGCCGACGGCCAGCTGGCCCTGATCGTGCCGCCGGCCAGGCTGGACGCGACGTTCGAGGGCGATCTGGCCCGCATGGCCGGCGAGCTGCGCGGCCGGGTCTGGCTGGCCGCCAGCCGGGCCTACGCCGCCCAGGACCTCAAGCGCCTGTCGCGGCTGTCGGACCTGGCCCGCGACGCCCGCGCGCCGATGGTCGCCACCAACGACGTGCTCTATCACGGCCCCGAACGGCGGCCGCTGCAGGACGTGATGACCTGCATCCGCGAGGGCTGTTCGATCACCGAGGCCGGCTTCCGCCTGGAGGCCAACGCCGAGCGCCACATCAAGACCCCCGCCGAGATGGCCCGCCTGTTCGAGCGCTGGCCGGGGGCGGTGGAGCGCACGCTCGAGATCGTCGAGCGCATCGGCTTCGACCTGGGCGACCTGAAGGAGCAGTACCCGGACGAACCCGTGCCGCCCGGCAAGACGGCGATGCAGCACCTGACCGACCTGGCCTGGCAGGGCGCGGCCTGGCGCTATCCCGGCGGGGTCCCCGACAAGGTCCAGGACAACCTGCGCACCGAGCTCGGCCTGATCGCCAAGATGGACTACCCCAACTACTTCATCACCGTGCACGACATCGTCCACAAGGCGCGGGAGATGGGCATCCTGTGCCAGGGGCGCGGCTCGGCGGCCAATTCCTCGGTCTGCTACTGCCTGGGGGTGACGGCGATCGATCCGATGGAGCATCGGCTGCTGTTCACCCGCTTCATCTCCGAGAACCGCGGCGAGCCGCCGGACATCGACGTCGACTTCGAGCACGAGCGGCGCGAGGAGGTGATGCAGTACGTCTACGAGCGCTACGGCCGGGAATACGCCGCCATCTGCGGCACGGTGATCCATTACCGCCCGCGCAGCGCCATCCGCGACGTCGGCAAGGCCCTGGGCCTGACCGAGGACATCACCGCGATCCTGGCCAACACCGTCTGGGGCAGCTGGGGCGACGGCCTGCCCGACGAGCACATCCGCCAGACGGGGCTGGACCCCCGGAACCCGCAGATCGCCCGCGCCATCGCCCTGGCCACCGAGCTGCTGCAGCATCCCCGCCACCTGTCGCAGCACGTGGGCGGTTTCGTCCTGACCAAGCGGCGGCTGGACGAGACCGTGCCGATCGGCAACGCGGCGATGAAGGACCGCACCTTCATCGAGTGGGACAAGGACGACATCGACAGCCTGGGCCTGATGAAGGTCGATGTGCTGGCCCTGGGCATGCTGACCGCCATCCAGCGGGCGTTCGGCATGCTGCGCGCCGACCACGGCCAGCCGATCACCGACCTGGTTCACGTGCCCACCGAGGTGAAGGGCGTCTACGACATGCTGTCCAAGGCCGACAGCGTCGGGGTGTTCCAGGTCGAGAGCCGGGCCCAGATGTCGATGCTGCCCCGGCTGCGCCCCAACCGGTTCTATGACCTGGTGATCGAGGTGGCGATCGTCCGGCCCGGTCCCATCCAGGGCGACATGGTCCATCCCTATCTGCGGCGGCGCAACGGCCAGGAGCCGGTGGAATTCCCCGCCCCGTCGCCGGAGCACGGTCCGCCCGACGAGCTCCAGAGCATCCTGGGCAACACCTACGGCGTGCCACTTTTCCAGGAGCAGGCCATGAGCCTGGCCATCGAGGCGGCCAAGTTCACGCCGGACGAGGCCGACGGCCTGCGCAAGGCCATGGCCACCTTCAAGAACCTGGGCGATCCGGCCCAGTACCGTGACAAGTTCGTCGAGGGCATGGTCTCGCGCGGCTACGAACGCGACTTCGCCACCCGCTGCTTCAAGCAGATCGAGGGCTTCGGCTCGTACGGCTTCCCCGAAAGCCATGCGGCCAGCTTCGCCAAGCTGGTCTATGTCTCGGCCTGGATCAAATGGGCCTGGCCGGACGTGTTCTGCGCGGCCCTGATCAACTCCCAGCCGATGGGCTTCTACCAGCCGGCCCAGCTGGTGCGCGACGCACGCGAGCACGGCGTCGAGGCGCGGGCGCCGGACGTGATGATGAGCGACTGGGACTGCACGCTGGAGGCCAGGGCCGCCGGGGACGGCAGGGTGTTCAGGCCCGCTCCCGACAAGCTCTCCAACGAGGACACCCGTCCCTACTGGAAAGCCGTCCGCCTGGGCCTGCGCCAGGTCAAGGGGCTGAAGGAGGACGACGCCGAACGGGTGGTGACCGCCCGCGCCGCGGGGGCCCGGACGCCGGCCGACTTCGCACGGGCCGGGGTCTCGCAGCGCGGGCTGGAGCTGCTGGCCGAGGCCGACGCCTTCGCCTCCACCGGCCTCAAGCGCCGCGACGCCCTGTGGGCGGTCAAGGGGCTGAAGGGCGAGGCCAAGGTCGACAGCCAGGCGCCGCTGCTGGCCGGCCTGCCGCTGTTCGAGGACGCCGTCGCCCTGCCGGCCATGGCCCTGCCCCAGGACGTGGCCGAGGACTACCGCACCACCAGCCTGTCGCTGAAGGCCCATCCCTTACGCTTCTTCCGGCCGATGCTGGACCGGATGGGCGTCCTGACCGCCGAGCGGCTGAAGGGCGTGCGCGACGGCCGCAAGGTCAGCGTCGCGGGTCTGGTCCTGATCCGCCAGCGGCCGGGCACCGCCAAGGGCGTGGTGTTCGTCACCCTGGAGGACGAGACGGGCGTGGCCAATGCGGTGGTCTGGAAGGACTGCTTCGACGCCAACCGCCGCACGGTGATGAGCGCCTCGTTCCTGATCGTCCACGGCAAGGTCCAGGCCGCCGACGGCGTGATCCACGTGGTGGCCGAAGGCTTCACCGACCTGTCGGGGGAACTGGCGCGGATGAAGGAGGACCCCGAAGCGCCGGCCCCGACGGTGCGCATGCGGACGTCGGGACGGCTGCAGCGGAGCCGGGATTTCCATTGAGCGTCCTACGCGTGCCGGCGCTCCGTCGGGCGCTGTAACCCCTCACCCCGACCCTCTCCCTATGGGAGAGGGGGCAAGGCCAGCCCGTCATCCACCTCCATGAACGCCGCCGACGTCGGTGGAAACGCGCGGCATGCTCCGCGTCAACCTGTCCTTAGGCCAAATGGCTCAACCTGTCGTGGCATGCAGGGCGTCAAGGGTTCGGGGCGGGGCTAGGCGAGTGGATCAGGCAGGGCAAACCCGCGTCGCGAAGACGCCGGATTCCATCGGCGCGCCGATCCGCAGGTTGCTGCATCCCGTGGCCCTGTCGCTGGTCGCCGCCCATCTGGCCTTGCTGCTCCTGGGCTGGTGGGCGCTGCACCACCTGATTCCCGACACCCTGACCCTGAACCTGTTTGGGCACGCTCACCAGGTGAGCGAGGTGCATCGGCGGGTGATCGACCGGACGGTCGAGATCAGCCTGCTGCTGCCGTCGATCTTCTTCATCGAATATCTCTGCACGGGCTGGGCCCAGAGCTCGGTGCGCCACCTTCTTGTCGAGCGCACCGCCTCGGGCTGGTCGGACGTGGCCTGCTACCTGTTCCAGATGGCGCCGGTCTGGACCCTGGTCACGGCGATCATGAGCTTCGGCTTCGCCTATGTGTCGGGCGAGGGGCTAAGGCAGGCGCTGGCCCACGCGACCGGGCTCAAGCTCAGCATCGCCGGCGCGCCCCTGGCGCTCCAGGCCGTGGTGCTGTTCGTGCTCTACACCCTGTTCGACTATTGGAGCCACCGGCTGGACCACTCCAGGGTGTTCTGGCCGCTGCACCGCTTCCATCACAGCGCGGAGTCGTTCTCGGTCCTGACAGCCGCGCGGATTCATCCGGCGATGTTCACCGCCGTGGTCGGCGCGGTCCTGCCGGGCGCCTTCCTGGCCTGCGACCCCGAGGCCCTGGTCTATGTCGGCCTGGTGGTGATCGTCATCCGGCTGCTGGTCCATTCGCGCATCGAATCCAACTTCGGCTGGGTCGGCCGCTGGATCGTGCAGTCGCCGCTGCATCACCGGCTGCATCACAGCCTCAATCGGATGCCGATCAACCTGGCCCTCCTGCCGATCTGGGACCGCCTGTTCAACACCTGGCGCGACGCGCCGCAGCAGGCCATGCGCATCGGCACGCCCGCGCCCTACCGTCACGGCGCCGGTGTCGTGCTGGACATCTGGCGCGACTATTGCGCGTTCTGGGCGGGGCTGAAGGCGATGACGGTCAATCGCCTGGCGGAACGCGTCACGTCGCCTTCGCGCGGCCCCTAGGCCGTCACCCGCCGCTCGTCCTCGACCCCCGCCTTCGTCTTCCCCGTCGCCACCTCGGCCAGCAGGGCGAACAGGGCGACGGTGTCGATCGGCTTGCGCAGCACGCCGTCGGCGCCGTCGGCGCGGTATCGGGCGACGTCGTCGTCGAAGACGTTGGCGGTCAACATCCAGACCGGCGTGCGCGGGCGCGGCTCCGAGGTCTCGAGCTCGCGGATCTTCGCCAGGGCCGCCACGCCGTCCAGCACCGGCATGTTGACGTCCATCAGCACCAGGTCGAAGGCCTCGGCCCGCCAGGCGTCCAGGGCCTGGGCGCCGTCCTCGGCGAACACCAGATCGATCGGCGAGGCGGCCAGCAGGGCGGCCAGCACCCGGCGGTTGGCGGGATTGTCCTCGGCGGCCAGAACCCGAAGCGGCGTGGCCACCCGGGCCTCCGCCGCGGCGTCGGCGGCCGGCGCCGCCAGAACGTCCGCCTCGAAGGCGAACCAGAAGACCGCGCCGCGCTTGGCGCCCTTGGCCGGCTGGGCGTCGCCTTCGGGAATGTCGTCGACGCCGATCTCGCCGCCCATCAGGGCCAGGTTGGCCGCGCAGATCGACAGGCCCAGCCCGCTGCCGCCCAGGCTTCGTCCGCGCTCGGTCTGGTCGAAGGCGTCGAACATCAGCGCGCGATCTTCGGGCGGCACCAGCGCGCCGGCGTCGCGAACCTCGACCAGGGCGGTCAGTCTCTGGTCCTTGACCATGCCAGCCAGGCGGACCACCACCGCGCCGCCGGACGGCGAGGCCTTCAGGCCGTTGGAGACCAGGTTGACCAGGGTCTGCTCCAGCTTGGCCTCGTCGGCCAGCAGGCCGAAGGCCAGGTCGGGATCGGCGTCCTCGAAGCTCAACAGCACGCCCACCGCCTGGGCGTGGGCGCTCCACACCCGCACCACCGTGCGGACCAGGCGGCGCAGGTCGACCGGCGCCAAGGTCAGGGCGGCCTGTCCGGCCTGGACCTTGGTGAGGTCCAGCACGGTGTCGAGCAGCCGGGTCAGCTGGGCGCCGCCCTCCAGCACGCCCTGGGCCAGGTCGGCCTGGGTCGGGGTCAGGAAGGTGTCGCGGCGCAGGGCGTGGGCGAAGCCGAGCACGGCGTTCAGCGGGGTGCGGATCTCGTGGCTGGCGACGGCCAGCAGGTCGGACTTGGCGCGGCTGGCGGCCTTGGCCTCGGCGATGGCCTCGGTCAGGTCGGCGTTCTTGCGGGCCAGGTCGCGGAAGGCCTGGGCCAGGGCGCGGTCGGTCGCCTGCTGGCGCCAGGTGGCGGTCAGGACGGCGGCGATGAACAGCAGCATGGCGGCCGCGTAGTGGTTGGCCAGCAGCGGCGTGTGGCGGTCGAAGGCGATCCACAGCAGGGTGACCACCGGCGGCCCGACGGCGGTGAGGTAGCTGACCCGGCTGGTGTGGACCCGCAGGGCGCCGAACAGCAGCACGCTGGTGGCCAGCAGCGCGGCCTCGACCCGCATGATCGGCTCGCCCAGCATCCGGATCTTCACGGCCAGGACGCAGGCGTTGGCCGACAGCAGGAAGACCAGGATGATCGATCGCCAGCGTAGGCGCCGGAAGGCCAGGACGGGATCGGGGTCGCGCAGCGCCACGCGGGTGGCCAGGAACAACGCCCCGTAGATGATCAGCTCGATCACGCCGAACAGGGCCATCTTCAGGGGGGTGAAGACCGCCAGCAGCCCCATGAAAACGGCGACCAGAAGCAGGCGCGCGCGCACGATCCCGCGCGTGTATCGAACAAACCCGTCCAGGCGGGTGACGTCCACCGTCCGTTCGAACATCCAGGTTCCCGACGACGCTACTGTTGTCCCGCCAGCGGGACGGCTCGCCCTTGCAAGCGGGCGACACAGAGCATGGGAGGCTGATTCTGGCTTTCCCGCTCGCCTTATAGGCGACGGGCGGGGCGGACTCCGATCAGGCCCGGGTTCGGGCTGCGGCGGTCTTGCCCGCGCCGGGCGCCTTGGCCGGCGACACGGTCCGCAAGCTCTCGACCAGGGCGAACAGCCGCTCGCGGACGACGGCTTCGTCGCCGGCCAGGGCGGCGGCCTCCAGGGCGGCCAGGGCCTTGGCGGGGATCGGCGGCAGGGGCGTCAGGGGCGTGGCCTCGGTGACGCCCTCGGCCTTGGGCCGGGCGGTCTCGTTGACGTCGACCAGGGCCTCGGTCAGCTTCTCGCCGGGACGCAGGCCGGTGATCTTGATCTCGATGTCCTTGTCGGGGACCAGGCCCTGGAGCTCGATCATCCGTCGGGCCAGGTCGATGATCTTGACCGGTTCGCCCATCTCCAGCGTCAGGACGCCCGTGGGGGGCTCCGCGTCGCCCGCCGACAGCGCCACCGCCCGCAGGACCAGCTGCACCGCCTCGGGGATGGTCATGAAATAGCGCTCGACCTCGGCGTCGGTCAGGGTCACCGGGCCGCCGCGGGCGATCTGGTGCTGGAAGATCGGCACCACCGAACCGGCCGAGCCCAGGACGTTGCCGAACCGCACGACGCTGACCCGGGTGTTCGATTCCCCGCCGTTGGCGAACTGGCGGACCACGGCCTCGGCCACCCGCTTGGTCGCCCCCATCACGCTGGCCGGGGCCACGGCCTTGTCGGTGGAGATCAGGGCCAGATGGGCCGCCCCGCAGGCCTTGGCGGCGGCGGCGACATTGCGGCTGCCCAGCACGTTGGTGCGCACGCCCTCGCAGGGGTGGTTCTCGACCAGGGTCACATGCTTGAGGGCGGCGGCGTGGAAGACCAGGTCGGGCTTCTCGTCGGCGAACACCAGGTCCAGGCGGGCGGCGTCGCGCACGTCGCACAGCACGTCCTGGCGCGGCAACTGGGGCCAGGCCTCGCCCAGCTCGCGGTCGATGTGGAAGAGGTTGGCCTCGGCGGCGTCCAGCAGGATCAGCCGGGCGGGGCCGCTGGCGGCGATCTGGCGGGCCAGTTCCGAGCCGATGCTGCCGCCGGCCCCGGTGACCAGCACCCGCTTGCCGGCCACGAGGGCGCGGATCGGCGCGGGGTCCAGCCGGACCGGCGCGCGGCTGAGCAGCTCCTCGAGGCTGAGCTCGCGCAGGCTCGCCCCGCCGGCCATGTCCACAAGGGCGCCCTGGCGGCGCAGCAGGCGCACGCCCTCGCTCTTCAGCCGGCCCAGGCGCTCGGCCCCGAAGGCGCTGAGCGGACCGTCGGTCAGGAACAGCAGGGCCGAGGGCTGCAGCCCGCCGTCGCGCAGTTGGGCCATGACGGCGTCGAATTCGTCGACGGCGCCCAGGACGCAGACCCCGCCCAGCTCGTCGCCCCGCTCGCGGGCTTCGGGCGTCAGCACCCCGACCGGGGCGTAGCGCTCGCCCAGGGCGGCGGGCGTGCGCAGGAAGGCCTCGGCCTCGTTGGCCGAGCCGACGATCAACAGGCGCGGCAGGGCGGGCGAGGCGGGGGCCGGGCGCAGGCGGGTCAGGGCGTCCAGCAGCACCTTCTCGTGCAGGGCGCGGCGGACGATGCGCAGGCCGGCCAGCATCGCCGTCAGCAGCAGGAAGGCGGCGGCCAGGGTGCGCAGGCCGCCCGGCTGGCGCACGTCCAGCAGGCGGGCGATCAGGGCGAAGGTCAGGACCGACAGGGCGGCCGAGCGCGCCAGGCGCAGGCCGTCGCTGGCCGCGAAGAACCGCCACGGCGAACGCTCGACCCGGAACAGGATCTCGACCAACAGGGCGGCGGCGGCGAACAGGGCCGCGTCGGCGAGGGCGCTTAGGGCAAGATTGGAAGCGGTGAAGGTCTCGACGCCGGCGGTCAGCGCCTGGGCCAGCAGCATGGCCGTGAAGGCCAGCACCATGTGCGCCGCGATCTTGCCGATACGACCCATACGCAAACTCCCGCCGCGGTCGCCGTCAAACCGCTTCGCACGCGGCTTAGCATGCTCCGCGCGCCTCGTCGCCGGTCGGGCGTCAGCGGCGATAGACAACGTCGTTCGACCTGGCCTACCAAATCGGCATGTCACAACTCAGCGTTGGATCGTGAAGCCATGACCCTGAAGAGCGTCTTCATCGCCGCCGCCCTGCTTCCCGTGGCCGGTGCGGCCTGGGCCGACAACGCTTGTCTGATCGAAGGACAAGTCTACGGCGAGACCATCAAGGACTGCAGCCAGACCAGCCTGCCAATCCCCGCGGGCGACTATGCGGAACAGTGCAACAGCAACACCAACGGTCCGCTGAAGGCGACGGTCCTGAAGGCCTGCCCGGCCAAGGCCCAGGCGGCGTGCATCAACCCCTTCGGCCAGAAGGTCACCACCTACTACTATTCGCGCGGTCCCCAGGCTCTGGCCGACACGAAGAAGAGCTGCGTCGCCCAGCAGGGCAAGTGGGTCGACAACCCCTAGCCTCGCGCCAGAGGCAGCAGGTCGACCGTCTCGCCTTCCGCCGCCGGCGGCGCGCCGGCCGGGCGCATCACCAGGCAGTCGGCGCGCGAGAACACGCCGATCAGCGAGGAGTCCTGGTCCGGGAAGGGCGTGACCCGCACCCGGCCTTCGGCGTCGATCGTCCGGGTGGCGCGCATCCAGTGCTCGCGCGGGCCGGTGGCGGGCAGGGGCGCGGCCAGCACGCCGGCGCTCATCGCCCCATCGACGCGGAAGACGGGGTCGGCGCCGGTCAGGGCGGCCAGCAGCGGACGCAGGAACAGCTCGGCGCAGACCAGGGCCGAGGCGGGGTTGCCGGGCAGGCCCAGCACGCGGCGGCCGTCCTGCAGAAGGCCGAACCAGGTCGGCTTGCCCGGACGCACGGCGATGGTCTGGACGCGCAGGTCCAGGCCCAGGGTCTGGAGCGCCGGCTTGACCAGGTCGTGGTCGCCGACCGAGGCCCCGCCGACGGTGACGACGAGATCGACCTCGGCGGCGTCGACCGCCCGGGCGATGGCGTCCAGGTCGTCGGCCTGGGCCTTCAGCCTGATCGCCTCGCCGCCCCAGGCCTGGACCAGGGCCGCCAGGGCGAACGAGCCGGACTCGAAGATCTGGTCGGACGCGGGGCTCGCGCCGGGCGGAACCAGCTCGTCGCCCGTGGCCAGGATGGCGACGCGGGGACGGCGGGCCACGGCCAGCTCGGTGCGGCCGGCGGCGGCGGCCAGCGACAGCCGCCAGGCGTCGATCCGCGCGCCCTCGGCCAGCAGCAGGTCGCCGGACCGGAAGTCGCCGCCGGCGGGCCGGATGTTGCCGGGCGGCGGGTCGCGGTCGATCGCGAAGGTCACCGTGTCGCCCTCGCGCGCGGCGTTCTCCTGGATCACCACCAGGTCCGCGCCCGGGGGCACGGGCGCGCCGGTGAAGATGCGCACGGCCTGGCCGGCCTCGACCGGTCGCCCATGGGCCCGCCCGGCGGCGCTTTCGCCCACGATCCGGAACGACGCGCCCGGCGAGAGGTCCGCGCGGCGGATCGCCCAGCCGTCCATGGCCGAGGCGTCGAACGGCGGCTGGTGGCGGTCGGCGACGACCGGCGCGGCCAGCACCCGGCCGATGGCCTCGGCCAGGGCGACCCGCTCGACGCCCAGCCGCGCGGCGTCGGACAGCATCCGGCCCCGCGCCTCGACGACGGTCAGGTTCTTCAGTTGAAGCTTGTCGCCGCTCACGCCGGCCCTCCGTAGCCCAGGACCCTCTAGTAGCGCGCGTCGCCGGGCCGCGCCGCCATGGTTTTCCAATAGCGCCCCTAGAATTGGTCCGGACTGGTCGCGTTCACCCCTGTTGTCTGTCCCTTTCGCCCCCTTTCGAGGAACGGCGATATCCATAGGCTCGCGCTTCCCTTTTTCGGAGACAATTCAATGAAGCGCTATGTGATCGAACGCGACATCCCCGGGGTCGAGGGGCTGGACGCCCAGCAGCTGAGCGGCGCGGCCGCGACCTCGAACAAGGCCCTGGCCGAGCTGGCCCCCAAGGTCCAGTGGGTCCAGTCGTTCGTCGCCAAGGACAAGACCTTCTGCGTCTATCTGGCCGAGGACGAGGCGGCGATCCATGACCATGCCCGGCTCAGCGGCTTCCCGGCCAATCGGATAACGCCGATCTCGGGGATCATCGACCCGACCACGGAACGGGCCTAGGCTTGGTCCGGGGACGCGGTGAAGGGCGGCGGGACGGGTGGAGCGTGCAGGACGTCACGGTCGTACTGTTCGATGACGGGCTGGCCTCGACGGCCGTCCTGCCGATGGAGATCTTCCATACGGCCGGCGCGCTGTGGGCCCAGCTGCACGGCCGGCCGCCCGCGCCGCGCTTCCGGGTGCGCACGGCGTCGCTGACCGGCGCGCCGGTGCGCACGCCCTACGGCGCCCTGATCACCCCGGAGGTCCACCTCGACCAGGTCGAGCGCACCGACATCGTGATCGTGCCGACCTCGGGTCTGGACCTGGACGTGAAGCTGCTGGAGAACAGCGCCATCCTGCCGTGGCTGCGCCGCCATCACGCCTCCGGGGCGTATGTGGCCGGGGTCTGCATGGGGGCGGCCTACCTGGCCGAGGCCGGGCTGCTGGACGGTCGGATCGGCACCACCCACTGGGCGCTGGGCGAGGCGTTCGCCGCCCGCTATCCCAAGGTCCGCTGGCGGCCCGACCAGTTCGTCACCGAGGACGGCCGGCTGCTGTGCAGCGGCGGGGTCATGGCGGCGATGGATGTCAGCCTGTACCTGGTCGAGAAGCTGTGCGGCCACGAGATCGCGGTGCAGACGGCCAAGGCGCTGCTGATGTCGATGCCGCGCACCCATCAGTCCGGCTACGCGGTGCTGCCGCTGTCGGCCCCGCACGACGACGCCGACGTGCGCGACGTCGAAGCCTATGTGCAGGGCGCGTTCCACCAGGACCTCAGCGTGGAGGACATGGCCGCCCGGGCAGGGCTGGGCGAGCGCACCTTCGTGCGCCGCTTCAAGGCCGCCACCGGCCAGCGGCCCGGGGCCTATCTGCAAGCCGTGCGGATCGAGGCGGCCAAGATGCTGCTGGAGCGGGAGGCGCGCTCGATCCAGGCCGTCAGTTCGGCGGTCGGCTACGACGACGTCGCGTTCTTCCGGCAGCTGTTCAAGCGCGCCACCGGCATGACGCCGGCCGAATACCGCCAGCGGTTCGGGGCGCTGCACGTGCGCAGCGGCCCGTTCGCCCGGGCGGAGCCGCCCGAAGGCTTCGCCGTCCTAGCCGACGAACGCCCGCTCGATCACGAAGTCGCCCGGCTCGGCGTTTGAGCCCTCGACCAGGCCGTGGGCCTCCAGTAGGGCGGCGGTGTCCTTGATCATGGCCATCGAGCCGCACAGCATGGCGCGGTCGTGCTCGGGATCGAACTTCACCTGCTCCAGGCCGAGGTCGGCGAACAGCTTGCCGCTCTCGATCAGGTCGGTGAACCGGCCCTGGCGCTCGAACGGCTCACGGGTGACGGTGGGATAGTAGACCAGTTGGGCCTTGGCCTCGTCGCCGACCAGCGGGTCGTCGTGGATCTCGGCGGTGAACAGGTCGCGATAGGCCAGTTCCTGCACCTCGCGCACGCCGTGGGCGACGATCACCTGCTCGAAGCGGCTGTAGGCGTCGGGGTCGCGGGCCACCGACAGCCAGGGGGCCAGGCCCGTGCCGGTGCCGAACAGGAACAGGCGCTTGCCCGGGCGGACGGCGTCCAGCACCAGGGTGCCGGTCGGCTTCTTGCCCAGCAGGACCTGGTCGCCTTCCTTGATCTGCTGCAGGCGCGATGTCAGGGGGCCGTCGGGCACCTTGATCGAGAAGAACTCCAGCTCCTCGGCGAAGTGCGGCGAGCCGATCGAATAGGCGCGCAGGATCGGCTTCTTTTCACCCAGGTCCTCGCGCGGCGGCAGGCCGATCATCACGAACTCGCCCGAGCGGAAGCGGAAGCTGGCCGGGCGGGTGATGGCGAAGCTGAACAGGCGGTCCGTCCAGTGCTTGACCCACAGCACGGTCTCGGTGTGCCAGGCGGCTTCCTTGACGGGAGCGGGCGCGGGAACGGTGGTTTCGATGGCCGACATAAGTGGGTTTCAAGTCCTGGACGCGTGGCGGACCACGCTATTCTGAGATGGCGTCGCCTAGGCCCTAGAAGCGACTGCGTCTCATGTGAGCACAGGCGCGTGGATGTCAACTTTGGTGGTCTGAAAGGGCTTTGAGAAATTCTTCCCCAAAAGCGTCAAAATGGCGGGCGCCTGTTTTTTGAACCGTGTCAAAATTGTGATTGCCGCCTCCCCAAACGGGGCGCACTCTTCGTCTTGCCCCCGCGTCCTAGACGAAGCGGAGGCCAACGATACGGAGGAACGGATGCGGGTTAGGTTCGTGATGGCCGCCGCGGCGGTCAGTGTGTTGGCGTTAGGCGTAACGGCTTGCAATGAGACCGGAAGCTCCGGTCAAACCCAAGCCCAGCAGGTGTCTCTCGAAGGGAAGTCGGTCACGGCTTCCGGCTGCGTACGCCCGGTGGAGAACACCTCGTGCATGGTGGTTCGCGGCCCCGGCGGCGGCTACTACGATATTTCCGGAGCCAGCCCGGCGCCGGATCCCGCCAAGGGCGTGGGCATCTCCCTGCAAGGACGTGATCTGGGTGAGAACACCCAGTGCGGGCGCAAGCTCAACGACGTGAAGTGGTCGTACCTGAACGTCCAGTGCGCCGCGGCCGCCCCGGCGCCCGCGCCGGAAACGGAAAAGGCCGGCTAATCGACTCAGGCTTCGCCGGAGCCCGGATCGGTCCGGGTCTTCGGCGAGTCCGAACTGCCCTCCGCGCCGCGCGGTTCGGTCGCGGGACGCGGGGCCTTGCCGTCGGAGCCGGAGGCGGGACGCTGGTTCTCGTTCTCGACCTCGCGGTTGGACGGCCTGTCCTGGCTGGGCCTATCTTGGCTGGGCGTCGGCATGGCGCGTTTCCTCCGGGCTTTGGTTTGGCCAAGGTCTAACGCGCCGCTCCCGCGGCTGATCCTTCGGGACTGGGCATCGAATCCGCCGATCGCGCTCCGGCCGCTTGCCGGGCTCGAACGACCCTGCTAAACGACGCGGCTCTGGCGATGAGACCAACGCGCCGGCGGGCTTCAAAGAGCCTACCGGCGCGATGTTCATTGTCGGAAAGCCGGAATCTCCGCTAAGGGGATCGCGGTTCCGCAGGAGTGTAGCTCAGCTGGTAGAGCATCGGTCTCCAAAACCGAGGGTCGTGGGTTCGAGTCCCTCCACTCCTGCCACTATATGTCATCGGTCACCCCGGCTTTCGGGCTGACCTATCGAAAGTCGCGAGCCTCTTAAGTCATGGCCAGGAAACCGGGTTCCAGCCCGTCTGCGATCAAGAACCGCGCCGCGAAGACGGCCGCGGCGCTCGCGCCCGCCGGTCAGGCGGCCGCCGCCGCCAAGGCTCCGGCTCCGCCGAAGAAGCCGATCAACCCGCTTCGCTTCGCGCAGGAAGTCCGCGCCGAGGCCCGCAAGATCACCTGGACCACCCGCAAGGAGACCTGGATCACCTCGGTGATGGTCTTCATCATGGTGGTGCTGGCCTCGCTGTTCTTCACCTTCGCCGACTGGATCCTGGGCCTGGGCGCCAACCTGCTCCTCAAGATCGCCGCGGGATAAGACACACCATGAGCAACGAAACCGCGTCCAATCCGAACCACAAGTGGTACATCGTCCACGCCTACTCGAACTTCGAGAAGAAGGTGGCCGAGAGCATCCGCGAACAGGCCAAGAGCCACGGTCTGGAAGACAGCTTCTCCGAAATCCTGGTCCCCACCGAGGACGTCGTCGAGATCCGTCGCGGCCGCAAGGTCAACGCCGAGCGCAAGTTCTTCCCCGGCTACGTGCTGGTGAAGATGAACCTCTCGGACGAAGCCTACCACCTGATCAAGAACACCCCGAAGGTCACGGGCTTCCTGGGCAGCGCCTCCAAGCCGCAGCCGGTCTCCGAAAAGGAAGTCCAGCGCATCATCGGCACCATCGAAGAGGGCGTCGAGCGTCCCAAGACCGTGGTGCTGTTCGAGGTCGGCGAGAACGTTCGCGTCACCGACGGCCCGTTCGCCAGCTTCAACGGCTCGGTCGAGCAGGTCGACGAGGAGCGGGCCCGCCTGCGCGTCACCGTCTCGATCTTCGGCCGCGCCACCCCGGTGGAACTGGAATACAGCCAGGTCGAGAAGATCGCCTAAGGGCGGCTTTCCAGCCGAAGCTTTCGAAAACCCCGCGTCGGAAACGGCGCGGGGTTTTTGCTGTCCGGCGCGCCGGCGCCGCTTGACGCCGCCAGCTTAATATAGCCAATTAGCAATATAGCTAAGAGGCAATCGAAAATGCTCGCCGCCCAGCCCCAACAGCTCGACCTGGTGTTCGCCGCCCTGGCCGATCCCACCCGCCGGGCGATCCTGGCGCGGCTGGCCCAGGGCGAGGCCACGGTCAACGACCTGGTCGCGCCATTCGACCTGGCCCAGCCCACCATCTCCAAGCACCTGAAGGTGCTGGAGGGCGCGGGCCTGGTGTCGCGCGGCCGCAGCGCCCAGTTCCGGCCGGTACGCCTGGAGGCGGGGCCGCTGGCCGGCGTCGACCAGTGGATCGGCGGCTACCGCCAGTTCTGGGCCCAGAGCCACGACCGCCTCGAGGCCTATGTCAAAACCCTGCAAGCCGAGGAGAGTTCGCGTGACGACTGAAGCCCAGGCCGATCGCCAGATCATCATCACCCGCCAGTTCGACGCGCCCGCGCGCATCGTGTTCCTGGCCCACAGCAAGCCCGAGCACGTGAAGCGATGGTTCGGTCCCGTGGACTGGCCGCTGACGACCTGCGAGATGGATTTCCGGGTGGGCGGCCGCTTCCACTTCGCCATGACCGGCCCGAACGACGAGCCCGGCCCGCCGTTCGGCGGCGAGTATCTGGAGATCGAGCCGGATCGGCGGATCGTCTACACCAACGGCTTCGACGCCCTGGGCTCGCCGCGCTTCGTCACCGAGGTCACGCTCGAGGAAGCCGGCGGCAAGACGACCCTGACCCAGGTCACCACCTTCGAGTCCAAGGCCGTGCGCGATCAGTACGTCGAGATGGGCTACGCCGAAGGGACCAATTCGGCCTACGACCAGCTGGGCGACGTGGCCGTGGAGCTGAAGGGGTAGGGGCGACTAAAATCGGTTGTCATCCCGGAAGCCTCGCAGAGGCTGTCCGGGACCCAGGGGACTGGGCAGATGCTTTGCAGTTCACCTGGGTCCCGGACAAGCGCTGCGCGCTTTCCGGGATGACAACAGAAAGCGGTGGTTGAAAGGGCGAGCCCTCACGCCCCCTCGAACGCCGACAGGATGGGGCACGGGCCCGTCGTGGTCTCGCCGCAGGCGCGGGCCAGGCGCTTCAGCGCGTCGCGGGCCGTCTGCAGCTCGGCGATCCTGGCGTCCAGGGCGGCGATGCGCTCCAGGGCCAGGCCTCGCGCCCGGGCGTGGTCGTCGCCGGCGTCCAGGGCCAGCAGTTCGGCGACCTGTTCCAGGGTAAAGCCGGCCGCCTGGGCCGCGCGGATGAAGCGCAGGCGGCGCACGTCGGCCTCGCCGTAGCGGCGCACGCCCCCGGCCGAGCCGCCGCCCTCGGGCCGGACCGGCTGCGCCAGCAGGCCGCGCCGCTGGTAGTAGCGCACGGTCTCCACGCCTACCCCGCCGGCTTGGGCCAGGCCCGCGATCGTCGTCGACTTCATGGCCATCCCGCGCCTCTTGACTCCGTACCATGGTACGGAACCCATATGAGCGGGGTCCCGTTCTCGGGCAAGCCGGAGACCCTCGATGACCGCCTCGACCACGACCTCGCCTCGGACCGCCGTCCTCTATCGGATGGTGACCGACCAGCACGTCTGTCCCTGGGGGCTGCGCGCCAGGGACCTGCTGCGCCGCCGGGGCTACGCGGTCGAGGACCACCTGCTGACGACGCGCGAGGAGATCGACGTCTTCAAGGCCGCCCACGGGGTGGCGACCACGCCCCGGGCCTTCATCGACGGCCAACGTATCGGCGGCTACGACGACCTGCGCCGCCATTTCGGCCTGCGGGTGCGCGACCCCAAGGCCCTGACCTACACGCCGGTGATCGCGGTGTTCGCCGTCGCGGCCCTGACGGCGCTGGCCGCCAACTACGCCGCGACCGGCCAGGTCTTCACCGCCCACGCCCTGCAATGGTTCATCGCCTTCTCGATGTGCGCCCTGGGCATGCTGAAGCTGCGCGACATCGAGACCTTCTCGACCATGTTCCTGGGTTACGACCTGCTGGCCCAGCGCTGGCTGCCCTACGCCCGGATCTATCCGTTCGCCGAGGTCGGGGCCGGGGTGCTGATGATCGCCGGCGCCCTGACCTGGCTGTCGGCGCCGGTGGCGCTGTTCATCGGGACCGTCGGGGCCGTGTCGGTGTTCAAGGCGGTCTATGTCGACAAGCGCCAGCTGAAATGCGCCTGCGTGGGCGGCGACAGCAACGTGCCGCTGGGCTTCGTGTCGCTGACCGAGAACCTGATGATGATCGCCATGGCGGTCTGGATGCTGGTCATGTAGCGGCCTTTACGGCCCGCTTACGCCGGCGGGCGGGAGTCGAATAGCGCCCTTACGCGGCGCCGCGCGACAAGGACGGACCTTCTGGAGTCCGTCCGATGTCCACCTTCCGTTGCAAACTCGCCTCCCTGGCCCTGGCCTTCGCCGCGGTCGGAGGCTTCGTCCTGTTTCTGGTGCTGGCCGCCCGGCATCCGCACGAGGCGCCGCTGCTGCGCATCCTGGCCTTCCTGTGGCTGGTCGCGGCCGGCGCGTCCAAGCTGGTGTTCGACCTGACCGAGAGCGCCGAGCGCGACCAACGCCACGAACCGTCGCGCCACGACCCATTGCAAGGCTTCCGGGAATAGGGAGGATGCGGCGCGCCGCCGCTTCCGGAGCCCGACCATGGCCGACGACCTCCGTGTCCGCCCCCTGACCCGCGCCGATCACGCCCAGTGGCTGCCCCTTTGGGACGGCTACAACGCCTTCTACGGCCGCTCGGGCGAGACAGCCCTGGACCCGGCGATCACGGCCATGACCTGGTCGCGCATCTTCGACGCCGACGAGCCGGTGCATGGCCTGGTCGCCGAACAGGACGGCCGCCTGCTGGGGCTGGTCCACTATCTCTTCCACCGCAGCACCACGATGATCGAGCCGATCTGCTATCTGCAGGACCTGTTCACGACGGAGCAGGCGCGGGGCAAGGGCGTGGGCCGGGCCCTGATCGAGGCGGTGTACGACGCCGCTCGGGCGGCGGGGGCGTCGCGGGTCTACTGGCAGACCCACGAGACCAACGCCACGGCGATGAAGCTGTACGACCAGGTCGCCGACAAGTCGGGGTTCCTGGTCTATCGCAAGCCGCTCTGAGGCGAGGCGGCGCTACTTCGCCCGCAGTCCCGCCATCATCACGCCCAGCAACCGCCGCGCGCCGGCGTCCCAGCCCGGCTGTTCGTAGCCGACGCTGAGGCCGCTCATCATCCTGAGGATGTCGTCGAAGCCGATGTCGGTCCGGATGTCGCCGGCGGCGTGGGCCGCCTTCGTCAAGCGCTCCAGGGTCGGCAGGATGGCGGCGCCGGAGCTGGCGTAGACGCGCGAGCCTTCGCCCGGATCGGCGCGGAGGGCCGGGGCGACGACGCGCTTGGTGGCCATGTAGTCGATCAGCAGGTTCAGCCAGGCCTCCAGAGCCTCCCCGGCCGAACGTTCGGCCAGCAGGGCGTCGGCCGAGGCGGCCAGCTGCCCGACCTCGCGCGCATAGACCGCCGCGATCAGGGCCTCCCGCGTCGGGAAATGCCGATAGAGCGTGCCGATGCCCACGCCGGCCCGGCGCGCGATGTCCTCCAGCGGCGCGTCGGCGCTGGTCTGCGTGAACGCCGCCTTGGCCGCCGTCAGCAGCAGATCGCGGTTGCGCAGACTGTCGGCGCGGGGCTTTCGGGCCTTGGGGGCGGAATCTTCGGGCATCGACCTTGAAAAACGGAGGGTGTCTCCGAATATGTATCCGGAGCCTTCCTCCATTTAATCATCCGGGCGGGGTTCGGACAACAACCCTTCAAGGGAACCTGAGAGTCATGAGCGAACAATTCGGCGCCAAATCCACCACCGACGACGTCCTGGCCGGCGTCGACCTGTCGGGCAAGCGCGTCCTGGTCACCGGCGTTTCGGCCGGCCTGGGCGTGGAGACCGCCCGTGTCCTGGCCGCCCACGGCGCCGACGTCGTCGGCGCGGCCCGAGACCTGGACAAGGCGCAAGGCGCGACCGCCGTCGTCCGCGAGGCCGCCGCCAGGAGCGGGGGTTCGCTGACGCTGGTCGAGCTGGACCTGGCGAGCCTGAAGAGCGTGCGGGCCTGCGCCGACGCCCTGGTCGCCGACGGCCGCCCGTTCGACCTGGTCATCGCCAACGCCGGCGTGATGGCCCCGCCGTTCGGCAAGACCGCCGACGGCTTCGAGACCCAGTTCGGCACCAACCACCTGGGCCACTTCGTGCTGATCAACCGCATCGCCAGCCTGCTGAAGGCCGGCTCGCGGGTGGTGTCGCTGGCCTCGTCGGGCCACCGCTTCTCGGACGTGAACCTCGAGGACCCCAACTTCGAGACCACCGAATACGTGCCGTTCGAGGCCTATGGCCGCTCCAAGACCGCCAACATCCTGTTCGCCGTCGAGTTCGACCGCCGCCACAAGGACCGCGGCGTGCGGGCCGTGGCCGTGCACCCGGGCGGCATCCAGACCGAACTGGCCCGCCACCTGGACCCGGCCTTCATCCAGGGCTGGATCGACCAGCTGAACGCCCAGGCCGAAGCCGCCGGCCAACCGCCCATCGAGTGGAAGACCATCCCGCAGGGCGCGGCCACCAGCGTCTGGGCCGGGGTCACGGCGCCGGTCTCGCTGGTCGCCGGCCGCTATTGCGAGGACTGCCACGTGGCCGAGCTGGTGGACGACGCCTCGCAGATCCGGGCCGGCGTGCGGTCCTACGCGATCGACCCCGCCCGCGCCCAAGCGCTGTGGGCGCTGAGCGAGACGATGGTCGGCGAAACGTTCTAGGATCGGCCGCGACCGCCCCCTCTTTCCGGGGAGGGGGCGGTCGTCCGCCCGGCTGGACTCGCCGCGCCCCACCTGCTACATGCCGCGCCTTCGTCCCAGGACCCTGTCCCGGGGCGTGCTCGTCGTTATGGCGGGATCAAATCCGTGGAAGGGACGCCAAGCCCGCACCACGGCCAACCAGCGAAGGCCGGGCGACCGGCTTTCATGAGAGGATACAATGGCTAAGAAGATCCTGGGCTACATCAAGCTCCAGGTGAAGGCCGGCTCCGCCACGCCTTCACCGCCCATCGGCCCGGCTCTGGGTCAGCGCGGCGTCAACATCATGGGCTTCTGTAAGGAGTTCAACGCGCGCACCGAGAACGTCGAAAAGGGCACCCCCCTGCCGACCGTCATCACGGTCTATCAGGACAAGTCGTTCACCTTCGTCACCAAGACTCCCCCGGCGACGCACTATCTGAAGCAGATCACCGGCCTGAAGTCCGGCGCCAAGCTGACCGGTCGCGAGACCGTCGGCGAAGTGACCCGCACCCAGCTGCGCGAGATCGCTGAAAAGAAGATGAAGGACCTGAACGCCAACGATCTCGAGGCCGCGGCCAAGATCATCGAAGGCTCCGCCAAGGCCATGGGCCTGAAGATCGTGGAGGCCTAAGACCATGGCCAAGCAACCCAAGCGCATCAAGGCCTGGACCGGCGACCGTGACGCCACCCACGCCGTCGCCGAGGCCATCGCCCTGGTGAAGGCCAACGCCAAGGCCAAGTTCGACGAAACCGTCGAGATCTCGGTCAACCTGGGCGTCGACCCGCGTCACGCCGACCAGCAGGTCCGCGGCGTGGTGAACCTGCCCTCGGGCACCGGCCGCGACGTCCGCGTCGCCGTCTTCGCCAAGGACGCCAAGGCGGCTGAAGCCACCGCGGCGGGCGCCGAGCACGTCGGCGCCGAAGACCTGTACGAAAAGATCGCCGGCGGCTTCATGGACTTCGATCGCGTCATCGCGACCCCGGACATGATGGCCCTGGTCGGTCGCCTCGGTAAGGTGCTGGGCCCGCGCGGCCTGATGCCGAACCCGAAGGTCGGCACCGTGACCCCGAACGTCGGCCAAGCCGTGAAGGACGCCAAGGGCGGCGCCGTCGAGTTCCGCGTCGAGAAGGCGGGCATCGTCCACGCCGGCATCGGCAAGATCTCGTTCACCGACGAAGCCCTGCTGGTCAACGTGAAGGCCCTGGTCGACGCGCTGAACAAGGCCAAGCCGTCGGGCGCCAAGGGCGTCTACGTGAAGCGTATCGGCCTGTCGTCGACGATGGGTCCGGGCTTCAAGGTCGACGTCGCTTCGGTCAACGCCTAAGCCCTTCGAACTGAGCTAAGCGAGCGGGCGCTGGAGCGATCCAGCGCCCGCTTTGCGTTGGGGCTTGGCCCTTCGAATGGGAGCCGCCTGCTCTATAAGAGCACGGAGTTCCTTCCGCCGCCGGACATCCAGCCCCCGTGACCGATCCTCAAGTTCTCGACGTCGCCGTGATCGGCGGCGGGCCGGCCGGGCTGATGGCGGCCGAGGTGCTGAGCGGCGCTGGGCTGTCGGTCGCGGTGTTCGAGCGCATGCCGACCCTGGGGCGCAAGTTCCTGATGGCCGGGCGCGGCGGGCTGAACCTGACCCATTCCGAGGACTTCGAGCGGTTCGTCGCCCGTTACGGCGCGGCCGCGCCGATCCTGCGGCCGATACTGGAGGCCTTCACCCCGGCCGACCTGGTGGCCTGGGCCGAGGGGCTGGGGCAGGCGACGTTCGTGGGCACCAGCGGCCGGGTGTTCCCCAAGGCGCTGAAGGCCTCGCCCCTGCTGCGGGCCTGGATCGCGCGGCTGGAGGGGCAGGGCGTGGCGCTGAACCTGCGCTCGACCTGGACCGGCTGGAACGCGGCCGGCGACCTGGCCTTCGACACGCCCGACGGGCCGCGCGCCGTGCGGCCCCGCGCCACCGTCCTGGCCCTGGGCGGGGCCAGCTGGGCCAAGCTGGGTTCGGACGGCGCCTGGGCGCCGCGACTGGCGGCGCGGGGCGCGGCGACGGCGCCGTTCCGGCCCGCCAACGTCGGCTTCACGGTCGACTGGACGCCTCTGTTCCGCGAGCGCTTCGCCGGATCGCCGCTCAAGAACGTCGCCTTGACCTTCGAGGGGCGGACCTCGCGCGGCGACGCCCTGGCGTCGGGCTATGGTCTGGAGGGCGGGGCGGTCTACGCGTTGTCGGCGGCGCTGCGCGACGCGGTCCAGGCGCGGGGCGCGGCGACGCTGGAGATCGACCTGCGGCCGGACGTTCCCCTGGCCCAGCTGACCGCGCGCCTGTCCAGGCCGCGCGGCGGGCAGTCGCTGTCAAGCTGGCTGCGCAAAGCTGTCCACCTGTCGCCGGTCGAGATCGCCCTGCTGCGCGAGGCCCACGGCCTGGCCCTGCCGGTCGCGCCCGACGCCCTGGCGGCGGCGATCAAGGCCGCGCCGATCGTGCTGACCGGGACCCAGGGGCTGGAACGGGCGATCTCGTCGGCCGGCGGCCTGGCGTTCGACGCGCTGGACGGACTGGAGCTGAAGGCCGCGCCCGGCGTGTTCGTGGCCGGCGAGATGCTGGATTGGGAGGCCCCGACCGGCGGCTACCTGCTGCAGGCCTGTTTCGCCACCGGCGTGGCGGCGGCGCGGGCGGTCATCGACCGGTTGAGCGTGCCCTAGCCGCCTCGCCGCGAGGATGCTTTTCGCGGGAAAAGCCGCCTTGACGATTGACCGAACAACGTTCTTCGAACAGCGTCTCGACTCCACCATTCCGGGGGGAAGGGAACCATGACGACCATTGCCCAAACGTCCGCCGTCGGCGGCGCGCGTCCTGACGTGCTGTCCGGCGACCGTACGGCCTTCATCGACCGTTGGATCTATGTGTTCACCGCGGCCGGCTTCATCGTGATCGTGCTCCTGGGGTTCATCCCGGACTCGCTGGGCAAGATGGCCGCGGTCGAGGCCGGGCAGCGGCCGCCGTTCCCGGTGGTGCTGCATGTCCACGCCGCGCTCATGGGCAGCTACATGCTCCTGCTGCTGACCCAGACCTGGCTGGTGGCGACCGGCCAGATCGCGCGCCATCGCCTGCTGGGGACGTTGGGCGCGGTGCTCGCGGCGGCGCTGGTCGTGGTCGGGTTCGTGCTGATCCCCACCATCTACCACCAGGTCTTCGCCGGCGCGCAGGCCGCGCCGCCGCCGGCCAAGGCCCAGGCGACCGCATTCGTCGGGATCGTTGAGAACATCATGCTGCTTCAGCTCCGCATCGGGTTCCTGTTCTCGATCCTGGTGTTCCTCGGCGTCGCGGCGCGCGTGACGGATCCCGGCTTCCACAAGCGGATGATGATCCTGTCGATCGCGGTCGCCCTGCCCGCCGCCTTCGACCGCATCACCTGGATTCCGACCACCCTGCCGGGCCGGCCGGTTTCGTCCGACCTCTATGTCCTGCTGGCGATCGCGCCGATGTTCCTGTGGGACATCTACCGCAACCGCAGGATCCACCGCGCCTACTGGGTCTGGCTGGCCGTCGCCGCGCCGTTCACCGTCGCCGTCCACGCCCTTTGGGACACGCCCTTCTGGCACGCCACGGCCAAGCGGCTCATGGGCGTCTAGGCGGCGGCAGCGGACAGGGACAGGCGCATGCGCCTGTCCCTGTCCCTGTCCCCGATCTATTTCATCGCCGCGCGGATCTTGGCCGCCTCGGCCTCGATCGCCTTCGGATCGCCCTTCTCGTTCTCGACGAACATCAGCGGCTTGCCGGCCACGCGGGGGATCACGTGGATATGCAGGTGCGGCACGCTCTGGCCGACGCCGTTGTTCTGGACGATCGTGAAGCCCTCGACGCCCAGGCCGTCGACCTGGGCCTGGCCGACCCTGGCGGCCACGGCCATGATCCGCGACAGGTCCTGGGGCGAGATCTCCAGGATGTTGCGGGCCTTGGAGGTCTTGGAGATCACCAGCACGTGGCCCGGCTCGGCCGGGGCGTGGTCCATGAAGGCCAGCACCTGGTCGTCCTCGTAGACCTTGGGCACGACGATCTCGCCGCGCAGGATCTTGGCGAACGGATTGCTCTCGTCGTAGGGCGCCTTCAGCGGGATCTGCGGCGTGCCCGGCTTGGCCGAGGCCGGATCGAACTGGCCCAGCCAGCGGATCACCTCGCCCTCCAGCGCGATGCGGCTGTCGGAGAAGCTGTGGTCGGTGTCCATGTAGGTTTCGGTCAGCGCCTTGGCCTGGGCCTGGCGGGCGGCCGTGGCCAGCTTGCGGGTGGTGGGCGCGCCCGCGTGCTCGGCCCCGATCATCAGCAGCGGCCGGTCGGCGATGCGGGCGCTCAGCGCTTCCAGGTCCAGCTGGGTCGAGGTGGTCTCGATCTCCTTGGCCAGCAGCTCGGCGCTGGTCCCGGCCAGGGGCGGGGTGCTGTCCTTCAGGCCCTGCAGGGCGGCCTTGCGCTTGGCCGGATCGACGAGGTCGGCCTTCCTCTTGCCGATGTCCCAGGCGTCGATGAGGATCGCCCCCGCCGCCTTGGGATCGCCGGCCACGGCGTCGGCGGCCATGAAGCCGCCCATGCTGTGGCCCGCCACCACGATCCGCGTCGGGTCGATGCGGTACTTGGCGACGTTGGCCGGGTCGCGCAGGAAGGCCAGCGCCGCCTCGCTGTCGGCGCGGCTGTTGGCGAACGAGAACTTGCCCGGGCTGCCCCACGAGCCGCGGTAGTTGACCCGCATCACGTTCCAGCCGGCGCGGCGCACGGCCTGCATCAGGTCGATATTGGTCTCGTTGCCCGGGAAACCGTGCAGCATCAGCATCGTCGGATGCGGCTGGTCGCCCGAGGCCAGGTACATCATGGCGTTGACCCGCACGCCGCCCGTCGGGACGGTGAAGGCGGCCATGTCGGCCGGATGGGCCGCGTCGCGCGGCGGATCGGCCACGACCGCCTTGGGGATCGGCGGGGCCTTGGGCTCGGCGAAGGTCGGGGCGGCGAGGCCGACGAGCATCAGGGCGGCGAGGCCGGCGGCGAACGTGCGATGCATCCTGAAATCCCCTTATTCCCGATGGTGTTTCCGTTATCCGGAAAGGGGAGGGGGAAGGCTAGCCTTTGCATGTTCATCACCGTCATCCCGGGCCTTGTGCCCGGGACCCCTCTGTCCGTCGCAGGCGCGGGAGGGGCGGTTCGCCGGCGAACCGCTGGCGCTTCACGTGCGGGCCGAACGAGGGGTTCCGGGCGCAAGGCCCGGAATGACGGTTGGGAGGTGGGGGATCTGATTGAATGGGCCCTGTTGAAATCCATCCCCAAACCGTCTATACGCCGCCCCTTCTCCGCTGGGCTCGCCCGGCGGCGATCCTGTTTGAGAACTGCGGGGCGTGGGGTCACCAACGCCGTAATCGAGGAAGAGCCCTTCCTCGCCGTCGGGAGACAGGGATAGAGACGCCGACGCTCTCCTGACTCGTGACTCCTGTCCGAGACAGATACGCGGCCGACTTTCCTTGGAACAGGCTGATGCGACTCGCGTGCGGGAGCGATCCCGCGTGGGACGAGCATTTGGCTGCCGGAATGGTCCGGCCGCTGTTATTGAGTAGGAGACCGCAATGGACCGCGCTCAAAAGCAGGAATCGATCGAGTCGCTGAAAAGCGTCTTCGCCGATGCCGGCGCTGTCGTCGTGACCCACTACATGGGTCTGACCGTTGCGGAAATGACCGACCTTCGTCTCCGCCTCCGCAAGGAAGGCGCCGCGATCAAGGTTGTGAAGAACACCCTGGCCCTCAAGGCTCTGGACGGCAAGCTCGGTGACAAGGGCGAAAAGCTCTTCACCGGTCCGGTCGCCATCGCCTACGGGCCGGACGCTGTTTCGGCCGCCAAGGTCGCCGTTCAGTTCGCCAAGGAAAACGACAAGTTCAAGCTTGTCGGTGGCGTGCTGGACCAGACCAACGTGCTGGACGAAAACGGCGTGAAGGCTCTGGCGACCCTGCCGTCGCTGGACGAACTGCGTGGCAAGCTCATCGGCCTCCTCCAGGCCCCGGCGACCAAGATCGCTGGCGTCCTGCAGGCTCCGGCTGGCCAGCTGGCTCGCGTCTTCAACGCCTACGCGACCAAAGACGCCGCGTAACGGTCATCACCGCATCTATCCCATATCTCTCTAAGGAACTTACACATGTCCAAGCTCGAAAAGCTGGTTGAAGAACTGTCCACCCTGTCGGTGCTGGAAGCCGCTGAGCTGTCCAAGCTGCTCGAAGAAAAGTGGGGCGTCTCGGCCGCCGCTCCGGTCGCCGTGGCCGCCGTCGGCGGTGGCGCTGCCGCCGCTCCGGCCGAAGCCGCCGAAGAGCAAACCGAATTCACCGTCGTCCTGACCGACGGCGGCGACAAGAAGATCAACGTGATCAAGGAAGTCCGCGGCGTTCGTCCGGACCTGGGCCTGAAGGAAGCCAAGGACCTGGTCGAAGGCGCTCCGCAGAACGTCGTTGAAAACGTCTCGAAGCAAGTCGCCGAAGAAGTCGCCAAGAAGCTGACCGAAGCCGGCGCCAAGGTCCAAGTGAAGTAATTCACTTCCCCATGCCTCGCGCATGGGGGACCTGCCGGCGTCAGTTCTCTGACGCACGCGTTGACGGCCCCGGAGGGAAACCTCCGGGGCCGTTTTCGTTTGGGTCGCGCGCGCCTGCGTCATCCTGGCACGCTCGTTGCTAACCATCGGTCGCGCACGCAGCAGTGGAGGCGACCATGGCGATCTCGGGGATTTCGGGCGGCGGCTATTCGATGTGGAGCCCGCTGGCGGCGGCGTCGGCCACGACCGGCTCGAGGGCGGCGCTCGACAGCGCCAGCGACCTGGACAAGGTCCGCGACAAGGGCCTGGTGGCCTTCGCCAAGGAGGCCAAGAAGGACGCCTGGGAGGAAAAACTCAAGGCGTGGAAGGCCGAAGCGATGAAGAACGCCGGCCTGACCGAGGAAAGCCTGGCGGCCATGTCGCCCGACCAGCGCACCCAGGCCCTGCAGCAGATCGACGACGCCGTGAAGGCCAAGATCAAGGAAGCCATGGACGGCGCCAAGGCCCAGGCCAAGAACGGCCTGGCCGTGCCCAACTTCGTCGACATGAGTGTCTGATATAAAGCGGCAACCTTTGCCGCATGACGGGCGTTATTTGCCCATGCTCAAGCTGGCTGGAATCCTTCTCGTCCTGATGATCGTGTTCGGGATCCTCGGCTTCGTCGTCGACGTGGCCGGCGGCCTGGCCAAGATCGCGTTCTTCGTCTGCCTGATCGCCTTCGCGATCTCGCTGGTCGGCAAGGCGATGAATCGGGGCTGAGTCCATTAGTAATATCAATCTTGTTGACGCCGACCGGACGCGCCTCTAGCGATTGCCGCCAATAGATAGCGGTAACATTAGGGAAGCGATGGAACGGCTGAACACGGGCGCGCGGCGCTGGACGGCGGGGCTGGTCTCGAGCCTGGCCCTGGGCTTCTCCGCCGGCCTGATGGCCACCAGCGCGGTCGCCGCGCCGGCGGCGGTCATGGACCGCAACGGCTCGTACGTCTCGGTCGAGACCTACGCCCCCAACATCGTCCGGGTGACCATCAGCCAGGACCGCGCCCTGGCCGAGGCCGCGCCCGGCTACGGCTTCACGGCCGACAGCGACGACAAGGGCTGGCGCCACGACCAGAAGGCCGGGGCCGACATCTTCACCTCGGGCGCGCTGTCGCTGGAAGTCGTCGCCCAGCCCTGGCCGGGCGCGCCCTCGCAGATGGAGCGTTATTTCGCGCCGTCCCTGCCGCCGGTCTCGGTCAAGATCCGCAAGGCGGATGGAGCCCCCATCGTCAGCATGACGGGATGGGAAATGTCGCCCCATGTCGTCAGCGGCGAGCGGACCTACCAGGCCGGCGCCAGCTTCTCGACCAGCGCCGACGAGCACTTCTACGGCTTGGGGCAGAACCAGGAAGGCGTCCTGGACCTGCGCGGCCGCTCGATCACCTGCAAGCATGACTACGACGCGCCGGCCGGCGAGACCGTCTGCGTGCCGTTCATGGTGTCGAACAAGGGCTATGGGATCATCTGGGACAACCCGTCCGAGACCAAGGTCTATCCGGCCGTCAACGGCCGCACCCTGTGGCAGTCGAAGGTCGGCGAGCGGGTGTCGTTCTTCGTGATCACCGGCAGCTATGACGAGATCTACGCCGGCTACCGCAAGCTGACCGGCGTCACGCCGCTGCCGCCCAAGGCCGCCTTCGGCTACATCCAGTCCAAGGCCCGCTACGAGAGCCAGAAGCAGATCCTCGACGTCGCCAAGGGCTATCGCGACCGCGGCTATCCGCTGGATGTGATGGTGCTGGACTGGTTCTACTGGACACGGATGGGCCAGCTGGACATCGACCCGACCTACTTCCCCGACCCGGCCGCGATGAACAAGGAGCTGCACGACAACGGCGTGCACAGCATCATCAGCGTCTGGCCGCGCTTCGAGAAGGAAGGCCGCTACTTCAACTACCTGGCCGACAAGGGCTGGTTCCTGAAGGACGCCGACGGCAAGCCGGTCGACGGCCTGCCGTTCCGCAGCGACCGCACCGGCGCCCTGATCGACAGCACCAACCCGCAGGCCCGCGAGTGGTTCTGGGGCAAGATCCGCGACAACATCGCCTCCAAGGGCTTCGACTGGTTCTGGCTGGACGAGACCGAGCCGGACCTGGTGCCGGAGGGCTATTTCTGGAGCATCGGTTCGGGCGACCGCTACCGCAACGTCTTCCCGCTGGTCCACACCCAGGGCGTGGCCGAGGGCTCGCGCCGCGACCGTCCGGACAAGCGCAACCTGATCCTGTCGCGCGCCGCCTATATCGGGACCCAGCGCAACGGGGCGCTGTTCTGGTCGTCGGATATCCAACCCACCTGGGAGGCTCTTAAGAGACAAGTGCCCACCGGCCTGAACTTCACCGCGTCGGGCCTGGCCTATTGGGGCAACGACATCGGCGGCTGGCAGTGGCTGCCCCAGACCACGACGGCGACCAAGCCGCCGCTGCTGGACCCGTCCGACGCCCGCGACGTGGTGGGCCAGAACAACGACTATCCCGAGCTGTTCGCCCGCTGGTTCCAGTACGGGACCTTCACCCCGACCCTGCGCGTGCACGGCATGCGCAAGGACACCGAGGTCTGGTCGTACGGCAAGGGCACCGAGGCGGTGGTCGCCAAGTACCTGAAGCTGCGCTACGCCCTGATGCCGTACCTCTACTCGATGGGCCATTCGACCTACGAGACCGGGGCGCCGTTCATGCGCGGCTTGTTCATGGACTTCCCGAACGATCCCAAGGTGGTGAACCTGGGCGATCAGTACATGTTCGGCCCGGCCTTCCTGGTGGCGCCGATCACCGACCAGGGCGTGACCGAGCGCGACGTCTACCTGCCGGCGGGCGCCGACTGGTACGACTACTGGACGGGCAAGAAGGTCGCCGGGGGGCAGACGATCAAGGTCTCGGCCCCGATCGACACCATCCCGCTATTCGTCCGCGCCGGCTCGATCGTCCCGATGGGCGCGCCCATCCAGAGCACGGCCACGCCGCAGGCGATCAGCGCGGTGAAGGTCTATCCGGGCCGCGACGCCGACTTCACGCTGTACGACGACGACGGCGTGACCAACGCCTACGAGAAGGGTGTCGGCAAGACGGTGAAGCTGCACTGGGACGACAAGGCCGGCAAGCTGACGGCGACGGGCGACAAGGGGCTGTCGGCCCAGGCGTTGGCGGCCGTGCAGGTGATCCGCTAGTTCTCAAAAAACCCCGCTCATCCCGGCGAAGGCCGGGACCCAGATGGAATAGCTTTGAGCCTGACGCCAGGAGTGCTGAGCTTCTCCAGTCATCTCCAGCACCCCTAGGATCTGGGTCCCGGCTTTCGCCGGGATGAGCGGGATCTGGTTTGGGTGAGGAGGTTCCAAGCTCAACGGCGGGTTCCCGCATTCTTTTGTGGATAAACCCCCTTCCCATCCCCGGCGGGTTGTCCTATATCCGCCCGTTCACGAAGACATTTCGGCGGAACGCGCACGCGCGTGTCCGCATGATACGCCCCGAGGCGCGGTCAGCCGCCCTCCGATCAGCGCGAAGGGGCGCCCGTCAGGCTTCCGGTCCCGGTTGTCCTGACAGGGGAATTCCAGCGTCCGGCGTTCTCCCGAGAGGAGAGCGGCGAGGGTGGACGCTAGGTACATTCGAATTCACGCGCGGAGTCCGTCCGCGCCCAGGGAAAAAACATGGCGCAATCCTTCACCGGCAAGAAGCGGATCCGGAAGTCTTTCGGCCGCATCCCCGAAGCTGTGCAGATGCCGAACCTCATCGAGGTTCAGCGCTCCTCCTACGAGCAGTTCCTTCAGCGCGAGGTCCGTCCGGGCCAACGCCGCGACGAAGGCATCGAGGCGGTGTTCAAGTCCGTCTTCCCGATCAAGGATTTCAACGAGCGCGCGGTGCTCGAATACGTCTCGTACGAATTCGAAGAGCCCAAGTACGACGTTGAAGAGTGCATCCAGCGCGACATGACCTTCGCGGCGCCGCTGAAGGTGAAGCTGCGCCTGATCGTGTTCGAGACGGAAGAAGAAACCGGCGCCCGCTCGGTCAAGGACATCAAGGAGCAGGACGTCTACATGGGCGACATCCCGCTCATGACGGACAAGGGCACCTTCATCGTCAACGGCACCGAACGCGTCATCGTCTCGCAGATGCACCGCTCGCCGGGCGTGTTCTTCGACCACGACAAGGGCAAGACCCATGCCTCGGGCAAGCTGCTGTTCGCCGCCCGCGTCATTCCCTACCGCGGCTCGTGGCTGGACTTCGAGTTCGACGCCAAGGACGTGGTCTATGTCCGCATCGACCGCCGCCGCAAGCTGCCGGCCACGACCTTCCTCTATGCCCTGGGCATGGACGGCGAAGAGATCCTGACGACGTTCTACGACGTCGTCCCGTTCGAGAAGCGCACCGCCGCCGGCGCCGAAGGCTGGGCCACCCCGTACAAGCCCGAGCGCTGGCGCGGCGTGAAGCCGGAATTCGCCCTGATCGACGCCGACACCGGCGAAGAAGTGGCTCCGGCCGGCACCAAGATCACCGCCCGCCAGGCCAAGAAGCTGGCCGACAACGGCCTGAAGACCCTGCTGCTGGCGCCGGAAGCCCTGACGGGCCGCTACCTGGCTCGCGACGCGGTCAACTTCGAGAACGGCGAGATCTACGCCGAAGCCGGCGACGAGCTGGACGTGGCCTCGATCCAGGCCCTGGCCGAGCAAGGCTTCAGCACCATCGACGTGCTGGACATCGACCACGTCACGGTCGGCGCCTACATGCGCAACACCCTGCGCGTGGACAAGAACGCCGTCCGCGAGGACGCGCTGTTCGACATCTACCGCGTGATGCGTCCGGGCGAGCCGCCGACGGTCGAAGCCGCCGAGGCGATGTTCAAGTCGCTGTTCTTCGACGCCGAACGCTACGACCTGTCGGCCGTGGGCCGCGTGAAGATGAACATGCGCCTGGAGCTGGACGCTTCGGACGAGATGCGTGTGCTCCGCAAGGAAGACGTGCTGGCGGTCCTGAAGCTGCTGGTCGGCCTGCGCGACGGTCGCGGCGAAATCGACGACATCGACAACCTGGGCAACCGCCGGGTCCGTTCGGTGGGCGAACTGCTGGAAAACCAGTACCGCGTCGGCCTGCTGCGCATGGAACGCGCCATCAAGGAACGCATGTCGTCGGTCGACATCGACACCGTGATGCCGCACGACCTGATCAACGCCAAGCCGGCCGCGGCCTCGGTGCGTGAATTCTTCGGCAGCTCGCAGCTGTCGCAGTTCATGGACCAGACCAACCCGCTGTCGGAGATCACCCACAAGCGCCGCCTGTCGGCGCTTGGCCCGGGCGGTCTGACCCGCGAGCGCGCCGGCTTCGAAGTCCGTGACGTGCACCCGACCCACTACGGCCGCATCTGCCCGATCGAAACGCCGGAAGGCCCGAACATCGGTCTGATCAACTCGCTGGCCACCCACGCCCGCGTGAACAAGTACGGCTTCATCGAGAGCCCCTACCGTCGCGTCGCCGACGGCAAGCCGCTCGACGAGGTCGTCTACATGTCGGCCATGGAAGAGTCGAAGCACGTCATCGCGCAGTCGAACATCAAGGTGGTCGACGGCGAGATCCACGAGGACCTGGTCCCCGGCCGGATCAACGGTGAACCCACCCTGCTCCAGAAGGAACAGGTGGACCTGATGGACGTGTCGCCGCGCCAGGTGGTGTCGGTGGCCGCGGCCCTGATCCCGTTCCTGGAAAACGACGACGCCAACCGCGCCCTCATGGGCTCGAACATGCAACGTCAGGCCGTGCCGCTGGTGCAGTCCGACGCCCCGCTGGTCGGCACCGGCATGGAAGCCGTGGTCGCCCGTGACTCGGGCGCCGTGGTCATCGCCAAGCGCACCGGCGTTGTCGAGCAGATCGACGGCACCCGTATCGTCGTCCGCGCCACGGAAGAGACCGACAGCGCCCGTTCGGGCGTCGACATCTACCGCCTGTCGAAGTTCCAGCGTTCGAACCAGTCGACCTGCATCAACCAGCGCCCGCTGGTGAAGGTGGGCGACAAGATCAGCGCCGGCGACATCATCGCCGACGGTCCGTCGACCGAGCTGGGCGAACTGGCCCTGGGCCGCAACGCGCTCGTCGCGTTCATGCCCTGGAACGGCTACAACTTCGAAGACTCGATCCTGATCTCCGAGCGCATCGTCCGTGACGACGTCTTCACCTCGATCCACATCGAGGAATTCGAAGTCATGGCCCGCGACACCAAGCTGGGTCCGGAAGAGATCACCCGCGACATCCCGAACGTCGGCGAGGAAGCCCTGCGCAACCTCGACGAAGCCGGCATCGTGGCGATCGGCGCCGAAGTCCAGCCGGGCGACATCCTGGTCGGCAAGGTCACGCCGAAGGGCGAAAGCCCGATGACGCCGGAAGAAAAGCTCCTGCGCGCCATCTTCGGCGAAAAGGCCTCGGACGTCCGCGACACCAGCCTGCGCCTGCCCCCGGGCGTCGCCGGTACGATCGTCGACGTGCGCGTGTTCAACCGTCACGGCGTCGACAAGGACGAACGCGCCCTGGCCATCGAGCGCGCCGAGATCGACCGTCTGGGCAAGGACCGCGACGACGAGTTCGCGATCCTGAACCGCAACATCTCGGGCCGCCTGCGCGAGCTGCTGATCGGCAACGTCGCTCTCTCGGGTCCCAAGGGCCTGTCGCGCGGCGCGATCACCGCCGAGGGCCTGGCTGAAGTCCAGCCGGGTCTGTGGTGGCAGATCGCCCTCGAGGACGAGAAGGCGATGGGCGAACTGGAAAGCCTGCGTCGTCTGTTCGACGAGAACCGCAAGCGTCTGGACCGTCGCTTCGAGGACAAGGTCGACAAGCTGCAGCGCGGCGACGAACTGCCCCCGGGCGTGATGAAGATGGTCAAGGTCTTCGTGGCCGTGAAGCGCAAGCTTCAGCCGGGCGACAAGATGGCCGGCCGTCACGGCAACAAGGGCGTCATCTCGCGCATCCTGCCGATCGAGGACATGCCGTTCCTCGCCGACGGGACGCACGTGGACGTCGTTCTGAACCCGCTGGGCGTGCCTTCGCGCATGAACGTCGGCCAGATCTTCGAAACCCACCTGGGCTGGGCCTGCGCCAACCTCGGCAAGCAGATCACCAACCTGCTGGAAGACTGGCAGCACGGCGGTCAGAAGGACGCCCTGGTCACGCGCCTGCGCGAAATCTACGGCCCCGACGAGGAACTGCCGGAGTCCGAGGAAGAGCTGGTCGAACTGGCCCGCAACCTCGGCAAGGGCGTTCCGATCGCCACCCCGGTGTTCGACGGCGCGCGCATGGACGACATCGAGGACCACCTCGAAATGGCCGGCGTCAACAAGTCGGGCCAGTCGATCCTGTACGACGGCCAGACGGGCGACCAGTTCAAGCGTCCGGTCACGGTCGGCTACATCTACATGCTGAAGCTGCACCACCTGGTCGACGACAAGATCCACGCCCGTTCGATCGGCCCGTACTCGCTGGTCACCCAGCAGCCGCTGGGCGGCAAGGCCCAGTTCGGCGGTCAGCGCTTCGGGGAAATGGAAGTGTGGGCTCTGGAAGCCTACGGCGCGGCCTACACCCTGCAGGAAATGCTGACGGTGAAGTCCGACGACGTGGCCGGCCGGACCAAGGTCTACGAGTCGATCGTCCGTGGCGACGACACGTTCGAAGCCGGTATCCCGGAAAGCTTCAACGTGCTGGTCAAGGAAATGCGCTCGCTCGGCCTGAACGTCGAGCTGGAGAACAGCTGATCCGGATCTCCCTCCTCCACCTGACCGGTGGGGGAGGGACCCCTTTCAGCCCGCTCTCCACTTTGAATTTTCGCGGGTAGTCCCGCAGAAGGAACCAAGATGAACCAGGAAGTCCTGAACATCTTCAATCCGGTCCAGGCCGCTCCGACCTTCGACCAGATCCGCATCTCGCTGGCCTCGCCGGAAAAGATCCGCTCGTGGTCGTTCGGCGAGATCAAGAAGCCGGAAACCATCAACTACCGCACGTTCAAGCCCGAGCGTGACGGCCTGTTCTGCGCCCGTATCTTTGGCCCGACCAAGGACTACGAATGCCTCTGCGGCAAGTACAAGCGCATGAAGTACAAGGGCATCATCTGCGAGAAGTGCGGTGTTGAAGTCACCCTGGCCCGCGTCCGTCGCGAGCGCATGGGCCACATCGAACTGGCCTCGCCGGTCGCCCACATCTGGTTCCTGAAGTCGCTGCCGTCCCGCATCGCCATGATGCTCGACATGCCGCTGAAGGACATCGAGCGCGTCCTGTACTTCGAATACTACATCGTCACCGAGCCGGGCCTGACCCCGTTGAAGCAGCACCAGCTGCTCAGCGAGGACGACTTCATGCGCGCCCAGGACGAGTACGGCGACGACAGCTTCACCGCCGAGATCGGCGCCGAGGCCGTCCAGAACCTGCTGAAGGCCATCGACCTCGACAAGGAGGCCGAGAAGCTGCGCGAAGAGCTGGCGGGCAACCCGTCGGACATGAAGCAGAAGAAGTTCAGCAAGCGCCTGAAGATCCTCGAAGCCTTCTCCGAATCCGGCAACCGCCCGGAATGGATGGTGCTGACGGTCGTTCCGGTCATCCCGCCGGAACTGCGCCCGCTGGTGCCGCTGGACGGCGGCCGCTTCGCGACCTCGGACCTGAACGACCTGTATCGCCGGGTCATCAACCGTAACAACCGCCTGAAGCGCCTGATCGAGCTGCGCGCGCCCGACATCATCATCCGCAACGAAAAGCGGATGCTGCAGGAGTCGGTCGACGCCCTGTTCGACAACGGCCGCCGCGGTCGCGTCATCACGGGCGCCAACAAGCGTCCGCTGAAGTCGCTGGCCGACATGCTGAAGGGCAAGCAAGGCCGCTTCCGCCAGAACCTGCTGGGCAAGCGCGTCGACTATTCGGGCCGTTCGGTCATCGTCGTGGGTCCGGACCTGAAGCTGCACGAGTGCGGCCTGCCCAAGAAGATGGCTCTGGAGCTGTTCAAGCCGTTCATCTACGCGCGCCTGGACGCCAAGGGCCTGTCGGGCACCGTCAAGCAGTCCAAGCGCATGGTCGAGCGCGAACAGCCCCAGGTGTGGGACATCCTCGAAGAGGTGATCCGCGAGCACCCGGTTCTGTTGAACCGCGCCCCGACCCTGCACCGTCTGGGCATCCAGGCGTTCGAGCCGAAGCTGATCGAGGGCAAGGCCATCCAGCTGCACCCGCTGGTCTGCGCCGCGTTCAACGCCGACTTCGACGGCGACCAGATGGCCGTGCACGTCCCGCTGAGCCTCGAGGCCCAGCTGGAAGCGCGCGTCCTGATGATGTCGACCAACAACATCCTGTCGCCCGCCAACGGTCGCCCGATCATCGTGCCGTCGCAGGACATCGTCCTGGGTCTGTACTACCTGTCGGTCGCCCGCGACGGCGAGCCGGGTGAAGGCAAGATCTTCGCCGACCTGGGCGAGATCGAAGCCGCCATGGACGCCGGCGTCGTGTCGCTGCACGCCAAGATCAAGTCGCGCTTCACGGAAGTGGACGCCGATGGCGTGGCGCGTCGCCGCGTGATCGACACCACCCCGGGCCGCATGAAGATCGCCGCCTTGCTGCCGCGTCACCCGGCGATCGGTCACCGACTGATCGAAAAGGCCCTGACGAAGAAGGAAATCGGCAACCTGATCGACGTGGTCTATCGCCACTGCGGTCAGAAGGCGACGGTGATCTTCGCCGACCAGGTCATGGGCCTGGGCTTCAAGGAAGCGGCCAAGGCCGGCATCTCCTTCGGCAAGGACGACATCATCATCCCGAAGCGGAAGGAGGCGATCGTCGCCGAAACCCGCACCCTGGCTGAAGAATACGAGCAGCAGTACGCCGACGGTCTGATCACCAAGGGTGAGAAGTACAACAAGGTCGTCGACGCCTGGGCCAAGGCCACCGATCGCGTCGCCGACGAGATGATGGCCGAGCTTCAGATGAAGCATAAGGACGAGAACGGCCGCGAGAAGGAAATCAACGCCATCTACATGATGGCCCACTCCGGCGCCCGTGGTTCGCAAGCCCAGATGAAGCAGCTGGGCGGCATGCGCGGCCTGATGGCCAAGCCCTCCGGCGAGATCATCGAGACCCCGATCGTCTCGAACTTCAAGGAAGGCCTGACCGTTCAGGAGTACTTCAACTCGACCCACGGCGCCCGTAAGGGCCTGGCGGACACCGCGCTGAAGACCGCCAACTCGGGCTACCTGACCCGTCGTCTGGTCGACGTCGCGCAGGACTGCATCATCGTCGAGGAAGACTGCGGCACCACCAAGGGCATCACCCTGCGGGCCGTGGTCGAAGGCGGCGACGTGCTGGTCTCGCTGGGCGCTCGCGTCCTGGGCCGCTTCACGGCCGAGGACGTCAAGGATCCGGCCACTGGCGAACTGGTCGTGCCGGCCGACACCTATATCGACGAGAACATGGCCGACGCCATCGAGGCGGCCGTGGTCCAGTCGGTGAAGGTCCGCTCGGTCCTGACCTGCGAAGCCAAGATCGGCGTCTGCGGCGCCTGCTACGGCCGCGACCTGGCCCGTGGCACGCCGGTGAACATCGGTGAAGCCGTGGGCGTCATCGCCGCCCAGTCGATCGGCGAGCCCGGCACCCAGCTGACGATGCGGACCTTCCACATCGGCGGCACCGCCCAGGTGGCCGAGCAGTCGTTCTTCGAAAGCAGCAACGACGGTACGGTCCGCGTGACCGGCGCCACCGTGACCGCTTCGGACGGCGCCCTGGTCGTCATGAGCCGCAACACCTCGGTGAGCGTGCTGGTCGACGGCAAGGAACGCGAGAACTACAAGCCGCCGTACGGCGCGCGCCTGAAGGTGAAGGACGGCGACAAGGTCAAGCGCGGTCAGCGCCTGGCCGACTGGGACCCCTACACCACCCCGATCATCACGGAAGTGGGCGGCAAGATCCGTGCGGAAGACCTGGTGGACGGCTTCTCCGTCCGCGAGGAGACCGACGAAGCCACCGGCATCGCGCAGCGCGTGATCGCCGACTGGCGGACCTCGGCCCGCGCCTCGGACCTGCGTCCGGCCATGGGCGTGCTGGCGGAAGACGGCTCGTACAAGCGCCTGAGCAACGGCGGCGAGGCTCGCTACCTCCTGTCGGTGGGCGCCATTCTCTCCGTCGCCGACGGCGACGAAGTGAAGCCGGGCGAAGTCATCGCGCGTATCCCGACCGAAGGCGCCAAGACCCGGGACATCACCGGTGGTCTGCCGCGCGTCGCCGAACTCTTCGAAGCCCGCCGTCCGAAGGACTGCGCGGTCATCGCGGAAATGGACGGCCGTGTCGAATTCGGCAAGGATTACAAGAACAAGCGCCGGATCAAGATCACTCCGGACGTCGACGCCGACGGCAACCAGCCCGAAGCGGTCGAGTTCCTGATCCCGAAGGGCAAGCACATCGCGGTGCATGATGGCGACTACATCACGCGCGGCGAGTACATCATCGACGGCAACCCGGATCCGCACGACATCCTGCGCATCCTGGGCGTCGAGGCCCTGGCCAACTTCCTGGTCGACGAGATCCAGGAGGTCTACCGACTGCAAGGCGTGCCGATCAACGACAAGCACATCGAGACGATCGTTCGTCAGATGCTGCAGAAGGTCGAGATCGTCGAGCCGGGCGACACGGGCCTGATCAAGGGCGACCATCTGGACAAGCCGGAGTTCTTCCACGAACAGGACAAGGCCATCGCCCGCGGCGGCCGTCCGGCGACCACCCAGCCGGTGCTGCTCGGCATCACCAAGGCCTCGCTGCAGACCAAGAGCTTCATCTCGGCCGCGTCGTTCCAGGAAACGACCCGCGTCCTGACCGAAGCCTCGGTGCACGGCAAGACCGACACCCTGGAAGGCCTGAAGGAAAACGTCATCGTGGGTCGCCTGATCCCCGCCGGCACGGGTTCCTACCTGCGCAGCCTGCAGCGCGTCGCCGCCAAGCGCGACGAGCAGCTGGCCCAGCAGCGCGAAGAAGCGATGGAGCCGCTGCCCGCGGTCATCGCCGAAGAAGCCTAGGCTTCCTTCGAGGACTGAAACGGAACGGCCCGGGAGCGATCCCGGGCCGTTTTGTTTTTGGCGCCTCCGTCCTGGCGCGGCCGTCGCCAAACGGGTGAAGACAAAGCCTGTGGTTGTGCTAGTCAGGAAGTGGAAATCCGGTCCAGCTTGTCGCTGGCGCCAAGCCACGCGTGTTTCGGGGGAAACGTGGTCCGCAAGATCGTCTTCGGGGTTCTCGGCCTGGGTCTGGCGGCCGCCGGTTTGGCGGTGATCCTGTACCGGCCGCCGGCCCCGCCGCCCAAACCCAAGCCGTCCGATCACTTCGCCTCGGCCAAGGACAAGGCCTTCGTCGATCTGGCGTCCGGCCGGATCGCCAGGCGGTTCGACACGCCCGACGACGTCGAGTTCTGGGACCCCGTGGTCAGCCGCATGCCCAACGGCGCCGAGGCGCTGTGCGTCGACGTCCTTCCGCCGGGCAAGACCTGGGTGGGCATGATCGCCGCCCGCGACCCCGGCGCGGCCGGCTTCATGATCTATCGGGGCGGCGACACCCTGGCGCCCAAGGCCCGCTTCCAGTGCCGCGCGATCATCCGGCGAGGCGTCAGGGCCGCCTCCAGCGCCGACGGCCTGCAGGCGAGCATGGACTATCAGCGGGCCGGCTGCGCGCTCGACGGACGGTACCTGTGGGCCTACGTGCGCTACTGCGCCGGGGCCGAGACCCTCCCCGCGGTGGAGGGCCAGTCGTGAGGGCCGGGCTTCCACGTCGCTCGCCCGTGCTAGTCAAGGAAACGGTCGCGCGAGCCACGGCGATGTTCGCGTTCGGGGGGAAGCGATGATGGGACGGGTAACGGGAGCGGCCGCGATCGCGGCGATGTTGGCGCTGCAGGCCTGCGCGCCGGAGCCTCCGCCGGAACCCAAGCCGTCGGACGGCTTCCTGCAGGCCGCCGACCGGACCTTCGTCGAGGCCGCCTGGGCCAAGGTGGCTGGCACCTACAAGGAGCCCGCCACGGTGCAGTACAGGGGCCTGACCATCAGCGAGGACGCCGGGGAGCGGACCCTGTGCGGGGAGTCGGCCGAGCCCGACCAACTGTGGCGCGGGTTCGTGGCCACCCAGGAAACCGGCAAGACCAGCTTCACCGTCCTGCGCCAGCGCGACAACATCAGCCCCCGGGCCGTCACGGCCTGCAAGCTGCTGGTCCGCAAGCACATGGGCCAGAAGAGCGTCGACACGCCCGAGGTCCAACAGGCCATCGTCCAGAGCGGCTGCTCCTACATGGACGTGGAGTTCTGGCGGGCGCACAAGGACCATTGCTACAAGACGCAGACCGTCGCCGGCGGAACCCCGGCGCCCGCGCCGCCGCCCTAGGCGTCGGCCGGCCTAGCCTTCCCGCAGCACCGCCAGCCGCTCCAGCCTCGGGGCGGCGAAGTCCAGGAACGCCCGCGCCAGCGGCGGCATGAACCGGCCGCCCACCGTGACCAGCTGCACCGGCAGGGGCGGGGGCTCGAAGTCGGGCAGCAGGCGCACCAGCCGGCCCGCCGCCAGGTCCTCGGCCACCTGGTAGGAGAGGGCGCGGCCCACGCCGCGCCCGGCGATCATCGCCGCCAGGGCCGCCTCCACATTGTTGACCCGCAGCCGGGGCTCCAGCCGCACGGCCCGCGCCTTGCCCCGGTGCTCGAACCGCCATTCCGGCGAGGCCGAGACCACGGTGGTCAGGATCGTCTCGTGCTCGGCCAGGTCGGCGGGCTCCAGCGGCGTCCCGCGCCGGGCCAGGTAGTCGGGCGAGGCCGCCACCAGCCGGCGCACCTGGCCCAGCTTGCGGACGATCAGGCTGGAATCGGCCAGCGGCCCGATCCGCAGGGCCACGTGCAGCTCGCCCTCGATCAGGTCCAGATTGCGGTCGTGCAGGGTCAGGTCGGCCTGGACGCCGGGATGCTGGGCCAGGAAGTCGGCGACCACCGGCGTCAGGTGGCGGCCGCCGAACACCGTCGGCCCGGTGATCCGCAGCGTGCCGCGCACCGCGTCGGGCGCCGGGGCCTGGAGGGCGGTCTCGTAGTCGGCCAGCAGGCGGCGGGCCCGCTCCGCCAGGTCGCGGCCGGCCAGAGTGGGGGCCAGGCGCCGGGTGGTGCGCTCGATCAACCGCGCGCCCATCCGCTCCTCCAGGGCCGCCAGGGCCCGGGTCATGGCGGCGGGCGAGCGCCGCAGCTTGCGCCCCGCCGCCGCCAGGCCGCCCGCATCGATCACCGCCACCAGCAGGGCCAGCTCGTCCAGACGATCCATTCCAAAATCCGCAATTATGTCTTGCCGATTTGCTCAATTCATTCCGATCGGCGCAATGGCGAAAATGATCTTGCAACCTGGCCCGAAACCTTGGGGGAGAGATCCATGTCCGCCACCGCCATCGTCCTGCACGGCACGCCTCTGTCGGGGCACACCCATCGGGTGGGATTGCTGCTGAACGCCCTGGGCCTGGCCTATCGCTTCGCGCCCGCCCCCAAGGAGGTCCGCGACAGCCCGGCCTTCCTGGCGCTGAACCCGCTGGGCCAGATCCCGGTGTTGCAGGACGGCGACCTGACCCTGGCCGACAGCAACGCCATCCTGGTCTATCTGGCTCGCCGCTACGCCCCTGACAGCGGCTGGCTGCCGCTGGAGCCGGTGGCGGCCGCCCGCGTGCAGCGCTGGCTGTCGATCGCGGCCGGCGAGGTGATGCACGGCCCGGCCATCGCCCGGATGATCGCCCTGTTCGACTTTCCCGACGACCCGGCCCGCGCCGCCCGCATCGCCGCCCGCGTGCTGACCTTCATGGACGGCCATCTGGACGGCCGCGCCTTCCTGGCCGCCGACCATGTCACGATCGCCGACCTGGCCTGCTATTCCTATGTCGCCCACGCTCCGGACGGCGGCGTGGATCTTGGGCCCTATCCCGCCGTGCGCGCCTGGCTGGCGCGGGTCGAGGCCCAGCCGTGGTTCCGGCCGATGCCCGACTTCGCCGAGGCCGCCTGAGATGGACGGCCCGTTCCATCGCGGCGAGCTGATCGCCCAGGCCATGGCGGGGACGGGCACGCCGGGCATGACGGGCATCCGGCCGTTCATGCCCGACCAGCACCGCGAGTTCTTCGCCCTGCTGCCCTACCTGTTCGTGGCGACGCTCGACAGGGACGGCTGGCCGGTGGCCACCGTGCTGACGGGCCCGCCGGGCTTCGTCCAGAGCCCCGACCCCGTCACCCTGACCGTGGCGGCCCGGCCCCGCGCGGGCGAGCCGGGCGGCGAGCTGTTCGCGGCCGGCCGGCCGTTCGGCGCCCTGGGCCTGGACTTCGCGACCCGTCGCCGCAACCGCGCCAACGGCCTGATCACGGCGGCCGGGGAGGGCGGGCTGACGCTCCAGGTCCTCCAGAGCTTCGGCAACTGCCCGCAGTACATCCAGACCCGCGCGGTCGGGACGGCCCCGGCCTCGCCCGCCCCCGCCGAGGCGATCGCCTTCCCGACGCCCGAGGCCCTGGCCCAGATCGCCCGCGCCGACACGATGTTCGTGGCCACGGCGAGCGGCGGCGAGAACGGCGGCGTCGACATCTCGCATCGCGGCGGCCTGCCGGGCTTCGTCAAGGTGGCCGGCGACGTGCTGATCGTCCCGGACTTCCGGGGCAACCGGTTCTTCAACACCCTGGGCAACCTGGTGCTGGACCCGCGCGCGGCCCTGCTGTTCGTCGATTTCGAGACCGGCGACCTGCTGCACCTGCAGGGCCGCGCCGAGATCGACTGGGAGCCGCCGCCCGAAGGCTGGCCCGAGGGCGTCCAGCGCCAATGGCGGTTCAGGGTCGAGCGCGCCTGGCGCCGCCCGGCGGCCCTGCCCCTGCGCTGGACCTTCGGCGACTATTCGCCGGTGACGCTGAACACGGCGGCCTGGAACGCCGCGCCCGCCCAGGCCGCCTGATCTCCGTCGCCTGGCCGACGTAAATAGTGCGACGCAACGTCGCGATTTTCGTTTGTCAGACCAATCACCTGCAAGGTTAAGCCTTGCTTCAGTTGTTGCGATGCAAGGGAGGATTTGATCCAGATCAAATCGGCGAGCCCATGCGTTCCGACATCTCCACCAAGGTCAGCCTGACGGTCGTCGCGGCGTTCATGACCCTGTTGCTGGCCCTGCTGGCCATCGTCGGCAAGAGCTCGCTGGACTTCGCCAAGGCCCAGGCGGTCAGCCAGCAGGAAGCCAGCATGCGCGTGGCCTGGGACGCCGTCGGCGGCCAGGGCGCGGCCTTCGCGCGCGAGGGCGACAAGCTGACCGTGAACGGCAAGCCGCTGAACGGCGACATCGCCACCGTCGACCACGTCAAGGACCTGGTCGGCGGCACCATGACGATCTTCATGGGCGACACCCGCGTGGCCACCAACGTCCAGAAGCCGGACGGCAGCCGTGGCGTCGGCACGCCGCTGGCCAAGGGCCCGGTCTATGACGCGGTGCTGGGTCGGGGCGAGTCCTATCGCGGCGAGGCCAAGGTGCTGGGCAAGCCCTATTTCGCCGCCTACGACCCGATCAAGAACGCCTCGGGCGAGGTGATCGGCATCCTCTATGTCGGCGTGGCCAAGGCCGACTACTTCCAGCCCGTCTATCGCCAGCTGATCTGGCTGGCCGTGGCCGGCGTGGTCCTGGCCGGCCTGGGCGTCGCCGCCTCGGTGACGGTGGTCCGCAAGCAGCTGTCGCCGCTGCGCGACCTGCGCGAGGCCATGAAGCGGGTGATGGGCGGCGACCTGTCCGTCGCCCTGCCGTTCGCCGGCCGCCGCGACGACATCGGCCTGATGGCCGACGCGGTCCACGCCTTCCGCGACGAGGCCCGCGAGAAGGGCCGCATCGAGGCCCAGGCCGAAGGCCACCGTCAGGCCGCCGAGGCCGAGCGCCGACTGTCGGCCGACCGCGACCATCAGCAGGCCGAGCAGCAGGCCCTGGTGGTCTCGCGCCTGGCCCACGGCCTGGACCGGCTGTCGGCCGGCGACCTGACCGTGCGCCTGACCGAGGCCTTCGCCCCCGACTACGAGCGCCTGCGCTCGGACTTCAACCAGGCCGTCGAGCGGCTGGAGCGCGCCCTGGGCGCGGTGATCTCCGCCGTGGGCGGCCTGACCTCGGGCGCCAACGGCATCGCCGGCGCGGCCGGCGACCTGTCGGCCCGCAGCGAGCAGCAGGCCGCCAGCCTGGAAGAGGCCGCCGCCGCCCTGACCGAGATCACCAGCGCCGTCCGCGTGGCCGCCGACGGCGCGCGCGGCGCCCGCGAGGCGGTCAGCCAGGCCCAGGCCGAGGCCGGCCGCTCGCGCACCGTCGTCCAGGAGACCATCGACGCGATCGGCGGCATCGAGGCCTCGTCGCACCAGGTGGCCCAGATCATCGGCGTCATTGACGAGATCGCCTTCCAGACCAACCTGCTGGCGCTGAACGCGGGCGTGGAAGCGGCTCGCGCGGGCGACGCCGGTCGCGGCTTCGCCGTGGTGGCGCAGGAAGTGCGGGCACTGGCCCAGCGCTCGGCCGAAGCGGCCAAGGAGATCAAGGTCCACATCGCCGACTCCGCCAAGCAGGTCGAGGCCGGCGTCGTGCTGGTGGGCCGCACCGGCGAGGCCCTGCAGAAGATCGCCGGCCAGGTCGGCGCCATCGACGGCGTCATCGGCCAGATCGCCGCCTCGGCCGCCGAGCAGGCCGCGGGCCTGTCGGAGGTCAACGCCGCGGTCGGCCACATGGACCAGGCCACCCAGAAGAACGCCGCCATGGTCAACCGCTCGGCCGCCGACAGCATGACCCTGGTGCGCGAGGTCGAGGGCCTGGCCGCCCTGATCAGCCACTTCAAGGTGGGCGCGGCTAGCGCTGGTCGTTCTGACGCTCGGCCTTCTTCCGTCGGTCTTCAGCCTTCTGGGCGTCGTTCAGCCGCTTAAGGGCCTGCTGTTCGGCCGAGAGCGATCGGCCCAGCCCGTCCTGACCGGCCCCCAGCACCCAGGGGATGTCCTTGCCCTTGCCCGGATCGTCGCGATTGCGGTGATCCACGCCGACGCCCATCGGGGCGTCGCGATAGGCGCGGTCGGCCTGCTGCCTGATGGCTTGGGCGTCGAAGCCCCGTCGCTTGGCCCCATCCATCGGCGCGTCGTAGACGGGCGCGTTGCGGGCCATGGCCCCGAACTTCTCGTCGCAATGCTCCTGTTCGCGCCGGTTGAGGCCCACGGCCTCGGCGTTGGCGCAGCCGGCGCTGCTGCCGCGCAGGGCGGTGCGCAGGTCGCCGCGAGGCCCTTCGGGCAGCGGCGCGGGATGGGCCCCCGTCTCGCGATTGGGCGGCGCGGGCGGTCCCGGGACCGGCGCGACGCCCAGCGCGCGCACCGAGGGCGGCGGGGCCAGGCGCGGCGTCCTCGGCTGTACGGGCAGGGCCGCCGTGGCGCGGTCGGGACTGGCGGCGGTCTCCGGCGTGGGGCGGCGCTCGACGAGGCTGCGCTCGAGGGTCACGTCGATGGCGTTCTCGTCGTTCGACCGGTCCTGGAATCGCGTCATCACCGGCCAGCCCAGGGCGGTCAGGATCGCGACGTGCAGCAGCAGCGACCCGCAGAAGACCGCGCCGTTTCTCAACCGGGTTCTGCGCGCCGTGGCCTGGGACAAGGGAAAGCTCGACTGGAACAACGGGCGGCAGCCTTGCCACCGCAAGTGGCGAAACCGTGGCCCTTGAACGTAAGATGGGGTCCTGGACCGCTTGCGCCACTAGGGTTTTCGGGGATTGATCGCGGGGGCGGCGACCCAGGCGGCGACGGGATCCGGCCTCGCCTCGCACCCCGGCCGGGCGTCCCGAAGCGGAGCCGTTTCGAGGCCCCGGAACCGACCTAAGCCCGCGATTTGACTCGGCATTGACGCGGAGGGCGTTCGCGAGTAGTTTCCGCGCTCTTTTCGAGGCGGACCCTGTCCGTCCTGATGAGCGCCCGTCCCTTACCCGACGGATCAGCCCGCCGGAACGCTGCCCGCGTCCCGGCGAGTTTCGTGTTTATCAGGTCCTCATCCGAGGCCGAGAAAGCCGGAATAAAAACGACAAGGACCCTGAAGCGCTTCGGCCGAAAGGCACACGCTTCCATCAGAGCAGAGACTTAATGCCTACCGTCAACCAGCTCATCCGCAAACCGCGCCAGCCTAAGCCGGTCCGGAACAAGGTGCCCGCCCTGAAGGGCTGCCCCCAACGCCGCGGCGTTTGCACGCGCGTCTACACGACGACCCCGAAGAAGCCGAACTCGGCTCTGCGTAAGGTCGCCAAGGTCCGTCTGACCACCGGCATCGAAGCCGTTTGCTACATCCCGGGCGAAGGCCACAACCTGCAGGAGCACTCGGTGGTGCTCATCCGCGGCGGCCGCGTCAAGGACTTGCCCGGCGTCCGCTACCACATCCTGCGCGGCGTCCTCGACACCCAAGGTGTCAAGGATCGTAAGCAGCGTCGTTCGCTCTACGGCGCCAAGCGTCCGAAGTAAGGAAGAAGAAGTATGTCCCGCCGCCGTCGCGCCGAGAAACGCCAAGTCCTGCCGGATCCCAAGTTCGGGGATCTGATCGTCACGAAGTTCATGAACTACGTGATGTACGAGGGCAAAAAAGCCGTCGCCGAAAACATCATCTATGGTGCTTTCGACATCCTGGAAGCCAAGCGCAAGGACCAAGGTCCGCTGGAAACCTTCCACACCGCCCTGGACAACGTCGCCCCGGCGATCGAAGTCCGGTCGCGCCGCGTCGGCGGCGCCACCTATCAGGTGCCGGTGGAAGTCCGTCCGGACCGTCGCCGCGCCCTCGCCATCCGTTGGCTGGTGACCGCCGCCCGCAAGCGCGGCGAGAACACCATGACCGAAAAGCTGGCCGGTGAGCTGCTCGACGCCTCCAACAACCGCGGCACCGCGGTGAAGAAGCGCGAAGACACGCACAAGATGGCTGAAGCCAACCGGGCGTTCTCGCACTACCGCTGGTAACCTTTCTTACCAGCACTCTTTCAGGCGCGGGCGGTTTGAGATAAACCGCCCGCGCCGCACGTTTAAATGTCCCTGCCCCAGCTTGGGGCCGGGCTGTCACGCAGAGCTAGATCCATGGCCCGCCAGCATAAAATCGAAGACTACCGTAACTTCGGCATCATGGCGCACATTGACGCCGGTAAGACGACGACGACCGAGCGGATCCTGTATTACACGGGTAAGTCGCACAAGATCGGCGAAGTCCACGACGGCGCCGCGACCATGGACTGGATGGACCAGGAACAAGAGCGCGGCATCACGATCACGTCGGCCGCGACGACCGCTTTCTGGAAAGACAAGCGCCTCAACATCATCGACACCCCCGGGCACGTCGACTTCACGATTGAAGTCGAGCGCTCGCTGCGCGTCCTCGACGGCGCCGTGACGGTGCTGGACGGCAACGCCGGCGTCGAGCCGCAGACCGAGACCGTCTGGCGTCAGGCCGACAAGTACAAGGTTCCGCGGATCGTGTTCGTCAACAAGATGGACAAGATCGGCGCCGACTTCGACAAGTCGGTCGAGTCGATCCGCGACCGCCTGGGCGCCAAGGCCGTTCCGATCCAATTCCCGATCGGTTCGGAATCCTCGCTGAGCGGCCTGGTCGACCTGGTCCGCATGAAGGCCGTGGTCTGGGACAACGACGGCCTGGGCGCCTCGTACCGTGACGAAGAAATCCCCGCCGACCTGATGGACAAGGCCGTCGCCGCGCGCGCCTACCTGGTCGAGAACGCCGTCGAGCTCGATGACGACGCGATGGAAGCCTATCTGGGCGGCGAAGAGCCGACCGAAGAAACCATCAAGAAGTGCATCCGCAAGGCCGTGCTGACCGGCGCCTTCTACCCGATCCTCTGCGGCTCGGCCTTCAAGAACAAGGGCGTCCAGCCCCTGCTCGACGCCGTCGTCGACTACCTGCCCTCGCCGGTGGACATCCCGCCGACCAAGGGCATCGACTTCAAGACCGAAGCCGAAGTCGAGCGCAAGGCCTCGGACGACGAGCCCCTGTCGGTCCTGGCGTTCAAGATCATGGACGACCCCTTCGTCGGCTCGCTGACCTTCTGCCGCATCTATTCGGGCAAGCTGGAAACCGGCATGAGCCTGCTGAACTCGACGCGCGACAAGCGCGAGCGCGTCGGCCGCATGCTGCTGATGCACTCGAACAACCGCGAAGACATCAAGGAAGCCTATGCCGGCGACATCGTCGCCCTGGCCGGCCTGAAGGAAACCCGCACCGGCGACACCCTGTGCGATCCCCTGAAGGCCCCGGTCATCCTCGAGCGCATGGAGTTCCCGGCCCCGGTCATCGAGATCGCCGTCGAGCCCAAGTCGAAGGCCGACCAGGAAAAGCTGGGCGTCGCCCTGGCCAAGCTGGCCGCCGAGGATCCGTCCTTCACCGTCTCGACCGACTTCGAAAGCGGCCAGACGATCCTGAAGGGCATGGGTGAACTGCACCTGGACATCAAGATCGACATCCTGAAGCGGACCTACAAGGTCGAAGCCAACATCGGCGCGCCGCAGGTGGCCTATCGCGAGTCCCTCGGCAAGCGCGCCGAGATCGACTACACCCACAAGAAGCAGACCGGCGGTACGGGCCAGTTCGCCCGCGTCATGATCACGTTCGAGCCGGGCGAGCCGGGTTCGGGCTTCGTGTTCGAAAGCGCGATCGTCGGCGGCGCGGTGCCGAAGGAATACATCCCGGGCGTCCAGAAGGGCCTGGAATCGGTCAAGGACAACGGCCTGCTGGCCGGCTTCCCGCTGATCGACTTCAAGGCGACCCTGACCGACGGCAAGTACCACGACGTCGACTCGTCGGTCCTGGCCTTCGAAATCGCTTCGCGCGCCGCCTTCAAGGAACTGCGTGAAAAGGGCGCCCCCAAGCTGCTCGAGCCGATCATGGCCGTCGAGGTCGTGACGCCGGAAGAGTACCTGGGTTCGGTCATCGGCGACCTGAACGGTCGTCGTGGCATGATCCAGGGCCAGGACATGCGCGGCAACGCCACGGTGGTGAACGCCTTCGTGCCGCTGGCCAACATGTTCGGCTACGTGAACACCCTGCGCGGCATGTCTCAGGGCCGCGCCCAGTTCACCATGCAGTACGACCACTACGAGCCGGTGCCGCAACACGTCGCCGACGAAGTGATCAAGAAGTACGCGTAAGCTTTTTCCCCGGAAAAAGCGTACGACGGGAAATAGGGTGGGTTCTGTCGAACCCACCCGCCTACCACCCCAGAAGTCCAACCATTGAAGGCCCCTCTGGGGTCCTGGAGCTAAGAAGATGGCCAAGGAAAAGTTCGAACGCACTAAGCCGCACTGCAACATCGGCACGATCGGTCACGTTGACCACGGCAAGACGACGCTGACGGCGGCGATCACCATCACGCTGGCCAAGTCGGGCGGCGCGA